>Ga0206903_10032_pt1 | contig 44591 bp, 33 predicted proteins | sample Alteio_BWOrgHeat_45_FD_152959 | JGI IMG/M metagenome (GOLD analysis project Ga0206903, IMG submission 152959) | Enriched cells from forest soil in Barre Woods Harvard Forest LTER site, Petersham, Massachusetts, United States -... | ecosystem: Environmental > Terrestrial > Soil > Temperate forest >... | reverse complement strand
GTGCCCGATGCAGATATAACCAACACCCCACTACGCTACATTTTGCTTTTGGCATTTTATGTTGTAAACTATTTTATAGTGGTATTTTTCAACATGGCACTTATACATTGCACACATCTTTATTTTAAAGGTGAAAAGGTTAGTGTGAGTGCGGGTCTTAAATTCAGCCTAAGTCGTATCGGTTCAATTTTTACATGGGCATTATTTGCGGGAACGATAGGTTTTATTCTTAAGCTTATACAGGAAAGGTCAGGAATTATTGGAAAAATAATTACAGGCATAATTGGTGTTGTATGGAGCATTGCAACATTCTTTGCCATACCTGTGATTGCTTACGAAAATCTTGGACCTATTGATGCAGTTAAACGTTCTTCACAAATAATGAAAGAAAAATGGGGAGAAAGCCTTGTATCAAGATTTAGCTTTGCATTCATTCAACTAATTGCTATAGTTGTTATATGCGGGCTTTTATATTTGTTAGGATCTTTGATACATCCTTTGGTTGGAATACTGCTTGCTGTATTGGCGCTGTTTATAATTATTGCAGTAATAAGTGCAGCGCAAACAATTTTTGTTAGCGCCGTATATCATAATGTAACAGGTGAACCCGTTGCTTATTTTGATCAGCAACTGGTAGATGATCTGTTCCGTGCTAAATAAACTTATCTGATAGCTTGAATAAAAAAGGCTGTTTCAATTTTTTTGAAACAGCCTTTTGCTTTTAATGCAATTATCTTAAGCATCTGCTGTTTGCATTTCTGTAAGCTTCGTCCTTATTTTTCCTTCGATCTCATTTGCTAATTCTTCATTATCACTCAGCAAAGCTTTTACTGTATCGCGGCCCTGGCCCAGTTTATTTCCATCATAACTAAACCAGCTTCCGCTTTTTTTTGAATAATGCTCATTTCAACGCCCATATCTATGATCTCACCGATCTTGCTTATCCCTTCCCCAAAAATTATATCAAACTCTGCACTACGGAACGGAGGAGCCACCTTGTTCTTTACCACTTTTACTTTTACACGGTTTCCAACTGCTTCATCGCCATCTTTAATTTGCGATATCCTGCGAATATCCAGCCTGACTGAAGAATAAAATTTTAAAGCATTACCACCGGTTGTTGTTTCGGGATTGCCAAACATAACGCCGATTTTTTCGCGCAACTGGTTAATGAAAATACAAATAGTATTTGTTTTGCTGATAGTTGCCGTAAGCTTACGCAAAGCCTGGCTCATCAATCTTGCCTGCAAACCCATTTTGCTGTCTCCCATTTCGCCTTCCAGTTCACTTTTGGGTACAAGTGCAGCAACAGAATCAATCACCACCACATCCAATGCACCGGAAAGAATTAAACGGTCTGCAATTTCAAGCCCCTGCTCGCCATAATCAGGCTGAGATATTAAAAGATTATCAATGTCAACACCCAGCTTTTGCGCATAAGCGCTGTCAAACGCATGCTCTGCATCAATTATAGCGCAGATACCGCCTTTCTTTTGCGCTTCTGCAATTACATGTGTTGCAATGGTTGTTTTACCGGAAGACTCTGGGCCATAAATTTCAGTTACTCTGCCACGTGGTAAGCCACCAACACCGAGCGCAATATCCAAACCTATAGAGCCTGTTGAAATAACGTCCATTGCCTGTTCACTGCGTTCATTCATCATCATCACACTGCCTTTGCCGAAGTCTTTATCAATTTTCTCAATTGTTAGTTTAAGGGCTTTAAGTTTATCTGAACTCAAGTCTTTTTCTTTATCATTTTTCATTATTACTTATTTAAAAATTAAGATACAAAGCTAATAAATTTAGTTTTCAAACATAAGTAAGTTTAGCACATCAAACGTTGGTTTTTTTAACGGATTTTTTTTTGAAAACGGCGTATCCTTTATCATCAATTATCGTCTAATAAACAACAGCATGATAAAAAACAATTAAAAAGCATTCAGATGAAAACGAGTTCTACACAAACAGAGATTCTGCTGGTTACCAATAATTTTTTTGCACAGCGGCAATGGTGCAAGACAGAATTAAAAAGCGATGCCGGAAATAGTACGCTACAGGAACAAATGGAAGAAATTTGCGCCAATGGCTTGATATATGACCTGTTGCCCGAATTGTTTAAAGATACAGGCAATAAAAAGCTTTACTTATGGCAAATGCACCCGGGATTTTCATTTTTACAACTTGAATACGGCGAGTTTCCATTGGCGATAGAAAAGGCTAAGTCTGTTGATCCGCACAATTCACTTTCATTCAGGTGTTATAACTAATCACTGACTCAACCCGTTGGCGGAGTTTTTTTGATATAGTCACATAGGAGCCATATCAAGGTAAAATCGAAAGGCATTTTTTACTATCGGACTATAAGAAACGATAGATATATACCTGCAACCTGTATTGATCATTTTATTCACTAATTGCCTGGCTCATGTTTATCCGGTAGCTTATTTTGACGAAAAATAATCGAAATAAAGACGGTATTTCTTCGATTCAATGGATCGAAGTTATATCGAAGAAATGAGCCTGTTGTACTTGTAAGTGTCTTCAGGTGTTAACAAGCCTTGTCCTGTACGTGCTTTATACGTCCTAAGCCCATACAAAAGCGGGGAAGATCATGGAGTAAGATAATAACCAGGCATCTTTCTGTTTTATCTCTTATAAATTAACCCCGCCAAGGGGTTGATTCAATATATATATTTTCTCATTTTAGATTTTCCCGGGATTCATATACCGGGATTTTTGTTGCCATCATTTCAAAATTCAATATTAAAAATAATTTAAGCTGCAAATAACATTGTACTTTGGTGAGGCACTTTGCATTACAATCAAAATAATATTGTTAGCCTCTTAAATTCAATATATACATATGCAAACTAACATTGCTTCAACCGGTATTTCATCAACAGGTAAAGGCTTGTTCGGTATATCTCTTACAGCAGCATTGGCCGGATTTATATTTGGATTTGATACTGTAGTAATATCCGGCGCTGATAAACCTATACAGGCATTGTGGCATACATCACCGTGGTTTCATGGATTTTTTATTATGTCAATGGCTTTATGGGGAACAGTTGTTGGAGCTTTGTTTGGAGGCGTACCTACTCAAAAATATGGCAGAAAAAAAGTATTGATATGGATAGGAATACTTTTTACTGTTTCTGCAATTGGTTCTGCACTGGCACCTAATCCTTATGTCTTTTCTTTCTTTCGTTTCATTGGTGGATTGGGCATTGGTGTTTCTTCAGTTGCAGCACCAACATATATATCAGAAATTTCAACCGCTTCTTCAAGAGGAAGACTGGTGGCTATGTACCAGTTTAATATTGTATTCGCGATATTACTCGCATACATATCAAACTATCTTTTAAAAGGAATTGGCGGCCCCAATGATTGGCGATGGATGTTGGGCGTAATGGCTATTCCTTCTTTTATTTATTCAATACTTGTGTTAGGCATACCTGAAAGCCCGCGCTGGCTTATAACAAAAGACAGAGACAATGATGCCCGCAATGTGTTATCCAAATTAGGTGTTACCAATGCTAATGAAGAAATAGCTGCTATTAAAAACGGAATACAACACGAGAATATTGGTGGAAAAGAAATAGAATTCTTTAGCAAAAAGCACAAGACGATCTTAGCACTGGCATTTTTTATTGCTTTCTTTAACCAGTTCTCGGGCATCAATTTTATTCTTTATTATGCTCCCAGGATCTTAGAAAGAGCGGGCTTAGCTTCAAATGACTCTTTGCTTAGTTCAATCATTATTGGTGGCACTAACCTCGTCTTCACATTTGTTGGGTTATATCTCATTGACCGTTTAGGTAGAAAAATATTATTACTGATCGGGTCTGTTGGTTATATAATCAGCTTAGGTGCAGTCGCCTGGTGTTTTTACATCCACGCAAGCGCTAATTTATTAGTTACCTTTTTAGCAATGTTTATTGCTTCACATGCAATAGGCCAGGGTGCTGTAATCTGGGTATTTATTTCAGAAATTTTTCCAAACAAAATTCGCGCTGCGGGACAATCATTTGGTGCAGGAACGCATTGGGTTTGCGCTGCGTTTATCACTTTAATATCACCCGTATTTATTGATGAGAACAGCGGTATTTTAAAAGATAATCCATGGCCCATCTTTGCTTTCTTTTCTTTTATGATGGTGTTGCAACTTATTTGGGTAATAACCAAAGTGCCCGAAACAAAAGGCAGATCATTAGAACAAATACAAAAAGATTTAGGTATTGATTATTGATTGTTTTTACTACTGTTTCTTCTATCGCTTGTGATCTTGTAGTAATCGATAAAATAAATAATCTTCACGGACAAATTGTTGTTGTTACTTTGATTTAAAGTGTTGTGTAAATTTTCGAAATATTTTGTAACAAGTGCATTTGTAGAATACTGGGTTGCATTTTTCCAGGCAATGTTTATAAAACTCCCGGGCGCAAATTCCCAGGTATACACCATATCAATATTAAAATAGTTTACATCTTCATTTACTGAAGGATGAAAGTTTTCGTTAGCAAGCAAACTGCCATCATGCTGCAATAAATAAAATTCTTTGTTGTCAACTGTGCTTACATAATGCCTTGCCCTGAATGTTATACCCATTTTATTACTGAAATTATATTTTACACTTAATATATTTTCAATAGTATTTACATCGCGTTTGGCAAAGTTTATATCTGCACTGCCATCAATATAAGTATAGCCTACGTCATTCCAGATAGGAGTATAATTTACATTCAATGAAACAGATAATTTATTGTTGAAGCGCATAGATTGGCCAAGCGAAAGTTGCATGTTGAATGTTTTGTAAACATCTGAACCATTGCTGGCAAATATTTGTACCTGGTAAGTATATTTTTTACTGTCGTTGCTTTCAAACCATGTCGACCAATCTATTGTTGCACTTCTTTTAAAATACCATCCGGTTGTACGCGGTTCATAAAAATCATTTTTAGGAAAACTGTATCCCGTAAATACACCTATATACCATAATTTTTTGCTTTGCGCATTGGCATTTACATTAAAGCTTGCAGATTGATACGTTTCATTTACAGGCTCAATTTTCTTTGCAAGAAAACTTAGGTTGTTATTGAAGTTAAGGTTAATGCGGTTGTACCAATCTTTGGGTTTGATCCAGTGATAACCCATCCACAAATAATGATTGATGAAATTATTGTTGGTGAAATATCCCATGTCATTGCTGTTATATTTATCATCTGATCTTTCCTGCGAAAGCAGGAAATTAAAGTTGCCGCTTGTTTTTTGAAAATGCAATTCATGATCAAAACCTGATTGTGTTTTTCCATCAGGAAAATAATTAAAAAGATTACTCATGGCAAGTTTACCACCAACATTATAAGTGTTCTTTTTATCATTCAGCTCAAACAATGCAGCGCTTACGTTTGCATCATAATCAGGGCCGCTGCGCAATACACTTGTATTTACAAATGAAACACTTGAATTGTGCTTTAAGGTTTGATCTAACACGATCATATTATAATTTGTAAGCGGATCTGTTTGCACTTTCGTTTGTTGCTTGGTTGAATTATCTTCAATTGTTGCATATTCCGGTTGAGTTATAGCATTTAAAAACCCAATTCCTAAACCGCTTTGTGTTCTGCCCGAAATTTTAGTTGCATTTATAAGTTTTGATTCCGTAGGATTTTCTATCACTGTTTGATTACTGTCCACCCCATTGTATACATCATATTCGTGTAAAGGCGAGCCACCGATACGCCGCGAATAAAACAGGTTTCCCTTGCTGAACAGTTCAGTGCCTTCTGTAAAGAAAGGACGGTATTCATTATACTTTACTTCAAAAGGCGTAAGGTTTAGAACCTGGTTATCGCTTTGCACCTGGCCAAAATCAGGAATCAACGTAGCATCTAAAGTAAATGCCTGGTTTATTCCATATTTTAAATCCATACCGCCGTTTATTTGTTTGGTCCAGTCCTTTTCTCCTTCAGTGTTGTAAGGATAGTGATTAGCATAGAAAGATAAGTAAGGCGAGAACTGCAGGCGTATTGGAGGTTTTATGTCTGATACGCCTTTCCAAATCCCTTCCTGTGTAAGAAACCCGTTCACATTAGGATCGATCGGGTTCCATGTATTCTGCTGTTCCGTTTTACGCCTTCTTCTCGTAATATTAAAACCCCAATCCTGAACATTTTTTTTACCAAACCTGATAGCTGAAAATGGGATAAACATTTCAAAACTCCAGCCGCTGTCAGTTATCACAGTCTTGCTTTCCCAAACTGCATTCCAGGTAAAATCTTCCATGTCTGCATTAAAACTTGGCGGGTTCATTTTTGCATCCCACTGATCACCCAAAGGGGTAACAAAATATTCAAAACCATTAAGCTTGTCGTTGTAGGTATCGAAAATGATCCCTATGTAATCATTGGTTCCGAATCCATCTCTTCCTTTTAATTCTGTCGCGATGCTGTCTCTTGTCCTTTCGTGGCAGAAGCCTCCAAAATAAATGCCTTCATCATTATACATTAAATACGCTTCTGTTCTATCCGCATACTCTTCATGCCTTCCAACAGTTGGCGTGAATTCTATCATATCAGTCATTAATGCAGCATCTTTCCAGGCTGCATCATTTAAAATGCCATCAATCTTTACTGCGCCTGCAGTACGTTTGGCTGTAAGTACTCTTTGTGGAGCAGGTTGTGCTGACACATAGAACACCGTTATAGAAAAAAGCATGCAGAAAAAGCAAGGTAACCTCATAAACTAATAAAGTTTTCACAAAACGATAATCCAAGCGGTTTGTTACAAAAAATAAAAGCGGCAAGCTTATTTTTTGCAGGGAGAAGGAATAGTTAATTTATATATTACGTATATAAATGTTATGGATGATAAAAATCACTGACAGGAAGGTTTAATTAAAAAAACATTAAAGAACCGTTCGTTTAAAAATTTGATCGATAATTTATTTTCTTTTGTATATCCCTACTGCGCCAAAACTTAAAAACAAACAACAATGCAATTTTACTTTTATCTTTTTTTGGCTACCAGTGTTTTGGTTGCTGTTTTATTCCTTATTAAAACTTTTTTATTTTTCTCTGGAGATTATTCTGCCGGCTTTGCAGATTGGTTGTATTTTAGCAAATACAGTATCTATGGTTCGCGAAGCGAATCTATAGTGAAAGCAAAGAAAAGGCAGAACAGTTTAAGCGTTATTATTATGGTTTTAGTGATTTTAGATTTGCTTTTCTTGCTGATGTGGCACATATCCTAAAAACACTTTATGCAAGGCTGGTTTAAGTTATGCAGCGCTAAAAATTATGTTGAAGCAAATATTATTAAAGGCAAGCTTGAAAAAAATAATATACTTGCTATAATATTAAACAGGCAAGACAGCAGTTACCAAACTTTTGGTGAAATAGAATTATATGTGCCGGTGTATTTAAAAGATATTGCCATGCGCCTGCTTGATAATACTTTGCTCAATTAAGATCTCAGATTGTTTAGCCAAAACTTAAACGGATGTCCACTGAAGTTTTTCTGCGTCTTTGGAAAAAAGAAGATGCAAAGCAACTTACTCATATCGCCAACAATAAAAGCATATGGAATAATCTAAGAGATAGCATTCCTTATCCTTATTATGCGGCAGATGCAGAAAAGTGGATAGCCCATTGTTCCAGGCAAAAACCTCCTTTAAACTTTGCGATCATTTATCAGAATGTGCTTGTGGGCAGCATTGGTTGTACACCTAAAACTGATGTGTATAGTAAAACAATGGAAGTAGGCTATTTTATAGGTGAAGAATACTGGAATCTTGGTATTGCTACAAATGCAGTGCAAATATTAATAAGTTATATTGAAAAAGAGTTTGATGTTGTACGTCTTATTGCCGAAGTGTATGCGCATAATAAACCTTCGATGCACATATTGCATAAAAACGGTTTTTATCTTGAAAGCATTCGCAAACAAAGCGCTTTCAAAAACAATATAATAGTTGATGATTATGTTTGGGTAAAGATGTTGGAGAGATGATTTTTATGGCTTTCTGCCCAATAGTTTATTTTCCTGATTTTTTTTGCCATTCCAGGCTTTATACTTATTTTACATAGCACGATATCCTGTTTGTAATAGCTGTATAAACTATACATTCCTTTCTATCCTGCTTCACTCTCATAGAGACCTTATAGAGACCTTATAGAGACCTTATAGTAACCTTATAGTAACCTTATAGTAACATTATAGTAACATTATAGAGACTTTATAGTAACCTTATAGTAACCTTACCCCATACCAAACCCCTATCAGCTCCCTGTCAACTCCATGGCAAAAGGCACCCAGGTGTATAGCTAAGCCTTACTATAGCATACTAAATAACGTGAATTGGGATAAGCCTGGAGGGCCTTAATATGAACAAACCCCTGATGCAACCAGAGGCTGTATTATGATCAATCAATTGAACCCCTGTGTGGTTCAATGTCTTTTACACATTTATTCTCTCGTAATTCTTACGGGGCTATTCAAATCTAATCCTTTCAGGATTACTTTATACTTAAACCGAATGCACGTTAATTAATAATGGCAATGTGTTTAGCCTGGTTTGATACAGGCTTTCCCGTGTAATTTAAATGGGAGCATTCACTATTGGTAAATGTTGTAAAAAATATTGTCAGGAATTTTTTAAGAAGGTTTTTACCGGCTGATTCTTATCTGTCTTAAAAGAATTTGTTTTCGCGGAACCATTTTCGTAATTGACAAATAGCAACAACACAATTAATAATCCTATGTAAAAGATTTATACGTGAGATTCCTATTAAACGAATTTCCACATTGCGGCTAAAGAATCAATCTACTTTTTTGATATGTGCACCTAAGCTTTGCAAACGTTCATCTATATATTGATACCCGCGATATATCTGATCAATGTTTTGAATGATGCTTTTTCCCTCTGCGCTTAAGGCTGTGAAAAGCAAAGAAACACCGGCACGAATATCAGGGCTTGCCATTGCAACTCCTCTTAATTTTTGTTTGCGCTCCAATCCAACCACAACAGCACGATGCGGATCACAGAGAATGATCTGCGCACCCATATCGATCAGCTTGTCAACAAAGAACAACCTGCTTTCAAACATTTTCTGATGCACTAATATGCTGCCCTTTGCGTGAATAGCCGTTACAAGAATAATGCTTAAAAGATCAGGCGTAAGTCCCGGCCACGGATGATCTGAAATAGTAACAGTGCTGCCATCAAAATATCGCTGAATTTCATAAAGCTCCTGTTCCGGAATGTAAATATCATCACCTCGAAATTCCATTTGTATACCAAGCAACCTGAATTTTTCCGGAATAATTCCTAAATGATCGATCCCTGCATTTTTAATGGTAATCTCACTCTGCGTCATTGCAGCAAGGCCGATAAAGCTGCCTATTTCTATCATATCCGGTAGCATTGTATGTTCTGTTCCATGCAATTTTTCAACTCCTTCTATTTCTAATAAGTTACTTCCTACGCCGCTTATTTTGGCACCCATACGGTTTAGCATTTTGCAAAGCTGTTGCAGGTAAGGTTCACAGGCAGCATTATAAATAGTGGTTTTACCTTTTGCCATCACAGCGGCCATCAAAATGTTTGCAGTGCCTGTAACAGAGGGTTCATCGAGCAACATATAACAGCCGTTGAGTTCAGGAGCCTTTAAAATAAATTCTCCTGAAACGTCATCATACTCAAATTTTGCTCCTAATTTTTCAAAACCAATGATATGTGTATCTAATCTTCTTCGCCCGATTTTATCTCCGCCCGGTTTAGGAATATATGCTTTTTGAAAACGTGCCAGCATAGGTCCGGCTATCATAACAGAGCCACGCATGCGGCTGCTTTTATTCCTGAAATCTTTTGTAGTAAAATAATCAACATTTACATTATCTGCCTGGAATATGCATGTATGTTTTGAAATACGCTCTACTTTCACATTCAGCAGCGAAAGCAATTCAATAAGCAGGTTAACATCAAGTATATCGGGAATGTTGCGGATAGTAACTTTTTCTGCGGTAAGTAAAACAGCGGATATTATCTGGAGCGCTTCGTTTTTTGCACCCTGGGGTAATATTTCTCCCTTGAGCTTTTTGCCTCCTGTTACTTCAAAAAATGCCATAGGATTAGTTAAGAGGTGAAAGATAATATGAAATGCTCAATGGATAATAATAACACGTGGCGCAATATAAAGCTTGCTGGAGAAAAAATTTTATTGCTTGGGGGTAAAAAAAAGAAAATAAAATTGGAAAACTCAAATTAACCGTTAATTTAGCTCCGCCAAAAAAAATGGCCCTTCCGTGGAAACGGACTGGCCTCTAACGATTGCTTGCCATATGAAAAAGTTCAAATAATTTCGGTTGTTTGTTCGGCCTCTTTCCGGTTGCTTCTCTAACGATTGCTTCTTTATGAACTACTAAACTGATGTAAAATTAAATGGCAAAAAGTTCCTGTTCAAAACAAAATAAGTGTGATTTGATTACGGCAAACGGTAGGTTCATAGCCTGAAACCCTTGCCGGTAAAGGATTTTAAAAGAAATATCATTATGATGTCCAACCGTTTTACAGATGCTTTATTTCAATTGGTCAAATCCCTCGAAAAGTCGGAAAAGAGGCATTTTAAGCTCTATATCAAAAGAAGTTCATCCAATGAAAATCTTAAAATAATCCAGCTTTTTGACGCACTGGATAAAATGAGTGATTATGATGAGAAGGTTTTGATGAAGAAATTAAACCCTGTAACAAAGCCACAGCTTGCCAATTTAAAGGCACATTTATATAAACAACTTCTGGCTAGCCTCAGGCTTTTGAAAACTACTGTTAATATTGATCTTCAATTGAGCGAATTACTCGATAATGCACGTGTACTTTATTACAAAGGTCTGAAGCTGCAAAGTTTTAAAATGCTGGAAAAGGCAAAGGAACTCGCTAAAGCTAATCATAAATACAATTTTCTCGCGCAGGTAATCTCATTAGAGAAAAAGATTGAAACGCTGCATATAACAAGAAGTTCGCTGGAAAAAACAGAATTATTGGCTTCAGAAGCATTAGATATAGGTGAGCATATCAATAATGTTATAAAGCTATCCAACCTTGCATTGCTTTTATACAGGTGGTATGTGCAAAATGGCCATGCGCGTAACACAGAAGATGAAAAAGGAATTCGTTCTTTCTTCAAAAGAATGCTTCCCCCTCGTCCCGAAAGGATCACGGATTTTTATGAACGCTTATATCTGTATCAAAGCTATTGCTGGTATGCATTTATACGTCAGGATTTTTTAATGTATTATCGTTATAGTAAAAAATGGGTTGATCTCTTTGCGGAAGAACCTGCCATGGTTACTGTAGAAACGGGGCATTACGTAAAAGGAATGCATACATTACTAAATGCACTGTTTAACCTGAGAAGTTACGAATTATTCCAGCTGGTGCTTAAAAAATTTGAACACTTCGGTACAACGCCATCATCCAGTACGCATGATAATTTCAGGGTACATACGTTTATTTATATTAATGCTGCCAAACTTAACTGGCATTTGATGACAGGTACTTTTTCCCGTGGCCTCGCCCTGGTGCCGGGCATAGAAGCAGGTTTAAAAGAATACGCTTCTTATGTTGACCTTCACCGCATACTTGTGTTTAACTACAAAATATCTACATTATATTTTGGTCACGGCGATTATGCCACATGCATAGATTACCTGCAGCGTATTATTCATGAGCATGGCAACCTGCGCATCGATCTTCAATGTTATGCACGATTGCTTCATTTAATGGCGCACTATGAGCTGGGAAATGATTCTATCATCGAATCACTCGCAAAATCTGTTTATCGCTTTATGGCCAAGATGAAAAATTTTTCAGTGGTTGAAGAAGAGATATTCAGGTTCATCAGGAATTCATTCAAAGTTTCTTCGAAACAACTGAAGCCTGCAATGGAGGAATTTTTATATCGTATCAAAGACCTTGAAAAGAACCGTTTTGAAACAAGGGCTTTTTCCTATCTCGACATTATTTCCTGGGTTGAAAGTAAAGTGTATGAAAAACCTATGAGTACAATCGTTCATGAAAAATACCTGAACAGCAAAAAAAGAAGCTACGTTTATGAATTATCATAAGCAAACAAAAGGATTATATATTTTTTCATGACCGATAGTAGTTTTATTTCCATGGCCAGGATAAACCACCGTTTCGTCAGGAAGCACATAAAGTTTTTCTCTTATGTTTTTGTATAATATCTGTTCATTGCCACCGGGCAGATCAAACCTGCCTATGCTTTCATTGAACAAAACATCTCCGCCGATCACAAATTTTTGTGCTGCGCAATAAAAACAAATACTTGCCGGTGAATGCCCCGGAGTAAATAATACTTTCAGCATATCGTCTCCTAAAAAAACTTCATCACCTTCCGCTAAAAAATGTAAAGCGCCATTGTAATTGCTAAAACCAAACCCATAAAAATTTCCTGTAGAAGGTGCAAATTCCAAAACAGGTTTCTCCCCTTCGTGCATATATAACTCAAGCCCGTATGTTTTATACACCCATTGATTTCCGAAAACATGATCTATATGGCAATGTGTGTTCAACAATTTAACCGGCTTTAATTTGTTGCTTTCTATAAAATCTTTAAGCTTTCTCTCTTCTTCAGTAAAATAACAGCCCGGATCAATAATAACAGCATCCCCTTTTTCGTTGCTCAACACATACGTGTTCTCTTCAAAAGGATTGAATGTAAAATGCTCTACTTTTATCATATCGTTTTTTGAATTTCCTTTACATGTAATTATACTAATTTTAAGAACTCAACAATGGGTATGCAAAATAAATGCTTAAGATCGGGATTCGTTTTTGGAATAGTTTTATTGTTTTCGCCTTTTTTTCTTAATGCACAGGTTAACGCGGTACAATATGGAAAAAATCGTATCCAGTACAAGAAGTTTGCGTGGAAATTTTATCAAAGCAGAAACTTCAATGTTTATTATAATGAAGGAGGATTGGAGCTTGCAAAATTTACTGTACAGCTGGCAGAAGAAGAACTTGATTCAATAGAATCTGAAATTGATTATTCTTTACAGCGCCGTACATCGCTTATTATTTATAATAATTATGATGATTATAAAGCAAGCAATATTGGACTGGGAATAGACTTGCAGAATTCAGGCGGATTGACAAAACTGGTAAATAACAAGATCCCTCTCTACTTCGATGGCAACCACAACACCTTTCGGTTAAAGATCAGGGAAGGCATTGCCAAAGTGCTTACCGATAATATTTTATTTGGAGATGATATTGGCGAATTTGCCAGCAACCAGGCTTTACTTGATCTTCCTCAATGGCTTACGGATGGATATATAGAATATGTAGCAAAAAAATGGAGTATTGATGATGACGATGCGCTCAAAAATGTGATATTGGGCGGGGATTATAATAATTTTTACCAGTTTGCTTTTGATAAACCTCTGCTTGCGGGGCAGGCATTCTGGTATTACATAGCACGAAAATATCAACCGCAGAATGTTACGTATTTTTTGTACCTGGCAAGGTTGTATAAAAGCCTGAATGCTGCGTCAGAAAGGATATGCAAGAAAAAATTCAAGTATGTATTGGCCGATTTTATGAACGATGAACAGGAGCGTTATGTTGAAGATATTAAACAACGCCGCAATGCACCGCGTGGAAAATTATCGGTGGTAGAAGATGTTTCAAGAAGTGATTTCTATCATTTTGCAGCCAATCCTAATCCAAAAAATAATTCTTATGCAGTGGTTCAGTTTACCAAAGGCAAATACAAGGTTAAGTATTTTGATAATGCTCTGGATGAAACAACATTGCTCGATTTTGGCGTACGCACCATTGAAGGTGACATGAATCCGAATATGCCCATTCTTGCCTGGGATGGAAAAGGCTCAAGGCTGTTGTGTATTTATACAAAAGAAGGAAAGACCTACATGTTTATATATGATGTTATTGCCAACATCAAACGCTTTAAACAGGAGATACAGGGTTTCGACCAGATACTGGATGCAGGTTTTATTTTCGATGCAAATACCTTGTTGTTGAGCGCAGTGAAAAACGGCCATAGCGATATTTTTACTTACAGGGTTGACAATGAAAAAATAAAACAGGTAACAAATGATGTGTATGATGATCTGGATCCTGCGTTCGTTTCTTTTCCGGGAAGGCTCGGAATTATTTTCGCATCCAACAGGCCAGGCATAAACGCATCCAATGCTGATACTGTTTTACCAAGCCGCAATCATTTCAATATATTTCTTGCAGATATTAATAATAACAGTGAGTTCAGGCAAATAACACAGTTAACAAACATGAAGTATGGCGATGCCCGTTATCCCATGCAATACAATCAGAATCATTTTACGTTTGTGAGTAATGAGAATGGTATCAATAATCGCTGGGCAGGATTCTTTTCAACGCAAACCGGCGGTTTGGATACGCTGTATTACATTGGAGATGATGTACTGCGCAATCCCGACCCAAAAGAAATGGATTCAACCTTGCGTGCATGGCAAAAACCTGAGCCCGATAGTATAAGCTATTTTAAAATTTATCAGGATAGTACGTACACATTTCCTATAACAAATTATCAAAGCAGTTTACTGGAAACAAGGGTTGCCGGAAATAACGAACAGGTAAGCGAAGTACGGCGTGAGGGCGATTATAAATTTTTATACAAGCTGCGGGTTGATTCTGCCACCTTACGCAAAAGAAATGTAAATGCAAGGCCTACTGATTACGTTCGCCGCATGATAACACAGGAGAAACTGGAAAGCGGAAAAAATATAGAGGTGCAGGAAGAAAGTCAGCCTGAAAATAACAGCCAGTTCCAAAATGAATTTGATGAGAAAAAAGATTCAACATCTTCCGGTGTTGACACTACTTCGGCTATAAATGCTCCCCCGGCGCCGGAGATACCGCCGCATATTGATTATGTAAGCAAGTCCAAATTATTCGATTACAAATTAAAGTTTGAAGCGGATTATGTGCTGGCAGGCGTTACCAATAATATCCTGGTAAACCAATACCAACCTTTTGGCGGGTATAGCCAATCAGGCCCTATTTATCTGAGCAACGAAGATCCGATCAGTTTTACATTCAGGGTTGGCGTAAGTGATATTATGGATGACGTAAAGCTTATAGGCGGATTTAGATTAGGTACTTCACTCACCGACAAAGATGTGTTTGTATCGTTTCAAAACTATCGTAAACGCGTTGATTGGGGTTTAACTTATTATAGAAGTAATGTTACAAATTACCCTGGGTTTTTTCATGGCTTTGATTCTTCAGGAAGTATAGACCTGGCCGGTGTAGACAATGTAGTTATTACTAATATATACCAGGGCAATGCTGCTTATCCTTTTGATGAAACAAAACGGCTTCAGTTAACGGTGTCGTTAAGAAAAGATATAGGTGTTTTACGCCCTTTATATCTTGGAAGCTATGGCTATCCTGATGCATTAAAAATGAAAGATTCCGTTTCGAATACAGTAATATCAAGACTCGAATATGTATATGACAACACCATAAATCCCGCGGAAAATATCTGGAATGGGTTAAGATGGAAGGTTTACACAGAATTGTTCCTTCCTTTTAATGGAGGTAATACAGGCAATTCAAAAATGATAACCAATATCGGTTTTGATGCGCGCAATTATTTGAAGATCTACCGCAATTTTATATGGGCTGTACGGGCTTCGGGCGATTTCTCTTTTGGCGATGCACGGCTTATCTATTATCTCGGTGGTGAAGACGGATGGCTGATACCAAAATTTAACCAGATAAATACCGCTGATCCTGCTGTGAACTACGCATTTCAAACGCTGGCGCTAAACCTGAGAGGTTTCGATCAAAATGCGGCAAACGGAAGCAATAATCTTGTTATAAACAGTGAGCTAAGGCTCCCTGTTTTTACAACGCTTTTCAGCAGCCCCATCAATAGCGCTTTCGTGCGTAATTTTCAATTGATACAATTTTTTGATCTGGGCACTGCATGGACCGGACCATTGAGTAATATAAAACGTCCTTCTATAATTTATCAAGGCGCTGATGACCCCTCTATTGGTCAAAGCCCGCTTACCGTATTGGTTCGTGCCGGTGGCATCGGACCTTTGGCCGGAGGTTATGGTTTTGGGGCAAGAAGTACCTTGTTGGGATATTTCTTAAAGGCAGACATTGGGTGGCAAATGAAAGGAATTTTCAGAGGCCCGGCTATTTTTTATTTCTCTATGGGCTTTGATTTTTAGTTGCAGTATGTTTTTAGAACTGCCTCGTTGTGTGCAACAAACGGGGCAGTTTTTTTATGGTGAAATAGATAATGCCCAGGAAAGTGGCAAAAACAAAAGTGAACATCCATACATTAAGACTTTGAACAGGATGGTGTATATGATGTGTTGATGTTTTTATTAGACCTTCGGGATTGGTAACAACATCCCAGCTATTGTAGCGCAAATAACGGCCAATGTAAATTCCATATCCGCAGGGAATTAACAGCAGGAACATGAGCACATTTACAAATCTTGAATTAACCCTGGTTTTTAAAAATTTTTCTACCCTGAATAATGAGATCATGCAAAACAAAATACCATTCCATGCCCCGGAAACCACGAGCATAAGATCAAACCACATAGGTACAGGCGGCCTTTCTTTAAAATGAAAAATATCAGTTAACAGGTATGGCGCATTGGGTAAAAATAGCAGCCATAAACCCAATAATAAAATGCTTTTATAATTGAATCTCTTTTCTTCCAATAATAATCCGCTGAAGAATACAGGAAGTACACCAAGAAATAAATTCCAGGGATAGAAGAAATAAGTTAGCGTTCCTGTATATAAACCGCGCGCCGCGAGTAATGCAAGGGTAAATCCCAAAGAGATTGAAACGAGTTTTTGTATATCGTTTATTTTTTTCAGTTTCATAACAACACAAATAATTTAGGCAGAAAAATGATAAGCCCGGACACAACACTTATAACAGAGAAAATTAAAACAGCACCGGCAGCCACATCTTTTATGATTTTTATTGATGGATGATAATCTTTATGAACCAGGTTACATAAATGCTCAAGAGCTGTATTGATCATTTCCAGTGCTAATACAGATCCTATACAAAGCACTATAACTATCCATTCAATAGCATTTAATTTTAAATACAAGCCGGAGAAAATCGTTATTAACGAAACACCGGCCTGTATTTTCCCGTTACGCTCTGTTTTAAAAAAATACCTGATGCCATTGAAAGCCGTACTGAATGTTTTATTTAAAGTTTGCCTGTAAACTGTAGCTGAAGTGTTTTGAATCATAATGATAGATTAATCAATATCGCTCCTGTTATACCTGAATGTTTTTAACACAAAAAACAATAATCCAAAGTAGCTAAGCATGCACAGAGCTATTATATAATGTGTTTGCATATCTTGTACAGCAGGTAAAGAGAGCAGGGAGTGTAATAAAATTTTTAAGCGTATCATATTTAATTTTTTAAATATTCATTAACGATATCATCCATTCGGCCAGCGATTTTTTAGATGGAATTGCATTGACTGCCATTTTCAATGCAGTTTTGTATTTTTCATGATGATCAATATGTTTTTCAGAATTTGCATTAATATGATGATTGTTTTTTCAGAATGTTTAAAAAGTACTTTGAGTTTCAAAGTTTATTAACAAAAAATTTTTAACTCATATTCTTTATCATACTTTCCAAAGCGTCAAGATGTGAACGAAAAGCTCTTTCGCCAGCCTTTGTTGCAGAATACAAAGTGTTGGTTTTTCTGCCAATAAATCCTTTCTGCACTTTTATATAGCCACTTTCTTCCAGCGCTTTAATATGGCTGGCAAGATTTCCATCGGTAACATTTATCAGTATTTTCAAATCATTAAAATTTATAGCAGCATTTACCATGAGCGCACTCATTATTCCCAAACGAATGCGGCTATCAAATGTTTTATTTAAATTTTCTATAGGATTCTTCATTACGTTGCTCAGTTTCTTTCATATTTCCACCACATATATGACCCGTAAAAAATATGCAGCAATCCAAAGCCTGCCGCCCAGAAATATAAGCCTTCTCCAAGGAACATCAGGTTGATCAATCCCAACAAAATCTCACAATAACCCAGGTAACTTGTTTCAGGAAGCGTGTACTTGCTCGCATTTAAAACACCCAGCCCATAAAATATTAAACACCCGGGAGCAATAAAACCAAACACGCCATTTTTTATTAGTGCCAATAAAAAAATGCCACCAGCCAAAACGGGAACAGCAATGCTGATAACCATTCGTTTTGCAGTAACGCCCCAAATAGGAACCCCGGTTATTTTGCTACGCCTGTAAGTAAAAATAAAAGCAAATATTATTGCAGCAATAAAGGTTATAAGCGCTATTTGAAAAAGACGGCTGTTAAGAAAATCGCCATAAATAATAGAATCTGCATCTGCGATAGAAACTTTTAAATTGCGGACTGCGTCTTTATTTTTTTCAATCACTCCGGCTGAAAGCCATGTTGCGATCAATGCGCAAATGCCTGCGCAAACACCGCTTAACCCGCTCAGGCTTAAAAAACGGCTGCTTCGCTCCATCATCTCTTTTATATCATGAAGCTCGCTGGATAACTTTTCGGGATCGTTCATAAAAGCACTTTGAAATGCAAAGTAAGTGCATGTAAATTTTCCCTCAAAGTCTTTGCTGTTAGTAAAACGATAATTGTTTATTGAAGTACCTCGGACAATTTTTGTTCAAGCGCATCACCTCTTAAACCGGCTGCAATAATTTTTCCCTGGGGATCGATAAGTACATTAAAGGGAATTCCATCAAATTGATAAACACTTGCTGCTGAACTTTCCCCTTGTTTAAGGTCGCTCATGTGATTCCATGTAAGGTTATCTTTTTGAATAGCATCCATCCAGGCTTGCTTATCATTATCAAGCGAAACACCAAGGATAGTAAAATTTTTGTCTTTAAACTTATTGTATGCAGTTACTACATTTGGATTTTCGGCACGGCATGGCCCACACCAGCTTGCCCAAAAATCAACCAATAAATATTTACCTCTGAAACTGCTTATGCTTATTTGTTTTCCATCAGGTGATGTCATTGTAAGATCAGGCGCTTCCTGGTTTAATAAAGCATAATTATTAGAAGATGATGCAGCATCCGGTTGTTGCTGTGGTTTGTTGAGCGCAGTTGCAAAAGCTGTGATGCCGGTATGATTGGGAAAGCGTTTGGAGACATTGGTAGCCAATGAAGCTAACTCATCCGGTGCGATCAATCCTTTGGCTTTATCTAAAACAAAACAAATTGCTGCGGGGTTTTTTGAATTGTTTATAAAACTAACCACTACATTCCTCAGGTCACTCAATTGTTTTGTATATAATAACTTGATCTGGTTAACATAGCTTGTATCTTTTGCTGTTTCCTCGCTCAATGTGTCAAGCTGATTATATGTTTTCGATAATACTGAATCTTTGCCCAGGTAACTTTTAATGAATGCATACAATTCTGATGTTGCTGTTGAGCCGCTTACGTCAGGATAATGAAGACCAGTCGGGTCAAAATTTATTTTAATATTATCACCATCATTTATTGCAATAACAGCAGGATTGTCTTTAAAACTTACTACAAATAAATTTTGTTGTAACGAACTGCCCTTCAGCTTATAACTTCCATCTGAACCTAATTTACCTGAATCTAATTTTTTTGTATCAGGTGAATCATAAGAAAGTTGTTCAAGATAAACGCTGTCTGATGGAGCATTCTTTATTACGCCACTCACTGTAAACTCCCCGGAACCGGTACTCTTACAGGCAGCAAATACCAGCCCTGCAAATACTATCGTAACACAATATTTCATGTTCAAATTAATTTAATGTTTCTTCAAGCAATTGCGTAACAGACCTAAGATCTGCTTTGCCCTTGCTCATTTTTTTTACTTCCCCCACAAATAACCCCATCAATCCTTTTTTTCCTTTCTTGTATTCTGAAACTTTATCTGGCATTTTATTCAACACAATAGTTACCCATTGTTTAAGCTCATCTGTATTATTGGTTTGAATGATGTTAAGCTGCGCTGCAAGTTCAGCAACAGGCACAGTTTTATTCTTGATAATTGCAGGCAATAATTTTGCTGAAGCGTTTGAAAAACTTATTTCGCCATTATCAATAAGCTCAATCATCCCTGCAAGTTTTTCAACAGGAATTTCATTCAACGCAATGCCTGATTCATTCATCATTTGTTTTACCGGCCCGTTGATCCAATTCGCAACTGCTTTATAATTGTTTGTATGTGCAAGCGCCGATTCAAAATAATCTGCAGTTTCTTTTTCATTGCCCAATTGCGCTGCATCATATTCATTCAACCCAAAATCCGACTGATATTTTTTATATAGTTGTTGTGGTAAGGCAGGTAAATTGTTTTTTATGTTACCGAGATATTCATCGCTTAAATTCAATGGTGGCAAATCAGGTTCAGGGAGATAGCGGTAATCATTTGCTTCTTCTTTTTCACGAATGGCAAATGTTGTATCGGTTGAAGCATCAAAGCTTCTTGTTTGCTGATAGATCTTTTCGCCTTTTTCAAGAAGATTGACCATGCGTTCAATTTCAAACTCTACAGCTCTTCTCACATTGCGGATTGAATTCAGATTTTTTACTTCCGCTTTTGTTCCTAATTTTTGCTCGCCTCTTAATCTTACAGAAACATTTGCATCACATCTAAGGCTGCCTTCTTCCATATTACCATCGCAAATATTTATCCATCGCACCAGCTTTCTTATTTCTAAAACAAACAATCCCGCTTCTTCCGCAGAATGCATACCAGGCTCGGTTACTATTTCAATTAATGGTGTGCCTGCGCGGTTGTAATCAATATAGCTATGTTCTTCGTCTATATCATGAATACTTTTGCCGGCATCTTCTTCAAGATGTATATGATGAAGTTTTACATTTCTTTCACCTGAAGCTGTACGAATAGTAATAAATCCGCCGCCGCAAATAGGAACAGTATGTTGTGATGTTTGAAAACCTTTCGGAAGATCAGGATAAAAATAATGCTTACGTGCAAAATAATTTTTTTGATTGATAGTGCAGTTACACGCAATGCCCATCATTACCGCATATTCAATGGCTTTCTTATTTGTTTTGGGTAAAGTTCCCGGATGCGCCAATGTAATTACGCCAACATTTTCGTTAGGCGCAGCACCATATGCATTAACATCGCTGCTGAACAGTTTGCTTTTGGTTGACAATCGCGCATGAACTTCCAAACCAATTACCGCTTCATATTTTTGGGCATCAACACTCATGGGTGGCAAAAATACGGTGTGTTTTATGGATAAATGTTACAGTGGTAAAGCAGCTTCACATTTATTTAATATTTACGGAATGTTTAGCTTTTACTTTTGCTGCTTAAATACAGATATGAGAAAGAGAACTTTTCCTGTAGCTTTATTTTTTTCATGCCTTGTTATTGTTGTTTCATTGTGTAGCTGGGGATTTTACGTTCATGAAACAGCCACGCAATTGGCCGTATATCAATTGCCAAAATCATTACGTAAATTTTTCTATGCACATATAGATTCTCTTGTTGCAAATGCCATTCGACCTGATAAACGGCGGAATACTGATAAAAGTGAAGCCGCCAAACATTTTATTGATCTTGAAAATTATGGTAACGGTGCTGTTAATATAATGCCGCATGATCTGGCAACAGCCATTCAGCAATATTCGTGGGATACATTGAAGAGATATGGCTATGTTCCTTACCAGGTTGTTATAGAATATGATTCGCTGGTGAATGCCTTCAAACAAAAGAACGGCGACAGTATTATTTTTTTTGCTGATGATCTGGCGCATTATGTTGAAGACGCCAACGTTCCTTTACATACAAGCAATAATTACGATGGACAATTAACCGGCCAGAAAGGTTTGCATGCTTTATGGGAATCAACTATTCCGGAACTTGAACTCAGCAATTATCAATTGCACACAAAACATAAAGCGACTTATATAAATAATAAGCCGGATGTTATTTGGGCTGCAGTAAAAAGAGCGCATGCATTGTTGCCCGAAATGTTTGAGAAAGAAAAAGAAGTGGCTGCAAATTTTCCCGACAGCTCCAGGTATGTTGAGAAAATGTATTATGGCAGGATAACAAAAGTGTATACTAATGAATTTGCCAGGCAATATGCTGCAGCTTTAACTTCTACTATTAATGATCAGCTTATTTATTCTGCTAACATGGTCGCAGATTTCTGGTACTCTGCATGGGTGGATGCAGGCAAACCCAATCTGGAAGATTTATATCAGAATAAAAAACCTGAAAGAAAACAACTCAAAAAAGAAATAAGATCTTTTAAGAAAAACGATTTGTTTAAAGACAGTTTATTACGTGCAAAAAAAGAATCGTAATCAGTTATTTTTCTGAGGCGGCTGCGGTTTATTTCTGCCGGTATTTCCTTTTTGCGGCGGCCTTGCAGGTGGCTGCTGTTTAGTGGGTGGCTGAGCAGGCTTCTGCTGCAATGGTCTTTGATTTTGTTGTTGTGGTTTATTTTTCTGTTGATGCTGCTGTTGATTTGAACCCTCTTTATTTCTTTCCTGCTTTTGTTTTTCTTTGTTGCGCTGCGTTGTTTTTTCCAGGTTGCTTATGGTAAGGTGGCCAACCACATCAACAAAGCTGTGTTCAACTTCTTTTGAAGTAGAAAGCTCTATAGGCTGCAGGTCGTCAACCTTTACCCCTTTTGCATTAAGTTGTTTTATTTCTTTTACACGGCGAATGGTTAAAGGATAATGCTTGGCCCCGCCTTGTAAAATATACCACATCAGGTTTTTGAAAATGTCTTTCTTAATTAAGATTGCCTGGCCTTTTGAAGTTTCCAATATATCTGCGTTATCAGGAAAATCCTGCAGCGCATCTAAATAAGTATCCAGCTCATAATTCAAACAACATTTTAAACGGCCGCATTGTCCACTCAGCTTTGTTTGATTAATAGATAAGTTTTGATAACGTGCCGCTGTAGTAGTAACACTTTTAAAATCGGTAAGCCATGTTGAGCAGCATAATTCTCTTCCGCAACTGCCAATGCCGCCAACTTTTGCAGCGCCCTGGCGAATACCCACCTGGCGCATTTCGATCTTCAGTTTAAATTCAGAAGCGTAAAGCCTTATCAGCTCGCGAAAATCAACACGGTCATCCGCGGTATAAAAAAATGTTCCTTTTTTACCGTCTGCCTGGATCTCCACTTCAATCAATTTCATATCAAGGTTCAGGCCTCTGGCAATAACGCGGCTTGTTGTTAATGCATCACGTTCACGGGCTTTGTTTTTTTCAAAGATCTCAAGATCTTTCTCGTTGCTCAGGCGCAGTATTTTTTTCATATCAATGCCATACTCACTGATATTTTTTTTCTTCAATTGTAAACGCACCAGCTCGCCGGTTAAACTTACTTCACCCATATCAAAACCGTTCACGCCTTCAACCGTAACCATATCGCCCTTTTCAAAATATTGCAGCGAGGCATTACGATAATAATCTTTCCGGCTGCCCTGGTTAAAACTTATTTCCACCACTTTACAGGCACTGTCCGCATCGCTTATCGGCAGGTTCCATAACCAGTCATGTACATTCATGCGGTTACAACTGCCGGTGCTGCATCCGCCATTACTTTTACAACCATTAGGTTTACCCGTACCGCAACTTCCACAACTCATTATATTCAATTATGATCAGTAAAAAATATGGAAGAAGATTTTTGGGTAACCAGCTTTGGAATAAGCATTAAGCTTCGTTGCGTCGCAACACTTCAACTGCAGGAATGCTGCTGAACTGTAGTGTTATATCCGAATAACGTTTTCAAAATGTATACTGTTTATATTTTGAAATGCTATCTGCATTTGAAACCGTAGCTAAAGAAATTACTTCAGTTCCGGTGTGCGACGCAAGGAACGATGACAACGTTTCCTTTGCTGGCTTCACAAAATTCCTTCTTCACCTGCTGTAAATATCAAAAAATATGTACAGTGTTAATCGGTCAAAATTAAGACATTGTTCTTAATGACATGATACAATTTAATAGTAAGGGTATGAAACAATATTTTAGCATTGGCATTGCGTTCTATATAATAGACTGCTTTGTTAAGCTCTTCTATAATGGCCTGCTGGTGATGTACCGAAGTCATTTTATTAAGCCGGGCTGCAAAATCCTTCTCAGAATCTGCAATGGAAATACTGTCTCCCGCAAAACGAATGCTAATGCTTTGTTGTAACAAGTGAATAAAATATAACAGGAACTGCTTCTGTTTTTCGCGGCCAAGCTTGCTTATTTCTTCTATCCATTTTACCTGCGCGCCTGCCCCGTTTTTCAAAATACTGTTCAGCCATTCACGCAATAAACTTTGCCAGTCTTCGGATGCATTTTGCAGTAACTGCAATGCTTCGCGATAGTTGCCTTGCGCAATAGCCGCAGTTTGCTGGGCTGCCGTTTTTTCAAGATTGCCGCGTTTTATTAATGCGCCGGCAATCTCGTTTGTTTCAAGTGAATATAATTTCACCAATTGGCAACGGCTTAAAATAGTTGGCAGTATCATGTCTTCATTTTCTGCAACAAGAATAAATAAAGTATCCGGAGGCGGTTCTTCAATCAGTTTTAAAAGTTTATTGCCTTCTTTACCAAGATATTCCGGCATCCACATGATGAGGGTTTTATAAGGGCTTTCAAAACTTTTAAGGCTTAGTTTGCGAATGATGTCATTGCATTCTTCAGCGGTAATATTTCCCTGCTTATTTTCCGCGCCAATAAACTGCAGCCAGTCGTAAACATTTCCATAAGCAAACTGCTGAATAAATTCGCGCCATTCAGGAATATAATCTGTGCTCACAGGTTTGTCGCCCGGTTTTTTTGGAATTACCGGGTACGAAAAATGAATATCAGGATGCACATAATTGTTTGCTTTTGAAAAAGCCGCCTGTTTTTGCATGAATGCATCTGCTTCATCAGTTGTTTTCGGAAAAACAGGTTTTGTTTCTACCACCGCTTCTCCAAACAATGAAGCTGCCTGCATTTTTTCTCCTCCACCGGGGGAGGCTGGGAGGAGGCTGATGTATTCTGCAAACGCTAAAGCCAATGGCAAAGCGCCAGTACCTTCTTTACCCAAAAAGAGTAAAGCATGGCTTAAACGGTTTTGTTCAACCATTTCCAATAAATGATGCTTTGTATTTTGCTGGCCGATTACATCTGCGAAAAGCATAAAGCGAAGATAAGGTTGAGCTGTAAGTTTTGGGTTTAAGTTTTAAGTCTTTCTGCGTTTCACGCTATATCTTGCATCAAACGTTTTACATTGACCATTCCCGAATTATATGAGCTTTATTTACAGCATTCATCTGTGCAAACAGATACAAGAAAACTTAAAGCCGGTGATATTTATTTTGCTTTGAAGGGAGAAAATTTTAACGGTAACCATTTTGCTTTACAGGCATTGGAACTCGGTGCTGCTTATACTGTAGTTGATGAGGCAATCAGTGCTTCAAACAATAAATTAATTAAGGTTAATAATGTGCTTGAAACATTACAGCAGCTTGCAAAATTTCATCGCGAACAATTCAGTATTCCTTTTATTGCGATCACAGGAAGTAATGGAAAAACCACAACGAAGGAATTGATTCATGCAGTGCTTTCATCGAATTATAAAACATATACAACAGAAGGAAATCTTAATAATCATATCGGCTTGCCGCTGACTATTTTAAAAATTAAAAGTGATGCGCAAATGGCGGTTATTGAAATGGGCGCTAATCATCAAAAAGAAATTGAAGGTTACTGTAAAATTGCGCAGCCAACACACGGTATTATTTCAAATATTGGCAAAGCGCACTTGGAGGGCTTTGGAGGAATAGAAGGTGTAAAGAAGGGTAAAGGTGAATTGTATGATTTTATCCGCTTACATAACGGTGTTGTATTTGCTTTTGATGATTATGATTATTTGCATGAAATGAGCAAAGGCATTCAGCAAATTATTTGGTACGGAACAAAAAACGGCGAAGTAACCGGCAATGCAAAAGCTTTTGCACCTTTTTTGGAAGTTGCCATTACAAAAGGATTTTCATTTAATGTTATAAAAACAAATCTTGTTGGCGATTATAACCTGCCTAATATTTTGTGTGCTGTTGCCCTTGGTAAATATTTTAATGTGCCCGATGAAAAAATAAAATCTTCAATAGAAAACTATATCCCTTCAAACAGCCGCTCGCAGTTGATTGAAATTGGTTCGAACAAAATAATACTGGATGCTTACAATGCAAACCCTTCAAGCATGAAAGTTGCAATTGAAAATTTCAGGAACATTCATACAGACAATAAAATTCTTGTGCTTGGAGGAATGATGGAGTTAGGAGAAGAAAGCATTCCCGAGCATGAAAATCTTGTAAAGCTTATTCAGCAATACAATTTTCAAAATGTAATTCTTGTTGGCGGAAATTTTAAGACCACGCATCAATCATACACTTATTTTGATAAGGCAGAAGAAGCTTCGGTTTATATTCAACAGCACCATTTTCAGCATGCGTATTTTTTAATAAAAGGAAGCCGCAGCATGCAAATGGAAAAAGTTTTAACCGCATTTAAAGTTGAATAACTTTGCTGCCTTGAATTGCAGCAAATGAGTTCCAACAGGCCTTCTTATTTACTTAGTGTTTTAACCAATAAGTGCCCGCGATGCCGTCGTGGCGATATATTTCAATCGAAAAATGCATTTGCGTTAAAGGGAAACAGGTACATGAAAATGTATGAACGATGCCCGGTTTGTGAACAGGTTACTGATATTGAAGTAGGATTTTATTATGGAACCGGTTATGTAAGTTATGGTATTACGATGCTGCTGTCAGGTGTCAGTTTTGTTTTATGGTGGATATTGATTGGTGTTTCTATTAACGACAACCGCGTGTTTTGGTGGCTTGGTATAAACACTGTTGTACTCATTATTCTTCAGCCTCCGCTTATGCGGTTTTGCCGAACACTTTGGCTGAGCTGGTTTGTGAAATATGATCCTGACTGGGAGAAGAAGAAACCTGAAGACCCTGAGCGAATAATAAAAGAGCAAATGGGTAATTGGTAGTGATTCAAACTACAAAAGTGGTTTGCCTGTTCTGTAACAGGTGCCTTTAAATAAAGCTACCAGGTTTTCATGCTGGTTGGTTACTTCAACAAGGTACACACCTGTGTTTTTACCATTGCGTATTTCTTTTGCTTCTGCAATTAATACATCGCCAGCAAACACAGGTTTCAGAAAAGATACAGATGTTTCCAGCGCAAGCGATAAATTATTCCTGCTGTTGCAGGCGAACGCAAATGCACTGTCGGCAAGTGAAAAGGCTATTCCTCCGTGCACAACATTAAGGCCGTTCATCATTTCATTTCTAACAGTCATTTTTATTTTGCTGTAACCTTCTTTTATATCAAGTAGCTCAATGCCCAACCATTGGCTAAAGGCATCTTTGGCAAAGACATGTTCTATTATAGCAGCCGGATTGTTCTCTTGCATAAGATGATAATAGAATAAGAATTGATTAGTTTATAGTTAAATAATTTCTGATACTCAATTGCCGCCAAACTCAGGTTTTCTTTTATGTAAAAAAGCATCAACGCCTTCTTTAAAATCGCTTGTTGCAGCGGCACGCTGTTGCAAATAATCTTCCAATTGCAATTGTTGTTCAAGCGAATTATTAAGTGATTCATTTAAAGCTTTCTTGGTAAACCATAAACCACGTGTTGGCATTTTGGCTAATGTTTCAGCAATTTTTTTTGATTCAGCTTCAAAAACGTTATTAGGAAAAGCCCTGTAGATTACGGCAGAACGTTCGGCCTGTTTTGCGCTTAATTTTTCACCCAGCATCATAAAGGCGCTTGCTTTTTGAAAACCAATTAACCGCGGTAAAAAGAAGGTGCCGCCACAATCGGGTATAAGCCCGATCTTACTAAACACCTGCAGAAATATGGCTGAGTTTGCTGCCACCACTATGTCGCAACATAAAGCAATATTGGCGCCCGCGCCGGCAGCTACGCCGTTCACCGCAGCTACAACCGGTTTCTGAAGATTGCGGATCTTTATTAAGATCGGATGAAATTGTTCCAGCAATATTTTTTGGATGCCTGCTCTTGATAAATCTGGTATTTCAGCCAGGTCCTGCCCCGCAGAAAAACCTTTACCCATCCCGGTTAAATATACGCAGCGCACCTGCGGCGATCTATCACATTCATCTAAAAACTCCTGTAACCGCACCGCCATTTCACGGTTAAAACAATTTAATTTTTCAGGACGGTTTAATGTTATAAATCCTACCCCATCATGTACTTCAAATAAAACGGGTTCCATAGTAATGTGTTTTTATACTTCTTTTTAAAATTTCCTATACATTTTATTGACGGATAATAACAAACAGGCATAACATTTCTGTTTAAAGAGTTAAGCCAGATTGTTTATTGGAAAATATGCTTTAATAAATAAGCTAGTCTTGCAGCAGGAACCGCTTAATAAAAATAGAACAAATTCAAATACCTTAATGACATTTAAAATAATCGAAAGGTTCATTACAATCGTTACATTTATATAAAGCTTTACAAGCCGTGGAACCAAAACGGCTGATCATTTGCGTATGATAAGAAGTACAATGCGGGCATTGAACAGCTTCTTCTTCCTGGAACAGGCCCGGTGTGCAAACCTGTTGTTTCATATTCGGTGGTGCTATGCCATAAGCTTTCAATTTTTGTTTGCCTTCTTCCGTCATCCAGTCTGTTGTCCAGGCCGGTGACAGAACCGTTTTTATTTCAACATTGATAAAACCATTTTCGAGCAAAGCCAGTCTTATATTCATATTAATTACATCCATTGCCGGGCAACCGGTATAAGTTGGCGTAATGAAAACTACCAAACTCCCTGAAGGAGGCTTTTGAACAGCATTATATATTTCGATCTTTCTAACAATTCCAAGATCAATAATTGATAATACAGGCACTTCAGGATCAGCAACTGTTTCAAGAATCTTCAATATATCTTCTTCACTTATATTTTTTACTTCAATCATAATTCTCCCTTTAGGGCTGGGGTATTACCAAACACTATCCGGATAGGCTCTTTGTAAAAACTGCATTTCTGCAAGGATATAGCCTAACTGTTCTGTATGAATACCCTGCTTTCCGCCTTTTTGTGAAAAAACATTTTGCGGAACCGAAAGCATCGCTTCAGAAAAAATTTCTTCTGTTCCTTGGAGCCATGATTTTTTAATAGAACCTCCATCAACTGCAATATTGTTTGCGATCAATGCTGATTCGTAATCTGCGTTGATAAAAAGCTCATCCACATAAGGCCACAATTCTATAACAGCGTTGCTTATACGCTGATGACTTTCGTGGGTTCCGTCCCCCAAACGAATCACCCATTCACTACTCCATTTTAAGTGGTAGATAACTTCTTTTAATGCTTTTTCTGCTATGGCTCTTAATTGTTCATCTTCGCCGTACTGCAATTTTTCATACAATAAATATTGATAATTGCTGAAGAGAAACTGGCGCAAAATTGTTTTCGCCCAATCGCCGTTCTCCTGTTCTGTAAGTAAACAGTTTTTATACTCACGGTTATCGCGCAGGTAAGCCAATGTATCTTCTGTGGCCTCACCCCCCGCCCTCTCCTTTGGAGAGTGCGCTTTGAATTCGTTTATTAATTGAGCAGCGTATTGATAAAAATTTCTTGCCTGCCCCAAAAGATCCAAAGAAATATTGGTAATGGCTATATCCTGTTCCAGTATAGGCCCGTGACCACACCATGCACTGTTTTGCTGGGCAAGAATTAATGTATTATCTGCAAGATGAAGTGTATAATTGATTAAGGAATCGGGAATTTGGAATTGGGAATTAGTTATGGAGGAATTAGAATTAAACATTGATACTATTTTTTAGAAGGTACAAATTGTTTAGATTTTTCTAAATAAGAAATATAGCCGTTGATTAATTTAAAAACCAACTCACATTTTTCTTCTCCGGTTTTTAATTCATCTGCAACAATATAACTTTCGTCAAATGCTGTTGCCAGATGTTCCATTGTTTCTGTTACTGATCCTCTCGAAATAATAAAAAAATTTCTTGTGTCAGCGTATGTAAATCTCCCATAGCCCTCTGCAATATTTGCTGTTACAGATCTTGAAGAGTCAGAAATTTGTGCCGTCAATAAGAACTTTTCATACGACGGAAACTTTTTTATAAGAGCAGAAATAAATATTCTTAATTCCCTCCCTTGCTTATAGCATTCTAAATCTTTATAACCTCGATAATTCATAAAAAATAAGGGTTTAATCAAAATCCCTAATTCCCAATTCCTAATTCCAAATTACATTCCTTCACATATGTTTCACTTCATCCGGAAGATCGTAAAAAGTAGGATGGCGATAAATTTTATCAGCCGCAGGCTCATAAAAGCTTTCTGCTTCATCAGGGCTGGATGCATGAATATATTTGCTTTCGACCACCCAAATGCTTATGCCTTCATTGCGGCGTGTGTAAACATCGCGGGCATTTTCAATAGCCATCCGGGCATCTGCTGCGTGCAGGCTGCCGGCATGTTTATGATCAAGGCCCTGCTTGCTTCTGATGAAAACTTCCCATAAAGGCCAGGCCCCCTCCCTACCTCCTCCTTCAGGGGAGGAGTTAGCAGTTTCCCCGGAATTATCATCAGGAATATCTCCATAATAATATTTTCTGATTGTAATATTCATTGGTTTTGAATTAAATGTTGAGGTTGAATTGTTACGCTGCTGCTAAAGCCCCTTTAGGGGTTTGAGGCTTTGTTTTCCTTTTTTCTGCGTACGCAGCGGCGGCTTCACGAACCCATTCTCCCTCTTCATGCGCTTTGCGTCTCGCCTCAAGCCTTTGTTTATTGCATGGGCCGTTTCCTTTCACCACATTCCAGAATTCATTCCATTCTATTTCACCAAAATCGTAATGTTGTGTTGTTGCATTCCACTTCAGATCTTTATCCGGCAAAATCATGTTTAAGATCCTGACCTGCTCTGCACACATATCAACAAACTGCTGGCGCAACTCGTCATTTGTTTTGCGTTTTATTTTCCATTTCATGCTTTGGTCTGTGTTGGTGCTTTCGCTGTCTTTTGGTCCAAACATCATTAATGAAGGCCACCACCAGCGATTGATCGCATCCTGGCACATTTCTTTTTGCACTGCAGTGCCCCTGCTTAAAGTAAGCAGAATATCAAAACCCTGCCGCTGATGAAAGCTCTCTTCTTTACAAATGCGCACCATTGCTCTTGCATACGGACCGTAAGATGTACGGCAGAGCATTACCTGGTTTAAAATGGCAGCTCCATCAACGAGCCAGCCAACGGCGCCCATGTCTGCCCAGGTTAATGTTGGATAATTAAAAATGGAAGAATATTTTGCTTTAGCACTATGCAGATCATTGATGGTCTCTTCCCTTGTTGTTCCCAATGTTTCGCATGCGGAATAAAGGTATAAACCATGACCTGCTTCATCCTGTACTTTGGCAATAAGAATGGCTTTGCGTTTAAGGGAAGGAGCGCGGCTTATCCAGTTTCCTTCAGGCAGCATACCTACAATTTCGCTATGCGCATGCTGGCTTATTTGCCTTACTAATGTTTTACGGTAAGCTTCGGGCATCCAGTCCTTTGGTTCAACTTTTATCTCAACATCAATCTTATGCTGAAATGTATTTTCATGATCCGGTAATTGCATACTCATATAAAAGTAAAAATAATTAAAATAGGCTAACAATTGTTAGGATAAATCCGAAACAATTCTTAAGAACTGTTTTTAAAAAGTATTCAACAAACCTTATCCTGATTAAAAAATACTATAGGTGTTTTTCCTCAAATTAAAAACAAAATAGTACAATAATACTATAGGTACCTGTTGGCGGGGGGTTATAAGAGATCCAACAGAAGACGTTTGGCAAAAATCCAGCATTGCCACGAATGCACGAAAACCCCTATCATCTTAATAGACATCTTAATAACTGAAAGCTCATTTCTTCGATATAACTTCGATCTATTCGATCTAATAGATCGAAGTTATATCGAGATTATTTCGATTATTTTTCGTCGAAATAAGCTACCGGGTAAACAGGAGCCGGCAATTAATGAATAAAATGATCAATACAGCCTGCCGGCATACATCTATCATTTCTTAGAGACAGGCAGTAAAAAATGCCTTTCAATTTTTACTTTCGGGTAATTTCTATGTGACTATGTCAAAAAAACTCCGCCAGGAGATGAGAATCTTACAAAAAAGCCACAATCGTTAAAAAATTTATAATACTTTGCAGCATAGAAACAATTTAGCTTGTCTCTAAAACTGGGTTGGATTAATAGAATCTTCTGCTTGTTTATATGGCTATAATTCCGGCTCAAAAGCTTGCTTGTAACCTTATATAGAAAACTTAGTGAAACGATGTTTGATGCCTTACCTCACAGTGCAGAGTTTAAAAACTTACGCAAACAATTTAAATTTCAATTGAATAGTATGAATTATCTTAAACACAAATGTTTGGTAGAATTAAGATTAATGCTTGTAGTAATAGTGATGCTTGTATTTGGAAGCAGCAGCTATGCGCAAAGTCTTATTACAGGAAGAATTACTGATTCAAGCGGCGCCCCTTTGTCCGGCGTGTCTGTGCAGATAAAAAATGCAAAAACCGGAACAGTTACAAACGCAGAGGGTGCTTATTCCATCTCCGCTAAAGCAACTGATATTCTTGTGTTTTCATATATAGGTTACCAGGCGCAGGAAATAACGGTTGGCAGCAGGGCCGCTATTGATCTTTCTTTAAGTTCTACCTCTGCTCAGCTTTCAGAAGTGATAGTAATTGGGTACGGTACTGCTCAAAAACGGGATTTAACCGGTTCTATCGCCACCGTAGCCGGAAAAGAAGTGGCTGACAAGCCAAACCCCAATCCCATATCATCATTGCAGGGCAAGGTAACGGGTTTATCAGTTGTAAACAGTGGTACGCCCGGCGCTTCTCCGGATATCAGGATCCGCGGTACAGTAAGTATCGGACAGGTGCATCCACTATACGTTGTTGATGGGATTTTAAATGATAACATTGATTTTTTGAACCCGAATGATATAGAGTCAATAGAAGTATTAAAAGATCCATCATCACTGGCAATTTTTGGGGTAAGAGGCGCTACCGGTGCAATAGTTATTACCACTAAGAAAGCTAAAGCTGGTCAAACGATTGTGAGCTTTACAACATCTTACGGATCCAAGAAACTCGTAGATAAAATAAAAATGGTTGATGCTGCCGGATTTGACCTGTTGTTTAATGAGGAAAATGCGAACAACGGTGCTACAACGCCGGATTATTCTTTCTTAACAGCAAATACAGACTGGATAGATGCAGTTACAAGAACGGGCCAGTTTAGTAACAATAGCCTGAGTGTTTCCTCAAGCTCAGAAAAAAATAAGTTCAATCTTTCTTTGGGTTATATATACGACCAGGGAATCATCATTCACCAGCAATTGAAAAAAATGACGCTTTCGATAGCTGATGAACTAAAACTGGCTAAATGGGTTAAAGTAGGATTCACCCTTAATTCAGCAAGAACTGATTATCCTTACGATGTGGCTGATTACGGTGGCGGCCACCTGGATGCTTTGGATGCTGCAAGGAAAGTAATGCCGCAGGTATCTGCAGGCACCAAGCCTTTTCTTGTACAGGATCCTTATGGTTCAGATTCTATTATGGAGAATTTATATTCTGGCCTTGATGTTGGCTTGCAAAATTCCGGCGTGGTGAACCCTTTGGTTCAGATAAATAATGAGTGGAATAAATCTGTAAACCAGGAATATAGAAACGTAGGAAGTATTTATGCAGATATAAATATTACAAAAGACCTTGATTTTCGTTCTACTTACTATGCAGATATGAGCAACATAGATTATCGCAGCTATTTGCCGCTCTATTATGCTTATAACCCTGTTTCTAATACTCCTTATTTATATAGCCAGACAACTCAGGTATATGAAAACAACCAAACTTATAAGAAATTCCAGATGGACCAGATACTAACCTATACAAAAACGTTTAGGGGCTCTCATCATCTTCAGGTTACCGGCGGTTTTACAACATATTATTTCGGAAACTTCAATCGGGGTGGCACAGCAAAGACAGCCGGTACACCAGGTTCATTGCCAATACCGGATGATCCAAGATTCTGGTATTTAAGCAACGGGTTCCAGAGTGACCAGTTTACTGTTGCTAACAGTTCTCAATATGAGAGAACAACCGTTTCTGAGTTGGCGAGGGCAATTTATAATTATAAGAACAAATACTTTTTGAATGCGTCTTTCCGTAACGATGCCTCATCCCAGTTGCCTCCTCAAAACCGTAACCAGGCTTTCTGGGCGGTGGGTGCGGGCTGGGATATCAGTAAAGAAAACTTTATGGCAGATCAGAAAATATTTGACTATCTTAAAGTACGTGGTACTATAGGCGTATTGGGTAACCAAAGCACGCCCAATGATCCTTCAGGAAATCCATTGCCATACCCTTATTATCCTTCTTTGGCTTCAGGAATAAATGCCAATTTTGGGCCTTACATTTATAATGCAGCTCAGCCGGCTTACCAGGTGAACCCGGATTTACATTGGGAAACTGTTAATGCTGCGGATATAGGCATAGAATTAAACGCTTTTGATAACCGGTTGCATTTTGAAGGCACATATTATAACAGAACAACAAAGGATCTGATGACTTATGTGGATAGGAAACCAATTGGTTTGTTTGATGAAATAATTAACGGCGGTTCTATACGCAATACCGGTGAAGAATTTTTAGCATCATGGACTCAGAATTTTTCGAAAGATTTCAGCATAGATGTATCGGGTAACATCACTTTCATGAAGAATGAAGTGCTAAGCCTTGCCAGTGATCTTCCTAATGGCGTTATTGATATAGCTTCACAAAATAATGGTGCTGCAGTAAGCCGCACAGCACCCGGCCATCCTATTGCTTCTTTTTATGGGTATGAACAAATAGGTATTTTTCAATCTTATGCTGATATAATTAAATCGCCAAGCGAATCTTCTTTAGGCGCGGTAAGACCCGGTGACAGAAAGTATGCAGATTTGAATGGTGACGGCGTTATTGATGCCAGTGACAGAACATACATAGGTAACCCGTCTCCTGATTTTATGTATGGCGCTTCCATAACGATTAATTACAAAAATTTCAGTTTGGATGTTGACGGAGCCGGCGTATATGGAAATGAAATATTCAGGGTTTGGAACTCTTTGGAGTCTCCTTTCCAGAGAGTTAATTATGCAGCGTTCCAGCTTAACAGGTGGCATGGCCCCGGAACATCAAACTGGGAACCTATAATTAGTGCTGCTGATCGTGTAAACTACCAGGGTTCTACCTATAATATAGAAGATGGCAGTTATTTCAGAATAAGAAATGTTCAATTGTCTTACAGTTTCCCACAAGGCACTTTAAGCAGCATCCATATAAGAAGTATAAGGCTATATGCCAACGGGCAGAACCTGATAACATGGAAACATAACAATGGATATACTGCAGAGTATGGCGGTGATGCAACCTCTTTTGGCTATGATGCAGCAGGTGGTGCAATACCAATGGTTATTACATTCGGCTTAAATGCAACTTTTTAACTTAAATAATTCAGGATATGAAAAAGAGAAATATATATTTTACCCTATCAATGATATTGGTGGCAAATATTTTCTTAAATAGTTGCTCAAAATTTCTTGATAGAAAGCCTTTATCCGCTACCTACGACGACATACAGCAAGGCACTTTGGAAGCGCAAAGCTTTGGTTTGTACAGTGCTTTAAGAGCCGATGCAGGCTTTTCAACACTGCCCTGGCTCGACTTTCACAGCATTCGTGATGACGATGCGCAAAAAGGAAGCAGTACAACAGACGGCGCTGAAATAAATGCAGAATTTGAGACATTTCAATACACTAAAAATGACTGGGCAACCACTACCTATTGGAACGATCACTATTCAATGATCTACCTGGCAAACAAAGAATTGTATTCTGCTGATTCGTTGCAGGCAACGGATGAAGCATCTCTCAGGAATGTAGGCGAAGCGCATTTCTTCCGGGCTTACGCTTTCTTTGAATTGGTGAAAGCTTATGGCGAAGTGCCTTTATTGAATTTTTATTATACCAATCCTTCAGATGGCATCAAGCCAAAGGCATCCGTAGATGATATTTATGCGCAGATAGATAAAGACTTGGATACAGCTTCGATGTACCTACCTTTAAACTGGAATGATGCCAGTGGAAACTCACAATTTCCAGGGCGTTTGACCAGCGGCGCTGCCAAAACATTGTGGGCTCAAACCTATTTGTTCAGAAACCAATGGGCTCAAGTGGTTTCTCTTTGCCGCGACGTGATCAATTCCGGCGAATATTCACTGCTTCCACATTTTTACGAAGTATGGCAGGATGGTTTGAACGGAACCGGCAAAAACTCTAAAGAATCAATATTTGAAATGCAGGCGACTGTCGGGCAAAATGGCACCTCTAATTATGGTGTGCAATGGGGAACTTCTCAAAATATTCGGCAGGGTGCGGCATCTGTCGCCTGGAATTTAGGCTGGGGATGGAATGTACCTACGCAAACGCTTGTTACCGCCTGGGATAATTCCGATCCAAGAAAATCAATGACCATATTGTATTCAGGCCAAAGCGATGGCGGCCCTACTGATGGTGGCTATGGCGCAACAATTCCTCCCTACAATAAAGATTCATTAGGAAAGGCTGGATTTCTTGATCAGCCTTATTGGAATAAAAAAGTATATTCTGATCCGCAGATGCGGGCTTTTACCGGGCAAATAAATAATGCCGGCGGTGCAGACTGGATAGATCATAGAATATTGCGGTATGCTGATGTTTTATTGATGATGGCAGAAGCCTCTAACGAAACAGGTGATGGCGCTACTGCGGCAACCATGCTGGAACAAGTAAGAGCAAGGGCAAGAAATTCAGGAACCGATCCTACTGCTTTAACGTATATTGCTTATACAAGCCAGTCGCAAATGCGTACTGCCATTAAGAATGAACGCAGGTGGGAATTTGCTATGGAAGGGTATCGCTTTTATGACCTGGTAAGATGGGGTGATGCCAGCAGCGCATTGGGAAGTTTGGGGTATCAGCCAAAAAATGCATGGTATCCCATACCGCAGCCTGCTATTGATTTGTCAGGCGGTATATTGGTTCAAAACCCCAATTATTAAAAATATATAAGCGCTTATATAAAAATTAAAAAAAGATTTTATGAAATCATATAGAAATGCAAGAATTGTGATGCTATTGGCTTTGGGGGTTATTTGTTTAAATGCATGTCAGAAAATGGAGCAGCCCCCGCTTGGTGATTATCCCAAAGATGCAAATCCTCCCGGAGGGCCTTTAAAATTCTTTGCTGCTATGGATGAAAAAAATGTTGACAGCATAAAAGCGAATTATGGAACGTTTAATAATGCTTCTATTGTAGCAGGCGGAGTTTCAGGAATGTGTGCACAATTTGACGGTTCACAAAATGGATATATAAATTATCCATCTGCAAATGATTTTGCTTCGACTGCATCAGACTTCACGATTTCTTTTTGGATAAATGCAACATTGGCTCAAAAAGACCATGTTAATGCGGATGGAGTTATGGCTCTGGCAAATACATTAAACGTAGATGGGGGACCCAATGGTTTTTGGGGAAACTTTACAATTTATGCTGATCATGAAACAAGTACTTCAGATTCAATGCTCTTAAAAATAGCTTTATTCAGAGTTGACAGTCTTACTTCTTTTGATGGAGCAAACTGGAAGTGGCCTAAAATGTATGATGGACAATGGCACCATGTTGTATACACATATACGGCGGCGGATTCGCTTTTAACTGCATATAGAGATGGAGCTTTTTTTAATAAGGTTACTACGGGTCGTCAAATAAAGTTTGGCTTTGCTTCACAATTGATTTTGGGTGGCTTCCAGGAAGCAGTTGGTATAGTTAGTGATTATCCAAGTAATACCTGGATGTCCGGCTTTCCTGGAGAAATGGACAATGTTAGATTATACAGCGAAGCGCTTTCTGCAGACGACATTAAAAGTATATACGATAATAAACAATAGGTACTTAAAGACATTCAATTTAAAAAGCTGCTTAACACAAGCAGCTTTTTATTTTTGGCTATTATAATAATGAGATCAGTTTATTTATATAAAAGAACCTTTATAATAAGCATCACACTTGTGTCAATATTAATTGTATTTACAAAGTGCATCAACAATCAAAACAAAAAACAAGAACAGAAAGAAGAAAATGTATTAACTGGTTCTGTCATCACTTATGATCAATTTGCAGGTTCTGAAACTTGCGCCAAATGTCATCAGTCAATAACTGATAATTACTTTCATACTGCACATTTTTATACTTCACAAAATGCCGCAGAGCAATCCATTAAAGGAAGTTTTATTCATGGTAAAAACAGTTTTACATATGATGTTGGAAAAATAGTTTCACTCGAAAAAAAACAGGATAGTTTTTACCAGGTTTATTATTATAAAGGCAAAGAAGTTGTAAGAAGAAGATTTGATATTGTTATTGGCTCAGGCACAAACGGCCAAACATATCTTTCATGGATAGGTAATCATATTATTGAATTGCCGGTATCTTATTTTACACAAGTGCATCAATGGGCAAACAGTCCGGGTTATCCTTTATCGCCTATTATTTTTAATCGCCCTGTTACAGCGCGTTGCCTTGAATGCCATGCAACCTTTGCGCAAGCCATTAATTATAATCCTGACATTCCGCCGATGTTTGATTCATCAAAAATGATACTAACTGTTGGGTGTGAAAAATGTCACGGGCCTGCAGCACAACATGTTGCATATGAAGAACAACATCCAAATGATTCAATAGGAAAATTCATTGTTAATCCTGCAAAGCTTACACGGCAATTATCATTAGATGTTTGCGCGCTTTGCCATTCAGGAAGATTGGATGAATTAAAACCTCCGTTTCAATTTATACCCGGCGATAGTTTAAATGATTTTTATACAAGCAGTGATGTTTCAAAAAAAGCCGGTGTTATGGATGTTCACGGAAATCAGTTGGGTGTATTATCTGCCAGCAAATGTTTTCAACTAAGTAAAACAATGACTTGTGTTACATGCCACGATCCTCATACAAATGAGAGAAATAATACTACATTATTTTCGCAACGTTGCCAAAGTTGTCACACCAATCAGCATAAAGCAATTGAAGGTTTGCCTGATGATGTTGTAAAAAATAATTGCATAGATTGCCACATGCCTTTGCAGGAATCAACTTCTATTTCATTCCTGTTGCAGAATAAAACACAGCCGGTAAATGCAATGATGCGCACACATTATATTACTGTATATAATGATGAAACAAAAAAATTCATAAAACAGTATACATCTTCACAAAAGAAGAAATTATAATGAACATACAGCTTAAGTCTAAAATATCACGCTTTTCTTTTTCTTCAATTAGTATGAAATTAAAACGTCACCTCGACGTAAGAAGAGGTCTCTTAAATTTTTTGTTGCTTGAGTTTCGGGAGATGTTTTCTTTCATCGGCATAACTCAATGCTTTTTAATAGCACTTACTATTTTGTTTATCTCTTCATGCAAAAATTCCGGAAATGGTTTTGAGCAACTCTCTCCATCGCATACCAATATCAATTTTATAAATAAACCTGAAGAGCATAAAGCTTTTGGCATTTTATATTATCTCTATTATTACAATGGCGGCGGTGTTGCCATTGGTGATATAAATAATGATGGATTGCCCGATATTTATTTTACAGCAAGCAATCATGGCGGTAATAAATTGTATCTGAACAAAGGCAATTTTGAATTTGAAGACATAACGCAGAAAGCAGGCGTGGCGGGCACTTCAGACTGGTGTACCGGTGCAACCATGGCTGATGTTAACGGTGATGGATTATTGGATATTTATGTGTGTGCTGTACAGGGCGAACATGGTTTGAAAGGAGGAAATGAACTGTTTATTAATAATGGAAATGGCACATTCACTGAAAGTGCAAAGAAATATGGATTGGATCTGGTTGCGTATTCAACACAGGCTGTATTTTTTGATTATGATCATGATGGCGATTTAGATTGCTTTATTTTAAATCAATCACACAATCCAAATCAGAACATAGTTGATACAAGTCACCGCAAAGATTTTGATCCGAATGCAGGTGATCGTTTATACAGGAATGATATCAGCACAACAGGAAAGTTTACAGATGTATCCAAACAAGCTGGTATTTACCAAAGCAATCTTGGTTACGGGCTTGGAATTTCCGTTGCCGATATGAACAATGATGGTTGGGATGATATATATATCGGCAACGATTTTCACGAGAATGATTATTACTACATTAATAATGGCAACGGAACATTTACAGAAAGCGGTGCAAAACATTTCGGTCATTACTCGCGCTTTAGCATGGGTAATGATATTGCTGATTATAACAACGATGGCCAGCCGGATGTTGTAACTGTTGATATGTTGCCGCCCGATGAAAAAACTGTAAAAACGTATGGCAGCGATGAAAGCTATGAGATGTATAATTTCAAAATAAAATCTCATGGATTCCAGGACCAGGTTTCGCGCAATTGTTTGCAAAAAAATAATGGCGATGGAACAAGCTTTAGTGATGTTGCGTTAATGGCCGGCGTATCGGCAACGGACTGGAGCTGGAGTCCCTTATTTGTAGATCTTGATAACGATGGCAACAAAGATCTTTTTATTTCGAGCGGTATTGTAAAGCGCCCTGTTGATTTGGATTATGTAAAATTTGTTTCTGATCTTGCCGCGAGAATTGACCGTAATTCATCTGATCAATATGATCAGGTTACGTTGGATAAAATGCCTGATGGCGCATCGCATCCATTCCTTTTTAAAAACAATGGCAGCGGCACATTCATAGATGTAAGTAGTGCATGGGGCACTGGAAAAATGAAAGGATATTTCAACGGCGCAGCGTATGCAGATCTGAATAATGATGGCAGGCTTGATATTGTTATCAACAACATTAATTCACCTGCAACTGTACTTAAGAACAACAATGCGGCAAAAAACTTTTTATCAATAACGTGCACAGGCGAAGGCATGAATAAGTTTGGTGTTGGTACAAAGGCTTATGTTTTCACGCATAAAGATTCTTCAGGTATTATTAAAAAAAATATGCAGTATGAAGAACTGATGTTAACAAGAGGCTTTCAGTCTTCATCAGATACACGTTTGCATTTTGGATTGGATACCAATAAAACAATTGACAGTATTTTAATTGTTTGGACAAATCAAAAATATCAGCTCATAAAAAATATTCCGGCAGGTACACCTCTCACTGTTTATGAAAAGAATGCTGCTGATTCATTTCAATACAACAAATTCTTTCCGCCAAAAAAACCATTGCTGGAAGATGTAACCGCACAGGTTAATTGCAACTGGAAACATAAAGAAGATGGCTTCAATGATATTAATGTGCAGTATTTAATTCCGCATAAAGAAAGCACACGCGGGCCAAAGATTGCTGTGGGTGATATTAATAAAGACGGCCTTGATGATTTTTATGCATGTGGCGCTGCGGGTCAACCCGGCGCTTTAATGTTGCAACAACCAAACGGAACATTTAAAGCAATTGATACGGCGGTGTTCAATCATGATGCTCCTTATGAAGATGTAGATGCTGTTTTCTTTGATGCAAATAATGATGGCTGGCCTGATCTTTTAGTAATAAGCGGCGGCAATGAACCACAAGGTAATTCGCCCATGTTATTAGAAGACAGGTTGTACATAAATGATGGCAAAGGCGGCTTTACAAAAAGAACAGATTTTCTTGTTCAGCAGTTATATAATAAATCCTGTGTGGCTGTTGCCGATGTTGATCATGATGGCGATTCAGATATTTTTATCGGCACACTTGCAAGTACGCTCGCAAATGATTTTGGCATGCCGCAATCATCTTATTTATTTTTAAATGATGGCAAAGGAAATTTTACGGAAGCAGGTTATCAGCAAATAAAATTGTTGAATACCGGCACTGTAACATCTGCATGTTTTGCAGATATCAATCATGATGGCTGGCCTGATTTGATAGTAACGGGTGAATGGATGCCGGTAAAAATTTTCCTTAATCATCATGGAAATTTTGAAGAGCATGATGTACCAAATTCAACAGGATTATGGCAGAACGTTGTTGCAGCTGACGTTAACGGCGATGGCAACGTTGATATACTTGCTGGTAATTGGGGACACAATTCAAAATTGTGGGCTGGTAAAAATGGTCCTTTAAAATTGTATGTAAAAGATTTTGATAACAACGGAAACATTGAACAGCTTTTATGTTATACAATTGATGGGCAGGAATATACTTTTTTGGCAAAAGATGAATTGGAAAAAGATATGCCTGTGTTGAAAAAATATTACCTGACATATAGTGAAGTTGCTGGCAAAACAGTGCAGTATATGTTCTATGATCTGTTTAAAGACTATACTGAATTAAAAGCCGAAACACTTGGCTCTGCATGTTTTATGAACGATGGAAAAGGGAACTTTACAAAGAAAGATCTGAATGAGGATATGCAGCAGGCGCCTGTGTTTGCATTTGCGCCATTTGCAAATAACAAGTATATAGCCGGAGGAAATTTTTATGGAACCATTCCTTATGAAGGGAAATACGACGCGCTTTGTCCGACAATATTTTCTTATAGTGATAAGCAGTTTTCAACTTCATCCATTCTGCCTCGTGTAAAAGGTGAAGTGCGTGATATAAAATGGCTGAATACAATTAATGGGGAAAAATTATTGATGATCGCACGCAACAATGATAGCCTGTTGTTTTATAAACCCGTGCAGTAATTATTCTTCGCTTAATTTTTGCAGATGATACAAAATATGAGAGTTGCTTGTTTACTTTTTTTTGTCTTTACTTTTGTTGCATGCAGTAAAAATAATAGTGGCAGTACTATGCAGCCGGTACAATCAGCCACTCCTTTTAATTCAACAACAATAACGGTAAATGGGTTAACTTATTCTTCCGCTTTATACAATGTAAATTTTAAACCTGTTATAAAAATTTCATTTACAGCTTCTCTTGATGCATCATCTGTTGCGAACAGCGTTTCAATTAAAGATAATTATAATGCAGATGTAAGTTTTACAACATCGCTGCAAAGCGGCGACAGTGTTCTTGTTATTCAACCAACATTTTCAGCATTAACCAAAAACACATTGAGTGTTTTAACAACATTGAAATCAAAAGATGGAGGTGCATTAAAAGCGCCTGTTGTAGCAACATTAATAACGCAGATAGATTCAACAGATAAATTCAGCCGCATCAGCGACAGCGCTTTACTTATGTTAGTCGAACAACAAAGTTTTAAATATTTCTGGGATTTTGGTCATCCGGTTTCAGGTCTTGCAAGAGAAAGAAATACATCCGGCGACGTTTGCACAACAGGCGGAACCGGCTTCGGCATTATGAGTATGATCGTTGCCGTCAATCGCAATTTTATTTCAAGAACAGATGCACTCAACCGCGTTCAAAAGATCGTTTCATTTTACAAAAATAATTGTACTGCATACCATGGTGCGTATGCACATTGGATTGATGGATCAACCGGTGCAACAGTTCCGTTCAGCACGCAGGATGATGGCGCTGACCTTGTTGAAACATCTTATTTAATGCAAGGCTTGTTGTGTGCACGGCAATATTTCAATGCAGCAAATGCAGATGAAACAAACTTGCGTGATGACATAAATAATTTATGGAATGCTGTTGAGTGGAATTGGTTTCGTAATAACCAACAAGTGCTGTATTGGCATTGGAGTCAGGATTATGGGTGGGAAGATAATTTGCAAATAGTTGGTTGGAATGAAGCTTTGATCGCTTATGTGCTGGCGGCTTCTTCCAATACGGATCCTATTGATAAATATGTTTATACTAACGGTTGGGCAAGAGGGAGTACAATGCATTTGCCTGAAGGGTTGAGTGATCCGTTATTCATTGCGCATTATTCTTTTCTTGGCATAAATCCTCATGAACTTACTGATCAGTTTGGAAATTACTGGACACAAGACACAGCACATACATTTTATAATTATAACTATTGTGTGAAAGATCCTGTTCATTACTATGGTTATAGCAATGCTTGCTGGGGATTAACATCCAGCGATGATGAAGATGGATATAAAGTTCATTCACCTGACTTTGATAATGGAACAATAACACCAACTGCAGCCATTTCTTCTTTGCCTTATTCTCCTACAGAAAGTATGAATGCACTCAGATTTTTTTATTATACATTGGGCGATAAACTTTGGGGAGATTATGGTTTTGTTGATGCCTTCAACTTAAATTATTTATGGTTTGCTGATTCTTATATTGCAATTGATCAGGGTCCGGAAATTGTAATGATCGAAAATTACAGAACAGGATTGTTGTGGAATTTATTTATGAGTTGCCCTGAAATAAAAACAGG
>Ga0206903_10031_pt1 | contig 44721 bp, 37 predicted proteins | sample Alteio_BWOrgHeat_45_FD_152959 | JGI IMG/M metagenome (GOLD analysis project Ga0206903, IMG submission 152959) | Enriched cells from forest soil in Barre Woods Harvard Forest LTER site, Petersham, Massachusetts, United States -... | ecosystem: Environmental > Terrestrial > Soil > Temperate forest >... | reverse complement strand
GGAAACAGAAAGTAATGCAGCCGAACAAGAATATCAAAAATGTAATGGTGCTGGTATAGATACTGGATGCAGTAATTAATTAATTTTACAGTAACTCCAGACTTTAAATAAAACAACCTATGAGCAACATACTATTCAGGAACTATATTGGCCTTGAAGATAATCAGGTATTGAGGATAAAGCTACAGAGGCAGCAGGATGCATTATTTGGCCTTATAGGTATGATTGGTGGCCTTCAACCTTACCAAGATGCATGGACACCAAACAACACTGCTGATATGCATGTAATCAAAGATTTGCAGGTGTACCGGGATCATAAGAGAATAACTAAAAATAATTCTTATGATGTTTACCTTAATGCAGGTGATGTGGAAAGCATTGAGGTGGTGGATATTTTCAGCTTCGATAAAAAAAGTAAACAGGTGATATGATAAGGTTTGTATGCAAATTGTATGCAAATGAATAAAAAAGGATTTCAACGAAACTGCTGAAATCCTTGCCTGTATTAGCTCCTCGAGCTGGACTCGAACCAGCGACCCTCTGATTAACAGTCAGATGCTCTAACCAACTGAGCTATCGAGGAGTGAACTTTTTATTCAGGGGCAGCAAAAATAAAGGTTTTTATATTTTTACCAACTGATTTTTTAAAAGCCATTGTTAAAGAAAGAATCAGTTTTATACGGGTACCTTAGTTTATATAACTCCTTCACGTTTTCTACAACGCTATTCCTCAGCTTATCAATATTTCTTTTTTCTATCGCCGATACAAATACAGCATTTCCACCTGTGGCCGTTTGCCATCTTTCTTCCAACTGTCTTAAAATTTCCTGCCTTGTTTCATTATCAAGCCATTCGTCAAATACTGTTTTTTCGAACATATCTATTTTATTGAAAACCGTTATCACAGGTTTATCAACCGCTGATAATTCCTGTAATGTTTTATTAACTGTTTCCATCTGTTCTTCATACCTCGGATGCGATATATCTACTACATGCAGCAGCAGGTCTGCTTCACGCACTTCATCAAGTGTGCTTTTAAAACTTTCGATTAAATGATGCGGTAATTTTCTAATGAAGCCAACAGTATCACTCAACAAAAAAGGAATGTTTTCAAAAACAACTTTGCGCGTAGTGGTATCCAATGTGGCGAACAATTTATTTTCAGCAAACACATCACTCTTGCTCAACAAATTCATAATGGTGCTTTTGCCAACATTGGTATAGCCCACCAGCGAAACACGGATAAATTCACCGCGCTCTTTTCTTTGCGTGAAAGCCTGCTTATCAATTTCGTGCAGACGTTTGCGTAACAAAGAAATTTTATCTCTTACAATACGCCTGTCCGTTTCAATTTCTGTTTCACCCGGTCCGCGTGTGCCGATGCCACCACCTAATCTTTCCAAATGTTTCCACATACCACGCAGGCGCGGAAGTATGTATTGATATTGCGCCAGTTCAACCTGGGCTTTCGCGCGGGCAGTTTTAGCACGTCGTGCAAATATGTCGAGAATAAGATCGCTGCGGTCTATTGTTTTAACATCGGTTGCTTTTTCAATATTGGTTATTTGCGAACCGCTGAGTTCATCATCAAAAATTATAATGTTAGCGGGATGATTTTTCATATAGGCCGCAACTTCTTCCAGCTTGCCTTTACCAATAAACGTTCTGCTATCAGGCTGCGGTAATTTCTGAATAAATCTTTTTATCTCGATGGCACCGGCTGTTTCAGCAAGAAAAGCAAGCTCATCCAGGTTTTCCATCACTTCCTGTTCGTCCTGGTTCTTTTGTATAACACCAACCAGGATAGCTGTTTCTTCGGAGAGTATTCTTTGCTTAATATCAATCAACTGCAGAATGGCTTTTGTGAAAGATACAATAATAATTCACGCTTAACAGGTAAAGCAAATTAAAGACCACTTAAAGTTAACCCGATCGATATAGGATGAATGGCAGGACCTGTACCGGTTTTCAGGAATTCTGTTGCCTGGTAAGATGCATCTATAGAGATGTGTCCATATCCAACGCGGCCTGTAAAAGCAATACGTGTTGAATTAATAAATCTTTTATCTGATTCTTTCTGTATATAATTTTTATCGTATAAAGATTGGCCGCTTGAATCAATATAATTTTTTCCCTTGGTATGTGCGGTTATAAGCAGGCCTCCTTTAATACCCAACGACATTTTAAACCCTTTATCGGGCTGCACCGGGTTACCTGAATATCGAAGCTCAAGGGGTGCTTCAATAAAGCCTGTTGATAATTTAAACTTGTCAAAATGATCTTGTTTTGCAACATCAGTAAACGGTAGTGTACGTGTAAGAGACTTAAGGTTTACATAAGTATCTGTAAAGAAAATATTACTTGTTCCTAAACCGGCACCGATGCCAACACTAAAATGCGGGCTGGTTTTAAAAGGCAGGTCCAACATAATATACATATTGAAATGCCTAGAGAAGCCTGAAGTATTAACGCTGTCAGGCACACTTGGCCACATATCATAACCAAACTGCATCATGAAATGGTCATTGGCTCTTGTGCTCAGATCTATCTTTGACCAATCTTTTTTTGGCTTTTGCGGAGGTGCTTGCTGGGTATTATTAACAGCGCCTGTTGTATCTACCTGTGATTTTGCAATAACCGAAACAACAATAAAAAGAACGAACAGCGAGAATTTTTTCATTTGAAGGATTTATTTGTGTTATTGCAGGCAGAAATTTTTGGCTTTGTATAAGCAATTTCCGCTTTATTCAATAGTATAAAATTTTAGTGCGGACAAAAATAAATGAATTCAATCTACCCAAGCGGTTAAAATAACGCAAAATAAAATTTGTGTTAAACCAGGCAATTTCGATCCGGCAGAGCCATTCTATACTGTTTTTTAATATAATATTTATTGATAGAGATGCGCTGGCTTAAAAATTGAACTTACCTAAGTATGAAACACCTGATTTTTGCGAGCCTATTTTTATCTGCTGTTGTCAATAAAAATGTATCAACAACATACAGTAACGTAATTACAGTGCAGGATACAACCACTATTGCAGGTAAATGGGAGTTGATGCCTGTAATGCCTTCAGACACTGCGGCAGGTAAAATTCCACAATTGAATTTTGATCTTGCCACCAAAAAATTTTCGGGAAGCACAGGTTGTAATATAATGAGTGGAAGCTTTGAAATAAATAAAGATGCGTTAGGTTTTGGCGCCAATATGATTTCAACAAAAATGGCTTGCCAGGGTTATAACGAAAAAGCGTTTATAGATAACCTGCTCAAAACAAACCGGTATGAAATTAAAGCCGGTGTTTTGCAATTGATGTATAACACAACCATACTTTCAAAATGGGAGCGGCATGTTTCGGATACATTAAAAGCAGAAAAAACCTGATCGGTTATGGAGCTGTTTATAACATGATACTTTTGGTAGTATAAAAGATTCAGCGTTGAAATAATTAATATCATTTTTGGCTTAAGCTCTGTTTTTGTTAATTGATTTTGTGACGGCAACCTTTGGTTACTTAAACAGGTTTTATTAGGAAAATATTTCTATGATGAACAAAGCAAAACCTGCTCTTATTATTGCAATCATTATTTCTTTTTTTGTATTCGCCGGCCTTTATGCATGTAGTAAAAGCAGCAGTGGCTATAGTAGTACGGGCGGCGGTACGTCTTCAGGTAATAGTGTTTCAATTAAAAACTATGCATTTTCGGCTGCAACAGTAACCGTAGCGTCGGGCACAACCGTAACATGGACTAATAATGACGCAGTAACACATACGGTTACTGCCGATGATGGAAGTTTTGATAGCGGCAATGTTGTACCGGGTGCAACTTTCTCCCATAAATTTTCTACAGCGGGAACTGTTAACTATCATTGCAGCATTCATACTACGATGAAAGGAAGTGTTGTGGTTAATTAAACTCCAGGCAGAATTTTCGCTGCTCAAAGTATCAACTGCACAAGTGTTGCGATCCCGCATCAAGTGCGGGACAGGCTGCACCTGCTTAATTGAAAAACAAAAGCCGGCAACCAAATAAAATTTATTTCGTTATTCCGTACTTGGTTTTGTAACGCTCGTACAGTTGTTTTTGTTTATTATCAAGATTTATTTGCCGGCCTTGTATAAATGCATAAGTAATATTGCTTGATTTTATATCAAGAATATCACCGTCGCTTACAATAATATTGGCGTCTTTATTTATTTCGAGCGAACCTGTTTGTTGATCTATACCTAAGATTTTTGCAGCGTTTAATGTAATGGCTGTAATTGCCTGTTCTTTGGTTAACCCAAAGCCAACAGCCACACCTGCATTAAACATCAGGTTTCTGCCGCGATTCATTTCATCAAAATCGTTGATGCAATACAATACGCCGGCTTGTTGCAGTTGATAAGGCAACTTTGCATACGTATCAATATCATCATCCTGCATTACAGGCAGCGAATGCATTTGATTAAGTATAACGGCAATGTTGTTTTGTTTAAGATAATCTGTGATCTTATTGCTTTCTGTGCCGCCAACAATTACTGTTTTGAAGCCGAATTCTTTTGCAAACTCAACAGCTATCATCATTTCATTTACCATTTCGCAATGCACAAAAAAAGTTTGTGATTGATTGAACAATCCTTTTACCGATTCAAACTTAATATTGGTTGTCGTATGTGTTGGTTCGCTCAGGTAAGCTTTTGCTTCGCGAAAGAAAGTGCGTACATCATCAATTTGCTCATAAGTTTTTTTCAAAGCTTCACTGGCTGAATTATCTGCAGATGTCGGAATTAATGAAGGCATGCGAAAATGAATGCCATTATCCATCTTATATACTGCATCTTCCCAGTTCCATCCATCTAATTGCATAACAGATGAAGTGCCGCTTAAGATGCCACCATTAGGTACAACATTCGCTAATAAAATTCCATTGCTGCGCACGGTATTGATAATCTTTGAATCAGTATTATAGGCAACAACGGAACGCACATCAGGATTAAGGTCGCCTAATTCATAATCATCATGCTGGGCACGAATAGCGCCAATTTCTTCTATGCCCATGTAACTATCGGTTAATATCAATCCCGGGTAAATTTGCTTACCACTGCAATCAATAACTTTCGCATTGCTAATATCTGTTGAGTTTCCAATGGCAGTAATTTTTCCGTTTGCAAATACAATTGTGCCATCATCAATAACATCTCCGTTGCCAACATGAATAGTTGCATGTGTTAACGCAATAGTTTGCGTTTGTGCAGGCGCCGGAAGAACGTTTGGTTGAGAAAACGTTTTTGTTATGATGAGTGAAAATATAATTACGAAAATATTTTTCATTGTTATTAGTTTAAATGTTTAAGAGTTCAAATGTTCACGTGTTGGTTTATACTTCGAACCTTTTAATTCGCTGTTATGTAAATAATCAATTAGTTTTTGAAGCAATACAATAATTTCTTTTGCAAGACCATATAGTAAGTCAAATTCATTTTGATTAAGATAATTTCTATCCAACGCTCTGTACAGTTGTGATCGAAATTCACCACAAGAACCCTTCGAAATATATAAGAATTGAATAAACTCTTTATTGCCACCACGTTCAATTCCTCCGCGATGTTATTCATAACAAAGCCTGAAGAACTTTCAAGTTGATCGATCAACTTGTAACTATGCTTAAACTTTCCCTGATCAATTAATTCACCAAGAGATTTGCATAATTTTCTTGCTTTTTTCCAGGAAAGAATATCTTCAAAGTGTTTTATAGTTGCCATAATTGAGATGGTTAATTTAGTTAACTTGTGAACTTCTAAGTTATTGCCCATCATCTTCGCTGTCATTGTTTGCATCATAAGTTATAACAGCAGGCTGGGTTTTGGCGCCGCCTTTTTTTGCTGTCAACATTTTTTGTATTAAACGGTTTCTTTCATTGGCGATATAAATGCGCATCGTTGAATCACGCTGACGATCATAATATTCAATACCGTCAACAAAAGTTTTTTGTGCTGTTGCGTATACGCTCAACGGGTTATTATTCCATAAAACAACATCGGCATCTTTTCCCGCTTTAATACTTCCAACCCTGTCTGCAATGTGCAGCATCGTTGCCGGATTTAATGTGCATAATTTAAATGCCTGCTCTTCAGTTAAGCCACCATATTTAATAGCTTTTGCAGCTTCCTGGTTTAAATGGCGCGCCTGTTCAGGATCATCACTGTTAACAGCAACCGTTAAACCAACATCCGTCATTAAGGCAGTGTTATATGGAATAGCATCTTCCACTTCTGCTTTGTATGCCCACCAATCACTAAACGTTGAAGCGTAAGCACCATGTGCTTTCATTTTATCAGCTACTTTATATCCTTCCAGAATATGAGTGAAAGTGTTTATTTTAAAATGAAATGAATCGGCAACATGCATCAGCATATTTATTTCGCTTTGCACATAAGAATGGCAAGTGATAAATCTTTTATGATTTAAAATTTCACTCAGTGCATCCAACTCCAGATCTTTTCTTTTATCAGCGCCTTGTTTTTGATAATCTTCAGCGCGCGTAAATGCATCAACCAAAACCTGTTCAACACCCATACGCGTATCAGGAAAACGATTATTGCTTGGACCGTAAGAACGTTTTACATTTTCACCCAACGCAAATTTTATAAACGGATCCCAGTTGGCAAACTTCACCTGTTCTGCATCCTGTCCCCAACGCAATTTTATTAATTGTGTTTGTCCGCCGATAGTGTTGCAGCTTCCGTGCAATACGTGCACAGCCGTTACACCATCAGAAAGCTGGCGGTAGATCTGTATATCTTCCGGATCAATTACATCAGCAATGCGTACTTCAGCTGTTACAGATTGCGAACATTCATTTACACCGGCAGTAACAGCAATATGTGAATGCTCATCAATGATACCCGGAGTTAAATATTCATTTGAACCATCAATAACTTTTGCATTGCCGGGTGAAAGATTTTTTCCAATAGCTGCGATCTTTCCACCTTTCAATAATACATCAGTGTTTTGTAAAATGCCATCTGTTTCATTCGTCCATACCGTTGCGTTTTTTATCAACACATCTTCCTGTTTCGGCATTTGAGAAAACCCATAACCAATAAAAGGATATAATATAGTTGTATCAATATCTTTTTTCTTTTGCTTTGGCTTTGATGTATCCGGCTTTTCAACATAGGGCGAAGCGATCATCATATTCCATGATACAGCATTTCCGTTTGCGTCATAGCCCGAACCATTCCACATATTGCTGCTGATAACGCCTGTGAGAAAATTCATTTTAGAGCTGTCTGCTTTATTGCTCCATCTTAAATTAACCGTGTTACTGGTAATGTTTAACTGAACATCTGTTTTTGTTGTATCGGCAGCAGGTTTAATGGTTGCAGAAAGCTTCCCGGGCTTGCCATCAACTGCAACATCATATTGTTTGCTATTGCTGCTTTGCGAAACCATAAGTGTATAATTGCCGCGATAATCATTCCATCCATTATCAGTTAATAAAAACTTCTTTCCCTGTATCCAGTTTTGTAAAAAAATAGTTTGCTCATCAAACACCGGCCCTGTTGTTATAATAAAGTCAGCAAGTTTACCGGCCTCAATGCTTCCCACTTTATCATATGCGCCAATAAGTATTGCAGGGATTTTTGTTAAAGCATCCAATGCCTTCTCTTCACTTAAGCCATTGTCAATTGCTTTGCGCAGGTTAGGCAAAAAATCCGGGGCATTTGTTCCGTTTGATGTAAGTGCAAAATTTAATCCCGCTTTATCAAACATGCCTGGTTCAAGCGGCGCCATTTCCCAATTCTTCATCACGCTTAATGCAACCAACCTTGCTGCGTTCGGATCTTCCACATCAATGGCATTTGGAAAGTTTAATGGTAAAATAAAATTTGCTTTTGTCGCTTTCATTTCATCCATACGCTGGTATTCGTTGCCGCCGCCCTTTATTATATAATGCACACCAAATTCATCCGCAATTTTTTGTGCACGCAATACATTCCATTTGTCTCCTGCATCAAAAATTTGTGGTAAAGATTGATTGGCATTCCATGCATCTAAAGAAAGATTGGTGCCTTCACTGGTTGATTTTTCTTTTTCTTCCGGTGATAAATTTTTATACCATTGTGCATCTAAATAAGTCTGGCGCATCAACGCAATTGAGCCCATTAAAGATGTTGGATAATCCTGTGTTGAACTGCCTTTGCTGAAAGAATAAAATGCTGCTGCTTTATCTTTCAGCATATCAAAATTTTCTTTTTCATCGCTTAGTGTAACCAATGTACCTGTTCCGCGCGCAATGCCATCCTGCAGATGCGAAAGCACAACTCCGAAACCAATACCACGCAGTTCTTTTGCTTTGGTATCATTGGATGTAAAAATTTTAGAAGCATCTGTTTCAGGGCGAATTGCCTGGTTCCATCCATAAGCACCTTTGGTATCGCTGACAAATTGCGCCTGGTAAAAATTTCTTGTTCGCTTAGGTTGTTGTGCAACAGTAATTCCGTAATCACTTATCAGATCAATGAATGAAGGATAAATGTATTTGCCTTTGCAATCTATGCCGGCTGCATCTTTCGGAACAGTAAGATTGTTGCCTACGGCAATTATTTTTCCCTGTTTGATGATAAGCGTTGCATCTTTTAAAATTGTTTTTGAATCTTTCACGATGGTTGCGTGTGTAAATGCAACGTAACCTTCACGGTAATCCTGAACGCCATTAACAGGAAATGTTTCCTGTGCTGAAGCGACAATCATCGAACAGCAGAAAATAAAAAGCAGTTTGATTTTTTTCATGCGTTAATAATTCAAGTTGGAAAGTAAATTTAGTTGGTTCATATTTATTCACGGATGGATTTTTTTAATCGGATAATCTAAAGCCAAGCACAGTTATAATTGCTATACGTTTTTAAGAATCCTTGATTTAGCTGTATGTTTTTAATCTTTTAAAAATTTAGAAGAATAACATTCGTCAGCTGTATAAACATTCAGCATATAAATTCCCGTTGGCAAAAATGAAACATCTATTTGTTTAGTATTTAAAGATGATGAGGTATTCCAGTCTAAGTTTTTGTACACTTTGCCATAAACACTGGAAATGGTAATATGCCACCGCATTTGTATTTGTGAATTAAACGAAAGGCTAAGTATATTTTTTACAGGATTAGGTGCTAACGACAATATGCGTGCAGATGTAAGTTTAAGTTGGGTATCTACGCAGTTGTTATTAATTAAACATTCATCGTCTTTATAACGTGCCAATGCAAATCCCGTATGAAGCTGAGTATTAGCAAAGCCGCATAAAATAATTTTTCCGTCTTTTTGTAAAGCAGCATCATATCCCCAATCCTGTAACCCATGAAAATCTGTAATAGTTGTACCATTGTTACCAAAACTACTGTCTAATGTTCCATTCGTTTTATATTGTGCAAGTGCAAAGTTTCCACTACTGGTGTTAGATGATAAAAAAGATACTCCACCTGCAACAATTTTTCCATTAAGCTCGATAGCAATAGATGTAGCATAGTCATCATATCCTGAAAAATCTGTTATCACTTTGCCCTTTGTTCCAAATGATGAATCGAGTCTTCCATCTGGTAAATATCTTCCTATACCAAAATTGTAATTATTGCCGCAATGTACTTGTCCTGCAAAAATAATTTTGCCATCTGGTTGAAGTGCTATTGATTCTCCTCTGTCATCATTATTACAAAAATCCGTTGTAACCACACCATTCCTTCCAAAGGTGCTATCAGGCCTTCCATCAACCGTTGTTCTTAACATCACGAAATCAAGTCCTGGATCAATGCCTGCTGTTACACCACCAGCAATTATTTTTCCATCCGGTTGTATAACAACTGTCCAAAATGCATCTCCGTTCTTATTCAAAAGTATTTGAAAAACACCCGTATGATTTTCTCCAAATGTTGTGTCAACCTTACCGTTAGAAGTATATCTCATTATACCAACCGATCTGTTAGGTAACCTGTAGTTGCCAACTATTACAATTTTATTATCAGGTTGAATCGCAATTGCCTCGGCTTGCACTTCTTTTGAATTAAACACTCTATAGGATACTCCGTTTTTGCCAAATGAAGAATCTATAGATCCATTCGGCAGGTAACGGCTTACAGTAGGATAACTTGTATTGTTGCCTGACACTACGGTACCTGCTACAACTATTTTTCCATCTTTTTGTAAAGCCGCTATGGGGTTGCCTTCTGCATAACCTCCGGCATTATAATTTTGGTAAACTCCATTTTTACCGAATGAAGAATCGATTTCCCCTTTTTTTAAATAGCGAGCCATTACTATATCATTTGTGTAAAATGTTTGTCCAACCAATAATATTTTTCCGTCATTTTGAATGAGGGCAGTTCTTGCAACTCCATAAATATCTAAATAGCCTGGATCTAGTTTGCCGTTGTTCCCAAAATTTTTGTCCAACATGCCTGATTGTGCTACAATCGTATTATATAAGCAAGTAGTTGTGAATACGAATAAGAGAAGATATTTCATGCTATAACCATTAGAGCACATCATACTTATAGTTTGCTACTGAAAGAAAGGTATTTAAATCGCCAAAATCGAAATGGTACTTTCTATAAAGTTAATGAGCGATTGACAACAAAGGTCACTTCCTCACATTCAATCTAAACGCAAACAAACTCACAAACAAAATACTTGATAATAATAAATGTATTGGTTGAATAAATGCCGGAATATTAAAGTTGGAAAGCGTTAGGCCTGCAGCCATTAACAGCAACACAATACAAAATAATAACGCAGCCCATTTTTGTAAAACTGCGTGCGATAAAGATCGCCAGCAAATAAAAATTATCAATACTGAAGTTATTATGGCGAGCGTTTTGTGTATATCAAAAATAAAATTCAGTTTGTCAATCCATAATTCGCGATGCTGGTAGCTTAAGGCTTTTGATACTTCGTCAACCTGTTCACGCACATCGGTACCAATAACAATTTGTATCAATAAAATGATCAAAGTGACCGTTGCAAGCCGATACAAAATAGTATTATGCACAGGTTTATTTTCGCTCAGCTTGCGTAGGATCAATACTGGTATAATAGCTAGAAACAAAGCAGCCAGCATGTGCAATGTAATTTTTATAACATCCAGGTTAGTATTAACCACTAATTTACCAAGCCACGCTTCAAACAAAGTTCCCACTAAAAATAAACAGGAAAGCCAAACAATAATCTGTTTTGAATTAAAGAATTTTTTAAAGCTCCATACAACGTGTATTACAATTAAAATTCCAAGCGCTCCTGTTATTAAGCGATTGATATATTCTGTCCAGGCATGTGCAGGATTATATGTTGCATCAATATCCTGTTTGTCTAAATATTTTTTGTAATCGGGGGGTAATCCTTTTGCGCTCAATGGCGGAATATACATACCAAAGCAATGCGGCCAGTCGGGACAACCCATTCCGCTTTGTGTAGTGCGCACAATGCCGCCGGCAAGTATTACCAAAAAAACAAAGAGCAAAACAATACGTGTGTAATTTATATAAGCTTTCATTGTGTGCAAGATGAGCAAATGTAATTGTTAACTGTAAGAGATTTAATGATTCTGCCCACGTGTTGCAACGTTATTGTAAAATATCATACAGCTATGCGGCGGCATATATCAGGAATACTTGATTTTAAAAGATAAAAGTCTTTTAAACAATTATTCTACTCCTGTTGATATTTTTCATGATAAGCTTTATTATTTTTATGACATTAGCACGGCAATCGTTGTACTTTTAATTGCTTCAATTGCACTTGTCATAAAAATAATTTATATCATGAAACGCAGACAATTCCTTCAATCAACATCAGCTTATGTAGCTGGCGCAGCATTAATTCCAAAAACATTATCTGCAGCAAAAAAAGTTGCGGCCAGCGATAAAATACGCATCGGCGCAATTGGCATTCACGGCATGGGCTGGACTGATCTTACCAATTTAATAAAACATCCCGAAGCAGAATGTATCGCTTTGTGTGATGTTGACAGCAATGTGCTGAATCAGCGTGTTAATGAATTAAAAAAACAAAACATTAATGTAACAGCTTACAGTGATTACAGGAAGCTGTTAGATAATAAAGATATGGATGCAGTATTGATAGCAACACCCGACCACTGGCATTGCAAAATAATGGTTGATGCATGCATGGCCGGTAAAGATGTGTATTGCGAAAAGCCTGTTGGCAATTCAATAATAGAATGCAGAACAATGGTTGCGGCGCAACAAAAGTATAATCGTGTGGTGCAGGTTGGCCAGTGGCAACGCAGCAATAAACATTATGCTGATGCAATGGACTTTGTGCACTCCGGAAAATTAGGCAATGTGCGTTTGGTAAAAGCATGGGCTTACCAGGGTTGGATGAAACCGGTGCCGGTGATGCCTGATGGTCCTGCACCTGCAGGTGTTGATTATACTATGTGGCTTGGCCCTGCAGAAAAACGTCCGTTCAATCCAAATCGTTTTCATTTTAATTTCCGCTGGTATTGGGATTATGCCGGCGGCTTAATGACAGACTGGGGTGTGCACATGATTGATTATGCACTGCAGGGTTCAAACGCAACGGTTCCAAAAAGTATAATGGCAAGCGGCGGAAAATTTGCATATCCTGATGATGCAGAGCAAACGCCTGATACATTGGTTACGGTGTATGATTTTGGAAGCTTCAATATGCTGTGGGAACATGCAACCGGTATAAATGATGGCCCTTATCAACGCGATCATGGTGTTGCATTTATTGGCAACAATGGAACGTTGGTAGTTGATCGCGGCGGATGGGAAGTTATTCCTGAAGTAATAAATGGAACAAATAAAATGGATGCAGTTGCACGCCAGCTAAAAGTTGATGATGGTGTTTTTTTACATACCGGAAATTTTTTAGAAGTAGTGAAGTCAAGAAAAATGGAAGACCTGAAATGCCCGGTGCAGGCTGCGGCGCATGTGGCAACTGTTTGCGATATGGGCAATATTGCATTCAGAACCGGAAGAAAAATTTATTGGGATGATACAAAGAATAAATTCACCGATGATGATGCCAATGCATTGCTTGCTGCCAAATATCATAATGGTTATGAGTTGCCGAAAGTATAATTGTATGTTTCCGGCTTTTAACTTCGTGGTCTGGCCTAAGGCAAGATCGCGCACTTCAACTATTGAATAAGCATGAACAAATTGATTTTAATCTTTTGTTGTTTGTTCTTATTAACTCATATTGCTTTTCGCAAACAAAATATAAATACGAATACAAATTTTCTTTGCCAATACAATCTCATGTTATTCTAAAAGACACATCTTATTGGAAAGATAGCTTACCTGAAATTTATGTGATTAGATCAACAAATTAATTAAACAAAAAGAAAATTCAGGAGATAAAAATTGTGTTGAACAAAATTGAAAAGAGTATAAAAAATGTTGTTCTCATAAGCATCGAAATATAATTCTCTGCTGCAAGCAAAATAAATTTTCAACGTTTATAATCTCAACATAAAACTTAGTTTATGAAATATATAAGATTTGGTAACACAGGAATGAAAGTTTCGCGCTTATGCCTTGGCACAATGACGTATGGTAAGCCCAACGACCGCTGGCCATGGGCGTTGGATGAAGAACAAAGCAGGCCGTTTATTAAGAAGGCTTTGGAACTTGGGTTTAATTTTTTTGATACGGCTGATATTTATTCTTACGGCGCCAGCGAAGAAGTTGTTGGTAAAGCTTTGAAAGATTTTGCAAAGCGCGATGAAGTCGTGCTCGCAACAAAAGTATTTAATCCAATGGGGCCGGGACCAAATGATAAAGGCCTTTCACGCAAACATATAATGAGTGCGATTGATGTAAGCCTGCAAAGATTGGGAACAGATTATGTTGATCTCTATCAAACTCATCGCTGGGATTATGAAACGCCCATCGAAGAAACAATGGAAGCTTTGCATGATGTGGTGAAAGCAGGTAAAGCAAGATACATTGGTGCGTCATCTATGTATAGCTGGCAGTTTGCACAGGCACAATACCTTGCTGACATAAATGGTTGGACAAGATTTGTTTCCATGCAGCCGCATTACAATTTGATTTATCGTGAAGAAGAAAGAGAAATGCTGCCGTTTTGCGTTGATCAAAAGATAGCAGTTATTCCATGGTCGCCGTTAGCACGTGGTATGCTTACAAGAAAAGCAAACAAAGAACGAAATGATACAGAAAGAGCAAAGACTGACCAGTTTGGTAAATCTTTATACGGAATGGAGGTTGATTTTGAAATTGTAAACCGTGTTACTGCGGTTGCAGAAAAAAAAGGCATACCAAATGCGCAGGTTGCATTGGCATGGATGTTAACCAAACCTGCCATTACTGCTCCGATTATTGGTGCAAGTAAACCGGGACACTTGGAAGATGCTGTTGCTGCATTGGAAGTGAAGTTGACTGATGATGAAATAAAACAACTGGAAGAATTATATGTACCGCATCCTGTGTTGGGCTTTAGTTGATGCACTATTGTTGAATAATATTTCAATTGCTGAATGAAGCACCGGAGCGAAGCGTAGCCCGCAGCAGCCCGAACGATTAATGAAACAATTCATTTGCTGAAAGCCCCAAATAAAAATTCCACTTTTATTTTTTATTACTTAGTTGTATGTTGCACTGCTCTCAAAAAATTAAAATCAATATTGCCAGCATGAACAGAAAAATCGTTTTAACCGCTGCTTGTTTTTTTGTTTTAATAATTACAAAAGCACAAACAGAAGCCGATACCGCAACTATGTATCCCGGCCTGCAATACAGAGGCGATACAACAAAGCCGGAAGCAACAGAGTTTTATAAACCTGTTCCGCCGGTTGTAACACCAGGTAAAAGTTTTGGCGATGCACCATCTGATGCAGTTATTTTATTTGATGGAACAAGTTTGGATAAATGGGAATCTGCTAACGATACAACAAAGCCTGCCGACTGGATAATCGATAATGGCGAACTTACTGTAAATAAAAAAGGTGGTGGCAGCATTCAGACAAGACAAAAGTTTATGGATTATCAATTGCATGTTGAATGGAAAGAGCCGATAGATATTGAAGGCAAAGGACAGGCACGTGGTAACAGCGGTGTGTTTCTTGCATCAACCGGCCCCGGCGATGCAGGTTATGAAATACAGGTGTTGGATTGCTATAATAATACAACGTATGTTAATGGTCAAACAGCAGCCGTTTATAAGCAAGGAATTCCTTTAGCAAATGCTTGTAAAAAACCAGGCGAATGGCAAACGTATGATATCGTTTGGACTGCACCACGCTTCGATGCTTCAGGTAATTTAACTGACTCAGCAAGCGTAACTGTTTTTCATAACGGCGTTTTGGTGCAGAACAATTTTAAACTAAGAGGTGTAACAAGATATATCGGTATTCCTTACTATAAAGCGCATGGTGCATCTTCCATCAAGTTGCAATCGCATGGCGATCCAAGCAAACCGATCAGCTTTAAAAATATTTGGGTAAGGCCGTTGGATTAAACTGTAAAATCATTTGTAGGCAATTGGATTCAATATCCGGATTGCAAGAGGTTGTATAATATTGATAGACCCGGTACCCTATATGAATGCTGTTTTATGAGATGCAGCTTCTTAAAAAATAGTATCCCTGTTTTATTACTGCTGGTTATTCATACAGCGTATGCTCAACAAGTCGTTTTCAGCCGTTATACATTAGAAATCGAACCGTATTGATTATAATGTTTTTAAATGATCATTTATCAACTTCAACTCAAACCCCTTTTGTTGTAAATAATCTTTCATCTTTTTCTTTTTGATAAAAATGTTCTTTTCAGGTTTTAATGTTGCCAGCTTTTTTCCGGCAAGTGAGTTGAAAGTTTTATTATAGTCTGTACTATTGATTGCAGCCAATGCTTTGCGAATGCAATAATCACTTACCTGCTTTTGCTTTAAAGCGTATTTAATTTTTTCTTTTCCCCAATTTTTTATTCTGAATTTTCCGCCGGCATACACAATAGCGAAGCGTTCTTCATTCAAATAATCTTCTTCAATTAATTGTGTAAGTAATTGTTCAACTTCATTTTTATGTAGTTTAAATGAATAGAGTTTATCGCGCACTTCGCTATGGCATCGTTCCTGGTAAGCACAATAATGTTTTGCTTTTTGCAGTGCAATAAGTAATGAATCTTCCATCAAACAAATTCATTAAAAATCAAGATTAGGACGCAACCATTTTTCAGCTTCTTCAATACTCATGTTTTTGCGCTTTGCATAATCTTCTAATTGATCCGGTGTTATTTTTCCCAGTCCGAAATAATGGCTTTGAGGATGCGCAAAATACCAGCCGCAAACTGAAGCAGGCGGGTTCATAGCAAGGCTTTCAGTTAATTCGATGCCGATGTTTTCCGTTACATTCAGCAGATCAAACAATTTGATTTTTTCTGTGTGATCAGGACATGCAGGATAACCTGGCGCAGGGCGAATGCCCTGGTATTTTTCATGAATCAATTCTTCAGCAGTAAGTGTTTCATCTTTTGCATAACCCCAATATTCTTTTCTCACTTTTTGATGCAAACATTCTGCAAATGCTTCCACCATTCTGTCGGCTAAAATCTGCACCATTATTTTATTGTAATCATCATTCTCTGCAGCAAATTTTTCAATATGTTTTTTTGCGCCATCAACTGTAACAGCAAATGCTCCCACGTAATCTGTATATTTTGAAGACACAAAATCAGCCAAAGAAAAATTAGATTGACCTTGCGCCTTCTTTGATTGTTGTCTTAAGCATTCGAGATTTATTTTACCTTCACTTGTTTGCAATATGATCGTATCCCTGTTATTGCTTTGTGCAGGCCAGAAACCAATTACACCTTTTGAGGTGAACCAATGTTCATCAATTATTTTCTTCAATAAAGATTGAGCATCATTGTAGAGTTTTGTTGCTTCTTTGCCGAAGGTTTTGTCAGATAAAACAGCAGGAAATTTTCCAGGCATTTCCCAGCCGATAAAGAATGGGCTCCAATCAATATATTCAGAAATAGTTGCGAGATCAAAATCATCTAACACTTTTACTTTATCAATAGCAGGTTTTGTTGGTGTATAATTTTCCCAATCAAAATTTTCTTTTACTGCAACTGCATTTTCGTACTTCAATAAATTTTTCTGACCCTGTTTATTCATGAATTGAGTACGCAATCCATCATATTCTTTTTGAACCTGTTTTAATAGTTCAGGTTTTTGCTGTTCGTTTAAAAGATTAGAAACAACAGTCACACTACGTGATGCATCCAATACATGCAACACGCCATTATCATATTGCGGCGCGATCTTAACTGCAGTATGTGTTCTTGATGTTGTGGCACCACCAATTAATAAAGGTTGCTTCATGTTGCGGCGCTTCATTTCATGCGCTACATGCACCATTTCATCAAGTGATGGCGTAATTAATCCACTTAAGCCAATCACATCTACTTTTTCTTTTTCAGCAGTCTCTAAAATTTTATCTGCAGGTACCATTACACCCAAATCGATAATGTCATAACCATTACAACCTAACACAACACCAACAATATTTTTACCAATATCATGTACATCCCCTTTAACTGTTGCCATTAAAATTTTTGCAACAGAACCTTGCAAAGCAAGCGGATTATTCCGTTTTTCTTCTTCAATAAAAGGTGTGAGATAAGCAACGCTTTTCTTCATCACTCTTGCACTTTTTACAACTTGAGGTAAAAACATTTTACCACTTCCGAAAAGATCACCCACCACATTCATTCCGGCCATTAAAGGGCCTTCAATTACATGCAATGGTTTCGGGTAATTTTGTCTTGCTTCTTCTGTATCAACATCAATAAAATCTGTGATGCCATTTACCAACGCATGCTTTAATCTTTCTTCAACCGTATTGTTGCGCCAGGCATCATCTTTTTTTTCTTCCTTACCTTTTTGTTTAACCGTTTCTGCAAATACAATTAATTTTTCTGTTGATTCATTGTTATCGTTATTGCGATTCAGAATGACATCTTCACACAACTTTTTTAATTCGGGTTCAATCTCATCATATACTACCAACTGACCGGCATTCACAATGCCCATGTCCATTCCTGCTTTAATTGCATAGTACAGAAATACGCTGTGCATCGCTTCACGCACATGATCATTACCGCGGAATGAAAATGAAAGATTACTTACACCACCGCTCACCTTTGTCAGCGGCATTTTTTCTTTGATGCAACGTGTTGCTTCTATAAAATCAACACCGTAATTATTGTGTTCTTCAAGCCCGGTTGCGATGGCAAAAATGTTAGGATCAAAAATTATATCCTGTGGATCAAAGCCAACTTTTTCAGTGAGAATTTTATAGGCTCTTTCGCTGAAGCTTACGCGTTTTTCTAAAGTGTCTGCCTGACCGCGTTCATCGAAAGCCATTACCACAACAGAAGCGCCATACATCCTGCATATTTCTGCATGCTGAATAAATTTTTCTTCGCCTTCTTTTAATGAGATGGAGTTTACTATGCACTTGCCTTGTACACATTTTAAACCGGCTTCAATAATTTCAAATTTTGATGAATCGATCATCACAGGAATGCGCGCAATATCAGGTTCGCTTTGTAAAAGATTTAAAAAGATTGTCATCGCTTGAACACCATCAAGCAACGCATCATCCATATTTACATCCAATACCTGCGCGCCATTTTCTACCTGCTGTCTTGCAACACTTAAAGCCTCTTCGTATTTATTTTCACGGACAAGCCTTGCGAATTTTTTTGAACCCGTAACGTTGGTACGTTCACCAATGTTTACAAAGTTTGATTCAGGCCTGATGGTTAAAGGTTCTAAACCGGCAAGCCGCATAAAAGGCCTTATAATATTCTCAGTCATGCAATGTTCTTTTATATTCTACTTCATCCTCCATTAATTGCTGAAGTTCTTTTTTATCTGGTAAATAAATTTTGTACTTACTTGTAAAGATTTGATTATTGTTTTTAGGCAGTGTATATTTTACTATACTTTCTTTTTTGTTTTTGCATAGAATAATACCAATCGTTTTGTTTTCTGCTGATTCTTTTATTTCATCATCAAAATAATTAACATACATCTGCATTTGGCCAATGTCAGCATGTTTTAATTCACCAATCTTAAGATCGATTAAAATAAAGCACCTTAACATACGATGATAAAAAACAAGATCAATGTAATAATGATCTTCATCAAATGTGATTCGATATTGCCTTCCTACAAACAAAAAGCCTTTGCCAAGTTCTTTCAGAAAGTCCTCAAGTTTTGATATAATCGCAGATTCAAATTCACTCTCACTATAAGATTCATGTTCTTCCAAACTCAAAAATTCTAAAATATATGGATCTTTTATTGCATCACTTGCAGATTCGATAACGTGACCTTTTGTACTTAATTCTTTTATCTTTTTTTTATTTCTGCCCGATGCAAGTCTTTCATATAAGGCGCTATCGTATTGTCTTTTTAATTCTCTTAAGCTCCAGTTTTCGTTTACTGATTCTATCTCATAAAATTTTCTTTCCTGTGTATTTTCAACTCTTAATAAAAAAACATAATGAGACCAGCTTAATTTAAAAACAGGCTTTAACGATTTCCGAGACACTGTCTCGGATTTTAGAGAAACAGGCAAAGCTTTAAATGATTTCCGAGACACTGTCTCGGATTTTGAATATAGTAAATAAAACTTCCTCATATTTTCAAGGTTATCAACAGAAAAGCCCCGGCCTAATGATCGAGTTAATTTATCAGATAATTCCAGTAGTGTTTTATTTGCATATTGAGCACGCGACTTACCTTGTTGTTCATATTCTATAATCAATTTGCCAATGTGATAATAAGTTTCCACAAGCGTTGTATTAATTGAGTGAACAACTTGCTGTCTTGATGTCTCAACAAGAACTTTTATATTTTTAAAAAGGGATTGAGTAGTTGATGAGGCCATAATACTAAATATATGAATGTTCAACAACAGGTAATATTCTTGGCTGAAGTCTTTTTACGTGTTGTGCAATCGCTTTTATATGATCTGGTGTTGTGCCACAACAACCGCCAACAATATTTACAAAACCTTCTTTAGCCCAATCTTCTATAAAGTGTGCTGTTTCATGCGGCTGCTCATCATATTCACCCATTGTATTTGGTAAACCTGCATTTGGATAAGCTGAAACATAACATGTAGCGATTTGTGATAACTCTTCAATATGCGGTCGCATTTCTTTTGCACCCAACGCACAATTCAAACCAATGCTTAAAGGTTTTGCATGTGCAACGGAATTATAAAATGCTTCCAGTGTTTGCCCGCTTAATGTTCTGCCACTTGCATCTGTAATAGTTCCGCTGATCATTATGGGAAGGCCTTCCCGAAGGGAAGGAGCGCCTTCGCTCAATGGCTCGCTTTGCGGCGATGCTGATTTATTGTTTGCTGCCTGATCTTTTTGGGCGGTTGCAAGTCCTTCCCTTTGGGAAGGATTTAGGATAGGCCTTTCCCTGAAATATTTTTTTATAGCAAAGATGGCAGCCTTTGCATTCAATGTATCGAAGATGGTTTCAATCAATAACAGATCAACACCGCCATCCACCAAACCTTTTACCTGTTCGTAATATGCTTCCATTGCTTCATCAAAAGTTAATGCGCGGTAACCCGGATTATTTACATCCGGCGATAAAGACAATGTTTTATTCATTGGACCGATTGCGCCAGCTGCCCATCCCAACCCTTCCCTAAGGGAAGGATTTTGAGCTCTCCATTCTTCAATACTTTCCCTGGCAATTTTTGCCGCTTCAAAGTTTATTTCATACGCTAATGATTGCATATTGTAATCTGCTAATGAAATACGCTGCGCATTGAAGGTATTTGTTTCAATGATGTCTGCACCGGCTTCTAAATATTCTTTGTGGATTGCTTTAATGATTTGTGGTTGCGTTAAACATAACAAATCATTATTGCCTTTGATATCAGAAGACCAATCTTTAAATCGTTCACCACGATAATCTGCTTCAGATAATTTATAGCGCTGTATCATGGTGCCCATTGCCCCATCAATGATCAAAATGCGTTCACCTAACAGTTCTTTAATATTCATACAAAATGATTTGAATTTAAAACCATAGCTGCACATTGTATCAACAGTATAAGTGTTGCGACGCAACCGTGATGCTAATTGTTCATTAGCTGGATACCTAAAAATTCATTGCTTTAAAACGTAGGGAAACTTGTGGTGAAGTTTGTGCGTTTATTAGTTCTGAAATAAAGGCCGAACAATAAACAAATCCGCCTGCGCCTGCAAAAGTAAACAAGAATTTATAATAAACAACAGGTGGTAATTAAAAGTGGAAGTGACAAACATTAACACATAAACTTAAATGCGTGAAAACTTTTAACAATATCACCGTATGATAAAAAAATTATTTCAGGAATTTTGCAAACTCAAAAAAACAATATTTATAAAATGAGAAAAAACTTTTTTATATTTTTTGTTTTAATCATACAAATAGCAAGTGCCCAGGATTCAACAATAAGTATTTTAAAAAAAGAAGCATCACGCACAATACCAATAACAGTAGCAGATACTGTTAAAAAGTACTGGATCAAAGGCGGCCTCTTTAATTTAAATGTTTCTCAAAGTTCGTTGAAAGACTGGGCTGCAGGTGGCGATGTATTTTCTATGGCTTTAAGTCTTTACACGAATGGGCATGCTTATTATAAAAAAGACAAGATAACCTGGGATAATAATGTTGACTTTAATTTCGGTTACCTAAATACATCAAGCCTGGGTTCACGGAAAGGTGATGACAGGTTTGACTTTCTGTCAAAATATGGTTATTTATTAAATAAAAAAGTATCTGCTTCTGCATTGTTTGATCTGCGCACGCAATTTTTTGATGGCTTTACTTACCCGGATTCCAAAACACCCGTATTTTCTTCAACTGCTTTTTCACCTGGATATGTTTTGTTCAGTCCGGGAGTTGATTACAAACCGGTTGACGGCCTTTCTATATTTGCTTCACCTGTATCTTCAAGATGGGTGATTGTTGAAAACAAAACACTTTCAGCAGAAGGAGCTTATGGTGTTGATACAGGAAAACATTTCATGAGCCAGGTAGGCGCATTCGGAACAATTATTTTCAACTCAAAATTTACAAAAACAATTACCTACAATGCAAGAATTGATTTGTTCTCAAACTATCAACACAATCCGCAGGATGTTGATCTGTACATGACAAACCTGTTCGCGGCAAAATTCTCAAAACTATTTTCTGTAACATGGGGGGTTGATATGATCTATGATGATGATACAAGAATATTCGGGCCCAATCATAATGCTCCGCGCCTGCAGGTAAAGTCTGTCATTGGTATTGGCATTTTGTTAAAGGCAGGAACGTAAGTTGAATTATTTTTTTGTTACCTGCAAATGAACTCCGATTGAACACGGTACAGCCTGTCACGCACTTGATGCGCATTAGCGTCAGGTTAAGAAATAGCTGTAATCGCTTTAAATATAAAACCAGCATGAGTTCCAAAGTAATTAGCGCCTGTAATTTCAGGTTGTTACCAGTTGTCACATAAGGCGCCTCTTTCGGTTCGGTCACGACGAATGTCGGGATTGAAAAAAATCCGAAGGAAATTTTTTTCAAAAAAGCGAAAGCAGCGCCGATGCGACAACGAAGCCATGCGGCTTGAGCATATAATAATTGTATTTAAGTGATGTATGAAGAAAGTTAGCTCGCCAATGCGCGCTTGATGCGGGATCGCAACGCGTCATCTGCATATCATTGAGCAGCTCCGGTCTTATGCTCATCGTTTCAAAACAATTATCTAAGCTGTTGCTTAATTAACGTGGGTTCGAAATAAGGAATTTGAATTCCTGTTCATTTCAATAGCAAATCCAGGCACTCTGCCAAACCGCGCTAAAGCATAACGGCTGCTTATTTCAATCCTTTCTCCCCTACAGCAAATCATAAACTGCTTTGGCTGCTGCATTGATCGCTTCCATTTTCATAGCATGTGCTGCAGGTCAGCTTCTGCACAATAGTTTATTTTCCTAATTTTTTTGCTATTCCGGGCTTTGTACTTATTTTACATACCACAATATCCTGTTGTAAATAGCTGTATACAACTATACATGCCTTTCTGTTCTGCTTTACTTTCAGAGAGACAATATAGAGACCTTATAGGGATGTTATAGGGACCTTATAGGGATCTTACTTCATACCAGGCAGCTATCAACCCCCCATCAGTTCCATAGCAAAAGGCACCATAGGTATATAACCAGGCCTGTACTATCGCATGCTAAATAACGTGAATCCGGGGTAAACCTGAAGGGCCTTAATATAAATAAGCCTCCCGTAATCCTAATCGGGCTATTCAAATTAATCCTTTTAGAATTAACTTTATGCTTAAACCGGGCTCACATTATATTAAGAACTCCGGAATGCCCATTTCATCATCTCTTTCCAGGTTGCTTTTTTGCCATACAACAAAATGCCTGTGCGATAAATTTTTCCTGCGAGCCAGGTAGTAAATAAAAATCCCGCGATCAATGTCAGCACGCTTGCAATAAGTTGCCAGTAAGGCACAGTGCCGGGAACTCCGTATGCAATTCTTGACATCATTACGATAGGAGAAGAAAAAGGAATAATGCTTGCCCATATAGCTAAAGAACTGTCCGGTACCTGCACAGCATTTGTTCCAATAATAAAAGAAAAAATAACAGGCATCGTAATAGGTAAAGTAAGGCTCTGTGAATTCTGTATATCTTCTGTAACACAACCAACGGCTGCAAAAAGTGAAGCATAAAATAAATAGCCACCCAGGAAATAAAAAATAAAGCAAAGTATTATTAGTGTCCAGTTAGCTGTGCCCAAAGTATGCTGCGCATTAAAAATAAATTGAGCGCCTTCACTCACTTGTTCGGTATTGCCCTGCATCATGCCATTGTGCTGTTGCAGCATTTGCACCTGTTGCATGGTATCGTGTGGTACAAACGCCTGCGCACCGGCAGATAATACAATTATCAGAACGATCCACATGATGAACTGTGTTAAGCCAACAGCACCAATTCCAACAATTTTTCCCATCATTAATTCAAAAGGCTTTACACTGCTTATAATCACTTCCGCAATGCGGTTTGTTTTTTCTTCCATTACTCCACGCAATACCATCATTCCATATATCAGTAACACAAGGTAAATAAGAAAACCACATACATAGCCAATAACGGAAGCGAGCAACTGGTTACTTTCTTTCGCAGCACCTTCGTTTTCTTCAAGTGATACAACTTTAGCTATATGGGAATTATCATGAATAGAGTCCAGCTTACTGCGTGTGATACCTGATTGCTGCAGCATATTATCTTCCACCACTTCATCAATTTTATTTTCGATGTTTTGTGCAGCGCCTATGCCAATGGCTTTTTGTGAACGAATATAAAAGGTTTGCTGTTTTGATGTGTCGATCTTTGAAATAATAAGTAAAGCAGCATAGCCTTTGCCTAAATAATTTGAAGTATCAACATTAGCCGGAAAATCAAATTGCACATCATTATCGCTTTTGAGACGATTTTTAAAAAAACCGTTTTCATCAATCACTGCTACTTTAAGCTGCTCTTTACCTTTAACAGATAAAAAAGCCGCACCCACGATAAAGGCTACAAATACCAATGGCGTTAAAAAAGTGGTGAGAATAAAACTACGGCTGCGTACACGCGATAAATATTCACGCTTTATAATTAAAGATGTTCTGCTCATACTGTTAAGCTAAATTTTTTGAAATTGTCTTGTAGTTGCTTTGGTGCCTTCAACCAGTCGAATGAATATATCATTCAAAGAAGGCAATATTTCGTTGAAGCTTTCAACATTCACCTGCTGATCAATAAAGTGTTTTAAAACATCATTGCTTTTAAAACCATCATTGATCTTTACCACAAATTTGTTGGCCTCCCCGTTTATCACTTCAAAAGCAGGTGAACTTATGGTTGACGGCACTTCATATAGTTGTATGCTGAACTTATGTTCTTTGAAATCATTCTTTACCTGCTGAACAGAACCATCCAGTATTTTATTGCCGAGATTTACTAATACGATGTGATCGCAGATCTCTTCCACCTGTTCCATTCTGTGTGTGCTGAAAATAATGGTGCAGCCTCTTTGTGACAAGCCATAAATTTCATCTTTAAGGAGGTTAGCGTTTACAGGATCAAGCCCGCTGAAAGGTTCATCAAGAATAATGAGTTTCGGTTCATGCAAAACAGTTATTACAAATTGCAGCTTCTGGCTCATGCCCTTGCTCAGGTCCTCTACTTTTTTATTCCACCAGCTTTGCATCTCAAGCCGCTGGAACCAGAATTTTATTTTTTCAAGCGCTTCAGCTTTGTTCATTCCTTTTAACTGGGCGAGATATAAAGCCTGTTCGCCAATCTTCATCTTTTTATACAAACCGCGTTCTTCGGGCATGTAGCCGATCTTTATACTATCGCGCAGCGGATCAAACTTTTTCCCGTCTAAGATTATTTCTCCTTCATCAGGATAAAATATACCGGTGATCATGCGCAGCAATGTTGTTTTGCCCGCGCCATTCGGACCGAGTAACCCAAAGATGCTTCCCTGCTCTATAGAAAAACTTATGTCGTCAACCGCCCTTTGTGTAGCAAAATATTTTTTAAGATGATGTAGTTCTATAATATTCATTGAATAAGATTTCGTTTCAAAAATAACCTAATTGACAACATAGCTTTAACGTATTGTTTGTATGAAGTGCGAAAGTAGTTTATGCAGGCATAATGTTAGTCTGGAGTTTCCGTTTTATAAAAACAAAACCCCTTGCGAAGCGTTTAACAAGGGGTTTGTTATAGTAAGACTTTATATTAAAAAGTTGTAAACTTAAATTTTTGGCCGCCTACCGAAGCTTCATACATTAATCCGCCTTTTTGCTGCGTGAATATCATAACACCGTCTGCATATTTTGCATTGGCGGAAGCGCCCGATTTTGCGGCTACAGCAGAGGCCTGTGCAGAAAATTCAACCTTGTTTTTTTTGAAGCGCTCAAGTGTCTCCTTGTTTTCAAAAAATATCAGTTCGCGGTATGCCTGCCCGCCAAGCTGAAAGCCAATGCTCACCTGCGTCATCTTTGCTTTCCCGAGCAGTTTGCCTTTTTCAAATACAATACCGTTTCCGGAAGCGCCGCCTACACCCACCGCTCCTTTACCCACATTCGGAAAAATAACATAGCCTGTGGCTTCATCAAACAAATGCTTTATTAATGCATCCGTTTTAATAAACTCAGCTTTCGCTTCGTCGCAGTCTTTGATAAGGGATGAATCTTTTTTTGATTGTGCTGATGCCAACTGTGTAATAAATAATGCTGAAATAACAAATAATAATTGCAGAACCTGGAAATTATACTTTTTCATGGCGTATTTTTTTGCTTATTTAAAATGTTTTTTATAAACAGTCAATAACTGTGCAAATATTTTTATATAAGATTAGAAATCAAACCTGTATTGCAAACCGCCTATAAATTGGGTACGCGTGCTCAGGAAACCATATTCTGCGCGTATCATCCAGCTCCTGTTTATCTGGAATTGTGTACCGATAAGAAAATTCCATTTATCTTTTGGTGTTTTGTCAAGTGAATATTGAACGCTTGAATTGCCGGCATTTGTAACTGCCTCTGATGCTGCATCCAATATGCTGCCTGCCCTTGCAAGCGCTGAATTAGCTGTATTATATTTGGCAGCATTTACAGGGTTTCTTTGATCGGCCGGACTAAGCCCTTCCCACCACGCATCTACTTTTTGCTGACTTTCTGCAACCTTCGTATAACCGGTATCCAGTTTTTTACCCCACTCATCAACCGGGAATAGTTCAGCCGTACTTAAACTACCCGCGGTAGAGGAATTTAATTTAACCCTGAAACCGCCTGTCCAAATGGTCCAGCTTCTTTCAGGATGGTTTGCCCAGGTAATGGTTTTGCCGATCCTTGGTCCAAATATAGATGCGAAAGCAGGCTTATCCAATGCACTGATATCAGACCAGGTAAAATTCATATCGAGTATGATAAAAAAACCTGCAACACCAACTGTCGGCGTTATACCAAACCCATATGTGGTGGCATTAAAATTTGCCTTTGTTTTAATGTCCAGTATTTTATTCCATGTTGAACTGTCGGGCACCCAAAGTCCTGCGTCTATTGCGGTTGAGGTTTTGGATTTGGCAAATATTCCATATACATTCAGGAAGGGAAACACCCAGATGTCCGGCCTGATATTAACACCGTTTGATGTTGCCACGGCGTTGTTAAATCTTACGATTTGATCGAGATTATATTTAGGGCCGTTGTTGAATCCCACCTGTAAGTTGCTGATTAAAATATCTGATTGCTGGTAAATATACTGGGCACTAAAGCCCGCTGATTTTGGAAGTTTGAATCCTTTTCGTGCAACTCTTTCACCCCATATCGGAAGCAAATAAGGATACTCGGTCGATTTTAAACTGTCAATAGCTGTAGCATGCTTTTCTCCAACTAATTTATCAGTTGTGTACTGTGCATATATCATTGCATAAGCACAGATCCCGATTGCTAACAGGGCGATTTTCTTTTTCATGAACTTTTTTGTTTTCTGCTATTTAAAGCGATAGTAATTCAAGCTACGCAAATTAAAATTATACGGACTTTTTAAAAATAAAGAAATACAACATTCAAATTATAAATTTTTTGTCACTCTTTCAAAAACTGTAACTGAACCCGGATATAATACCAAATCAAACTCATTCTTTTCAGCACCAGTACAGGCAGAGAGAAATTATTCCGAACTTTTTTTATGTTCAACACAACCTGCCAGGCAGGCAAACGGTGGCGTAAACAGCATCACGCCGATCTCGAACCCCGCACCGTTATGTCCGCCAAACTCCTGTCCGTATGTTAAAGCAAAAGTTGCGTATTGGCTCGGCTCCCAACGCCATCCTGCTTTAAATTCAGGAATGCTTCCTGTTTTCCCCGCTGATCCGAATACTTCGCCTACTACCGACCATTGGGGATTTTTAGGAAACCACGGAGCCCAGGCAACACGGGTTGAATAAGTGAATCCCCAGGCAGATGTTTTTTCTTCACCGTAATTCCTGGTCAGGCTTGCGCCCGGCATAAGGTCCCACGACACTTCGTTATTAAAAAGTGGTATGGTTACAGGAGTATTCATCCAAAAGGTCTTGAATGCGTCTTCCTGCCTCAGTTCTTTATCTATCGTTCCGGGAAACATCCCTGTACCCGCTTTAACAGCCGCACCGCCTGTTCCTGCTTTATTTTGATAGAACATATACTTTGCATAAAACGAGGTCGAATAGCCATCGTTGGTAGTGGGATCGTTATCATTATTGTACAGGTAGGCTGCCATTGTAAACTCCCATTTCGAAAAAAGTGAATAGGTATTCATGAGCATCGTATTGCGCTGCCCGAAGGTTGGAATAAGGGTGATGGTACCATGAGGTTTGGACAGCCAGCTGTCTGAATTGAACTGCTGGGCATTTACCTGTAATATCAAACCCGTCATTATAATGATCATACCAAGTCTTACCGTTTGCATGATAACTGTTTTTCGCAGATTGAATTATAGCATACTGTAAAGGTAGAAGTGTGTCAATTTAAACATCGGGATAAAACATATGTAACCGTTAAATGATGGTGCTGCTATGTAGCTGTATGGTCAGGCTGTTAATAAAAGAAATAGCTGAACCCGAAAAGAATGCCGTAATCAAATTTGCTGCCTTCAGCCAGGGGTTTGCTGTCATAGTTATTATAAAATTCAAGGCTTAGTTTAAAATTTTTCACCAGTTCCCAATTCACTTTGGTAGTTCCGTCATTACGGAAACGGTTTTGTGACAGGCTGTAGTAAACAGTTTGTGCCAGGAGCATATCGATCTTTGGCTTTGTAAACCTGAAAAAATTAAATTCAAGCTGGCCGAATAATTCCGTAACTGTTCCGTTGGTAACATTTTCTGTACTTTTTTCCTGGTTAAATACAAAACCGCCCCTGGCCCACGTGTAAACATGTTTACTGGTAATTAATTTATTACCTGCCCCAAAGCCTTCCTGGTAACGTCTTTGTAAACCCAGTTCAAGATTGCGCTGGTAATTGAAGAACACGGTGCCAAACCAGGAAGGAGTAAAATAATAATTGTTTTTTATTGTAAAGTTTTCATTGTCCCGCGAAAATGCTGAATCCGTAAAGGTATAAATGCCCGAGAACGCTAAAGATATTTCTACTTTGGATGAAGCATAATTAAGCGTACCGTCATAATTTAATCTTCCGAAATTGCTGGAGCGGGTATAATTGTATCCTAAACCCACATCACCTGTAAACCGTTGCAGGAACGCCTCACCGTAAGGGTACATTACAGATATCTCCTGCACCAGTATGGTACTCGTATCAATACCATTTACAAATCGTACAAAGCCATTGCTTGGGTGTGGTACCAGTTTGCCGTAGTAAGCATTTCCATCTGTCGTCTCTACCCGAAATACCTCCCGTTCGGCGGCAATGGTTTTTAAATTCCGCAGTTGAACAGTAATATCATTGGCATCATCGGGATCAAAAGTAACAATTCCCAGTTTTATTTTTTTTATCTTACCAATTACTATGCTGCCGTTATTGAAAAATATAGTGTCTTTCATTTGCGAAAAACCGGTTCCTGCAATCATCAGTAAACAATAAAACAAAATAAATTTCTTCATGCCTTAATGCAGTTTGTGTTAACAATGCAGCTGTCGGCAGGCTTATTTCAAATATGTCATTAACCCGTTGGCGGATTTTTTTATAAAAGATAAAACAGGAAAGATATCTGGCTATTGCCCTACCTGGAAGTAGCGGCAATACAAAACAAAAATCTTACCTCTGTTATCTCCTTGCCTCTGTGCGCAGTATTTATCGCACTGAGACAACAGAGCAAACGGAAAACCACAATTGCTATATTCATAGCATTTCATATTGATTGAAACATTGGCTTAACATATTCATTAGTAATCATCTTAACCTGTAAAGTTTTTTCAGGTTAAGATGATTCATCATTTCCTATTGACCGATAGTAAAAAAATACTTTCCAATTTTTACCTTTGTTTAGCTCCTATGTGGCTATATCAAAAAAAACTCCGGCTACAGGTATGTAATTAAATAAGAATTACGGATAATGCTGCTTCGACACTGCACTTAACCGTTAAATGGCATTATTCATACCGTTAAGTACGCAATCCATTCATAAATCATTCTACTTTGCCGTCTTGTTTATAACAAGCATAATTTCAGTCATAAAAAATTAAATGCTATGTTCTGCCTTCATAGCAATAAATACTACGCGAAAAAACACAATTGTATAAGTTCCCGCTACCGGTATTTACTTTTTGCATCGCCCCTGCAAGGGAAACCATTTTCTAATTTATTAAACACATAATCTATGAAATTAAAACATCTCCTTTTAATTGCATTCTTGGTTGCTGCGTTTTCAGCCCGGGCGCAGGATACATCCATGGTAAGAAGCCTTGAAATATATGGGTTTGCGCAGACAGATATGGGATACAACTTCAACCAGATAAATCCTGCATGGTCAGATGCCTTGCGTATTACCAAGCTTCCATCTTATAAAGACCAGTTCGGGCCGGATGGCCAGGTTTTTTTCGGTGTAAGGCAAACACGGTTTGGCGTAAAGGGCTACACGCAAACACCATTAGGTGAACTAAAAGCTGTAGTCGAATTTGATATGTGGGGGGTTGGCGTAGACGAAGGTCAGACAACCATACGTCCACGGAGTTATTATGGTGAATTGGGCAGATTACTCGTAGGCCAGGCAAATACACCATTCCAGGATGGTGATGTTTGGCCAAATACAGCCGAATACTGGGGGCCGAGCGGGATGGTATTTTACAGGAACATACAAATAAGGTATGCCGCTTTAACCGGCAAAAATGAACTATATATTGCGTTGGAACGCCCCGGTACCAGCGCAGATAAGGGTACTGTGGAAACTCCCGAATCATTGGATAGTGTCAAAGCACAGTTACACCTGCCTGACCTGTCCGCCCACTATAAAAGAAGCGGGAAGTGGGGCCATGTGCAGTTAGGCGGAATGTTGCGCCAGTTAAGATGGGTAGATCTTAGTACCAATGGAAATGTGAATGGCCATGTTACAGGCTGGGGACTGAACTTTAGCGCTGTGCTTAATGTGGGCAAAATGGATGTCTTCCACGGATCTTATGTGTATGGGCAAGGCGTTGAAAATTATATGCAGGATGCGCCGGTAGATATAGGAACTACAATCAACTCTTCCGGATTAGTTGATGGTAAAGCGTTGCCTGTATCGGGTATTGTGGCCTTTTACGACCATTACTGGAATGCCAAGTGGTGTACATCCTTTGGTTATTCAAGCGTCCATATATCAAATACATCATACGGTTCAGCCAATGCTTATAAAAACGGGCAGTATGCAATAGTGAATCTTTCTGTTACGCCCGTTAAGAATTTTTGGGCTGTAGCTGAATTACAGTATGGGAAAAGAGACAATTTCAGTGATGGATTTAGCTCCAACGCCACCAAGGTCCAGCTCTCATTCAAATATAGTTTCTCACAGGCCTTCTATCAAAAGAAAGACAATGAAATTGCTAAAAGCAAAGGAGAGGGCGACGAATAATCAAATTTATTCTAATTCAAAAAAATAACTAATCATGAAAAAAAACATTTCAATGGCTCCATGGCAGATGATCACAACGGTCATGTTGTTAACGCTCGTGATCTCTTTCCAGGTTAATGCGCAGAACACTTTAACAAAACAGAACATTCAAAAAGTGCTTGATGACGCCTACAGCAAATTCAAAGACCTGCAGGAAGGCAAAAATGCAGACTACATTAAGGAACTTGCCACTGTTGACCCGAATATTTTCGGGATTGCGCTCATAACTACAGATGGACAGGTGTATACAGAAGGTGATATCCAGTCAATGGTATCTATCCAGAGTGTATCAAAAGTTTTTACTATGGCGAAAGACCTGGAAGACCTCGGGCCGCAGGCCATCCAGGATAAAATAGGAGTGGATGCAACAGGCATGCGTTTCAATTCAATCGTTGCCGTTGAAATGCAAAAAGGCAAAGAGATCAACCCGCTTGTAAACCCGGGCGCCATTGCAGCAAGCAGCCTCATAGCCGGTGCTGATTCGGCAACCAAATGGAAAAATATTGTTCAGATACAAAGTGATTTTGCAGGCAGGCAACTTTCACTCAACTGGCCGGTATATGTAAGTGAAGCGGGCGATAATCTGCGCAACCAGGCCATTGCGCACTTGTTGTATGCTTATGGCAGGATGTATTTTGACCCCGTTCAGGCAACGGATATCTATACCAAGCAATGCGCACTCAATGTAAATGCAAAAGACCTTGCTGAAATGGCATCTACTTTAGCTAACGGCGGCGTAAACCCTGTAACCAAGAAGAAAGTGGTAAGCCAGGCCACCGTAATGTACACTTTGCCTGTAATGGCAACAGCAGGTTTATACGATGATTCCGGTATATGGTTATTTAATTCAGGTATTCCGGGAAAAAGTGGTGTGGGTGGCGGATTGCTTGCAGTTTGTCCAGGCAAATTTGGAATCGCAGTAGTATCTCCTCCGTTAGATGCGGCTGGCAACAGTGTAAAAGCGCAAAAAGTTATTCAATATGTAGTAGAACAATTGAAAGTAAATCCTTATTGGATAGAGCCTAAGCAATAAATATTAAACATCAGAATGAATAGAATCAACCGGATGCTGTTAAGGAGAGTATTGTACAGGATTACAATGATTTTCTTAACAGCATTTATATACGTTATCGCTGCAGCACAGGAAAAACCACCAGGTGATGTTGATACAACCAATGCCGATCCTTACAGGATCATGCAAGGTCATAGGATAGCACATTCGAAATATGGTGAAGTTAACATCAGGCCTTATGCGTATCTCCGCTATCTTAACCAGCTGGGGTATGCTTCCAGTTACGTAGATGGTTTTGGAAAAACCCAAACAGTGGACAGGCGCCAGGATATTCAGTTAAATAAAGTGAGTATTTACTTTTCAGGTTGGGCTTTTGATCCGAAACTCACTTATTTTTTATATGTCTGGACATCCAATGCATCGCAGGGACAAAGTGCCCAGGTAGTTGTTGCCGGCAATTTTTCCTATAATTTTTGCCGGTATTTTAAACTTACCGGGGGTATTATGTCGCTGCCGGGAGTAAGGTCCACTGAAGGAAATTATCCTTTTTGGTTATCAGTTGATAACCGCCTGATAGCCGATGAATATATGCGCCCTTCTTATACCAGCGGAATACAGGCAAAGGGTGAGGTTACGAAAAAACTTAATTACACCATTATGCTTGGAAACAACATGAGTACTTTAGGTGTTGATGCAGGACAATTGGATGCCAAGCTTAATACGCTGTCGGCCGGACTGATCTATTTACCTACCACTGGTGAATATGGTATGTTTAACGGCAGTTATGGTGATTATGATGATCACCAGAAAGTAGCTACCAGGTTTGGCGCCCATTTTACCCGGAGTAATGAAACACGGCAGGGGCAACCTACTTCTGATGCGTTTGAAAATACAACCTTACGGGTTTCAGACGGAAGTTCCATTTTCGCTCCCAGCCTGTTCGCAAACGGAGTGCAGGTGGAAGAAGCCAGGGATATGATGGTTTCCTTAGATGGCGGAGCAAAACTTAAAGGCTATGCATTGGAAGGTGAATATTATTGGCGGAAGATTGACCAGTTCAAAACAACTAAGTCAGACCCAAATGCTTCCCTGCCGTTTGATCAACTTAATGATAATGGATTTCAGCTTCTTGCATCAGCAATGATTTTCCCAAAAAAACTCCAGCTTTATACAACCTACTCAAGGATCTATGGTCAATATGGTAACCCGTCGGAAGTGAGAACAGGTCTCAATTTCTTTCCATTCAAACACACCATTTCTGCCCGTATAAACGCACAGTTAATTTTTATGAAACAATGCCCTGTTGGGGGCCTGGCATATCCTTATACTGTTGGCGCTAATGGAACTGGTTTTAACCTTGATTTCGAACTTAACTTTTAATGCTAATGAAAAAGGGTATCGAAGTTCACTTAAATCAAAAACGTAAAGAAGATGAACAATATATTTTACAAAACAGAATACTCCTGTTTTCAATATAAGATCAGGAGAGCAATCGCAGCATTTGCCTTGTGCTTATGCATTGCAATTTTTGCCTCTGTCAGCAGTTTTGCACAAACTGCAGCTCCGCCATCTTCAACAGATTCTTCTCTTTTCTATGACTCACATTTCCATCTTACTAATTATGTACAGCAGGGGATAGATGTACATCAATTTCTCCGGGTGATGGGAACAAAAGTTGGCCGTTCCACTTTATTCGGTATTCCTTTACAGCAGGAATGGGATTATGAAAATTCAGGCAAATTCGCGCCTGTTTATTATTTACAAACCGATGCTCCTTTATACTATTACTCTTTTACTGATGCCTATATTGCCATGCAATATAAATCACTAACCCCGCAGGAACAGGCGCGGTTCGATCCTATGATCACAGGCTTCAATCCTACCGATATGTACGCCGCAGATCATATCAGGAGGGTATTGATGACATTTCCGGGCGTATTCAGCGGCATTGGAGAATTCTCTATTCACAAAGAATTTGTTTCATCAAAAATATCAGGCGAAACAGCAAGCCTGATGAATCCTGCGTTGGACAGTATTCTTGAATTTGCAGGAGAGGTGGGCCTTGTTGTGCTTATACACAACGATATTGACGCTCCTTTTCCAAAACCCGGGCAGGTTCCTTACCAGGCAATACAGGTGGGTGATCTTTTCAGGCGGCATCCCAATACAACCATTATCTGGGCGCATTGCGGCCTGGGCAGGATTGTACGGCCTGTAAAAGACCAGTTAACTATTATCGACCATGCACTTTCTGATCCTACGCTTAAACATGTCTGTATTGATATTTCCTGGGATGAAGTTGCCAAGTATATCGTTGCTACTCCCGAAACAATAAAAGCTACTGCGGATCTCATTAATAAATACCCGGATAGATTTTTATTTGGAACAGATGAAGTAGCGCCACCCAGCCAGGAAAAATACCTGAAGGTGTACAACATGTACCTGCCATTATTAGCGCAGTTAACACCTGACGCAAAACAAAAATTATTAAAGGGTAACTATACAAGGCTTTTCGATGCAGCAAGAATAAAGGTCCGGGCATGGGAAAAACAACACGTCAACGATCAGCAGCCGGTACCGCCGCCAACTCCTAGCTCAGGGGAAGATACAAAAGACTAATAGTTTAAAATAAAATTTATCAAATCCTGCATAACACTGTGGATTGTTTTTCAAAATTTTGTAGTAATAATTGTAGAACTATAGAGTTTTATTGAACATATTGAAATCAAATATTATCTTGGCAAACGCGCTAAAATAAATTAACGTGAGTTCGGGTTAAGCATAAAGTAATCCTGGAAGGATTGCGGGGTGAAAATGGATAAACAACATTGAACCTTGCAAGGCCTCAATTGATTGATCACAATTTTATCCTCCGGTTACATCGAAGGCTATTTATATTAAAGCCTGAAAGGCTTAAACCGAACTCACGTTAAATCAGCGATCTTAACTGCGGATAACATTTGTAAACGCTATGAGAAAATATTTATCCATATTTAATTTTCAGACCGTAGCTGTTATCGCGATCTCTTTCATAAGCTCTTATATATGTGTCCGTAATCAACTCAGCATTTATGTTGATTACCTGATCCTCGATTTCATCATCATATTTCCGCTCACATTTTCATTAGGTATGGCTTTCAGAAGAAGAGAGCGGGCCATGCAATACCTCAGCCTGTTCAAGGCATCCCTGCAATCTGTTTATTACAGCTTTCAGATCAGCAAACTGGACAATGAGAAAAAAAAAGAGTTCAGGATCATCGCAGAAAATCTTTCCGGGTCATTGTTCAAATATCTTACGGAGAGATCAAAAGATTCAGCAGCGGTGCAGGAAGCTTCACATTCCATTTTCACTTTCGCACAGGCAAATAAAGATGCATTAAAAAACACATTTGCGGTAAAGCTTTTTTTCTTTCTTTTCAGGATGAATGAAAGTATCGAATTCCTGCTGGCAACGCACCGTCACCGCACACCCTGGGGGCCAAGGGCCATTGTTCTTTTTGCTATTTATCTTTTTGTGATCTCTTATCCTGCAACTGTTTTGCATGATGTAACCGGGGCGGGTTTTTGGTACGTTGCTTTAATGACGCTATCCAAAGGCTTTATACTTATTTCATTTTTTAATGTGCAAAACCTGCTGGAAAATCCTTTTGATCAGAGCGGAGCTGATGATATAAGACTGGATGATTTCAGTTTTCTTTCCGGGGTTACCATGAGCCGGGCATCAATAACTGTTGCCGGAATATCCAATGAAATTCCTGGTTCAGAAACGGTGGAGGAAGAATGAAAAATATCCTGATCATTATTGCATTTTCATTTTTATATGGCAGATCATATCAAAGTCATCCGCAATAAAATTTTGCTGTTGGCTTTTATAGTTGCACAGCTATCTTCTGTTTAACGGTTAATTACCTGGGCATAAATTTTCTTCTTCAAAAAATTCAGTAGTTTCAGTTTTTACTGCATGCTGATTGATTGTACATGTATTAAATCTTTACCGGAATAAATACCTGCAATGGAGTTTTCTCTTATTCATAGAACAGACGCTCTTGTACTTTGCATTTTTCTCTTTTTTGCAATGGTGATCATGGTTCCTTTAGGCAGAATGGCAGGCAGGTTGTGGAAATATGAAGAAAATGAACCGAAAGGAGGAGTAAATTCATTGCTGAGTGCACTGTTTGGATTATCGGCCTTTATACTTGCTTTTACCTTTGGAATGTCGGCTTCGCGCTACAGCCAGGTGCGTGACAGCATAGTGGAAGAAGCCAACGATATAGGAACTGCAGTGCTTCGGTCTGATCTTTATCCCGACAGCATTCGCAATGCATTCCATGCAGAATTCAAACAATACATTGAAGCACGCCTTTCTTTTTATAATAATATTACAGATACCATGCTTTTTAATAAAGCGAAAAGCGATGCAGCAGGTGCAGCCGATACTTTATGGGCAATAGCAACAAGGCAATCCAAACAACCTGATATGCTGATACCATCCAATAATATGATTCCTGCATTAAACAATACCTTTGATATTGCCACAACGATAGAAATGAGCTTATATGCACGGGTACCCGACCCGATAATATATATGCTGTTTATTCTTGCTTTGGTTACAAGCTTTATAGGTGGGTTCACAAGTTCGGGCATGCGGCCTAAAGACTGGTTTGTAATTATAGGGTTTGCTTTTTTTTCTTCAATGATTACCTATATAACACTTGACCTGGGCAGGCCTATGCGGGGGATCATTAAAGCAGATATGGGCAAACAGGCAATTACAGATATTTATAAAAAGCTTTGAAATGCACTCTCCGTATTTGTAATATGATAAACAATATTGATGGAAGATGATAAACTAAAAATGTAAGGCAGCATCCTTACCCTGGATTACCCGGGAGGTAAGGCGGAGGTTTATTACAAAAAAACGTTGATTCTTTTTATCAGAGCATTTCGCCCTGCTTTCTGTTAATTGTTTTTTCTATGTTTGAAAGCATAATTGTGAATTCGTAAATCTTTTAAAAGATCAGCTATGGCAGAAACTAAAGATTATGCCTTTGTTCCCGGCGGCATTCTCTGGAGGTTACTTGACCGGGCAGGCTTCGAGCAAAAAAGCCACCGGTTTAAGATATTACTGGTTGTGTCATTAATAATGCTGTGTTGGCTGCCGTTGGCTTTATTATCATTTACCCAGCTTGGGTTCAACCAGTTTTTTCTTCTTTTTGTTCGTGATGTTGCAACGCATGTAAGATTTTTATTGGTTTTCCCCATACTGTTTTTTTCACGGCAAATTATAAACAGGAGTTTCTCCCGCACCATACACATGTTTTATGACTCAAAGATCATAGATGAAACCAACCGCACTGAGTTTGAAAATAAAATTGACTGGTTAATAAAATACCGCAACTCTGTAATAGTAGATATACTGCTGATACTACTGGTTTATTATACATTCTATGTTCGCATAAAAGGTATATCCAGCCTCCCGGATACTTCTGCACCCTGGGTAATATACCAGGGCAGGATTTCAATTGCAGGCTGGTGGTATATCATCTTTAGTTTGCCTCTTTTACAATTGATGTTGTACAGGTGGCTGTACAGCATCGTAATATGGATAATCTTTTTGCGGAAGATATCAAAGATTGATCTTAAGCTTTCTTCACTTCACCCGGATGGAATGGGCGGCCTCGGCTTTTTAAAATATACACAGCTCAGCTTCTTTCCTGTAGCACTTGCATTTTCTTCTTTGGTGGCTGCAGGTATGAGTAACCTCATTATTTTTTCCGGTGCATCTATGCGTGATTTTGCGGTATTGATTGGGTCAATGCTTGTATTTGTATTGCTTCTCTTTATTTTACCATTGCTCGTTTTCATGCCTTTGCTTGCTTCAGTAAAAAGAAAATATTTTCTTGAATACAGTAAAGACGCCTGGGACTTTGCAAGAGTTTATGAAAAAGAACTAAAAGATTATTATGAGACCGGCAAAGAGAAGCCGGATACTTCATGGCATGTAGACCTGGTCGGCAGTTTTGAAAAAACAGCCGGTATGCGCATAATGCTTATCGACAAAGTAATTCTCTTAAGCTTTTTAGGCGCCGTCATACTGCCTTTTATACCGGTCGTTGCCCAGGAAATACCCTTAAAAGATTTGATTGCCACACTTATTTCTAAATTTTTGGGATAGTATTATCTTAACCTGAGTTCGGTTTAAGCCTGAAAGGCTTTAATATAAATAGCCTTCGATGTAACCGGAGGATAAAATCGTGATCAATCAATTTGAACCCTGCAAGGGTTTAATGTTGTTTATCCATTTTTTACCCCGCAATCCTTGCGGGTTATTCAAATTAAATCCTTCCAGGATTACTTTATGCTTAACCCGGACTCACGTTATCTTATGGTGCAAACGCTCCGGGATTAGTATCACCCCCCGCGCTGTCTCCTGGTAATTCCCATTCAGGATCTGCAGGAAAGGAAATCCGGCGACAAGATTTGCAGATATTTTGCGCCTCATCAGGTATTTCTGTAAATTGCTTTAGTAATAAATTTTAATGGATGGCTAATATCGACCAGGATAGTATTGAAAAGAAACTCGTCAGCCGGCGAACATTGATCAGCAATGGTATAACCCTTGGAATTTTCTTAACGAACCCATTCAATATTCCCTATACATGGAATCAGAAATTAAGGATTGAAAAGGGAAATAAAAATAAACCGGGAGCTCCCGGTCACTCCTCGCTAAAGGATACTTATATAGACAACTTTGATTGTTGAGTTAAGCCTCATCTCCGGATCACTCGTCATCATCATCTTCATCATCCGGCAGGCCGGTTTCAAAACTACCTGTCTTTATCACCGTTCCATCCTTCATCATCCAGTTACCCATTGCCATTACATCCGTTAGATTAAGGTCATTATCGAAAAAACACAGGTCTGCGTCTTTATCCAGGTCAATTGCGCCTTTATTTACAAGTGACAGATTTTTAGCAGGCCCCGACGTAACCAGTTTAAAGGCATCACTAACAGGAAGCCGCCCTTTTTTTATGAGTTTTACAACCTGCTTGTAATTCAGGTCAACAGGAGCTTTGTAAAATTCAATAACCTCACCATCTTTATTCATCCGCGCCATCCCGGCATTTCCATCACTGCTAAAAGTCATGTTATCAATGGAGACTCCCTTATTCAAAGCATATAATACCTGCTCATAAGGTTCGCTGAATTTTGTGCCTCCTGTAGTTATATCAATCATGCCTCCCAATTTGGCAAACTTTATGGCTTCATCAAAAAGCGAAGCAGTTCTGCCCACATGTGTTGGTGAAATATTTTTGATGGGAAATTTATAAGTTTCAACCAGCTCGAGTAGTAAGGACATGTTCGTGTCAAGCGATCCAAGATGAACATGCAGAATACCACCTTTGCCGGAGGTTAGCCCTCCTACATGAACATCTTTAAGAATATTCAGCAGTTCCTTTGCAGTAGGATAAGAAGACCTCGGATCACTGATGGCTACTTTGCACCCGATTACTTTATCAACCAATATCATGTCTTCTAAAACAGATCCTGTTAATGTGATCGGGGGTAATCCAAAAAAACCGGTAAGCATATATGCAGTGATCCCTTCTTTGTCCAGGGCCTTTGTTTTTGCATACAGCGTTCTTAAGCTTTTTGTAATGCCATCTGTTCCCAGCAATCCCATTACTGTTGTAGACCCGCAGGAGATCAGCTCTGATAAAGTTATTTCCGGAGTCAGGGAATTGAACCCGTGCTTACCGCCTGCGCCAATTAAATGGATGTGCTGATCGATCAACCCGGGAGTTGTAAATTTCCCTTTCATATCAACCACTTCAATTTCAGGTGCACTCAAAGAAAGGCTATCTCCTATGGCTAAAATTTTTCCACCTCCAACAAGTAAATCCTTTTTCCCGAGTTTATCCGGAGCATAAACCTGCGCATTCTTAATCAGCTTCATGAACTCTGTATTGTTTTCTGCAAATTAATTATCTTGTAGGCAAACCAACATTGGAATAATCCCAGGCCCGGTCGTCTGACAGCGTCCATTGTGAATTATCTGCTGTGGTGCCCATGGTCAGTGACCAATCAGGACTTGGATCGTGAACGGTTTTTTTTCTCCAGAATGTTCTGTTCCTTGTATCGCTTTCTCCGGCCGTAGGCCAAATGAAATTGTTTCTGCTGCTGCTGGAACCACTTGATGTTATCCTCGCAACATTCGGGCTGCCGAATACATCAATGATCTTGTAAGTGTCGTTGCCCAATATATAAGTTCCTCCTGCATCTTTTTTCAATAATGCGATTCCACTGTTACCACTCAATTGTAAAGGCGAGCTTGCATCTGACGACGAGGTACTGCTCGTACCCCAGGTAATATTACCGGGCACAAAAGCAGGGTCAGCCTGGGTAGATGCGATAACATAACATTTACCGGGTTCGAGTGCACTACTCAGTTTCAGATAGGTGGCATCAGTTGGAAATGACCAGTCTGACAAAGTGCCTTCATCAAAAGTTGCCTGGTACCCGATTGCATATTGAGAAAGGTCGAGTGTTTCACTGGTTCCGTTGTAGAGTTCAACATAATGATTTCTTACACCTCCTGCATTAGCGTCCGTATTTATTGCAGTAGAAATTTCAGAAATGATCAATTCAGAAGTTTCAGTATACGCAGGGGGTTTGGGCGCCACTGTAAAATCTACTTTTGATGAACAACCAAAAAAGAATATGCTTGCGAAAGCCACCAGGAGTCTCCGGTTCATAATTTTTCTTTTTAGAATGAAAGCTGAATAGCAATATTAGTGATCCAGGTATTTTTACTGGCGGTGAGGTCATTCTCATCAATATAAGTTGTATTGATTCCCGCTTTTAATGCATAATTGAATAAATATTTATTGAAGCCAGCTGTATACCAATTTTGTTTTTTCACGTTTGACTCGGCTGTATTGAATTCGGGAGTAATACTGGAATATCTGCCTTCAATTGCCCAGCCATTTTTCCAAACGTAAGACGTCTGTACATTAAAAGCATTCCCGGTACTGTACTTGGCGCTCAGCGTTTCCGGGGTATGTTGTTTGGTAGATGCCGCATCACTGTAAAGGTTTTTTCCATAAATGCTGGCGTCAATATATTCTGCCACAAAGGCAAACCCTCTGCACTTGAATATTGCATCAGCAACCGCTCTTCTGTAGTCGGGGTTGGTGGGATCTCCATCCTGGTTATATACACCGGAAGCATTTTCACTTGAGGCGCCAACAGGTGTGGTAGCTTTTGCAGTGTAACTGCCGGCAATACCAATACCAAGCTTTGGCTTTGGTTCATAATAAATATCCTGCGCTATAAATGCATTGTTTTTAATGAAGTCGCCCATCGGCATAACATCAATTCTCCCACCATATTTAAGTCCCAGGTTAGTTTGCGTGCTATTGATAGACTGGCCCTGCCCGGTAGTTATGGAAGCAGAACCGTATACCCGGATCTTTTGGATCGAGAAATTTCCTTGATAAAACAATCCTCCTTCGCGCGTAGTTACCACAAAATTCTGCATCAATCCTCCATATATAGTTCCATCATTCGACACTCCATTGATCGTGGGGCCCATGAAGGAAGCAAATTTTTCGTCTTCAAGAGCAAGCCGGTTATTGGAAATGGCCTGTCTTTGACCAAACGTAATTCTGTTGTGCCCATTCTTTGAATTATAAGCTACCCACGCTTCCAACAGCGGAGAGGTGCCCGTAAAGTCCGCTTTAAGGGCCGCTGTCATTAACCCGTTAAATGCAGAAAAATTCATGTTAAGGCGGGCAAGATTGATAGACATTTGGTTTTCCTTTGTAACCTCTCCCTCTTCCTTAAAGGACCTGAACTGGAAACCTGGTGACAGTATTCCATTGAGGTTAAACCGGAATTTGTTTTTTGTTCCAAAGTTGACATATAATCCTTCTCCGGCTGTATATATTATTGTTGAATCCTTAATGTGACTATCGGATGCGTTTACCTGGGCCTGGATGGGCTTGCACCACACAACAACCGCAATTATCGCAAACAGGAATATCTTTTTGATCATAATTTTTCTAGTTTAAAGTTTCGATAATTGTTCACGGGAAATCCGGTAAATGGGAAGTGTTTTCGTTTTATTTTCTGTTTTTATATCGCCGTTCGAATACATAGAATTACTACCTTCCGGTTCGATCAGATCAGACAGCGTATTGCCCATTGGCTGCAATGCATCTATTATCACTGCATCCTGTGGAACCCTGATCTTTTTCATTTCAAGTGTAAAAGAACCTGTGCTGTTTTCCTTGTACACCTGCACATCCATTTCCTGTGGATTACTCACTTCCTTCAAAACAAGCCCTGATATAGTTAAGACATCTTTCACTTTTTTGCTACATGGAAAAATCAGGTAAGCGCCGGGCCTTTCCCTGGTTATAACAGGTGTCTGGTCCATGTTATAATAAGTTCGGAATTCAATTGTCTTGTGCTCATTTTTACATTCGTCAACAAAAAGAAAAGGCTTTTGCTTCAAGGGTGGCTTTGATGTAACAACAATGTTTCGGTCACCGTCAACACTTCTTTTATTTGCTGAATCAATGGTTGCCCTGATCTGGCTGCGCAGGCTATCGGCAATTCTCAAATAAGAACTTGCACACAGGAATGAAGTTTCAATTCTTCGCTTTACTGATTTGTTGCCTTCCGTAACCCCCCTTATTTCCATTAAAAGAGAGATCCTGTTTTGCAAAGCATAATTGGTGGCGCTCGACCTGGATCCCGTTCCTCCCATATTTAGAAGTATTTCCTTACGTCTCCAGCGGGTTGTCGCATAGTCTGAAACTTCGCGATGATTTTCTGTTAAATAAGATTTTGTTGGTGCAACAAAATCTTCAGCTATCATTCTTCTTATGGAAGGATCAACATTCTGATTTCCCGTATACAAAAACATTACGTCATAACCGATGGAGTAGCAGTCACTCAATCCTTTAAAGTCACCCCGGCCAGGGTTAAATTCATGAAAATCCAGAACAACCTGCGGATCAAATTGATTAATTGCTTTTTTAAGATTCCTTGCCTCCACTGTATTCAGTGCAGTCAGGTCACGGTTTAAATCAATGCCGTTACTGGTTGTTCTTTTGTCGGCTTCGCGGCCATCCACATTTACATCAGGTAGAATAAGGATCTCGAGGTGTTCAAGCAAATAGGCATATTGCGGATCTTCCGTTAGCTGATGGATCAGGAAAAGCAGCCCATCGGTTGAAATGGGTTCATTACCATGAACGCCGCCAAGGATCGCAACCCTCAATTTTTCCTTGTCGGAAGAATTTTGATTGGTGACCAGTACAGATACCTGGTCATTGCCTCTTTGTGTTTCGCCAATACTGCCGGTTTTTATCAACTGGGGGTGTTCATCGGCCAGCTCTTTAATAAACTGAACAACGTCTTTATATTTTGTAAAATAATTGTATGATTTATTTCCTGAACTCACAGGAACCGGCATAGGATAAGACGGATCCGGGAAAAACTTTTTATAGAATACCGAATCCTGGGCTTGTAACCCGCTAAAGAAGCATAGAATAATATTTAACGCTATAAATCTCTTCATAGTTTTAAAATTGAACGGTCACCATGGTCTGCAGGTATATAGTACCGTTATGTTCTTCTGTTGTTATTGCTTTATTGAATTGTTGATAACCGCCTTCCAGGTTTAATTTCAAATTATGACCGGAGAAATAACGTGTAACAATAAGCGAATACACCTTATTTACTGTGGTAAAATCAGCTGACTGTTCATCCTGTTTCAAATGAGAATACCTGCCGGCAACTGCATAGTTCCCAATCATATACCCTGCCTGGAGATTAAGGCCACTGCCCAGGTTGATCCTGCTTAGCACGGTATTTTTTATCTGTTCAGGAGTTTGCCCGGTATATGGAGTAAAGTTTCCTGAGGTAGAAAACTCACCATAAACGTTAGATGGAACTGAACTGTGGGTGATAACATAATC
>Ga0206903_10029_pt1 | contig 44957 bp, 32 predicted proteins | sample Alteio_BWOrgHeat_45_FD_152959 | JGI IMG/M metagenome (GOLD analysis project Ga0206903, IMG submission 152959) | Enriched cells from forest soil in Barre Woods Harvard Forest LTER site, Petersham, Massachusetts, United States -... | ecosystem: Environmental > Terrestrial > Soil > Temperate forest >... | reverse complement strand
TTTCAACCGGCAATACACGTTCAATGCGCGCACATGAAAAAATTGGATTTGAAATAATACATACTTATAAAGATGCATTAGACGAATGGAATGTTGTGCTGTGGGATTGGAAGTAAAAAATTTTACAACGCATTATTTCAAATCCATTTCACCAACCTGTATAAATGAAGGATGTGCATCATCATGTAAAATGGTTATAGTTTCCTTTTTAAAGTCGTCATCTTTTGCTGTTGTAATGTTGATGAACTGTTGCGGGTTTCTGTCAACCAACGGAAACCAACTGCTTTGAATTTGTATCATAATACGATGCCCTTTTAAAAAAGTATGCGCTACATCATTCAGTTCAAATTTAACGTTGGTTGGTTGATTGGGAACAAAAGGCTCAGGCTTTTCAAAGCTGTTACGAAATTTTCCACGCAATACTTCTGCACGCACCAATTGTTGTGTTTTATTACTGTCAGGCAAAACATCAATCACTTTTACAATAAAATCTGCATCGGTATTGCTTAAACTTATAGATATGTTAGCTGTTATCGGCCCAAGTAGAGTAATATCATTTTGTAAAACATTACTTGTATAATAAACTACATCGTTGCGTTTGGAAGCAAATGTTTGATCAGCGCCCATGTATTCATTAATGCGGTCATCACTGCGTTTATCAATATAAGGAACCGGATTTGCGGGATCTGAAACATACGCATCTTTTCCTTCTGTTGTTGCTTTTTCTAATAAGAGTTGATGATCTTTATTCAGCCACCATGTTTGTTGATTTAATTCTTTCGGAGGCCATGCATTAAATGTTTTCCACTCATTACTGCCGGTTACAAAAATGGTTGCTTCACCTGCATTAAAATTGCCTTCATCTTTTAAATAGTAATTAAAGAAATCAAATTCCATCTGCTGAAATTTTGCATTCAGATCCTGCCCAAATTGATACCCTGCAAAATGATCCCAGTTATTTCTTTCCCATGCGCCATGCGTCCACGGCGCCATCACTAAACGGTTATCATTTGTTGGATTTTGGTGCTCGATGGCTTTATATGTATTCAACGCACCAAACATATCTTCAGCATCAAACCATCCGCCAACAACAAGCGTTGCAGGGTTTATATTTTTTAAATGCGGACGAATATTTCTCGCTTGCCAATATGTATCTTTTGTTGAATGTTCCAGGTACTCGTCCCATATTTTGGCTTTGTTATGATAATACACATCGTTGTAATTATGCAACGCGCCCATCTTCAAATAAAAATCATACACGTCATCAATGCGAAGCGTTGAGTCCAAAGGCGGATTTTGTTCACGCGGATTATTTCTTGGTGCATCAAAAAAGTTTTCAAAGCTGAAATTATCCATCAGGAAAAATGCGCCGCGATGGTTGGCATCATCGCCATCAAATTCATCTGTAACGGGCGCCTGCGGCGATACTGCTTTTATTGCAGGATGTGCATTCGGCAAAGAAGCTGTTGCATAAAATCCGGGATAAGAAATTCCATAAATACCAACTTTGCCATTGTTGTTATGAATGTTTTTTAAGAGCCAGTCAACAGTGTCATACGTATCGCTGCTTTCATCCACTTCGGTGTTATCTTTTTTGTTATCAATAGCAGGTGTCATTTCATGAAATTGTCCTTCGCTCATATGTCTGCCCCGCACATCCTGGTAAACAAAAATGTATTTTTCTTTAGTGAAAAAAGGATTGGGTCCAAGTCTTCTTTTATAGTTAGTTTCCCCATACGGTGCAACCGAATAGGGAGTGCGTTGCATTAAGAATGGATATTGTTGTGCTGTGTCTTTGGGTATATACACACTTGTAAAAAGCTTTACACCATCGCGCATGGCTATGCGAAATTCTTTCTTTATATAATTGTCTTTTATGTAAGTATCGCTGTTATTACTTGTTTGTGCGCAAGATTGCAGGGTAAATACAATGCAGGAAATAAATAAAAAATATTTCATACTGCAATATAATGCTGAAGCTTCGATGCTTTGCTATCAAAACTTGTAGGATAATCCCATCACTATGCCATAGTCTGTTTTGCTTGGTGAAGTAGCAGGAGGCTGGTTATCGAAATTGTTATAGAGGCTAAGCGTGAATGAAAAATTATGTATAAGTTCCCAGCTAAAATCTGTACTGCCGCTAAACCTAACACGTCCTTTTTGTGTGAGGCCAAAAAAAAGTGTTTGTGAAGTTGATATCTGGATATTCGGATGCTGAAAATTAAAAAAATTAAATCTTGCCATTATCGGTACTTCAAGCAATACTCCGCTCTTTACATCTTCTGTGCTTTTTTCCTGGTTGAATGATAAACCGCTTGTAACAAGCAGCTCCATATTATTCCTTACTAAAACTTTGTTGCCGGCTCCGACCATTTCCTGGAACCTGCGCGACAACGATAATTCAAGATTTCTTTGGTAGGCCAGCAAGCCTACTGCAAGCCATGATGAATTAAAATTATAGTTACTGAATATTTCCACGTTTTCATTATCCCGCGAATATTTTGAAGAATCGATGGAGCCAATGGTTGATGCCTTAAGCTGGTTCTCAAAATCCCTGGTTACATAGTTAATGGTTGAATTTAAATTTACCTGGCCAATGCCGCTTGATTTGGTGAAGCTAAACCCCGCACCTACATTACCGTCGAGCCTTTTAAAAAATTGTTTTTCAAGAAAGACCATTGTGCTGATGCGGGTTATATTCAGGGATATTTTTTCTCCATCGGTCGTTACAATTTTTGCCCACCCATCGCGATCACCTGCATTTAATGTTCCGATATAAACCAGTTTATCATCTGTAGTTACTTTAAACAGGTTATTGGTTTTTATTTTTTTTACTTTATAAAGTTTTACTGATATCAGATTCAGGTCAACATCATCAATAGTGATCTTGCCATAATTTACATTTTTTATATCACCTATTAAAACCTGGCCGTTTTTTAAAAACACAGAATCCCGTTGCTGGCACCAGGCAATAACGGGTAACAAGCACAGAATGATAAAGAATAATTTCAGGAGTTTTTTTCTCGCCATGATTACGTGTTAGCCATATTATGCAGCTGCATAACTACAAGCGAAAATATGTTTAATGCGTTTGAAAAATATCACCCTACAGCTTATTGATATAAACAGTCAATTTATGGTTGCATTAATCATTACTGTTTTTAAAGCTTTATCTTTATTGCAAGATGCAAAGAAGAAAATTTTTAAGGAATTCCTCCGCTGCAGGATTAGCTGTTTCATCCATTTTCAATATCATTCCTGCAACAAATGCTAAAGCCGGATCGCCCAATAACAATAGCAGTTCCCCGTTTGATGAAATAACGATAGATGCACTGCAACAGGCAATGCAAACCGGCAAATACTCATCGCGCAGCATAACAGAAATGTACCTTCAGCAAATTGCTGCAATAGATAAAAGTGGGCCCGCGCTGAATGCTGTTATCGAGCTTAATCCTGATGCTTTAGCAATCGCAGACCAGATGGATGCAGAGCGCAGGTCTGGCAAATTGCGTGGACCGATGCATGGCATTCCTGTGCTTGTAAAAGACAATATCAATACCGGTGATAAAATGATGACAACAGCCGGCGCTTCAGCTTTGGAAGGAAATTATGCGGCGAAAGATGCTTTTATCATACAACAGTTAAGAGCATCAGGAGCGGTAGTGCTGGGTAAGACCAATTTAAGCGAGTGGGCAAATTTTCGTTCTACGCATTCCTGCAGCGGATGGAGCAGCCGCGGCGGACAAACAAAATGCCCTTACATTTTAAACAGGAATCCTTCTGGCTCAAGTGCAGGTTCAGGCACTGCAGTTGCTGCTAATCTTTGCGTGGTAGCGATCGGTACAGAAACAGATGGTTCCGTTGTATCGCCATCCGCGGTAAATGGTATCGTCGGCATAAAACCAACGGTAGGTTTATTAAGCAGGAACGGCATTATTCCCATATCAGCTACACAGGATACTGCAGGACCAATAGCGCGTACTGTAAAAGACGCGGCAATATTATTAGGTGTGTTAACAGGTGTGGATGAGGAAGATCCTGTAACAAAAAACAGCATGGGAAAAATGCAGAAAGATTACACTGTTTTTTTAGATGCAAATGCTTTACAGAGTAAACGTATCGGTATTGAAAAATCTTTTCTGAATGGCAATACGGCAATCGTAGCCCTGTATAAAGAAGCTATAGATGTATTGAAAAAACAAGGCGCCACGATCATAGAAATAGAGTTGAAAAAAGCAACAAGCGATTTGGGCGATCCTGAATTCATTGTGCTGCAATATGAGTTTAAAGATGGCGTGAATAAATATCTTTCAACAGCCAATGCTAAAGTAAAATCACTGCAGGAAGTGATCGATTTCAACAAAGCGAATGAAAACACCGCCATGCCTTTTTTTAAACAGGAAATATTGGAGATGTGCCGGGCGAAGGGCGATCTTAACAGCAGTGAATACAAAGAAGCTTTGAATAAAACTTTATCCTCGCGGCTGATTATTGATGATCTGATAACTGATAATAAACTTGACGCTATTTGCGGTGTAACCAATGGACTCGCGTGCTGTATAGACCTTATAAATGGAGATTATGATACAGGCTTTTCTTTTTCAACGCCGGCGGCCATTGCCGGGTATCCGCATATTACCGTTCCGATGGGAATAGTACATAGCCTGCCGCTGGGGCTTTCCTTTATGGGCACTGCTTACAGCGAAGCTAAACTGATTCCGCTGGCATACAGCTATGAACAGGCAGGCAGAAAAAGAAAAGCACCCACATTTTTGCCTGATAGTCAATAATAGCGCTTCATAAAAAATTTCACCGTTAGAGTAATTATCATATTAAATTTAAGGGCTGATTTTTTATCAAGTAACGCATATTTATGAAGCTAACCAGATTGATTTTCGCAGCCCTGTTATTGCTTATACTTGCTTCCATAAATCTTTATGCGCAGGATACTCGTCAGCCTAATAGTGCACAGGAATTAGCCGACAAGCTTTCCAATCCTGTTGCAAATATGATCAGCGTTCCTTTCCAAAATAATACAGACTGGGGAATTGGCCCCAACAACGGCTCTAAGAATACACTCAATTTTCAACCGGTAATTCCCATAAAACTTAGTGCTGATCTTAACCTGATTACCCGGTATATTATACCTATTGTTGATCAACGGGATGTAGTTGACAAGGATACACATGAGTTTGGATTAAGTGATGCTACTGTGAGTGCATTCTTTTCGCCTTCCCATCCGAAGAATGGGCTGATATGGGGCATTGGCCCGGCATTGCTCATTCCAATTGCTACGAATGATTACCTGGGCACTAAAAAATTCGGAATAGGTCCGACAGCATTAGTATTAAAGCAAGGCGGCGGCAATACCATGGGCTTTCTCGTCAATCAGGTCTGGTCTGTGGCAGGCGATAAAGAAAGGCAGGCTGTTAACCAGTTATTTCTGCAGCCTTTTTTCGCACATAGTTTTCCTACAGGTGCAAGCATTGGTGCTAATATAGAAATGACACAGAACTGGCAAGCCAGCACAACCCTGTTGTTTTTAAATCCTACTATTTCAGGCATTACAAAAATTGGTAAACAGCCCATACAAATGGTTGTTGGCCCGCGCATACCTGTTTCAGGCCCTGAAGCAAGCAAGCCTGCATTTGGTATAAGGGCAGCATTAATATTTGTATTTGCACAATAGTTTACTGCCTTACTAATACTCAAATTGATGATATGATTAATAAAATATAACACTATGAGCTCAAAAACATTTATAAGAAGTATCATTTTACTGATGGTACTTCTTTACTCAAACATCGCGTACAATCAACAGGCAAATGCCGACAGTATGTGGAAGAAATCGTATAAAAATATTGTGCGCTATAATCTTTCCGGTGCACTGCTCTTCGGGGCTGATAAATACGTAATATTTGGTTATGAGCGTGTCGTAAATCCGCACCAAAGTTTTTCTGTAAACTTTGGAACCGTTGGGTTGCCTAAATTTGTATCTATCAATACAGACAGCTTTTCTATTCAAAAAGATTTAAAAAACAACGGCTTTAATGTTTCAGCAGATTACCGTTTTTACCTGGCGAATGAAAACAGGTATTCTGCTCCGCATGGTGTTTATATCGGGCCTTATGTGTCTTATAATCATTTCGACAGGAATAACGACTGGGAATTTCAGCAAAGCAGTTCAAGCCAAAAGCTGATATCAACAGAAACCCAGTTCAATATTTTTACGGCAGGCGCCGAATTAGGTTACCAGTTTGTATTCTGGAAAAGGCTAACGTTGGATATGGTGCTCATCGGGCCGGGCGTTTCAACGTATAACCTCAAAACTAAGATAGAGGGTGATCTCACGGATGAGGAAAGACAAAATTTGCGGGATGCACTTAAACAATTGATCTCCCAAAAATTCCCGGGAATGAATTATGCACTTTCAGATAAAGAATTTAACGCTAATGGAGTATTGAACACCACCAGTGTTGGGTTTCGTTATTTGGTGCATATTGGTTTTGCATTTTAAAGGGCTATAGATAATATCAATTCGGCGTGAAGAAATATATACTGCTGCTCCAGTTAGTTTTGTGTTGCAGGAACTTCCCCACAAAATATGAATGATGTTGATGCTTCCCAAACACAGTTACTTGCAGAAACAAATAAAAATATCTTATACCGGATGTAGCTAATCAAATTCCTGGAAAATAAAAGCATCTTCTTTTTTATGCCGGGCAAGTGGTAGAAATAGCAAGTCCATTTAAAATACGCACATTATCTTCAAAATTTGTTCTGGGGCTGCATGCTTTATGCCTATGGAGGCCAAAAAAATAAAAAATTACTTGTTCTTGACAGTATTGAACACAGGTACCAGGCCACGCTAAGCGATATTGGCGGGCAGGATATCAGGGTTCACAATAATTTACCAAAATCATTAATAGAACAGGTCCGTGCATGGCTAAGCCAATACTCAGTGGAAAGATTACCCGGTGGTGAGGCTATTTGGAATCATTACCAGGAATTTCAGGCAGATCTCCCGAAAATTTGCAGCAATTTAAATATTACAAGAGATGAACTTGTGAGTAATGCTTATTTTGGCGATTATATATATGCTATAACACCCTGGTTAAAAGCAAAAGCATATTAATGTTTGGTTTAAATTTCTTCTTTGCTAAAAAATAAAGGTATAAATATCATCTTCAGGATCATTGTTTTTCCATATTGATTGCAATTGCTTTATTCTATAAATCAGGACTTAATATATTATCCCCGGCCTTTGTGATTTTTTTAAAATGCAAAGGCAAACGTAACAGGCGGGTGCGGTAATCATTAAGGGCTGTTCTTTTAAAACAGCCCTTTTAAATTTTGCCAATCAACAACAGCGCTTGCCTATATCATATTGCCAGTAGCAATAGGTAACGTATGTCTTTTGTTCAGCCATTTTTGATTCTCAGCTTTTAAAAATCCTCCCCGCGGGGAGGATTCAGGTGGGCTACGCATGCCCGTTTTTAATAGTTTCTTCTTACCGCTACCAGGGAAAAATTGGAGTGTATACTATAGAAACAGTAAAAACGAAAAAGCCGATATCCTAAGCAGTAAATTTTTTTGGCTTCTGAGATTACTTTTTTGTGATCGGCTGCAACTATAGGTGCATTGCTTAAATCTGTTCATATTACTGCGGGTAAAGGATCAATAAATTTTACAGCTTCGCAATTACCGGCAGGAATCTATCAATATTCATTGGTAGCTGATAACGTTATTGTTGATACAAAGAAAATGATTCAATCAAATTAATAATATCGTTCTATGGATCCCCTGGAAGCATTGCCTTAAAAAGCAATGCTTTTTTGTGCAATACCTGCTTGCGCCTTTGCTTTTTGAACAGGTATTCCAGGGGCCGAAAAGCTTTCTTTAAAAAGCCGGGTCTCAGCGGACTGTCTTCAATAGCGGTTTAAAAGCGCTTATTATGCTTCATTTTCCTGCAGATAAATGTAATAATACCGGCAACCATATTTCGTAATTTAAAGTTTTTAAATAACTGGTTACTTTTTGTTTATTAGTTATAACTTATATAATGATGCTTTAAATAAAAAATATCCCGGCTATATTTAAATAATGTAAATCGTTTAATAAGTGACATTAAAAAAAATCAGCGGGAGTTTATTGCTCATGTTGATTTAACAATAATTATTCCCTAATATTCATGTATGTGCTTTCCGTTAATTTATTTTTGCCTGGAAATACGCCTTAGTAAACACTTTAATAACTTAAAAAACTAAACTATGAAAGCCAATAAGCTCGCCCTTGTTATTTTTATTATTGCCGGAAGTATTATTGCCTGTAACAAAGAAAGCGCTGTTAACAATGCAAAAAAAGCCTCTTCCATATCAAACAGCGTTACTGTTTCTACCTGCGATCTGTTTGCTTACCCTGATACTATTTTTTATCCAAAGCAATCATCATCAGATTATATTGTTAACCCAATAAATGTGCAGGACGGAAAATATGGTTCATTCCCTGATGTGCTTAAAATTGACAGGAATTCCGGTGCTGTAAATATTACAAAAAGTGAAACCGGTTTGAAGTATGTAGTTTGGTTTATACCAAAAGGCACAAAAGATACCTGTAAAAAATTTCTTACTGTTTCAGGCATCAACTATGCAGACAGTATATACACAATAGCAACTGGTTTGCCTTTATCTATACCGGTTTATAATGCCAATACACAGGCGCCTATTTCCTGCAATGGCACTTGTGAGTTTGGACAGGAATTAATATCCCTGGGTATTGCAATTAATCAATCAACAGGCGTAATAGATTTAAAGCAAAGCCTGTTAAACGGCGCTCTGGGGAAAAATCCAAAGAACGGTACATTTAAAGATTTTTTAATGCAATACCATATCGGTGATCAAAGTGGAGATGCTTTAAATTCCATTAGTTTCAGGCTATACTATTATAAATTAAGATCCCAGGTTCCTGACAGTTTGAAAAATATTTTAAATCAGAAAAGCAGCCAGGTTTTCCTGCAAGACGATACCGATGCCGACGATGATGATCTTGCATCGCGGATAAACATAAACAGCATAACATCAAAGCAAGGTGAGGGACCGGAAGTTAAGTGCAGGCCTCCTTACATCATTGTAACGCAAAAATAGAGCAGTAAAACAGGTTCCTGTTATATTTTATGAAGCTTATGTTTTAATTTAGTGCTCGCTCACTGAATGAAAAAGAAGCTTTTCCTGACTTTTATTGCGCTTGCATTTCTTTTATATATAAACCTGCTAAGCCAGCAAACCGGTAAATTCCAATCGGTTCAGCAATTATACAAACAGGCAGAAACATTATTCAATGGATCTGCAACGGACAGCACCGATTCAATTGCTTTAAAATATTATCAAAGCGTTGCTTCTGCGCTTCTCTCTAATAAGGCAAATGCAGTTCTCCTTTATAATTGTTATGAACGGATGGGCATCCTTAAACAAGGACTTAATTATTCTTCACAGGAAATTTTGCAGGATTATTATGCTGCTTTAGGGCTTCAGAAAACGTACAATTTAAGCGACTCGATTTTATTTCGTTTATTGTTGTCCGCAGGCAATGTTCATTATATGGATGGCTTGTTTGATTCCTCTGTATATTATTTTTCTTGGGCGGAAAAAATTATAGACCGTTATCCATTTGCCGGGCTTGCCGGCGACCTGTATAACTCGCTTGGGGCTGTGTACAGTGAGGCAGGCGATTACCTGCAAAGCGGCACTTACTTCAATAAAGCTTTAGAGATTACTAAAAAAACAAGGCCGGATTTAAAAGAGGCGATCTTCGCGATGTCTGCAAATATTGCTTCTGCCGTTAAGCTGTCAGGTCATCCTGATTCTGCATTGTATTTATATAAAAAATTATTGGATTATCAGCAGCCATCACAGCCGGTAATAAACAATATAGCGGATATATATCTTTCAAAAAATCAACCGGACAGTGCTTTACACTATTTGAATATCCTGCAAAAATATAATGGCAATTATGCTATTGCTGTGAGCAATGCAACAGCACGTGCTTATATATTAAAAAATGATACAGCACTTGCTGCTCAATATCTAAAAAAAGCTTCATCGTTTTTTAACCAAGGTTCATCCAAACAAAAAAATACCTATTATGCAGCTACCTGTAAATACTTTGGTGATTTAATGCTGATGAAAAAACAACCTTTAGCAGCATTGCAGTATTATCAACGCTCAATTATACAATATGATTATAAATTTAATGACAGTAACGTATCTGTAAACCCGGGAAGTTTTATTGGTGATTTTACGAGCTATAATTTGTTTGATGCATTGGCGGCTAAAGCAAATTGTTTTGCTGTTTTATATGATGAGGAAAAAGAAAAAAAATATTTTACGGCAGCGATCAATACCTATGATTCTGCTTTTGTTTTATCAGACTATATAAAAGAATCCATTGATAATGATGAAGCAAGATTGTTTATAGCGGATAAAGTTTTTGATACTTATATACATGCAGTTGATTTTATCATGTCTGCTGATAAAGTTCAAAATGAGAATGAAAAAATACAGGCGCTTACATGGGTAAGTAAAAGCCGCGCCACGTCGCTTATGATTAATTCAAAAGAAAATACGATTAAAAAATTTGCAGGTTTGCCGGATTCATTGTTGCAAAAAGAAAGAAACACCAGGATCATTATATCAAGATTACAGCTTCAGTTGCAACAATCCTCAGATAGTACCGGGCAAAGTAATTTACTTTCAGCGGTTAACACTGCAGAATTACAGCTGCAGAACATTAATAATTTATATAAAAAATATCCTTCTTATTATAATCAAAAATTTGCTGCCGATAATGTTGATATATCTTCTATTCAACAAAATATATTAAACAATTCAACTGCAGTTGTTTGTTATTTTAAAGGTGCAGAAAAATTATATGCATATATTATTAAAAAAAGCAGCATCAATGAATATGAAATTAAACCTGGCATAACACTTGAAAAAAATATTACGGATTATACAACTCAACTTTCAACAATTACTGCGGGAGAAGTTTATAGTGATACTGCATCAAAATATTTATACAATACACTTATCAATCCGCTGCTGAAAGATTTAGATGGAATCACATCACTTATCATTATACCTGGCCAAAATCTTATAAACGTTCCCTTTGAAGCATTTAAAAATAAAGACAACAAATATCTTATAGAAAATTATGCCATCACGTACCAGTTTGCTTTACCTTTTTTGCAAAAAAATACAACTGCTTTTAACGAAAGACATGCTGTTGCATTTGCACCGTTCGCTTCCTACAACAGCAATGCAGCAATGAATGTATTGCCCACATCGGCAAAAGAAATAGCAGGTTTTCCGGAGGCATCCCAGTACAGGGATAATTTAGCTACAAAAAACAGGTTTCTTTCAGATGCTGCACAGGCATCTGTTATTCACCTTGCTACACATGCAGTAGTTAATTTCGATCAACCTGAAGATTCATACATTGCTTTTTATAAACAAAGCAAAACCGACAGTAACTATAAAATTTTTGCGCAGGAAGTATATAATCTGCAATTACCAAACACACAACTTATTTTTTTAAGTGCCTGTGAAACCGGGAATGGAAAGCTATCTCAAAGCGAAGGTGCTTTAAGTTTGTCAAGAGCATTTGCATTTGCTGGTTGCCCGAATATTATTACTTCTTTATGGAAAGCCGAAGACAGGTCTACCGCTTACATAAGTGAAAAATTTTATTATTATACAGCTAAAGGCTTTACTTATACCCAGGCTTTACAGAAAGCAAAAATTGATTTATTGCATGATGTATCCATGACGCAGTTTCATGCTCCGCAATACTGGAGCCATCTTATTTTTATTGGCGATGTGCAGGATGAAAAATCTTTTAACTATTGGTGGATTGTAGCAATAATAGCTGCAGTTATACCGATGCTTGTGTTTACTTTAAAATATAAAAAACCAACGCAAGAATAATTGATAGGTCACTTATTTTTAAGTTGCAGAATTTTAAGTTGTATACCGCTGATCTGTTTAGCCTTGTTATAAAACAAGTGTTCTTTATCGGAAAGAATTTTGTCTATTTGTCTTTTACCTGCATCAATATTGCCAGCCTTTATATAAGCTAATGCAAGATAATAATCAGTTTCCTGAACGAAAGATTTTTGAGCATTTACATTGTTTAAATTTTCAACATCTTGAAAAGCTTCTATTGCTTTACCTGCATTGTTTAGTTGTAAATAACATTGTGCTGCAAGAAAATAATCCTGTTGAATTTTATGTTGCTTTGCATTAAATGCTTCAATAGTACCTGCATAATTTTTTGCAGCATATAGACTATCAATTGTATTTGAAGTACCCAGGCCCCTGTTTACAGGCAATTCATAACTTAAAAAATGATCCTCATACACAGACTGATCATTGGTTAGGGCAAATTCAAACACTCCATAACCTGCAACAACAATAATAAATACTGCAGCTATGCGCATAAATGTTTTAAAGAAAGAAGTTCTGCCTACAATTTTTTCTTGCTTTAATTCTTTAGTTTGAGGAACATATTCTTTATGTAAATTCTGCACGCGCTGTTTCAGGCCTTGCATTCTTATTGCCTGCTTCGCTGCAAGAAGAAGCTGGTAACGCTCATTTAAAACGGCATCCTGTTGCAGTTGCTCTGCAATAGTTGCTTTTTCTCCCGGTGTTAATTCATCATCCATATACCGGACTAAAATTTCTGTTATATCATTTTCAGGATTACCCGGCATATTTTAATGCATTTTTAAATTTTATCCGCAATGGCTCATCATTTTGCATCATCTGTTCTAACTGTTTCATGCACTTATATTTTTTATTACGTAGCACCTGTTCATTTTGATAATCCGGCATAAGTTCAACAATAGCGCTCATTGATAATTCTTCGTAATATACCAGCATTAACAACTGCCTGCATTTTTCACCAAGTTTTTCAAAGAGTTGTTGTATTAAAGTCAAATGTTCCCTGTTTATTAAATGCTTTATAATTCCCTGTTCAATGGTGTCTTTACTTTTTTCAAAATATTTATTCCGGTTATCGGCGCTGTTTCTTTTTTTAAGTTCTGTTAACCATAAATTGCGCGTAATCGAATACAAAAAAGATTTTACACTGGCATCACCTCTAAACTTATCCTGTTCAACGATGGATATAAAAACGATTATCGTTTCCTGGATCACATCACTTGCATCTTCTTTATTTCCTTTATTGTTCAGAACATATTTTTCCAGGAATGTATAATATTCTCTATAAATAAATTTAATACCTGCATCCATTTCTGTTGCATGCTTAAGTGTATATACAAGCTCTGCATCTGAATAATTCCTTTCAATATGCATGAAGTTCAATTGTTAGTATAGAATAAAAACAAATTTGTAACCGAAAATGTAAACTTATTGATTATAGAAGTAAAATATTAAAAGAAAGCCAGGGTTTATATGTCTGGGCAGGCAAATAAGCATTATTGTTTTAATTGGTTGTTCCGTTGTTACCCCAGGAATAGAATTTTAATTGATGCTATGTGAGTATGCAAAATAACAGCAGGGTCATTCCTGCTGTTATTGTATAAATTTTTAAATTGGCTTATCGGTCAGCTTGATTTTAATTATTTTATCCTGTTAAAAATCAGAACGTCTCTTCCTGCATCACCATGCTCAGGATCATTGAGATTAATAAGCAGGTTTGTAAGTTTTATAACGTTCCAGCTTTTGTCTATTTCATGTAAAGGTGGCGTGCCGTCAATATCAAGTTTAAGTTCCGTGCCATTATCTTTTGATTCCCATTTGCCGGTATAAGTAGTATTTCCCAACTTGGCGGTTAGTACTCCGGTAGCTTTAAAAGTAAATACATAACCGGTAAAATCAGTAGTACTGGTATCGTTATCATTTACATAAAGGCCTACCGTATAATTGCCGGGCGCAGGCGTTGTACGTTTAACTGCTGTTGTTTGATCGTCGCTTACCTGTGAAGTATTAACCGGTTTGGAAATATCCGGTTTGGAACAGGAACAAATAAAAAGCGAAGCCGAAGCCATTACAACTGCAAAAATGGTTTTTTTCATGTTGAATGAGGTTGTCATAAATTTCTTTTTCATAAATGTTTAAGTTTTTAATTTTTAAGTACCGGGAGCAAACATTTAGTCTGCTCTATCTGCATAAATAAGTTACACCTGGAAAAGAAACTGTAACCTGGAATTTAAAATATTTACGATAAATAATTATCCATCGGCATTCATTTATATAATACAAAATTTTTTAAGCATACCTGGTTTTGATTTCAACATCACTTTGGACTGCCAGTTATTTTCTTAATAATAATCCGGCAAAAAAAATTTTAAGATTGATGGTTACATTCTTTTGTTGTGATACAACCAATAAATGGGAAAGAAGCTGAACACCCTAAGAAAAAAGTAGGCGAAACATCAAAATCATAAAAATTTAAGTATGCTCACATTAGAAAAAATCATGTCAGAATTAAAGGTTAGTTCTGTGAATGAAGTTGTTGGTGGTAAACACGGCACTAAAACAAAAACTCAAACGAAAACAAAAACGAAAACAAAGAAACAAAAGTCCCACATTAGTTACTATTAATGGCTCCTTTGTTTTTAATAGCACTCTCTTAGGGAGTGCTATTGTTTTTAACCGGAGTATGTAACTTAATTATCAAAATCTTCATGAAGAAAACAGCCTTGTATGCGATTCAGAATTCCTGAAAATATAAATATTGCTCCTGTTACGGCACATATAAAAATTATAAACAATTCTGTTTACAGTAATTCTTTTTTAATAACTGATGAGAGCGGCGACAGGCAATTTATCATCAATCAAACCACAAAAACTTTTATCGAAAAATTTTCTACTCCAAAAACATTTAAACAGTTGAATGAAGAGGTTGCATCAGAAGTAAATGCGCCGGTTAAAGATATAAAAAAAATAATTCAACCTTTCTTTAAATATATAAAATACAGGCATTTTATAGTGCCGGAAAATTATGAGCCAATCAAAATCAAAACAAGCCCGTTATTTAATCCAGGTAATAATCTTGATCAATATGCTATTGAAGAAATTATAGATACTAATAATGAAGTTGATATTTATAGAGCAGTTGATATAAACTCAGGAAAAAATGTCGTGATCAAGTTATTAAAACAACATGATAAAAAAAGAATTGAAGAATTTGAAAGAGAGTTTACTTTCTTACAGTTATTATCTGAAACCGGAATTGCACCAGGCGCTTATGCATTTATTGTAACAGGAAACTACACTTATTTTATCCAGGATTTTATTAACGGCTTAAGCTTACCTCAATTTATTAACCGGAAAAAGAAATCAACCTTTAACCTGGTTTTAAAAATTATAGAAAGAATTCTTTATGCATTTAAAGAAATGCATGCATTAAATATTGTGCATGGTGATATTCATTCAAGCAATATTTTAATTACAGGTGAAAATAAAATTAAGATAATTGATTTTGGTCTTGCACTAAACACTCAATTAGATAAGGATCAATTAGTAAATTTTGGTGGAGCTTATTTTTTTATGCCGCCGGAAAGAATTAAAAAAACAACCCATAACAAATTTTTACGTAAGCCTGATTTTTTTTCAGATGTATTTCAATTGGGAATTGTGCTATACATGCTTTTGTACAATGAATATCCGTTCAATGGTTTAACCTGGGAAGAACTGGCAACAGCTATAAAAGAAAAACAAGTTGAATTCCCGGAGATATCGCAATATGGTTTTGCGGTTCCACAATGGTTGATTGATATCATTGCTATCTGTGTTTCAAAAAATACAAAACTGAGATTTGCCAATGCCGGAGAAGTCTATGGTACTTTTTTAAAAAACAATTTGTAATGCCTGTAAAATCAGATCAGCAGTTAAAATACAATGACTGCGGCATCAGCGCTATAAAATCAATATTTAATTATTACAAGCTAAATGTTGATCGGGATTATATTGTAAGCCAGGTGGCTTTGGATGCAAACGGCGCGTGGTTCCAGGACATAAAGACTTTTTTTGAACAACACCGGTTTAAAGCGGAATATAATTTCCTTGACCTGAATTCTTTAAAGTTCAACACAGAGAAAATAAAAATTTTTTTGCCTTGTATTTTACCTGTAAAAAATTCCCGCGGCCTGCATTATGTGGTTATATACGGAATAGAAGAAAAGAAATTTTTAATACTTGATCCCGCTGAGCAGACAGGCACAAAATGGAGTTTTGCTGAGTTTATGCAACGTGCTTATACAAGCACTGCTTATTATGATAAAATGGGCAGTAAAGAAGTATTGCTGCAATTAATAAAAGATGAGTTAAGCAAATATAATTTTAAGCCTAACGGTATCATGCAGCAAGATGAAGCTGTTGTTGCCAACAAGCTCACTTATTTTTCTTACCTGAAAGAAAATTATGGTTTTGCTTCCAAAGAAAGTGAAGCAGGATTTTTAAAAGATCTTTTATATAACCTGCAACTCAATGCTGTTCCAAATGAATTCAAATCCTTAAATGCTGATACAGATAAACTGAGCATTAAAACGCCTGTTGTTTTAACAGTAAAAAAAACAGATGCTGTCTCCTATAATAACTTGACACCTGAAAAATCTGCGAGAAAAAAAAGTGCTTATATGCAGTTGTTTCATGAAATGCAGCAATACAAAAAGATTTGGTACATCTACATTTTTGCAGCGTTGTTTGCTGCATTGATAACACAATTGCTTGTATTCAGCAGCCAAATTTTGATTGATGATATTTTACCAGGTTATGATGCAAGCCTCGTTATTTTATTTGCAGTTGGCTTAGGTTTATTTAAGTTGTTTGATCTGCTGATCCGCGTATACAAAAATTTTATTTCCATACAGCTTTCAAACATTTTTGATAACCATTTTCTTACGCGTTTCGTTGCAAAACTCAACAGTTTTCCAATCAGGTATATTCATGCATTTAATCGTGGCGATTTAACCGAGCGCATGAAAGACAGTTTAATGCTGAAAACATTTTTTACCCGGTTTTTTACAACCGTGCTTACTGACAGTATCATCTCTGTTTATTCACTCATCATCTTATTTATAATTGACTGGAAAATAAGTTTGATCATTCTCGCTATAATGATCGTGTTTATAATTTGGTTTAAAATAATAACGCCGGGAATAAGAGAGAATGAAAAGCGGCGCTTCATGCAGAAGTCAGGTTTGTTTTCAGGCGTTTTGGAAAACATAGATGGCTTGCAGGTAATAAAATCTTTTAATCTTGAATATTTATTTCAGCAACGTATTCAGCCTTCTGTTGCCGGCATGATGCAGGTGCAGAAGAAAGTGCGTTATATTAATCTTTTAAATTCATCTGTAATTGATTTCATCATCATTATTGCAAGCGCTTTAATTCTTGTTTTTCTTTCCTTAAATTCTATCAGCAATCAATCTGTAACCGTTGGCCAGATCATCACATTCATTGCTTTGTCGGGAAGAATTTTTAGTTCTTTAATGAACATCATGGATGAAAATATTGACCTGCAGGAAAATGAAATTATCTTAAAAAGGTATCTGGATTTTAATGTTGAACAAACAACGACTGAAAAAATAACAACACAGGAAAACAAGATCAAAGATTTCAATCTTAAAAATATTCATTTTGAAGATGTAGGTTTTGAATATGTACCGCAAAAAACTGTTCTAAAAAATTTCAATTTCAATATTGTTAGCGGAGAAAAAATAAGATTAGAAGGAAATAACGGTGCGGGCAAATCTACTTTTTGTAAGATACTCTCCATGCTGTATACACCAACCTGCGGCAACATTTATATTAATACTGAGAAGCTTGTTTTTTATAATCAATCCGCATTAAGAAAAAAGATTTTATTGATTAGCAATGATGATATCTTATTCAATGATACGCTGGCATTTAATATAAGTTTCAACAGGAATATAAATGATCATAAAATATTGGAATTATCCAAACACATAGGCTTTCATGATTTCATACAAAACAGTGCAGAAGGGTTGGATTTCCTGATCACAGAACAGGGAAGAAATCTTTCTACCGGCCAAAGAAAAAAAATTCTGTTGCTGCGTGCATTTTTATCAGATGCCGAATTGATAATCATTGATGAAGTATTATCAGGAATTGATAAAGAATCAAAAGAAAAAATTGAAGCGTTTATCAACAAAGAAAAGCAGCGGACATTTATCATTATTTCACATGAGCCTGTTGAAAATATCCGGTTTGATAAGACAATACAATTATTGAACGGAAATGTTATTGAACATTCACCAGCTTATAAATATGCGTAAAATGAATTCGAAGAATACATTTTTATACAGCGAAGATTATTCCATGAACTCACAAAAATTTATTGTGTGGTTTTCCAGGATTTTATTTGGGTTTTTGTTGTTGGGTTTGATATTGCTTTTCACAGTAAAAATAAATGATACGGTTTCATTTACGCAGGGAGAGATTATTTCGCAAAGCCCGCAACTTGATCTGAAAGCGCCTTTCGAAGCGCAACTTTTAAAAGTATATGTGCATGAAGGTGAAAAAATTAAAACCGGCGATACGCTTATGATCGTTTACAACGACGCAAACGCAAAAGAATACACTGCTCAAAATGCAAATAAAAATTTTTTAGAAAAGAAGTTGCAATCTGTGCAACTATTGATAAATGCATCAGGCAAAAAAAAGAATGAAGTTGGTGTTGAAAATAAATTAAATACATCTGACCGAGATCTGAATACAGAAAATATAAATAACAATATTCAGTTGTTGAATGCGCAATACAAACTGCAGCAACAAAAACTAAATGATGCGTTGGAACGCAATAAAGCAGATTCTGTTTTATATAAAAAAGATATGTTGAGCAAGCTGGAATATAATGCCGGCAAGGATTTGACAAACGATATACAGGAATCATTAAACAATACAAAAGCTGAATTACAAAAACAGTTAACACAGAAGGACGCTAATACAAATGTGTTCGCATCAAAACAACATCAACTAGTATTAAATAATATCGAGCTGGAAGAAAATGATCAAAACCTTAACCAGTTGCAAATTGATCTGCAAAATGAATTGGTAAAGACAAATGAAAACCTTGGATTTTTAAGCCGCGAATTGTCTAAACAATATTTGATTGCAACTGCAAACGGAACAGTGAATTTTATTTATAATGCGCAACAGACAAGTAATCTCATAAACAAAAACGATCTGCTGCTAAGTATCTCACCGGATAAAAATGATTTCTATGCAAAAGTGGTGTTACCTGAAAATAATATTCAATATGTAAAACAGGCAATGCCGGCACATCTTGAACTGGATGCTTATTATCATTTGGAATACGGAATCATTAAAGGGAATGTAACCTATATTTCAACAAGAAAAGAAAATGATAAGTTTTATGCACTTATCAAATTAAATAATGCGAACCGCTTTCAATTAAAATCAGGTTATAATATTTCTGGTGAAATAATTACAGGCAGGCTGATTCTTGTTCAGTATTTTATTAAAAGATTATTTAAGGAATTTGATAATAAACCTTCATGAAATTATTTACCATCCTGATATTGATTTTATTGTCGTGTGAACATGCTTTTAACCAGCAGCCATATTCTTTGGAAGACTGTTTTAATGCTGCGAAAGAAAATAATATTGGCTTACAAAGAAGTCAACACGATATTGAAAGCAGTTATATTGACAAGCAGGCAGCAATATTTAATTTGCTTCCTGCTGTTTCAGTAAATGCAGAACATATTTTCTCTTCAGGAAAAAATATTGATCCGGTCACCAACAATTTTGTAAGAGATAATTTCAGCGGCGGAGATTTTAATATGACTGTTGAACTGAATATTTTTTCAGGTTTTTCTGCTTTAAATGCAATCAAAAGCAGTTTGTATAAAATAAAAGCAGAAGAATATGCTTATCAAAAAAATGAGATGAATATTTTTTTTTCAATAACAGCTGCTTATGCAAAAGTAATGTACGACAGGGAACAGGTTTCAACTATAAGAAATAACAATCAACATACACGGGAGGAATTGAATGTTGTGCAGGAAGAAATTGATGTGGGTAAACTAAGTAAAAGCGATTATTATACCATCAATACGCGTTACAAAACAGAACAGGCAGATTTGGTGGATATACAAAATGATTCACTCACAGCCATCAACCAGTTAAAATATTTAATAGGATTACATTACAATACAGCGTTTGATATAAAAGATATTGATTCAACGGAAATAAAAAGTATTGTAACTAAAGATTTCACACTCTCCGAAGTATTGGACACTGTTTTAAAAAATTATCCTGCATTATTGGAAAGCATGTTTGAAGAACGGTCAGCAGAAATGAATGTAAAATCAGCCAAAGGAAATCTATTCCCTACGCTTTCTTTTGCAGGAAATATTTTTTCAAATTACAATTCACTTGACAGGAATTTAAGCAGCGATCATATTTCGTTTGGGCAGCAGCTTAATAACAATTTTGGCAAAACAGTTGGCTTCGTTTTACAGGTTCCGCTGTTTAATAAATACCAAAACAGGTTTGCCATTGAAAAAGAAAAAATAAATCTTTCCAATGCAAAACTTGCAACACAGCAAATTGAAAATGATATTGCAAAAAATGTTCAGCAACTGTTGAATGATTTTTTTTCAGCCAAACAAAAATATTTATTGGAGAAGGAATCTTTGCAACAAGGCCAACTGGCTTATGAAGCATTTGAAGAAAGGCATAAACTGGGTTACATTTCTTCGCTTGAACTTATACTTGCAAAAGACCAGTTGTATACACAGCAGGTGAAAACAATACAAGCAAAATATAACCTGTATTTTAAGTATAAGTTAATTGAAGAGTTACTTGTTTACTGATATCGGAAATGATTAGCCGGCATCATTATAAGTCGAATGATTGCCCCTGCTCTTCATTGGTATATGAATGCTGAACAAATCATTTTACGCAAATAATTTCAGAGATTGCGGCAATCTGCCTTAAAAGCTGTTTAAAAAGGATTTCAACTATTTCACAGGCAAATATTTTTACAACAATCATTGAGCCCATTGAAAACAGGTAAGCCCGAAATAAAAAGTAAAGAAGAAAATCTGCTATTAAAAATTACTGCATCATTGTTTTAGATGAGGCAGCGATCGCTGCAGCCGGTTTATTTATTCATCCTTATCCGGATCTTCCGTCGTTTCATCAATTTTATCGCTGTCTTTATTACGGCGTAAATGCACCTGCGGATTTTCCTGCGTGCCTGTTACTGTAAACGGAATACCCAAAATACCAAATGGCGGCAAACCAAGGCGACCTGTAAGATCAAGTTTGCCGTCGAGACTTACCTGTCCTTCAAAGCGTGGCCTGAAACCCGCCACTCGAAGCTTAGTGCGTTCGAGTGTAATAATATTATTGGCAATGGTTGTTTTAATATCCACTTTTGAAAGATCAGGATCTTTTACATCAGACTTATCAGTGGCTGCACTTACTGCATTCATTAGCTTAAAGCCTTTCATCTTTACATTTTTTACCGACAACGCACCACCGCCTTTTAATGAAGGATAAACCGGGTGCATGTTTGCATTCAGCTTACCACTTAACGTATAATCGAGTGAAATAATTCCCTGCGCATTTGCTGCTGCAGGAGCAAGGTCATGGAATGTTTTTATTTCCTTATATGCTTTGTTTACATCAAAGTCCCGCGCGTTGATATGATAGGTAAAATATGCTTTTGAAGGAGATAAACTCTGGTAGCTTGCATCCATAACAACAGGTGCATCAATAATGTTAAATCCTGTTTGGTTAAGCTTAAATTTACTGCTGTCCATCATCACCTGGCCTTTGAAATCTTTTATATCAAGTCCATTATAACTTACCTGGTTTGCATTTGCATTCAATGTTAACGAAAGATTTGAAGGAACCATGATAACGCCGGCAGAAGGTGAAGTTGTTGTTGTATTGTTAGAAGAACTGCTGCTTGCATAAGCCATGAATTCATCAGCATAAAAATGCGGCGAACTGAAATCAAAATTTCCTTTCAGCGCGCCTTTGTTCAGCGCGTAATCAATAACGTTGGTAAGATAGCCTTTCATTGAAAGATCTGTTTTGCCGTAACGCGCTTGAAATGCATCAAACCACATTTTTTCCTGTTCAAAACGAAACAATCCTGTACTTATATAAAAAGGCTGCGGGTAAAGATCAGTAGTAAGTACAATGTGCTGCACCTTCAGCGTTCCTGAATTGAATAGTTTATTGTACCGTCCTGCAGTAGCATCGCTTTGTTTGCCTTTTAACGAAAGATCCGCTTTAATTAATCCGCTTACATTATATCCTTTTATCGCAAAGACCTTATAGATTTTTCCGATATCTATCACGCCTTCAGAGCTTACAACATAACGCAGATCGTCAAAATTTTTCAGATCTGCTTTTAATAAAAAAGGTTGTCCTTCAAATTCAAATGATACAGGCTGCATGGCAAGCCGTATATCTTTTAAAGAAGTTGAGGTTCCGGTTAAAACAATATTTGCCTGTATTTTTTCAACCGGCTTTGGATAATATTTTGTTTGAACACTGCCGTTGTTCAAAACAAAACTTGCTTTTGTTACCGGGAATATTTTTTTACCAGGATTGTATTTGCCCTTGCATTGCAGGTCAATATTCAGATCGCCGTTTACATCAAGGCTGTCTTTATCTATCGGGCAAAATTGTTTGATCTCACTCAGGTGCAATGATGTTTTCAGGTCAGCATCAACCGGCAGGTCCTTTTCACCGCTTATATGTACATGTCCCTTTATATAATTACTCAATGCAGTGGCGTTGATATTTTCAACAGCAAATTTTGTGTGATGATAATTACTGTCGGGGCAGGAAGCATTTACGTTAAAACTGATATTGCTTACTGCCTGTGGCAAAGAAGCATATTTAAAGTAGCCGTTAATAAGTGATGCATCAAGATTAAACTTCGGGATAGAAGAAATAACTGTATCAACCTTTCTTATTCCGCTATGCACAACTGCTGTGCTGTAATTGCCCTGCGCAATAAAATGAACAGCACATTTTCCCTTCAGGTCAACGGATGCAATTCCCGTGGCTTTGTTCCATTTTTCAAGATCAATATCCGAATTAAGCCTTGCATATATATGCGGTTTGTTAAGATCTTTTAGCTGGATAACAGAGCTGAAATAATCTTTGTCCATATTGAAAAAAATAGAATCAATATTCACATATAAACTGTCTGTATTAAGTGAAGGAAGTTTTGTATCAAAGTTTAAGAACAAGTTACTAATAGGTATTGGCGCATTTTGATAAGCAATATAACCATTGCGAATCTGCATGGTAAATCCAAGATCGGGCATTATATTTTGCGCTTCAATGTATTTTCCTGTTAAGTATGCATCCATATTAGCAACGCCTTTTACATTTGTTTTCTCAAGCCATGAAAGATATTCGGGAGGCAGTGCAGTAAAAACATCATGCAGGTTTGTATTGTAGGAAATGAGCCGGAAATCCATGTTGTAGCCATTTTTCAGCAACTCAAACTTTCCTTTCAACTGCACCGGCAGTTTATTAATGTACAGGTCGTTCTTTTCAAAAGAAAATGCCAGTGAATTGGTATTAATCTTTGTGATCAGATCGGCCTGAACCTGCTTTGAACCGATATAATGCATGCTGTCATAGTCAAGATCGAATGAATCTATGCTCACATTTGAATACAGGTCGAAAATAGCCTTGCTCAGATCTCCCTTTCCTGTATAATTTAATTCTCTTGCATTGATAAGCATTGGCAACGATTGATCATTGTACACAAGATTGGAGTGTTCAACCTGGATGTGTTCTATTTTTAATTGGGCGCTGCTGCTGTCGGCTAAATTTTTTACAGTGCTGTCAGACCGGTAGATATTATAATTCGGTGCACCGTTCTTACCCACCTTAATATTTACATTCCCTTTGGTAAGATATATTTCATCCACATTGATCCTGCTGGAAAAAACAGTGTAAATATCTATGCCTAAAGCAATTTCATTTGCAGTGAGCAGTGTGTCTTTTTCAAAAGGTTTTGAGCCTTTTAAACTCACATCATACAGTGTAAGTGTAAGTGAAGGGAAATGATTAAAGAAAGATAAGCGGGCTTTTGAAAAGTTCAGCTCTGTGGTAATAGCGGCATTCGCCCAGGTTTTAATTTTTGAGGCAACAAAATCAGGAAAAAGAATTGGCAGCAGGAACATCAACAATAAAATGCCAATAAGTGTAATGCAGGTGACCTTTAAAGTTCTTAGCAAAATTTTTTTAGGTGTCAACTTCATATTGCATCAAATAAAGCAGGTGCATTCATTTTGGATTTAAGGTTAATCGTTCAAAACAGTATTAAAAAAAACCGATGATGAAATTAGAATTTTTTATCCTTGGTTACGCATATTAATTTTATCAAAATTTAGTTAGCCATAAAGCTGCTTAAAATTATTTCTAAAGTCTGTGATGCGAGCTGTATTGCAGGCTGTTTGCATACATTTGAGAACTGCATCTTTTAAACGCATAAACAGCAGGGTCAAACTATTAATATGGAGTTGGAAAAGCATTATATCAACCGAAGCGGATGGCTCAGGGCTGCGGTTTTAGGTACAAATGATGGGATATTGTCCACTACAAGCCTGGCGATTGGCGTGGCAGCAGCGAGCACCACAAGAAACCCTGTAGTATTGGCTGCTTTGGCAGGATTGGTGGCAGGCGCCTTATCGATGGCCGCAGGTGAATATGTTTCCGTAAGTTCTCAATCAGATGTTGAAGCCGCAGACCTGGAAAGAGAACAAAAAGAGCTGGAAGCGATGCCTGAAATAGAATTGAAAGAACTTGCCAAAATATACGAACGGAGAGGATTAACAAAAGAACTGGCAATGGAAGTAGCTACCCGGTTAACCCATCACGACGCATTGGGTACGCATGCAAGAGAAGAATTGGGTATTAATGAGATCACTCAGCCCAGGCCTTTCCAGGCTGCATTTGCTTCTGCCTGTTCGTTTATAGCAGGTGGTTTATTGCCATTATTGGTTTCGCTGTTCGCGCCGCTTAAGCAAATGATATATTTCCAATATGGGTTTGCAATAATCTTCCTGGCTTTTTCAGGCGCGGTTGCGGCAAAAACAGGTGGTTCTGCCATTGGAAAATCGATAGCCAGAATTTGTTTCTGGGGTACGTTTGCTATGTGTATGTCGGCACTGGTCGGCTACCTGTTCGGTGTAAAAACAGGATAAGAATGATGTGAATTAAATTGGATCAATAGTTTGAATTTTCCATTCTTGTATTATTCAGATTTACCCATAAAACTTCAAGTTTGTACATATCCTTGTCAACATTGCGGGAATCTGTTTTTACATATTGTAGCTGGCACATATCCAGCTTTGCTTTTTTGTCAGGTGTTTTATAAAAATTATAGGCAAGCCCGGAAACACTGCCCCCTGAGATAGTTAGTTTCTTTTCATATTTCCAGGATTTCAATATTTGCGTATGCAGGAGATCAAAGTTGGACATCACGTCAGGAAATTCATTTTTACCAAAAGAGCTTTCCATGTAAGCTTTATACAATTGGCCGTCAGCAAATTCGAATTTTATTAAGTTATCTCTTCCAAGAAGGCATACGCTTGAATCAATCCGGTACGTTACTACTTCGTGCAGAATGGAATCGCTGCCACTTGCATAAGGCTTTAGTTTTTCTGTGGTTTGATTTAACAAAGTAATTTTTGAATATTGATTCAACAGCGCAATGGTTGCAGGCATATCCATGCCCGGTTTTAAAGAAAAAAGTTTTTCAAATTCACAAAGTTGTTTTGTTGTTGATTTCGATTGCGCATTCAGGCAAACAGGAAGTAATATTAAAAGCAGTAGTGCATAATTTTTTTTCATAAGAGCAATTATTGATAATGAATGTAAATATAATTGTTAACAACGATAATTTTTATTGAATAAAAAGCAACTGCGATCAATACAAAAAATGGCCTTAATTTATTAGCGGAGTCTTTAGGAGATAAAACAGAAAAGATTTTTGGCTATTATTTTATTCCATAACCTTCTCCGATTTGTAAAACCTTGGCCCGGGTAAAGCTCATTCAGTAGTATCGTCCTGACCTGTAAAGTCTTTTAAGTATACACTCAAGTACCTGGAGGCTTATTTCTTCGATATAACTTCGATCCAATAGATCGAAGAAATACCGGTTATATAGCGGCAATAATTCGTCTAAATAAGCCACCGGGGTAAAAGTGCAATAAATTAGCTCCCGTATGACCGTATCAAAAGACTCCGCCAATAAATGGCCTCATTATTGGATTGCTTATAAACAGATGATCGCGTATATTGGAATACCTCAAATAAATAAATGAAAAAGAGCTTTAGTCAACTTATCCGGTTAATTATACTTGCATTGGTTATTTCAGGTACGATTGTATCCTGTGCCCCGCCCGCACATGGTCATAAACCTCCGGCCCCATTGCACCCTTAAGTTTAACTTTTACATCATAGAAGTGTAAGTTTTCCGGGAGAAATCAAACATTAGCAATGGTTTCTACGCTTTCAAATTGATTGATTTATGTGTACCAAGTAAATAATGACTTGGCATAGTTTATTTTATAAAGAATTGCTATACTCACTTAATATTAACCGGCCAGGTAAAGCATTCAACACTTCAATAATTATCTTTAGGATGCACGTATTACATGATACTTATAATATGCTAACGATTGATGAATGGGCAAAGACATAAAATAATGTGAATTCAGGATAAATTATTGGTGCACGTCATTTCGGCGAAGGAGAATTGCGAAGCAATCATTGAGACAATTAAAAATAAATATGAACGAAATAAATCTCCCGATATTTTACCACTCAAAATTTCACGAGACCTCTCCTGACGTCGGGATGACGGTCTAAATTCATAACAAAAACAAACAGCAAATTATTCAACAAGAGTTCAAATTTCTTATCTGTAATTCACGTTAAATTAAAATAAAAAGCTCCGCAAAAAAACGGAGCCTTTATTTAATTTTCATATTGCTTATAATAATTCTTCTTATAGTCTTCCATTGCCTGGTCACGTTCATGTTTTAATTCACGAACCTTTACCCTTCTTTCATGACCGGTTAAGCTATCATCCGCTTTTACAGAATTGATCCTGTCATTATAGTCATCTTCAATATTCTGGATCCCCTCTTCCATTTTTGTTGGATGATTATTATAATATGCAGGATGATTATACCATGTATATCCAAAGCCTGATCCGCTATAGAAATAAGGATTATAGTAAGAATATGGATATGGCCTTGCGTAATATACTACGGGTGGCCGAACCGGAACCGGGCGCACAATAACCTTTTGTGCTGATACACTTACAGCAAGAATAACTGAAAACAATACCACTGCAATCTTTTTCATACTATCTTCTTTTTTATAAACTTTAGATAGTTAATAGAACCAAAGATTAATGATGCAGCCTTTTATAACACTGCAGTAACAGTTGAAAATTTTTACAATGCAAGCGCAATAATTGTTTAAATAACGAGTTCGGTTTAAGCCTGAAAGGCTTTAATATAAATAGCCTTCGATGTAATCGGAGGATAAAATCATGGTCAATTAATTGAACCCTTGCAGGGTTCAATATTATTTATCCATTTTTTACCCCGCAAGGATTGCGGGGTTATTCAAATTAAATCCTTTCAGGATCACTTTATGCTTAATCCGAACTCACATTAAATATTACATACAAGCAGAGTTGTATCTTTAAGCATACATTAAAAATATGAGATCAACTTTTATATGCTTCCTGCTTTGCATCAGCACTGCCTGCTTTACGCAATCTTTTCCTGTAAAAAATCTTTTCCCTGAAGGAACTGTGTTTTATCAAAACATTCCATATGCAAACGATACACTGCAAAAACATTTGCTGGATATTTATCTTCCTCCCAATGCAAAAAAGAATTTACCGTTGATCGTTTGGATACATGGCGGCGCATGGATGCTGAATGATAAATATGCAGACATGAGTTATATGAAAAACACTGTAAAAAGTTTTATTGACAGCGGGTATGCACTGGCTTCTATTAATTACCGTTACAGCACAGACAGTGTTTTTCCTGCGCAAATAAAAGATTGCAACAGTGCTATTGAATTTTTATACCAGCATGCTTCAAAATATAATATTGATAGAAATAAAATTGCAGTGATTGGCTTTTCTGCCGGCGGGCACCTGGCTTCACTGCTGGCTTTATCAAACAACAATAATGTAAAACAATTTTATGCAGCGCCTGCACATTTTAAAATTAAACTCGCTCTTGATTTTTATGGCCCTTCAGATCTTATAATGCTTGCCAATAATCCTGATACAGCAATTAATAATATGCGCAATCCTGTTTCGCTATTATTGGGTGCAATGCCGGTGAACAGGCCCGATATTGCAAAGCTTGCAAGCCCCGTGACCTATGTTGATAAAAACGATCCGCCATTCTTAATTGTACAGGGCGAAAAAGATGAATCAGTACCTAATACACAATCAAAGATCCTGCATGCCTGGCTTACATTGAATAATGTGAAAAATGACCTGATCATTGTACCTAATGCGCCACACTACGGTCCTATGTTTGACGCGGATTATATACGGCAAAAAGTTTTTGAATACCTTAATGGTTACTTAAGATGACAGCATTTTACATAAGCTGATTTGTAACAGAGCGCGCATACACGCAAACATTAAAGACATCAATAATTAATTAAAGAGCTTTAATGACAACGAAAAACACATTGAACCTTGGGTTTGCAAAAATTCCTTTACCAACAGGCAGACCGCATACTTATTGGCTTACACGCTTCATAATATTGCGGTTGCTGGGAATTATTTATGCGGTTGCTTTTCTTGTAGCTATAAACCAAATACTGCCTTTAATTGGTTCGGATGGTTTGCTGCCAGTATCATTATATATAAAGCAATGGACAGATGCAGTTGGGCCAACGGAAGCATTTATACAGTTGCCTTCGCTGTTTTGGTTCGGGCATTCAGATACAACACTTATTGCAGTTGCATGGATTGGCTTTTTACTTTCATGCATTGTTGCCGCGGGTTATGCAAATGCTATAATACTTACTGTGCTTTGGTTCCTGTATATGTCGTTTGTGCATTTAGGCGGGGATTGGTACAGTTACGGCTGGGAGATCCAGTTACTTGAAACAGGCTTTCTTGCTATTTTTCTTTGCCCGCTTACAGATATGCGGCCTTTTCCAAAACATGCTCCGCCTTTTCAAATAATCGTGTTGTTCAGATGGCTCATCTTCCGCATTATGCTGGGCTCGGGTTTAATTAAAATAAGATGGGATGTTAACTGGCGGAACGGCACAGCGCTGTATTATCATTTTGAAACACAACCTATTCCGGGTCCGCTCAGCCGCTGGTTTCATTTTCTTCCGCGAACTGTTTTAAAAATAGGTGTATGGTTTAATTTCTTGGCGGAACTGGCGGCACCCTGGTTTATTTTTTTGCCAAGAACAGCGCGCCATATTGCAGGCGTAGTAATTGTTTTATTTCAATTGAACATTGCACTCAGCGGTAATCTCTCATTCCTTAACTGGCTTACCATTATCCCCGCTTTAGCTTGTTTTGATGATGTTTTTTGGTCAAAGCTGTTACCGGCAGCCCTGGTACGCAAAGCAGCAACTGCGGCTGATAATGCAGTACCATCCAAACCAATGCAAACAACAGCGTGGGTTGTTACAATGATCATTGTATGCTTAAGTATTCAACCTGCTTTTAACCTGTTTTCATCAGAGCAGATCATGAACACATCGTTTGATCCGCTTGATTTGGTAAATACTTATGGCGCTTTTGGTACGGTTGGGCAAGAACGCCTGAATGTTGTGTTTGAAGGAACTTCAGACAACGACTCTACAGATAAAGCCCATTGGAAACCTTATATCTACAAAGGGTTGCCTGTTGATGCGGATAAAATGCCCCCGCAAATAGCACCTTACCAATTGCGGCTCGACTGGCAGATGTGGTTTGCTTCCATGTCAACTCCGGATCAATATCCATGGACTTTTAACCTTGAATGGAAATTATTGCACAACGATCCGGAGGCAACAGGTTTGTTTGCAAAAAATCCTTTCCCCGATAAGCCGCCCAGGTATATTAGAGCGGTTTTGTATAAATACAGCTTTGCAAAGCCCGGAAATCCGCAAGGCATTTGGTGGAAGCGTGAAAAAATCAGCGACTGGATTCCGGCAATGTCTGCAACGAATCAACAATTAATCGAATTTCTTAGAAAATCCGGATGGATTCACTAAATTTGCGTATAAATAATTATGGGCGACCTGAGGTAGAAACTCAGAGTTTAGTAAGTATATCTTCTCAGTCAAACAGAGCTGCAGTTGATTATGAAGTAGATAAATAATTTTTTGCCTTTTGGCGCTCTTTTTGTTTAATATTAGTTTACCTCCAAACCGGAAGCCATGAAAACTTCAAAAAAAACCTTAACCATTGTTACACTATTGGTAGTAACAGTTACTTTATTATCCTGGAAGTTTAACAATTCAGGCAAACAATTGAGTGCTTATATACATCCCTATACAAGTCTCAATCCAGATGCGCAATCAGATCTTCAGGTAATGACATTTATTGACAATGCAGACCGAAACCGGCATCCTGAATTCAACAGCATTCCGGGAGCAGAAGATGTATTAATTAAGAAGATTCCCGGGGATAATAGCCATTTGATTATGATGGTTTATTACTCAAAAGAAAATTATTCTGCTTCATCTGTAACTATATCCAATGGCTATACAATAACATTTAAGGATGATGGTAAAGGATATGATGAAAAAGCCGGTGATGGCTTATACACTGCCAGAATAGATGCAGACGTAAAAGAATTCAGGCAACAGGCATTCGATATCCTGAAGCAAATGAAAGATAACGGGTATAAGCCTTATCGCTATGTAAGCCGTGAATTGGTATATGACCCGAATGTTGCCGGAACTTTCGATACACAGGATTTTGATGCCAACAAGGCCGTTTCAATAGCTGGTATAACAAATGCGCTTGGATCTGCTACTTCAAAAACTCCAGGCAGTAATTTAATGACTACCATTGCCAACAATTGTGTTTTTATCACCAACCTTGGCGTAGTTGAAGACACTGTGCGCACCTGGAATTTCTGTACGCAGAAAGGTAATGTAAATGGGGCCTGGAGTTTTGGAACGATAATGAGGCAGCTTGCATCAAAAAGCCCGGGCCAGATAGCTACAGACGCGCAGCTTTCAGATTTTGTAAAGAACTGGCTGAATACCTGGCTAACTACTCAAATAGTAAACGGTGATACAGTGCAGGCGCGTACACTTATGAACAATCAGATATTAAACCCATGGCTTAGCGCAAGCAAGAGTGTGGGCAATCCCCAGGGCCAGCTTGATATGCGTTTTGCTCCTTTTAAATTAACTGCTATTGCAAACAGGTTTGATTTGAGAACAGGGCAAAAATTTACAATGCCTTTTGATCTCTGTGGCGAAGGACGTCTGATGTATTGTTTAATAAATAACAATTGCACTGCAGCTTTAAACATGACAGTAATTTTTGAATATTCTGTATATAAGCCTAATACCTGTGATTCCTTGAAAAGCTGGGCGCAGCAATGGTTCAATTTAAAAAATCTTACTTTAGGCAGCAGTGCGTATAACCAGGCGCTGCAAGCCCTGACAGACCAGTTTACGTTATGTGGAACTAATCCAAATGCCCCTAACCAGAGTTCACTGGCTCAATTAAGAACAAATGAGATTACTTTATCGCCTCAACCTAAGATATGGGAATTAAAGGAATTTCATGTAGACACTTCAGGTAGTCTTATTCAAACCACAGTTGGTCAAACCCCTGCTGACAGGTATGATTCGCAAATCATAAATAGCGATGTTCAAAGAATGGCGGCTTATGTTAATCAAAACGCCGGTACTATTCTGAAAGCCCAGTTTATTGTGCCTGACCAATGGGAGGGATTTGCGTTTTTAGGAGCGGCATCTCATATCATGACAGCTCCTACAGGAAATCCCGTTCCCCCCAAGCCCTTTCACTGGGATGGAACAGATTCCACCAATAAAAAGACTTTTATAAAAAGTGGTAATGCAAGAAGCAATTTTTCACTGCAAACCTGTAATGGCTGCCATGCCGGCGAAACCCAAACCGGTTTTACGCATGTTGATCCGGTCTTTTTTGGTACAGAAACAACACTTTCAGGATTTTTAACCGGCAAAGCCGGAAGTGGTGGCGCCATCGATTTTGATAATGACTCAACCAATGGTAAAATGTCAGTAAAGGACCCTGCATTAAGGCCTTCAAAAACAAGTCCCACCATCAGAACCTTTAACGATATTAACCGCAGGGCACAGGATCTTAAAACCTTTGTAAGTACAACCTGTGGGTCTGTTTTGGGAATCAGCGCCCAATTAATGTTTCAACCTGTAAATATGGTAGACTAAAGTTCAATACACCAATTAATTATTTTATTATGAAACTTCATTATATACCAGGCATTGTTTATAAAGCCCTGATTGCATGCGTAACAATAACCTGTTCCGGCCTTGCAATGGGACAACAGAAAAGCTTTGTTGTTAACAACAATAACCCTTTAAAAAATTTGCCCGCTGTGAAAGGAGAAAGCCATCCATTTTTTGTTGACATTGACGGGGATAATGATCTCGACTGTTTTGTAGGCGAATATGCAAATGGCAAAATTTCTAAAATATATTTTTTCAGAAATGATGGAAACAATAAAAACCCTGTTTTTAGAAATATAACCGGTGCGGCAAATCCACTCAATGATGTAATCGCAAACACTTTGTCTATTCCTTATTTTATTGATATAGATGGCGATGGTGATTACGATTGTTTTATAAGCGATGGCAGAACAGGTGCAATTATGTATTACGAAAATACCGGCGGTAAAACCAATCCTGTTTTTGAAAAACGCTCTGCTGCATTTAACCCGTTAAGCATGGTACAATTTGTAGCTTCAGGTGTTGCACAGGCTGCTTTTGCAGATATAGATGGCGATGGTGATTATGACTGCCTGGTAGCAGACCAGGATGGAACAGTGAATTATTTTGAAAATACAGGTAACGCAAAAAATCCTGTGTTTATACATGCTACCGGTTCGCGCAATCCATTTAATTTTCTAACCTCCCAACGTGTTTATAACATTTCCTTCCAGGATTGGAATAAAGACGGGCTGCCTGATCTGTTTGTTAACAACGACTATTATCAAAATACAGGATCAAGATATAACCCCAGATTTTCTGCGAATACTGCAGATGCCCCCGCTTTTCAATCTAAATCAGAAGCAAATTATACTTACACGCCCCTTTGTTGGGTAGATCTTTATAATGACGGTAATGTAGAAGTCTTCCAGGGTTCAGGTTCCGGTGCTGTTATTTATCAAACACTTTCTGTTTCCGGCAATAATGCTTCAGTCAAAGCAACCTCGTTGGTTTCATTCTCGGTAATCCCTAATCCAAGCCAGGATGAATTCGTTTTATATATTCAAAAATCCGAAACAGGCTCATCCGTTTTACGCATTTCAGATGTACAAGGCAGGTTATTATCTACCAAGGCAATTAATAATAACACCATAAGATTTGGCAGTGATCTTAAACCGGGCGTTTACATGGTACAGGTGGTGCAAAATAGTAAAGCGATCTATAGCCAAAAGGTTATAAAAGAATAGAAATAGCACTTGAACTTAACGATTTTATAGTGAAATGAACTCCTTAAGGAGTTTATTTCTTTTATAACTTGATCTTGAACTTTAAAAGCCGAGATACAACAATACCGTAACACTTAAACACTTTGCCACCGGGCCTAAATTGCGTACCTTCGCGCCTCAATTTTTGAAGATGGAGATAAGGAACATAGCAATCATTGCGCACGTTGACCATGGTAAAACCACCCTCGTTGACAAAATTCTGCACGCCACTAAGGTTTTTCGTGATAACCAGGAAACCGGCGAACTGATCATGGATAGCAATGATCTTGAACGTGAACGTGGTATTACTATTTTTTCTAAAAATGCCGCTGTAGTATATAAAGACGTTAAGATAAATGTAATAGATACTCCTGGTCACTCTGATTTCGGCGGTGAGGTAGAGCGCGTGCTGAAAATGGCTGATGGTGTTATATTACTGGTTGATGCCTTTGAAGGCCCGATGCCGCAAACCCGTTTTGTGTTGCAGAAAGCCTTGCAGTTAAATCTCCATCCAATTGTTGTTATTAATAAAGTAGACAAGCCCAACTGCCGTCCGGACGAAGTGCATGATGCAGTATTTGAGCTTTTCTTTAATCTCGATGCTACAGAAGATCAGCTCAATTTCCCTACCTATTACGGCAGTGGAAAGCATGGCTGGTTCAATGATTCTTTAACACCCACAGAAGATATTATGCCATTATTGGATGGCATTTTGAAATATGTTCCTGAACCACAGGTAAGCGAAGGAAGCTTGCAAATGCAGATCACTTCTCTGGATTATTCATCCTTTCTTGGAAGAATTGCTATTGGTAAAGTTGCACGCGGTGTTATAAGAGAAAATCAACCCATTTCTTTAATGCAGGTTGACGGAGATATTAAAAAATGCCGCATAAAAGAATTGTATGTATTTGAAGGCATGGGCAAAAAGAAAGTAAGCGAAGTAAACGCCGGCGATCTTTGTGCCGTGGTAGGATTGGAAAATTTTACTATCGGAGATACAATCGCCGACGGAGAAAACCCGGAAGCTTTACCTATAATCAGTGTTGATGAACCAACAATGAGTATGTTGTTCAGCATCAATAATTCACCTTTTTATGGCAAAGACGGAAAGTTTGTTACATCCCGTCACTTGCGCGACAGGCTTTTTAAAGAAACAGAAAAAAATCTTGCTTTAAGGGTAGAAGATACCGGCGGTGCTGACAGTTTCCTCGTATTTGGTCGTGGAATTTTACACCTCGGCATATTGATTGAAACCATGCGCCGCGAAGGCTATGAACTAACGGTTGGACAACCGCAGGTTTTGGTAAAATATATTGATGGAAAAAAATGCGAGCCTTTTGAAACACTGGTTGTTGATGTACCCAATGAATATAGTGGCAGGGTGATTGATCTTGTTACCCAGCGTAAAGGTGAATTGCATGTTATGGACACTAAGGGCGAAATGCAGCATCTTGAATTTGAAATTCCTTCAAGAGGCTTAATAGGTTTACGCTCAAACATGCTTACCAATACAGCCGGCGAAGCAGTAATGTCGCACAGGTTTATTGAATATAAGCCATGGAAGGGGTCTATTCCCGGAAGGAACAACGGTGTATTGCTCTCTAAAAACCAGGAAAGAACAACAGCATATTCTATAGATAAATTACAGGATCGCGGAAGATTTTTTGTTGATCCGGGTGAAGAAGTTTATACAGGACAAATAATTGCCGAGCATATTAAGCCAGGCGATCTGGTTGTAAATGCAACGGAAATGAAAAAATTAACCAACCACCGTGCAAGCGGCAGCGATGATGCCTCGCGCATTGCTCCTAAAACATTAATGTCGCTGGAAGAATGCATGGAATACATACAGTTTGATGAATGTATTGAAGTAACGCCAAACTTTATCCGCATGCGTAAAGTGATATTGGAAGAAGAAGAAAGAAAGCGCCAACAGAAGAAATTGCAGGCAGAAGAAGTATAAGTTTCAACTGATTTATATTTAACCTGTCAGGTTGTAAAACCTGACAGGTTTTTTTATTTTAAGCCTTTCACAGGTAAGCAGAAACCTTTATTGCGAACATCCTTCACCCTTCACAGGCAAGCGGAAGTCTTCACAATACTGTGAGACCTTTTCACAATTAAGTGGAAATTTTTCGCTGGGAAGAGAAGAAGCTGGAAAGGATGATGAAAGATTTCGGTTACGTATACTGCTATTATCAGAGCGCAATGGAAATTTTCAGGGCGTACCTGAAAATTTATGGCATTTAATTTTTACATCTGAAATTTATTTCCTTTCTTCATAACGAATTTTTATACTATAAACTAACATCCAAACTTTTACCAAACATTCTTGCCAAAACATCAAAACCAATTGAAATGAAATGTCAATTCGTAACATTTGTTATTTTAAGCAGCTTTTGCTTTTCTCTTTACAATTGTACAGGCAGCACCGATAATACTGCATCAAGTGCTGATTCCGGTATTTCCGCTTCAAACCCGTATGCAGGTTTCCCAAGCCAGGTTGAATGGGGCAAACATCTGGTAATAATTGCAGGTTGCGGCGATTGCCATACGCCAAAGAAAATGACCGACAAAGGTCCTGTTGAAGATACAAACCTGGCACTTTCGGGCCATCCGTCACAGGCGCCGGTTGCAGCTTTAACGCCTGATCAGCTTGCAAAAGGTATGGCTGCCACTTATGATCTTACAGCCTGGAACGGACCCTGGGGCACTTCTTATGCGGCTAATCTTACGCCTGATTCAACAGGTTTGGGCGCTTGGTCCGAAAATCAATTCATAACCTGCATAAGGGAAGGACTGTATAAAGGAATCCAGGGGGCAAGGCCTCTTATGCCACCAATGCCTATTAATAATTTCAGCAAAATGACGGATAATGAATTAAAAGCCATATTTGCCTTTCTTAAAACGGTTAAACCTGTACATAATGTGGTTCCCGAATACCAGCCTCCTGCAGGGGCGGGAAAGTAAATTGCTATCCGGATTAGAGGGCGTTGCATTGCATCAGCTATACTGTTGTATAATTTTTTAGCAGATATACTACAGTTAAGCTCGGCTTATAAATTTAAGAGTATATTCCTACCTTTGCACACTTTTACAAATTAAAGGCAGGTATTTTTAGGGTAATGGGAGCTAAATACAAAGAATTTTCCGGCTTAAATCTCCCCGCAATCGAAAAGGAGATTCTAAGCAAGTGGAAGGAAGAAAAAGCATTTGAACAAAGCGTTTCTCTGAGGGAAGGCAGGCAGCCTTTTGTTTTTTATGAGGGGCCTCCCAGCGCTAATGGCATGCCAGGTATCCATCACGTGATCGGCAGAACCATAAAAGATATTATTTGCCGCTACAAAACAATGAAGGGTTTTCAGGTACAGCGTAAAGGTGGTTGGGATACGCATGGATTGCCGGTAGAATTAGGTGTTGAGAAAGAACTTGGCATTACTAAAGAAGATATCGGCAAAAAAATATCAGTAGAAGACTATAACAGGAAATGCCGTGAGGCAGTACTTCGCTATAAAGACAAATGGGATGACCTAACCAGGGAGATTGGTTATTGGGTCGACCTTGACCATCCTTACATTACTTTCAAAAATGAGTATATCGAATCGCTTTGGTGGCTGCTGAAACAGTTATACAAAAGAGGCTTGTTATATGAAGATGTGAGTATTCAGCCTTATTCACCGGCGGCGGGAACCGGTTTAAGCTCGCATGAATTGAATCAACCGGGTTGTTATAAAGACGTGAAGGATACGAGCGTGGTGGCAATGTTTGCCCTAACCCTAAAGGGAAAAAAAGAAGAGCATCTTTTCGCAAAAAAACTTTTGCAATATGGAGAAGAAGCATGGTTGGATTCCCCCTTCAGAGGGTTAGAGGGCGTCTTCTTCCTTGCCTGGACAACCACTCCATGGACTTTGCCTTCAAACCTCGGATTAACCGTTGGTGGCGATATCGATTATGTGCTGGTAAAAGCGTTTAATCCATATACACATTTGCCGGTTAATGTAATTCTTGCAAAAGCATTATTACATAAATATTTTAAGCCCGAAAATGAAAACGGGGATTTTGAAAATTCCGGAGTTAAAAATTCCTCCTCTGAAGGGGGCGGCAGAGAGGGGGCGCTTTCCTGGAAAATTTTAGCTGAATTTAAAGGCAAGGAATTAGAAGGTATTTCTTATGAACAATTGCTTCCTTTCGAAGCCAATAAAACAGGCAACCTAAATGCTTTCAAGGTTCTGTTAGGTGATTTTGTAACCACGGAAGATGGAACCGGTATTGTACATACAGCTCCTGCTTTTGGCGCTGACGACTTTAAGATCGGAAAGAAATATGACATTGGTATTTTAACAATGGTTGACCGGGAAGGAAAATTTGTAGATGGCCTGGGTGAATTCAGCAACCGGTATGTAAAAGATTATAAAGACGATCCTGCATACCAGGATGTGAATGTTGATATTTCTGTAAAGCTTAAAAAAGAGAACCGCGCTTTTAAAGTAGAGAAATATGAGCACAGTTATCCGCATTGCTGGCGAACGGATAAACCCGTTTTATATTATCCGCTTGATGCATGGTTTATTAAAACCACCGCATTAAGAGACAGGATGGTTGAGCTGAATAAAACTATTAACTGGAAGCCTAAAAGCACAGGGGAAGGCCGTTTTGGTAACTGGCTTGAGAATATGGTTGACTGGAATTTAAGCCGTAGCCGCTTCTGGGGCACGCCGCTTCCGGTTTGGAGAACAAAAGATGGTGAAGAAGAAATTTGTATTGGTTCAATTGAAGAATTAAAAGCCGAAGCAAAAAAGGCAGACGATACCATTCATACTATTAATGCGCAATTCTTATCAGACGATAACCTTGATCTGCACAAGCCATTGGTTGATGAAGTTGTTCTGGTCTCTTCTTCGGGCAAACCAATGAAACGTGTGCCTGAGCTGGTGGATGTTTGGTTCGACAGTGGAGCAATGCCTTACGCTCAGTGGCATTTTCCTTTTGAGAATATAGAAACTTTCGCTGCCAATTATCCGGCGGATTTCATCGCAGAAGGTGTTGATCAAACCCGCGGATGGTTTTATACGCTGCATGCAATAGCTGCGCTTATTAAAGAATCCGTTCAGGATGAGTTGAAAGCGAATGGTATTGAAGTATCAGATGAAAAATACCCGGGACTGGCATTTAAAACCTGTGTTTCTAACGGGTTAGTGTTGGATAAGAATGGTATAAAAATGAGTAAACGTCTTGGGAATGTTATCGATCCTTTCAAAACCATAAACGATTTCGGGGCTGATGCTACCCGCTGGTATCTTGTAACCAATGCCTCTCCCTGGGATAATTTAAAATTTGATCTTAACGGCATTAAAGAAGTACAGCGCAAATTCTTTGGTACCTTATATAATACTTACCAGTTTTTTGCTTTGTATGCTAATGTAGATGAATTTGCTTTTAAAGAAGATTATATTCCGGTAGAGCAAAGGCCTGAACTTGACAGATGGGTGCTTTCCTCGCTTAATACCTTAATTAAGAAAGTGAACGAGGCTATGGATGATTATGAACCTACTATAGCAGGAAGATTGATCGAAGAATTCCTTGATGAACATTTAAGTAACTGGTATGTGAGGCTTTGCCGCAGAAGATTCTGGAAGGGCGAATATGAAACAGATAAAATATCTGCTTATCAAACCCTGTATGAATGCCTGGATGTAGTTTCAAGATTGATGGCGCCTGTGTCTCCGTTCTTCAGTGATGCAGTATTCAATAATTTGAATAAAGTAACAAAACGGTTTGCCGTTGACTCTGTTCACCATACAGATTTCCCTGTTGCGGAAGAAAGCCTGGTTGATACCGCACTTGAAGAAAGAATGCAATTGGCGCAGGATATATCATCTCTGATACTTTCTCTTCGTAAAAAAACGAATATCAAAGTTCGTCAACCTCTACAAAGAGCCTTGATCCCGGTGTTAAATCCGGAAATGAAAGCTCAGCTGCAAAAAGTTGAGGATATAATAAAGACTGAGGTTAATATCAAAAAAATAGATTTGGTTACTGAGGCTGAAAGCATCATTCATAAAAAAGTAAAGCCCAATTTTAAGCTGCTGGGCGCAAAACTTGGTACAGGCATGAAGGAAGCTGCAGCCATCATTAACAACTTTTCGCAACAACAGATCAGCGATCTTGAAAAAACAGGTTTTGTTGAAATTGGGCTAAAAGCCGGGAAATTTACCATATCAGCAAGTGAACTTGAAATTATTGCGGAAGATATTCCCGGTTGGAGTGTGGCTTCAAAAGGTAATATTACCGTTGCTTTGGATATAATGCTTTCTGAAGAGCTGAAAATGGAAGGTGATGCAAGAGAATTTGTGAACCGTGTTCAAAACATAAGAAAGGATAAAGGCTTAGACCTCACAGATCGTATATTCGTTAATGTAGTTGACAATACTGCACTCAAACCCTCTATAAATACATTTAAAAACTATATTTGCGCCGAAATTTTGGCAGATAATCTCAATTGGGTGCCTGAAATCAATGATGGCACTGAGATTGAAGTTAATGACAACCTGTTGAAAGTGAGCGTAAATAAAAAAGGATAACGTACTATGCCACAGAAAAAATCAATCAAAAAAGCAGCTAAGCCCAAGGCAAAAAAAGCTGCAGCAGCAAAAAAAGCAAAGCCTAAGGCAGATAAAAAGCCCGTGCACAAGTCTGCGGGTAAAACTTCAAAACCTGTGGTAAAAGCCAAGGCTAAAATAACGGCTCCAAAAAAAGCAGCAAAAAAACCTGCAGTAAAACAAAAAACAAGTACAAAAGTTGTGACAACAGTAAAACCTGCCGTAGTAAAAGCTCAGCCAAGGGCTGAGGTGAATAAGCACGATAAACATATAGATTCTATGTCCAAACAAAAAAAACACGAAGAAAAAGTAGTCAGCCCGGAAAAGAAAGTTGCTAAAAAACCCGAACCTATAAAAGAAGTTAAGTTGCCTAAGATAAATGCAAAAACAAGTGTGCCGTATGAACCTTCTTACAAATCACTTGAGCAGCGCCATGAACAGGTTAAATCAACTGAGCCGCTTGTAAGATACAGTGACGTTGAATTGAATGAATTCAGGGAATTGATCCAGAGAAAGCTTGATGCTTCTAAAAAGGAACTGGCATACCTGCAGGGATTGATCACCCGGAAAGATGATATGGGCGGCGATGAGAGTGAGAATCGTTATATGACGATGGAAGATGGAAGCATTAGCATGGAAAGAGAACAGCTTAGTCAAATGGCAAGCAGGCAGATCACTTATATCGATCACCTTGAAAAAGCATTGATACGAATAGAAAATAAAACATACGGCATTTGCCGCGTAACAGGAAGATTAATTGATAAGGCCCGTTTACGTGCAGTGCCACACGCTACACTGAGCCTTGAAGCCAAGCTTGGTTTGGTAAAAGCGGGAGAATGATTTAACCTATTTCAGAAGAAACGCCGGTCGAAAAAACCGGCGTTTCTTTTTGTATATAAACGCTTGTTTCAATTGTTAAAATTTTAGCAACAATCCAACCCCTAGCAATGATTGAACCTGCAAACCCGGTGCATCAAAATTTGGCCCGAATTGCCTTACATCATCATCATAAATTAAAGTAAGGCTGTAAGTTACTGAAAGTACCTTCGAGATTTTTGCTGCAAAAAGATTGGTCATATATAGATCCACATTTTGCGGATTATGTTCGTAGTTGGAAAAGAGATCAAGCTTGCCTGTATAAGTAACTATCTTTCCAAGATTAGCCATATAAGTTATGCTTGCATATGCACCAAACTGGAAATCGCTTTTTTTGCCGGGATCAACGCCGTATAAAGCAGACAGGCTTGTATCCTTCACAATAGTCCATCTGGGTGTTGCAGGCGAAACAAATATGGAAAGGTTTTTTACAGGAGTGTAATTAAGACCAGGGCTTAATATGATATATGCAGGCGCAAAAAAATTGGAAGAATAAACTTTCGTAGTGGCATCAGGATAATTATAGCCTTTAAAAAACTGAGTTCTTATATTAAACAGGGCGCTCAAACTAAGTTTTGGACCAAGTGCATATCCATATTTGCTGGTATATTCAAAGCGGTCATCATTTTTTCTCGTACCGAGAGATGTAGTTTTTACATAACCTAAATTCCATGTTAACGAGTTATCCCAGCTATTTTTGTCTTTTTTATAAAATGCGTAAGCGTTAAGCAAAGAATTAACGGCAATAGAAAATTTTTCACCGCCCGCGGCCCAGTTGCTTAAAGAACCCTGTGAAAGATTCAGGCTAAACAAACCTCCTGTTTCCCATATTTTGGGAATGGTATCGTTGGGATCTTTTGCAATTGTTTTCGATGATTCTGTTTTCAGGTTTTGAATAGTGGCATCCTGTGCAAGCGTTTTAAAAGCAAGCAGGATAAGAATAAGTACCAGTGTATTTTTCATGAAGTTGGTTTTACCTTAAAAATAAACAGGTTTTATAATATAAGATTTGCTAACCAGATAATAGTGTTCTATTTTTTGCAATTTTTATATAAGCAGGATTTCGTTAAATACAATGTGAAGGTGAATGACAGTTAAAGCCACAGATGATGCACGTTACCCTTTCCTGGATAAAGCTTACAAAATAATTATGTGAAAAGTTGTTTTAGAAAGCTTCATTCAGCGCGAAAAAGAAACCTGATGAGCCATATTTCCCACGTGCATAGTCAAGACAAATATTGGTGCGGGATGCCTTGGTGAACAATATGCGGAGGCCTGCTCCTACTGCAGGCTCTATGCGTTTAAAAAGCCCGTTATTACTGGCATCAGAATAAGATTGGAAATTGGTAAATACCACACCGCTGAAAAGTTTTGAAACCTGGCTTATCGGGAACCGGTATTCTGTTTCCCAATATACAAAATCCGGTCCTCTGAATCTTCCTAAAGTATAGCCTCTTCCACTGCGGTTATACGTATCATAGCTTGTGCTAGGCAGTTCAAGATATGGTAGTTTTCCCCATAAAAGATAGCTGCCCCAATACCAGAAAGCAAGTACATGTTCAGGATTTCGTTCAGACAGGCTCCAGTATTTTCTGAATTCTGTATACAACTGTCCTGCTTCTTCGGTGCTACCAATCAGCTTGGTATTATACCGTATGTTCGCTTCGATGTACATGCCTTTATAAGGCCTGTTTGGATGCTCTTTTGTATTATATTGAATGTTTGCTATTAACCCGTTTACAAAATATGTATTGGGATTAAACCCGTTGGCAGTACTATACCGGTAATGCGGCGTTGTTGTAACACTGTCAAGCTTTTCGTCTTGTATGTCATTTCGCAGATCAATACTTAAGCCTCCGCCGGCGTAAAAATTATTACCTAAGCTTCGGAATGCTTTTTCAGTAAACCTGAAATAATTAAAACGGATAGGATAGTTTACAGGCGGATTCTTTTGGGCTTCATCTCCCAATCCAAAATCGTTTACATAATTGCGCATATATTGCCAGTTGCCCTGGAAATTCCATTTATTATCTGCTGTGAAAATATTCGTTCTGAACCGTGCAATGAGCAATTTTTTTGAAGTAACTGAAACATCAAGCTGTGCCACAGAAAGGCTGGTTGTGGCAGGATCGCCCTTACGAAAAGACCGTAAAAAGTTAATGCCTAATAAGAAACCTATGCTGGGATTATATCCTATAGCAGGCAGTACTGTTACAGTAGAAGTCTTTTTAGTTGTATCATTTTTAGGTTTGGAGTTCAGAACACCTTTTATTACGTCCATCAAATCTTTTTCTTTGGAAGTATCAATTGGATTATTTGCAGGTTTTTCTTCCTGTGCATTCACAAATAAGGTAAGCAACAATAATATAAAGACAAGGAATCCCCTGATTTTCAAATGATCATTTTTAAATTATTAAATACCTTATTTAACAAGAGCTGTTAAGTTATTAGCCGGTACATCTTTTACGCAACGAAACCCAATGTGATTAGAGGCAGAGCTAACCTCTCCTTTTCCCCTGGTACCAACCATGTAGCGTGTACAATATTGATCGGTACACAAAAATGAACCGCCTCTCTGCACTCTCTTTTTTTGATCCGGCTCGGCAGGATCATAAGAATCCGATGGGCCTTGTGGATTTTTTGATACAGCGCTTTCATCGGCAAGAGTTTGATAATAATCAGGCTTATACCAATCGTTGCACCATTCCCATACATTGCCTGCCATATCATACAGTCCATAAGGATTTGCAGGATACTGCTTAACCGGCGCAATGCCTGCATATCCATCCAGGCCTTCATCTTTTGAAGGGAATACACCTTCATAAATATTAGCCATCCATTTGCCATCAGGTTTTAGCTGGTTACCCCAGGTATACAACTGGCCTGCCTTACCTCCTCTTGCAGCAAACTCCCATTCCGCCTCAGTGGGCAATCTTTTACCTGCCCATTTAGCATAAGCTGCCGCATCTTCCCATGATACATGTACAACAGGGTAATTGTCTTTTCCCTTAACATCACTGCCGGGACCAAATGGATGCTTCCAATTGGCTCCTTTTACATAATTCCACCAGTCATAGTGGTTAGATAGGTCTGAAGTTGCCGTTGGCGTGAAAACAACAGAACCTGCAACCAGATTTTCCGGCGGAGCACCCGGAAATTCCTCTTTGGTAGGTGTTCTTTCCGCAACTGTTACATATCCTGTGGCTTTAACAAAAGCTGCAAACTCAGCATTGGTTACTTCATTCGCATCCATGAAAAATCCATTTACATTTACACGGTGTACAGGACGGGCATCGTTCATCGTTTCCTTGCCACCATCTTCCATACTCGCAGGATTTACATTACCCATGCTGAATTCACCTCCCGGTATCCATACCATACCTTCTACATTGTAAGAAGGTTTGTACCTGTTTTCAAGCGTAGGTTTAAATTCTTTGCCTCCCTGGCCCATGTAGGTTACGCTATCCGCTTTGCTGAAACCCAGCACACTACAAGAAACTGCTCCGTCGATCTTTGCCTCTGCAACAGAAGCTATTGCTTTTGCGTTAGCATCTGCAGAAGTGGTATTTTCATTGCACGCAGCGGTCAGTATTAATAAACTAAACAGTCCTGATAATCTTACAAATTCCATAAATAATTTTTTCGTTTTGCCAACAGGAAATATGTTTTAAAATTACTTACCCGAGGTGAAGATAAGCTGTTAACGCAAAACTAA
>Ga0206903_10028_pt1 | contig 45007 bp, 46 predicted proteins | sample Alteio_BWOrgHeat_45_FD_152959 | JGI IMG/M metagenome (GOLD analysis project Ga0206903, IMG submission 152959) | Enriched cells from forest soil in Barre Woods Harvard Forest LTER site, Petersham, Massachusetts, United States -... | ecosystem: Environmental > Terrestrial > Soil > Temperate forest >... | reverse complement strand
CACTTATGGCATGGGGATCATGGTGGTTAAAAATGCACAGGAAGTCCTGGATATAAATAAAAAGATCCGCCACTCGATGAACGTGATCAAGGAAGGCGTTGAGAACAGCGAAGTGGTCATCCAGGAAGGCATTCCCACGATCGACCAGTATAATGGCAACCCCGCAGAGCCGATGATATATCTGGTGAATGCAAACCCGGTCGGCTGCACTTACCGCGTGAATAACAACCAGGATAAATTCGGCAATTTGAATTCAAGCGGTATGGAGTTTGTTTCGTTTGAATCTATGGAATCAGGAAGCAACACCGATTGCCCGGTACAATGTTTGATCGCCAGGTTAGCCAGCCTTGCCGCAGCGCGGGAATGTTATACAGAAAATTGGGAAATTTAGTTAAATCAACCCCATCTCTCCACTGGCCCCCGGATTTCGCCGGGGAATCACATGATAATCAATTGAAAATAGAACTCATTCCTGCTCGTCCACCGCCTTCTCCGCCTTATCCAAAAAACCCTCAAGGATAAAAGCGGCGGCTATCTTGTCAATTTTATCCTGCTTCTTATCCCAGCTCAGGTCGCTGTGGGCAAGGCTACGTTCCGCCATTATGGTTGAATAACGCTCATCATAAAAAGTTATGTTCACGTCATTTATCTTGGTCAGGTTGCGGCCAAACTGCCTGGCAGACTGGCATTTAACCCCCTCGCTTCCGTCCATATTAAGCGGCAAACCAATTACCAGGCCGATCACATTACGTTCTTCCATTATTCTAAATATCTCATCTGCGGTGCTGGTGAATTTTTTGTGCACAATATTCTGGAAGGGGATGGCAATGCTCCAGAAAGGGTCAGAAATAGCGGTGCCAAATACCTTACTGCCGCAATCTATGGCCAGAATGGCGCGAGATTGGCTTTTTAACGATATAAAATCTCTAAATTCTAAAATTGGCATAATTATTTATTATACTATCTTGCTAATTAACACCACCAGATTTAAACTGCGCATATGGTTTCACAATCTCAAAATTTACAGATCAGGCAATCACAGAATTTGGTGATGTCCCAGGCCATGCAGCAATCTTTGAAGATATTGCAGCTTTCATCTATTGAACTGGCAGAATTCATCGAAACGGAATTGCAGAATAACCCCCTGCTTGAGACCGAGGTTGAAAGAACCGAAGATGAAACCCGCAGCCTGGAAAAGACCACCTCTGACGAAAGCGATGAGGGCGATGGTGAAAAAGACAGTTATGAACGCCTGACCGCCGATGGCAAAAATGATTCTGAACGCGAGGGCGCGCTTGATAATAACTCCGAAGATAATTGGAGTGTCACTGAAGATGGCGCCGCTGAAACTTATAAAGATGATTTTGATGTCGGCAGCCTTGATTCCTATTCCAAACAGGGCGCCGCTGAAGATGACACCGGAACCATCATTGAAAAAACCTATGCCAAGGAAAAAAGCCTGAAGGAACATCTGCTCGACCAGATCAACCTCGATTTCCACAACCAGAAAAATAAAATAATCGCAGCACATATAATTGATATGTTGGACGGCAACGGCTATCTTTCCTCTGAAACGGTGGATGAAGACCTTATCGGCCTGGCAAAGCAGCTTTCCTGCGATCTTGAAGATGTTACCAATGTTATAAAACGCCTGCAAAAATGTGACCCTACCGGCATTTGCGCCCGCAACCTCAAAGAATGCCTGAAGATCCAACTGCGCGAGCGCGACACCCTTAACGAATCCATCGAAAAATTAATTGATAATCTTGAGCTGCTCGCCAAAGGTGAGTTAGATAAACTGCGCAAAATTTGTGGTGTTGACGCCGATGAACTGAAGGAGATGATAAAAGACATCAAATCCCTCAATCCCCGCCCCGCCAGCGAGTTCTCAGAAGAAAAAGCACAGACGAAAATCGCTGACCTTATCCTGGAAAAGAAGAATGGCGAGTGGACGGTTGAACTTAATTTTGAGGTATTGCCGAAAATAATGTTGAAACGTGATTACTACAACCGGCTGAAATCGAACAACTTAAAAAGCGTTGAGAAAAAATTCCTGTCGGAGAATTATTCCTCTGCTAATTTTTTAATAAGGGCAGTGGAACAGCGTTGCGAGAGCATGCTAAAGGTTGGCAACGCCATACTGCACCATCAGGAAAAATTCTTTGATAAGGGCATAAATTTTTTAAAACCGATAACCATGAAGCAGGTCGCTGAAGAAGTTGAACTTCATGAAAGCACAGTTGGAAGGGTGGTTGCGAATAAATATATGGCAACGCCGAATGGTGTATACGAGCTAAAATATTTCTTCTCCACCGCACTGCACAGCACTTTCAACGATTCTGAATTCTCAAGCTCAACCGCAAAACACCAGATAAAAGAATTGCTGGAGAATGAAACGGAAGTTCTTTCAGATGATGATATAGCAACCATTTTGAAGGAAAAAGGAATTGAGATCGCAAGAAGAACAGTTGCAAAATATCGGGAAGGAATGAATATCCCAACCTCGGCGATTAGAAAAAGATTAAAAAAGATAGACTCATGAAAATTTCAGTTATCGGCGGCGGCGCCTGGGGAACGGCTTTGGCAAGCATATTGTGCGATACCACCACCAATGTTGTGCTTTATGCGCGGGAAAAAGAAGCGGTTGATTCGATAAATAATTTTCACGAGAACCGTGCATTCCTGCCCAATAAAACCCTGCCGAAAGAATTGAGAGCTACTGATAAACTGGCTGATGTGCTTGGGGCTGATATCATCCTCCTCACTACCCCGGCGCAATATTTCCGCGCGCAGTTGAATGAAATTAAAAAAAATAAACCGGATGGGAATATCTTTTTCATCATCTGCACCAAAGGCATCGAGAATGAAAGCCTGTGTCTGATGAGCGAGATTTTTGAAGAGATACTGGGCAAGAATTATGGCATCTTTTCCGGCCCAACCTTCGCTTCGGAAGTGGCAGATGGCATTAACACCAGCATCAGCCTCGCCTGCGGTGACGCAAAAAAATGTGAGGAGATTAAAAACATCATCGGGCGAAAAACCCTCCGCATCCACACCAATAACGATATCATCGGCTCGCAGGTCTGCGGGGCGATAAAAAACGTTATCGCCATCGGCTGCGGAATTGCAAGCGGGCTGGGACAAGGCGAAAATTCAAAGGCCGCACTGGTCACACAGGGTTTCCACGAGATAATGCTGGTAACCGCTAAAATGGGCGGCAAGGCTGAAACACTATCACAACCCTGCGGCATCGGTGATCTGGTGTTGACCTGCAACAGCGAAAAATCACGCAATTTTTCATTCGGTGTAAGCCTCGCCAAGAAACAAACCAAAGATGACATCCTTAAAGGAAAAAACGCCATCGTAGAAGGTGTTGCAACCAGCCGTGCGGTCGTAAATCTGGCAAAAAAACTGGGCTTGAACCTGCCGCTTTGCAAGAAAATAAATCAAGTTATTGAAAATAAAGCAGAAGCCCAGGAAATTTTAACACTTGTCTAACTATTTCATTTAGATTATTTATCACCTTTTATACCTAATGTTTTTATCTTGAGGAAAACATAGAATGAAACAATTTTTACCCGGTGCAACAATTGGAATTTTAGGTTGCGGGCAGCTTGGCAGAATGATCGCCGTTTCCGCCGCAATGATGGGTTATAAAACCATCGCCTATGGCCCTAGAAGGGAAGGCGAAATAGCGCCATGCGAACAGGTTTGCAGTGATATCATCTACGCCGAATATGACGACTACGAAAAATTGCAGGAATTCGCCGCGAGTTGCAACCTGATAACTTTTGAATTTGAGAATATTCCCGCTGAAACGGTAAAATATCTTGAAAAAATAACCACGGTCCGCCCCGGGCATGATGCTATTTTCCTCACCCAGCACCGCCTGCGTGAGCGCACTTTCCTGGCCACTTCCGGCTTCCCCACCCACCGTTTCTGGCACGTTAAAAGCCCGGAAGATATCCGCAAGGCCTTCAAGCAGGACATGAAAAAAGGCGTGCTGAAAACCGCCTATTTCGGCTATGACGGCAAAGGACAGAAGATCATAAATACCGAGGCCGAGGCTGATGATATATGGAAAGAGCTGAAATTCAGCGAGGCAGTTTTAGAAGAGTTCGTGCCGTTCATAAAAGAAATTTCCGTAGTACTCGCGCGCACCATTAATAAGGAAACCAAGGAAATTGAAGTTTTCCCTATCGGTGAGAACACTCACACCTCAGGCATACTTATAAAAAGCGAGATACCTGCAAGGCTGGAGGATAAAACAAGGCAGAAGGCCGTTGATGTTGCAAAAGCTATCGCTGAAAAACTGAAATATATAGGCGTGATGGCGGTTGAATTCTTTGTGCTGCCGAACGGTGATGTGTTCGTCAATGAGATCGCCCCGCGCGTTCACAATTCCGGCCACTGGACGTTAGATGGCTGCTCGGTAAGCCAGTTCGAACAGCATATCCGCGCCATCTGCGGCCTGCCGCTTGCTGCCGCGCGCCTGCTCACACCAACGGTGATGGATAATATAATCGGCGATGACATCAAAAAAGTTCCTGATTACATGCAGAACAAAAATGCCAATATTTATCTATACGGCAAAACCAAGGTTAAGGCCGGCAGGAAGCTTGGGCATGTGAATATCATTTCTTATTCTAACTATTAAATTAGAAAATTACTATATATCAATGCGTTAGATCGGTAAAAATATTGACATTTGTTAACGATTTTTTAACCATTTCGTGATATAATCAAATATAGAACAAATTTAATTAAAATTTTATATGACACTATTCAAGCTTACCGACGAAGACCTGGAAACCGCGAAGAAGCTGTTCGCTGCCAAGAACGAACAGGAAGAAAGTGAAAAACGCGAAGTTGAATCACGCAAGCTGGCTGTCAAAAATAATGCATTCATTCAGAAGAACCAGAAGGAAGAAAAGCGTGTAGTTAAAAAGCCTGTTGGAGATAACTCTGAGCAACAAACATCTAAAAAGCCTGATGATAAGAATGCGGAGCCTGCACCTAACCCAAAGAATGATAAAACCAATAGCAACCAGAATCAACATATCTACACCGGCTTGAATTTTGAGCAGGTTTTTGGCAATAACCAGAACGGCATTGCTCCTTTGGATATTTTAAAAACCCTTCCCGAAGGTTATGATTTTCAATCTTTATCTGATCAATATAATCTAAAATACAGAGATAATATCCCTCTGGATTTCACCAATATTGATTTTTCTAAAAACAATATTACAGGCCAGATATCTGCCAGTATTGCAAAAAACTTTGCTGATATGCACATACATGAGGTGGGCAACAATCTAGTTCCGGCACTTAACAAATATTTACCTCAAAATTTTAGCTCTCATGGTCAGGCTTGGTGCGCGCTTGAACAAACCGCGGTTAACTACCAGACAGAGCAACAGATAAAAAGCCTTACCGGCCTGGATATCAAACTTCCTAAAAGCGAAGGCGCTTTAGATATGTATCGCCAGTATGCAGAAAAACATGCCATTACCAGACCCGCTAAAATAGATGATATTAAAGTAGGGGATGTTGGATTTAACAGCAGGGAAGGAAATAGCGGATTGGGGCACGTCTGTACGGTTGTAAAGATCGATAAAGAAAAAGGGATATACTATACATCTGATGGCAATGCGGGTAAGGGAGAGGTAAAACTGGAAAAGCATAGTTTTGCTAATCTATATCACAAAAAAGATGATGAGACCTTCCTGGGATTTGGCAGTAATAATTTATACATCCAGAACACAAATAATGCTGCTTACACCAAGCTGGAAAACAATATCAACAATGCCGAACTTACAAACAACAAATCTCTGGCGCTTGTAACACGAACAACAGGGCAGCCTTCACATAATATAAACTAGAACCTGAAATATTTCACTTTCACCACGTTCGGCAGCGCAGATATCTTCGCAATTATCTCTTTTGAAACATCGCTATCCACAGTGACCAGCGCAACTGCACGGCCTTTATTCTTTTGGCCGCGGCCAAGGTGGAAGTTTGCGATGTTAACGTTGTTATCACCAAGAATTTTACCAACACCACCGATAAGGCCTGGTTTATCCTCGTTCTCAACATAGATCATATTGCCGGCGAGTGATGCCTCAATGTGGATATCACCAACCTGCACAATGCGCGGTTCGTTGTTGAATATAGTGCCTTTAACAGTGGTAACTTCCTTACCAACGGTCAGGTTAACGGAAATCAGCGTTGAATAATCACAATCCCTGTCATGCTTGGTTTCAGCAACTTTTATGTTACGTTCCTGTGCAACAACCGGGGCATTTATCATGTTCACCGTTTCAACCACATTCTCAAGCAGGCCTTTTAACACAACATTAGTTATAAGTTTTGTGTTTATCTGTGCAGCGCCACCTTCAAATTCAATTTCAACCTTGCTGATACCGCCTTCAACAACCTGTGATGCAAGCTTGCCAAGTGATTCACCAAGTTTAACATAAGGGCCAACCTTGGCAGCATCTTCCGCAGAAAGTGAGGCGATGTTAAGTGCGTTGGTGATAGAACCTTTAGTTAGATATTCCGAAATTTGTTCAGCAACTTGCAGCGCCACATTTTCCTGTGCTTCATTGGTAGAAGCGCCAAGATGCGGGGTACACACAAAATTCTCATGGCCGAAAAGCACATTCTCGGTTGCAGGTTCGGTTTCAAAAACGTCAAACCCGGCGGCGGCAACATGGCCTGAATCAAGCAGTTCGCGCAGTGCTTTTTCATTTACCAATCCGCCACGCGCGCAGTTAACGATTATCACACCTTTCTTGGTTTTAGCCAATGATTCAGCGTTTAAAATATTGCGCGTCTGTTCAGTTAGCGGAGTGTGAAGCGTAATGAAATCAGCACGTTTCAGCAATTCTTCAAAGGTCACTTTCTCAACGCCAATGTCACGTGCACGTTCTTCAGAAAGGTAAGGGTCAGAAACCACAACCTTCATTTTCAGCCCCTGCGCGCGGTCGGCCACGATAGAGCCGATATTTCCGCAACCTATCATGCCTAGCGTTTTGAATGCAAGCTCAACGCCCATGAATTTATTTTTTTCCCATTTACCTGCATGGGTTGAAGCATTTGCCGCCGGTATCTGGCGTGCAGCAGCGAACATCAGCGCAATCGCGTGCTCGGCGGTGGTGATGGAATTGCCGAACGGCGTGTTCATCACGATAATACCCTTCGCGGTAGCCGCAGGTATATCAACGTTATCAACACCAATGCCTGCGCGGGCGATAACCTTAAGCTTGGTTGCTTTTGCGATTATATCTTTGGTAACTTTAGTTGCAGAGCGTATGGCCAGCCCGTCATAATCACCTATTATGGCAGCCAGTTCCTCAGGCTTAAGACCAACCTTAACATCAACCTGAACGCCATTTTCTTCGAAAATTTCTTTCGCGCGCGCGGATAATTTGTCTGATATCAATACTTTTGGTTTTGCCATTTTAAATGCTCTGTTATTTGTTATATGTAGTTGCTTTATAATAGGTAAAAGTTAATAGTCAATTATGGTTTTTTTGAAAAAAATTAATGTAGCCAATATCCCCCTCCCCTCCTCACCTGCGGAGGTGCAGCTCAACTGGGAAAAAACAAGGGAAAGCAAAGAAAAACAGGTCTTTAACGGGGTTATTTTCAACGACGAAAAAGCAAAAAAGCTTATCGAATGCATATTCGGGAATAGCGAGTATCTTTCCAATATAATTTTGAAATATCCCGTATTTTTCGCCGAGCTTTTACAAAGCGAACTTGGGGCTGTTTTTGAAGACCTGCTCAACACAACAAAAAATTATAAGGCCCAGGATGAGGAAGATATAAAAAAATTCCTGCGCGAGATGAAACTTAAAACCTCGCTACTCATCGCAATTGCCGAGATAACCAAATACTGGAGCGTTGAGGTAACCACAGACAGGCTTTCAGTTTTTGCCGATATATGCATTTCCAAGGTCACTGAATTCCTGCTTTTATTTTACCACACCAACCAGACCATAAAATTAAAGAACCCTAAAAAACCTTTTGAAGGCAGCGGGCTTGCGATCATTTCCGTTGGGAAGCTTGGCTCAAATGAACTTAATTATTCCAGCGATATTGACCTCGCGGTTTTTTATGAAGATGAGAAACTGAAATATATGGGGCGCAAGAACCTGCAACAATTTTATATTGAGGTGGCGCAGAAACTGACAGATATCCTCTCCACCCGCACCAAAGATGGCTATGTTTTCCGCGTAGATATGCGCCTCCGCCCCGACCCTGGCGCAAATCCGCTGGCGGTTTCCCTGAAAAAGGCTGAGAAATATTATTTTACCGTAGGCCAGAACTGGGAGCGTGCCGCAATGATAAAAGCCCGTTTTGTATGCGGGGATAAAAAGGCTGGTGATATATTCTCCGAATTCATGGGCCGCAACGTTTGGCGGAAAACATTAGATTTTGAAACCATTGAAGATATCCACTCAATAAAACGGCAGATAGATACCAAGCAGGGCGTGCATCCTAAAAACATGTATGGGTATAATGTAAAACTCGGTAAGGGTGGGATAAGGGAAATTGAATTCTACGCCCAAACCCAGCAGCTTATCTGGGGTGGGAAAAAACCTGCCCTCCGCCAGAAAAAAACCTCTGATGCACTTTTTGCCCTGGCCAAAGATGGGGAGATGAGCGAGGCCGCGGCAGAAGAATTAAAAGATGCCTATTTGTTCTATCGCATGGTGGAACACAGGTTACAGATGGTGAACGATGACCAGACCCACACACTTCCAACCAAGCCAGATGAGCTGGACAGGATAGCTGTTTTCTGCGGCTTCCTGGACAGGAAAGATTTTTTCTCAACACTTGGGGAAAAAATAACTACCGTAAGAAACCATTATTCCAAATTGTTCGAAGCCTCGCCTTCCCTTGCCAGTGACCTGCCGGAAGCGCAAGGAAGCCTTATATTCACCGGAACCGAGAACCACCCGGACACAATCGCCACACTTTCAAAAATGGGATTTGGCAACCCGAACCGCGTTTCAGATATCGTGCGCGGCTGGCATCACGGGCGATATAATATCACGGTAAAAAAACGTGCGCGCGCCGAGCTTACCAAACTTATGCCAAACCTGTTCGTTGCATTTGCAAAATCGCCCGACCCGGATGAAGCCTTCATCAAATTTGATGAGTTCCTCAGCAAATTGCCAGAGAACAGCCAGATATTTGCCCTGCTTTACCTCAACCCGGATGTTCTGAAATTAATGGCAGAGATCATGGGTGGCTATCCGGAAATTGCAGTGAACCTGAGCAAGAACCCGCAACTTATTGAATATGTGTTAGAGCGTGAATTCCACAAAACCCTGCCTGAAAAAGAATCACTCATATCGAATTTGGAAAAACTGATACCGGAAAAAACCCCGCTTGATGGCGCAGTTGAGATAATAAAAGCATGGGCGAGTGAACAAAAATTCAAGGTTGGCATCCAACTGGTGAGGAATAATATATCAACCGATGAATTGTTCGTCGCCCTTTCAGATATAACTGAAACCGTGCTACGCGTGGCGTTAAAACTGGCTGAGAAAGAGGCTCAAAAAAATAACGATAAAATAACCGGCCAGTTTGCAGCAATAGCATTCGGAAAATTCGGCAGCAAAGAACTAACGTTCAACTCCGACCTTGATGTGGTATTTATTTATGACGCGAAAACCCTGGTAAATTCAAAAATAAGCGCTGCACAATATTATGTGAAATTGGCTGGCAGGGTTGTGGAGATGCTCTCATCAGTCACCGCCGAGGGCAAACTTTTTGATGTTGATATGCGCCTGCGCCCCCTTGGCGAAAGCAGCGCTATCGCCACTTCGCTGCAAAGCTTTGAAGGTTATTACAGCAAAGAGCGGAAGGAAGGCACGGCCTGGGTTTTTGAATATATGGCGCTCACCCGCTCGCGTGCAATATCAACCAATTTTAAATTTGAAAAGAAATTAGATAAAATAATAAAGGAAAAATTACAGTATAAATGGGATAATAAAACCCTGCACAAAGAAGCTATATATATTTGTGAAAAATTTCACAAAAGCAAAACAGCAAAGAATGAATTTGATGTAAAAAATGCCGAAGGCGGCCTGTTTGACCTTGAATTCATGGTGCGGTTCCTGCAACTTAAATACCTGCACAAACATCCCGGCCTTTATGGCCAATCCACCTCTTATGTGATAAATGCACTGCTGAAAAATAAGGTCATCAGTGATAAGGAATATAAAATTGTTTCAGGATCATACGAAATATTCAAAAAGATCCAGAATATCACCCGCATCACTTCAAAAGAAAATATCAGCAAATATACCCTCAATATAATCGCAAAACTCCTTAATGTTGATAGCGGATCTGAGGTTATTGATAAACTCTCGGTTGCAAAAAAAGAAATAAAGATTTTACTTAAAAGAACTTTAGATGCATAATTCTGTTGCAAAATCCCTAAAAATTTAAAATTATAGTCTGCGACTAAGGTTAAAATTTATGAGCACTAACATTCAACTGATAGAAGGCCATTTTGCCCCTGATTTTACTATGGACATTGGCTCTGGAAAGATCATGACCCTTTCGGAACTCAGGGGAAAGAATGTTGTCCTCTATTTCTACCCGAAAGATGACACACCAGGCTGCACCATTGAAGCCAAGGAATTCAGCGATAATATCACCGGCTTCGAGAACCTCGACACTATAGTGATCGGCATCTCCAAAGATTCCGTTGCCAGCCACGACAAATTCAAGGAAAAATATTGCCTCGCCTTTGATCTGGGGTCTGATGCAAACTCAACGGTTTGCGAAGCCTACGACACCTGGATTGAAAAAAGCATGTATGGCAAAAAATATATGGGCATCTCCCGCGATACCTTTTTGATCGACAGAACCGGAAAAATAAGAAAGATCTGGCGTAAAGCCCGCCCTGAAGGGCACGCGAAAGAAGTTTTGGAAGCACTTCGGGGGTTTTAAAGTCGTTTAGGTTGTAACAGTTTGAAATAAAAAACCCTCAAACCCAGCTTGCCAGCTGGGTTTTTTAATGTTATCTTCTGCTGCTTATGAGAGTATGAATAAATAAAACTCTAACAGCTAAAATATGACCAAACTTTTTGGAACAGATGGAATTCGCGGTGAAAGTAATATCGCACCTATGGATGCTGAAACTGCACTCCGGGTAGGAATGGCTGCCGGGGCTTATTTCACCCATGGCGGCCACCGGCACCGGGTAGTCATCGGGAAAGACACCCGCCTTTCGGGCTATATGATAGAACCAGCCCTAACCGCCGGCTTCATTGCTATGGGAATGGATGTTTTCCTGCTCGGCCCCCTGCCTACCCCGGCCGTGGCAATGGTTACGCGCAGCATGCGTGCAGATGTTGGTGTTATGATATCAGCCAGCCACAACCCCTATGACGATAACGGCATCAAACTTTTCTTGCCAAGCGGCCTGAAACTTTCAGATGAGGCGGAAAAAGAAATTGAGGCCCTGGTAAATTCTGACCTGACCAAATATAAAGTTAAACCAAGAGCGCTTGGCCGCGCCAAACGCATAGATGACGCCGCAGGCAGATATATTGAATACCTGAAGCAAACATTTCCAAAACATATAAAGCTTGATGGGCTGAAGATCGTTCTTGATTGCGCAAATGGCGCAGCCTACAAGGTTGCACCCGTTGTTCTCTGGGAGCTTGGCGCTGAAGTCATAACCATAAACGCCAGCCCTGATGGTTTCAATATAAACGAGAAATGCGGTTCTACCTACCCTGAAAGCCTGGCCGCAAAAGTAAAAGAAGTTGGCGCAGATATTGGCATTGCACTTGATGGTGATGCAGACCGCCTGCTGGTTTGCGATGAAAAAGGCAACATAATCAACGGCGACCAGATAATGGGGGCAATAGCCGCAAGCTGGAATGAACGTGGTTTAATAAAAGGTGGCGGGATAGTCACCACGGTGATGAGCAACATGGGCTTGGAGAAATTCATTGAGAGCCTGGGGCTGAAGCTTGAACGCACCCGGGTGGGTGATAGATATGTCATGGAAAGGATGCGCGAAACCGGCGCAAATTTAGGCGGCGAACAAAGCGGCCATATAATCTTCAACGATTACACCACCACCGGAGATGGCACCCTTGCGGCCCTTCAACTGCTAGCAGCAATAATTACCAAAGGCAAAAAGGCCAGCGAGGTTTTAAATGTCTTTGAACCTTGGCCGCAGATATTAAGGAACGTGAAAATACTGAATAAAACTGACCCGCTTGAAAATGAGGGCGTAAAAAAATTCATCCTTGACGCCGAAAAAACCCTCGGCAAGAACGGCAGGCTTGTGATCAGAAGATCAGGCACAGAGCCGCTCATCCGCATAATGGCAGAAGGGGTGGATAAACAGCAGATCGAGAAGATCTCAGGCGATGTGGAAAGCGAGATCAAAAAACTTGTCGCTTAATCCTTAACCAGCCTTGCATTTTTCAGATAATAGAAAACCCCGGTTTCCTTGTTGAACTTCACTTCAAAAACCCCTTCAACAATTATCATATCATATGTGAAATCTATCGGCTTCTGGGTTGATTCAACCTCAATAACAAATTTTGGCTGCACATGGTAATGGAATGGGCATGATAGCGCAAACGGGCCGATCAGGAAGTTATTCTGCTTCTTTTCCGGGCTGAGCGGGAAGATGAACCCTTTTATCTTTATGCTTTTGCCATCCAGCGCCTTCACTTCATCAGTATATTCCGGTTTGAAATACTCATCCTGTATACCATCCTTAACAGTAGATATCTTTATTTCTTTCACCTTATTGAACACCTGCCAGCTCACCGCATCTCCCGGCACTTTCGGCAACTCGCCCGTGATGAAATTATAGACATCGTCATAACCTGCGGTTTCCATGAATGCCATTGCATCATCTTTTTTGGGGATGGTATAAACAACCAGAAAGGCCATTAAACTAAGCGCCAGAGCCTGATAGAATTTTCGATACATCAGATCTATATCCCTTTATTGCCGGCAGCAACGCGGCCATGATACTAAATAATATTATTGATATTGAGAAATATAGCTCTTCTACAAAAAACTTTCCACCAGATATACCAACACCATTCAGATCTCTCGACAAAGCACCGGCAAACCCGGCAAAAATATGCCCCAGAGCCAAACCTGCGATAAGTCCCGAGAGAGAGATAAGTAAAACCTCGGTGATAATTATGGTGAATATCTTTCCCCTTCCCGCACCCATTGCACGCATTATGGCAATATCATATTTTCTTTCACTTACAGAATTCAACATCACCATGAAAATTATCAGGAATGATGAGGCAACCGTAATGCATCCAAAAAATTTTATTGTGCCAAACCCGATACCCAGGATCGAGATCAGTCGGGTAGTTTCAAACGCCGGGCTAGCAGCCTGCATATTGGTGTTTTTATTTATGGTACGGGGGAAGTTTATAACATCAAGCGGTGATCTGAAAGTAACCAGCAATGCTGTGGTTTCCTTTTCTTTCGGCGCCTCTTCCTTTTCATCCTCATCCGGGTGGGAATGTATCTCCCACACACTTTCCATGGTTGAAACCACCAGACGGTCAAGCACGGTAGAAGTGGGTTCTATTATGCCCGTCACTGTATATGGGAAATTGGTATGAAGATCATCAGATGGCATTAGCCCATGCGAGCCGATGAATTTATCACCCACCTTCAAACCGGTATCCGCAGCAACGCTTTTTCCTATGACCGCATCGAACATGTGGGAAGGAAGGGCGCCGGAGCTTAGCTTCGCACCGTAAATATCGAGAAAACTATTCCTGGTACCAATTATCCTGTACCCCTTAAAACTATCACCAAGTGAAATAGGCGTGGCGGTTTTTATTCGCGGGCTTTTCATTATTCTCTGCGCTTCAGCCCAGGAAATATTTCCCGTCGGTATATCCAGATGATAGATAGTGGAAAGGATTATCTGTAGCGCGCTACCTTTTGCACCCAGCACCATATCTATATTTCGCGAGTTACCTGAAATATTATTCTCAATGTTCTTATATATCAATGTTGCTGTTGTAAGCGTTGCAACACCAACCAGCAGCAAGGCAAAACATAGAAAACTGCTGAGTTTTTTATGGAATATATATTTTATGCTTAATTTTACACTGTTCATTTCAATTCCAGGATATTCACAAATTTATCTTTTATACGGGAATCATGTGTCACCACCACCAGAGAGGCCGCGCTTTCTGTGGCATATTCAAGCAGAAGGTTGATGGTGTTTTCAGCATTCTCGTCATCAAGGTTGCTGGTAGGCTCATCTGCAAAAATTATTTTCGGCTGGTTTGCTAGCGCCCGCGCAATAGCCACGCGCTGTTTCTGCCCGATACTTAACTGCGAAGGTTTTTTATTTATGCAACCTGCAATATCCAGCCTGCCAAAAATTTCCTGCACAGTTTCTCTGGTAATATCTTTACCCGAAAAAATAGCGGCCAGCATAACATTTTCAAGTGCGGTCAAAGATTGTATCAGATGAAATTGCTGGAATATAAAACCAATGTTATTTGCGCGGAATCTATCAAGCTGAGGTTCTGTTAAGGTTGCAATATCTGTATTTTCAAAAATTATTTCTCCAGATTGAGCTTTCAAAAGCCCGGCCATAAGATGAAGCAATGTTGTTTTACCGACGCCAGACTTGCCAATAACCGCAAGGTTCTCAGACCTGGCAACATCAAAGCTAAGCCCGTTCAGCACCGGCTGCAAAGAATATTTATAACTGAGGTTTTTTACTGCAAACATTTTGTTATGTTATAATATTACATCCACACTTATACACTCACGATTTTCAGAAAACAAGTTATAAATTTTGGTAGTGACTCCGTTTTAATTTCTGGAACCGCTCCCATGCCTGACTTCCCCGCCTTCGTGGGGAAGTCAGGCATGGGGGTTGGGAAAATTAAAAATTCAAACTGGGTCACTACAGATTTTCCTCATACATTCGCATCAATATTTTTTGCAGGTTATTTATTGTTGCGTCCTGCGGCAAAACGGGAGTTCCGCATATCGCCTTTATCTTTTTCCTGAAATATCTCGGCACATAACGATATTTCCGCCCAAGATATTTCCTGCTGAATATGCTACCCCACAAACCTACCAGTGCAATTGGTATTACCGGGGTGGGATGGGTTTTTAACACCCACTCAACACCAAATTTAAAACGCGACATGTAACCTGAATAAGTTATCAATCCCTCAGGGAATATCATCACCACATCGCCATTCTCAAGCGCCTCCTTGGCCTGTGCAAGCGCCCGCGCAACCGCACCTTTATTGGCCTTTATGGGAATGGCCCTGTCCATCTTCATGAAATAATTAACAAATGGCTGGTTATATATATCCTCATCAATAACAAAGCGGATAGGCCGTTTACATGCGGCATTCATTATCATCCCATCCATATAAGAAACATGGTTGGCAATTAAAATGGCCGGGCCGGTTTCGGGGATATTCTCAAACCCTTCAAAATCACATGAATAAATTATATGAACTAAAAGCCGGGCACCAACACGATAGGATTTTTCAAGCAATTTATTGAATAACAACACAAACACCTTTTGGTTTTATCTCTGGCCCTCGATATTATTACATAAATGAACTAAAGTTTCCATGTGCATTTTATGAACAATTTCTCAGTCTATTTTGCTGCTTTGCCTGCAATTATTACAAAGTTTGGAAAAAATATCTTTCTTCTCAAACTCCTCATCCATCTTTTTTGCCATTGAGTCGAAATGGTAGCCCTGTTTTTTATATTCCTCACGCAGCACTGAAAGTTCATTCAAGTTATCACCCCATGATGCATCGAACATATATTCAAATATTTTTTTGATCCGGCGCGCCAGGCGCGGCCCTTTTCCACCTGTTGAAACCGTTATGAGCAGGTCACCGCGGCGTGTGATGGCCGGGGCATGGAAATCACACAGATAAGTTTTATCCTCAACATTCAATGGTATTTTTTTTGCGCGGATCAACCCGGCAATTTCCTGCGAGATTGCATCATCAAAATCTGCAACATATGCCAGGTTTATATTTTCAAGCTCAGCTTCCGATGGAATATTTTTTATGTATTTCACATTCTTCACGCCCGCGCTTTCAAGCATCTCAAGGCGGCGTGTAGTTGCCGGCCCCTCGCCCACCACCACAACATTTAAAAATCTTGGATCTAAGATTATTGGAAGCATCCCGCTCCTTTAACTGGAAGTTTTAACTGAAATAATTTTCAATTACTTTTCTATAGATATTTTTCAGCGCCGTAAGGTCGGTCAATGCAACCTGCTCATCCACCTTATGCGCGGTCTGGTTTATCAGGCCGAACTCAACCACTTCAGCATAATCTTTTATGAACCTTGCATCGGAGGTACCGCCAGTGGTGCTTTTAGCCGGAAATATACCGAGGATATTCCCCGCCGCTCCCTCAACCACATAAGCAAGGTTTCCAGGCTCGCTCAGGAAAGATTCGCAGGCACCCTTGCGCGTTTCGATCTCAAATTTATCAGAATGCTTCGCACAAATTGTCCTCACCAGCGCAGCCAGTTTTTCACCCGTATGCTCATTATTGAAACGAATGTTCAGGCGCGCCGAGGCTTTCTCAGGGATCAAATTTGCAGTTGGGTTATTCACATCTATAGAGGTAACCTCTAAATTTGAAGGCTCGAAAAATTCGTTCCCGCTGTCAAGTTTATGAGTGGTAAGCTCACTTAGTATCCTCACCAGTATCGTGGTAGGGTTGTTGGCTTTTTTGGGATAAGCCACATGACCCTGCACACCTTGGACAGTAATGGTAAAGCTGATGCTCCCGCGACGGCCAATTTTCATCATCTCTCCCAGACGTTCCGGGTTTGTTGGCTCGCCAACTATACAGGAGTCTATTTTAACTCCCTTTGCTGTAATGCTTTTCAGCATTTTAACCGTACCGTTTACTGAATCAGCCTCTTCATCACCGGTTATAAGCAAACTTAATTTGCCTTTATTAAAATTTTTATTTGCCTCAAGGAATTCAGAAACTGCCGATATCCACGCGGCTATAGAGCCTTTCATATCAACTGCGCCACGGCCTATCAGCACACCGTTAACTACCTTGGGAGAAAATGGCGGCACCGACCATGATCTTTCATCCCCCGGTGGCACAACATCTGTATGGCCTGCGAAACAGAGGTTTTTGCCACCACTGCCATATTCAGAATAAAGATTCAGAACATTATATGAACCATCACCGGAAAAATTCTCGGTAGTATTTTTGAAACCCATTTTTTTGAGGGTGCCGGCGCAAAGCTCGATCGCCCCTTCATCAGTTTCACCGGAAATGCTTCTTTTTGAAATAAGCTCAAGCGCAAAATCTAAAACATCTATCGCCATTTGAAGCCTGATACAATTATAACTTTAAAGTTTTTGGTTTTTTGTTTTTTAACCAGAAATAAATGAACATTTTCGTCAAAGTTATCGCTGAGAACATTGATGCAACAATGCCCACCGCCAGTGTTACAGCAAAACCTTTCACCGTCCCGCTACCATAAATATAAAGCAGGAATGCGGCTATCAGGGTGGTCAGGTTCGTATCTATTATCGTAGCGAAAGCTATCCTGAAGCCTGAATCAATCGCAGATATTGGGGTCTTGCCGTTCCTTATCTCGTCGCGTATCCTTTCAAAAATAAGAACGTTAGCATCAACTGCAATGCCCATGGTCAGCACTAACCCGGCAATTCCAGGCATTGTCAGCGTGGCACCGAATACTGACAGGATAGCAAGTATGAGGAATAAATTTATGATCAGTGCAAAACATGCGAACATGCCGAACAATCTATAAACCGTAAGCATCATTATCGTGATAAGCAGGAACGCAACCACTGCTGCTATCTTGCCGGCATCAATGGAATCCTGCCCGAGTGATGGCCCGACCGTGCGCTCTTCAACGATCGTAAGTGGCGCAGGAAGTGCACCGGAGCGAAGTAACAGCGCAAGCTCATTGGCTTCCGGCACTGTGAAATTACCGGTTATTATACCCGCACCGCCAAGTATTTGGGAATTGATGCGTGGCGCGGTTATCACCTTGCCATCAAGCACAACTGCAAAAGGCTTGCCTATATTTTCGGTAGTGATCTGGGCAAATTTTTTGCCGCCAAGATTATTGAACTTGAATGAAACCACCGGCTGTGCCTGGTCAAACGTTACCTGCGAATCAGTTAACATCTCACCGCTAAGCTCAATATGTTTTTTAACAACATATCTGCGGGTAGAGTCCTTAGCCACATCAGACAATATCATTGAATCTGATTTTGCGATTTTGGTTGTCATTGCAAATGGATCATCCTCATCCATTAAATGGAATGTCATTTTCGCGGTCTTACCCAGAAGTTCTTTCAGCTCTGCGGGATTTTGCAACCCAGGAACCTGAAGCAATATCCTGTCTACACCCTGCATCTGGATTATCGGCTCACGGGTACCGGTTTCATCCACGCGGCGGCGGACTATTTCGATAGATTTCTCCAGAACATCTTTCTGAAGTTTTTTCAGGTAATCACCTGAATAGGAGATAACAAAATTATCCTCACCCTCAACATTTACTTCAAAATCCTTAGATATAGTTTTCAGCGCTTTTATGACATCATCATTCTGTTTTGGGTCACGGCTGGTGAAAGTTATATTCATCGAATCATCTTTACCCGGGGAAACTTTCAGGTTTATATAACCAACTTTTTCTGCGCGGAACTTTTTGCGGATGTCGTCAAGCATCGAATCAAAATGTTCTTTAAGAAAATGCTGGAAATCCACCCTCAACAAAAGATACGAGCCCCCTTGCAGGTCAAGCCCGAGTTTAACCGTTGCCGGCGGCAGGAATTTCATATCCCTTCTTTGCGACTCGGTAAAAAAATTGGTAGATGCCTGCGCAATTGCCCATACGCAAACAGCAAGAACCGCAAAAATCTTCCATTTTGGAAAGTGCATATTATTTTTCTTCTTTTTTAATTTGTTTCTTCTTTTCTTTAACCGGCTTCGCCTCAACTTCCTTAGGCTCTGCAAGTTCTGTTATTGTTGAACGGATAGCTTTCACCACCACGCCATCAGCAATTTCAACCTCAACAGTTTTTTCACCTTCGGTTGATTTTGTAACAACACCTATAAAGCCACCTGCGGTAACTACTTTATCACCCTTTTTAAGGCTGGCCACAAGTGCAATATGGTTTTTAAATTTCTTCTGCTGCGGGCGGATCAGCAGGAAATAAAATATCACGAAAATTATACCAAGCTGGAAAACCAAGCTTTCCATTCCCGGCCCGGCAGTAGTTGCGGAATCCTGGGCAAAAATTAAAGTTGGTGTAAAGGCGATCAATAAAGAAAATAAATATTTCATGTTTAACCTATAGATTTTTAATATTCTTGTAAAAACAGATATTAATTATAGTTATTAATTTGTGAAGTAAACTTGTAAATAAAAAATTTTATGTTTATATTCTGCAATCATTAACAATCTGTAAAACCAACGGTCCCTTGAAAATGCTAAAAACCCTTGTATTCGCCTGTTTATTTTTATTATTAGCCACTCCCTCCCAAGCGCAGGAGTTTAAAGGCAGTTATAAGGACTGGGGTCTTTTTGTGACCAAGGAAGGCAAGAACAACGTTTGCTACATAACCAGCAACCCATCAAAAAAAGCCGCCAATATCAAAGGGCGTGGCGATGTTTATATGCTTGTGACCTATCGTGGCTCCGGCACGGCAGAAGTTAGCGTTAACTCCGGTTACAACTATAAAGAGGGTACTGAGGTTGATTTCATAATTAACGGAAAAAGCTCCTATAATTTCTTCACTTCTTCAAAAACCCCGCAAATGGCCTGGGCTAGAGATGAAAAAATGGATGGCGCAGCCATAAACTCTATGAAAAAAGGTGATAAAGTTGAGATCAAAGGCGTTTCTGAAAAAGGAACAAGATCTACCGATATTTATTCGCTGAAAGGTTTCGGCCTGGCTTATGACAAAATGATATCAAGCTGCGGCAAACCTGCGGAAGCCAAGCCTGCAACCAAAGCACCTGCCAAAACTGCCAAAAAAGTAAAAAAGAAAACCAAAAAAACTGTGAAGGCAAAACAAACAACTCCGGCGGCAGCTCCGGCCAATGCAGCGGCTCCAGCCAAAGATGACTCGCAGGCCGAACCTGCAACTGAATCACAAGATAATTAATGTCAGCCCCGATACTTGCGGTTGATACAGCCTCTGGCCTGGCAAGTTGTGCTATCATAAATAATAATGGCAATATCATTGCCTTTTCAGGTGGAACAGAAAGCTCTCTTCAAGCTGAAGGGTTATTTGACCATATCATAAAAGTTCTCAGTGAAGCAAACCTTGGATATAGTGACCTCGGCGGATTTGCAGTAAATCTTGGCCCCGGAAGTTTTACCGGGATTCGTATAGGTTTAAGCGCAGTTACAGCACTTTGTTTCGCACTCAATAAAAAACTCCTTGGCATCTCAAGCCTTGAGGCTTTAGCCTATAATGCCTGGAAAGAAAAAGGCATCTCCCATATCAAAACCGCACTTGATGCCGGGCGTGAAGGGGCTTATTTCGCAGAATTTTCAATTAACGAAAGCGGCCTGATAACAGCCAGTAATGATGGCGAACTCATAGATATAAAAACCCTGCCCGCCTGTGATATAGGCAATCTCCCTGCCTGTATAACCCGCCACTCACCCACCGCCGCAGATATCGCCATCGCAGCCCATTATAAAATTAAAAATAATATTGCTGATTTTGACAGAAAAACCCCTATATATATTCGCAAGCCTGATGCCAAGATAAAAGTAAAAAATAATGTTTAACCGCCTTACAGATTCCCTATCCAACACCTTCTCCAAACTCCGTGGCCGCGGCCTGCTACGCGAAGAAGATATAAACGAAGCCATGCGTGAGATACGCGTTGCACTGCTGGAGGCTGATGTTGCGCTGCCGGTAGTTAAAGATTTCATTGAGAAAGTTAAGGCAAAATCTCTCGGCGAGGAAGTTGTAAAAAGCATTTCCCCTGCGCAGATGGTAGTAAAGATCGTTCATGATGAACTTACCGCTATATTAGGCGGTGACGCAGAATCGGAGATAAACCTTAACGCTAACCCACCGGTTGTCATTCTCGTTGCGGGTTTACAGGGCTCCGGCAAAACCACCAGCTGCGGCAAACTTGCGCAATATCTCAAAACCAAAAAGAACAAAAAAGTTCTGCTCGCTTCCCTTGATATTTACCGCCCCGCCGCCCAACACCAGCTTGAGATCCTGGCCAAACAAACCGGCGCTGGCTCTGTTGAGATAATCGAAGGCCAAAAGCCCGCTGAAATTACCAAACGCGCCATTAAACAAGCCCGCACCGAGGGTTTTGATGTCCTGATACTAGATACCGCAGGCCGCCTGCATATCGATGAAGAATTGATGAAAGAGCTGAAAGAAATTGAAACCCTCGCCGAGCCTACTGAAACCATTTTCGTAGCCGACAGCATGACCGGGCAGGATGCAGTAAACATCGCCAAGGAATTCTCGAACCAGATAAAACTAACCGGCATAATTTTAAGCCGCATGGATGGTGATGCCCGCGGGGGCGCCGCACTAAGCATTAAATCTGTGGTCGGATGCCCGATAAAATTCGTCGGCGTCGGCGAAAAGATCTCCGATTTCGAACCATTCCATGCCGAACGCATCGCCGGCCGGATTTTAGATATGGGTGACGTAGTTGCCCTCGTTGAACGCGCGAAAGAAAATTTCGACCAGGACGAATCCGAAAAAATGATGAAAAAAATTCAGAAAGGCGGGTTCGACCTTGATGACATGATGAAACAGATAAAAATGATAGAGAAAATGGGCGGAATGGGCGGCCTCGCGAGTTTCATCCCCGGCCTCGGGAAATTCAAAAGCCAGATAGAGGAAGCCAATATTGACAAGAATATTTTGAAGAAACAGGTTGCGATTATCCAGTCAATGACCAAACAGGAAAAACGTTTCCCTAAAGTTTTGAACGGCTCCCGCAAACGCCGCGTTGCAGCCGGCAGCGGCACCAGCGTTCAGGAAGTTAACGTGCTACTAAAACAATTTATGCAAATGAGTAAAATGATGGGCAAAATGAAAGGCCTCAACCCAGCCAAACTGAATAACATGGCAGCGGTAAAGAATTTATTCAAATGATTTTAACTTAATACCTTGTTTTTCTGGCTCATACTTTCACCCAGGCCGGCCACAGGCACTGACAACTCACCGCCAACCCTTATAGAGTTATCCACGAGGCAGTTTTTAATATCATCTTCAGGAATATTATTTATCTCCGCGGCGTTTCTTTGATAGTTTACCGTAAAACCCTTGGCTTTTTTATAATCCCGCAAACCGGCTTTTATTTTATCTGCTATTTTATCCAGATCTTCGTCTGTAAGTTTATATCCTTTTTTATCCTTATCAGTAAGCGGCCTTGCCTCCTTTTCATCAAGACCTAGAGTTTCACCATCTCTTTTCTTGATGATCTTTACCATATCATGAATATCACCGGATAGTTTCGCAGGAGTTATACCTTCTTCAGGGACCTTTGACAAAAACCCCGCTTCTATCTTCTGCATGAACCTTATGGCATCGGCTGTTTTGATTTTTATAACCGCCGCTTCACCCCCCGCGATCAAAATTAAAGTTTTGTCCTTCACGCTGCCATTTTCGTGGGCATCTTTTACTTTAGGTGTTATGATATCTGGAAGCACTTTTTTTACATACTCAATTATATATGCGTCAAAAAAGGCTTTAACCTCCCCCTTGGAAAGTTTTATCTCATCTTCATTCGGATTCCCCATAACAGCCCGATAAGTTCATATAGTGATTATAGCAGAAAATAGTTAAGAAAAGGTTAACAAACCCCTCTATATTGATCCCGCCCACAAAAAACCCCGCCAAATCAGCGGGGTTTTCTAAGAATTCTGTAAACCAGCGATCTACTGGTCGTTCATCCTGCGAAGTTTTTTCGCGCGGCGGACAGCTTCCTGTGCCTTACGAACTTTCTTTTCAGAAGGTTTTTCATAAAAACGACGTTGTTTAACTTCTTTAAACAGGCCTTCTTTTTGAAGTTTGCGTTTCAGGATCTTTAGAGCCTGATCAACATTGTTATCTCTTACGCTAATTTCTACCATAAAATTTACATCCTTTATATATGGGAGTTGCTTTTTAAGCGTTTTGTACTAGCTTGTCAATAAGATATCTAAACAAGGCCGATATTTGTATGAATAATGAGCATAAACAGGCAATTAATGAGAAATTCATGGAGTTGCTGCAGTTTGAACCCTGGAACCAGGCCACCCTGGAAAAAGCTTGTGGCGAAGCAGGTTTTAACCCTGACTATATAGATGTCGTATATCCCGGCAAAATAGAGGAGTTCACCAAGGAATTCGTACAAGGCTGCAATAGCCAGGCTTTTTTAAAAGCAAAAGAAAATTGGGCGGCCTTAAAAACCACCAAAAAAGTTGAGGAAATCATTTTCCAGCGCATCTGCCAATATCATTTTAAACTTAAGAACCTTGAAGGGCTGAAAAAGTTTTTATCATATAGCGCCACCCCTTCACATATTCACGCAAGCCTGAAAAATATTTATGATTTCTCGAGCGAGGTGTGGTATGAATTAGGCGATAGGTCAGTAGATATTTCATATTACACTAAAAGATTATCTCTTTCCGCGATTTATTCAAAATCTATGCTATATTCACTGAGTGATAAAAGTGACAATCTGCATCAAACGAGAGAATTTATTCAAAAGTCTATTGACGGCTTGATGAAAATAAATAAGTTAAAGCAGAAAGTTAATGAAATTATTAATATTATACCATTTAAATTCAGGGCGTGACCATGTCAAATACACTTACAAGAGCAGCAATAGCTGAACAAGTTCAGAAAACCCTGGGCTTCTCATTCACTGAATCCACTGAGTTGGTTGATTCCCTGGTTGAGGAAATGTGCATCGCTTTAGAAAAGAACGGCTCATTGAAGATCTCCTCATTCGGAACTTTCACCGTTAACCAGAAAAGCCAACGCATCGGCCGCAACCCAAAAACCAAGGAAGAAGCAATCATTTCCCCACGCAAAGTTGTGAGCTTCTACACTTCAAACATTTTAACTGACGATATCAACGGAACTAAGTAGTCCCGCGATACATCAAAACCAAAAACCCCGCCAATTAGCGGGGTTTTTTATTGCTGATTTTTGCCTTGTCATTCCAGCGAACACACTAGTGTGGAAAGCTGGAAACCAGTTGTGCGATAAGCGCAGAACAACTCCTCAATCTCTAACCCCGCCGCTAGTTTCCAGCTTGCGCTGGAATGACAGTTGGGTGAGTTATCAGGCCGCCTTCTCAATAAAGTCCTCCAAAAGAGTTTTGATCGCGGCCTTCTCAAAAACGATCTGCACATGTTGCCCGTTCACGTTCAGCACCCGGCCAAACCCGAACACCGGATGGGTCACTTTATCACCGACCGAGAATTTGCTTTTCGGTTTTTCGAATGTATAGCCCGTGACCGGCTTCTGGAAGCGTGACTGGGAAGATTTAAACTCATATTCTTCCTCACGGTCACTGCGGGTTTTATAGCCCGGGCCCATATTTCCGCGGCCGGTATTATTTATCGCCTCAATATGTTCCTTCGGCAATTCATCAATGAATCGTGAAGGGATAGAGCTGATGATATTCCCAAAAACCATCCTGCTAGACGAGAACGAAATGGTCAGCCGTTTTTTCGCGCGCGTGATCGCAACATAAGCAAGCCGGCGTTCTTCCTCAAGCCCATCCCTCCCGAGCTCATCAATCGTCTGCTGCGATGGGAACAGCCCTTCTTCCCAGCCCGGCAAAAATAAATTCTCGAACTCCAACCCCTTCGCGCCGTGGATGGTCATTATTGAAACCATATCTTCCTGCGCCTTATCGTCAGAATCTGCAACCAAACTCACATGTTCAAGGAATTCATCAATATCACGGAACTGTGCCAGCGCGCCGGAAAGCTCCATCAGATTTTCCACGCGGCCTTTTGCCTCGATGGTCTTTTCTTCCTTCCACATATTTATATAGCCAGATTCATCAAGGATTTTTTTCACCGTTTCAACATGACCGATTTGCGAAAAACAATTTCTCCATTCATCAAATTTTTTCATCAGGTTTGAAAGCGTTTCATGAATTTTTGGCTTCAGTGCCTTTGTTTCAATAGCCTTACGAATGGCTGCATTCAGTGTAATTCCATTAGCACGCGCAGAGAATTTAATATCATCTATCGTCTTATCACCCAGCCCGCGCTTCGGTGTATTTATTATGCGCTCAAGCGCCAGGTCATTATCACTCTGGTAAATTGCGCGCATATAGGCTATCGCATCGCGGATCTCCATCCGCTCATAAAACCGCAACCCACCCAGAATGCGATATGGTATTGCGCGTTTTAAAAAACATTCCTCGAACGCGCGCGTCTGATATCCAGCCCGCACCAATATCGCCACATCATCAAGTTTCTGCTTATGTGTTTGCTGTAGGGATTCGATCTCATCAGCAATATAAGTGGCCTCTCCCCTGTCATCCCAAAGTGAAGCCAGCCTTACCTTCTGCCCCGGCCCGTGATGCGCGCGCAATGTTTTACCAAGCCGCGATTCGTTATTTGAAATCAAACAATCCGCCGCCGCCAATATATCCGCAGTAGAACGGTAATTGGTTTCCAGCCTGATTATCTTCGCGCCGTCAAAATCTTTTTCAAACCGCAAAATATTTCCCACTTCCGCCCCGCGCCAGCCATAGATAGACTGGTCATCATCACCCACGCAGCAGATGTTATGGTTCGCCAGCGCCAGCAGCCGCAACCACTGATATTGCGCAACGTTGGTATCCTGATATTCATCCACCAGCATATATTTAAAACGCCGCTGATATTCCGCCAGCACATCGCGGTTATTTTTCAAAATAACTATCGTCTTTAAAATAAGATCACCGAAATCTATCACGTTCAAAGTTTCGCACCTTGCCTGATACTCCTTGTAAACCGCCATTACCGCGTCATCAGCATCCAGCACATCATTTGGTGTGAGCGCCCTGTCCTTCCAGCGGTTAATGGTCGCCTGCATTGCCTTCGGGTTGAATCTTTTATCATCAAGGTTCTGCGATTTTATTATTTCCTTCAGCAACCGCAGCTGGTCATCCTGGTTGATTATCGCAAAATTCTCGCGCAACCCGGCAAGTGTATAATGGCGCCTTATCATCTTCAAACATATGCCGTGAAAAGTGCCTATCCACAAACCCTGCGCGGTATCACCCACCATTTGTGCAATGCGGTGTTCCATTTCCTTCGCCGCTTTATTGGTGAATGTCACCGCCAATATCTGGCTCGGGAATGCCAAGGCCTGGTGCAGAATGAATGCGATACGCGTTGTCAAAACCCGCGTTTTCCCGGTTCCCGCACCCGCCAATACCAAAAGTGGCCCTTCGGTTGTAGTAACAGCCTGCGCCTGTTCATTGTTCAGTGATTCGAGTATTTTATTGAAATCTTGCATATAAACAGGTGAGAGGTTACAGGTGGCAGGTTACAGGTTATAGTTTTTTTTGGAAATAGATTTTTGCACAAAAAGCTTTAATTTCTTACCTGTAACCTGTAACCTCTCACCTGTAACCTATATATTTTAAAATGACCAAAATTAAAATCGCCCCATCCATCCTCTCCGCAGATTTTGCAGATCTTGGCGTGGAGATACAGGCCGTAGAAAAAGCCGGCGCAGATATCATACATGTTGATGTGATGGACGGGCATTTCGTGCCGAACCTCACCATTGGCCCAGTTGTTATCAACTCCATCCGCAAAACCACAAAACTCCCGTTTGATGTTCATTTGATGATAGAAACACCGGAAAAATATATTGAGGCTTACGCAAAAGCCGGCGCAGATATCATAACCTTCCACCATGAAGCGGTGAAAGATTCCAGCGCAGTTATAAAACAGATCAAGGCGCTCGGCAAAAAAGCCGGCATCTCAATAAAACCAAACACCTCTGAACAAGTGCTGAAAGATATTGTGGCTGAACTTGACCTTATTCTGGTGATGAGCGTTGAACCCGGCTTCGGCGGCCAGAAATTCATGCCGAACTCAATTGAAAAACTTCAGAAGCTGAGAAAAATGATAGATGCAACCGGCCGCGATATAATGCTCGAAGTCGATGGCGGCATAAACCGCGAAACCATAAAATTCGTACTTGATGCCGGTGCTGATACCATAGTTGCCGGCAGCGCTGTATTCGGCGGCGATGCTGGAAAATATGCTGAGAATATTAGAATTTTACGCGGTTAGTTTTATGGATGATAATTTAAAATCAGAAATCAAAAAACTTCTCGAACAAAACAAAAACTCCCCGCACCCGAAAGATAACCAAGAGCTGGAAAAAATCCTGGCCAACACCAAAGAGATCGGCGGCCCGAAGGAAGGCACCACAAAACATGGCGACTGGAGCGTTAAAGGCCGGGTCAGTGATTTTTAAATTTCTTCCACTTGTCATTATTCTAAAATAAAAAACAGCGTGAGCGGCTAAATTTTTTAGGGTCGCTCCCTAAAAAATTTTGTCTTAATTATAACAATCAAAAATTCTTTATTTTTGATTAAGCGGAAGTTTCTCCGCCACCGCGAACGCCACTGCAAAACCTTCCTTCTCATCCGAAAGGCTTAAGTGTATTATCAATGATTCAAACTTTTTTAAATTCACCAGCGGCTTGCCGCTATCTGCGTTGGTAATTTCAATATCATGGAATGAAAGCTGCTCGCCGATGCCGGTTCCAACTGCCTTTGCCACCGCCTCTTTAGCGGCGAAACGCTTGGCAAGATAGGCAATTTTATTCTCAGGATTATTTATCTCGATATAATAATTACGCTCCCTGTCAGTCAGGATACGCCGCACAAATTTACTGCCGAAAGCCTCCAGGGCATATTCTATACGTTCCAGGGAAATTATATCTGTGCCGATACCATGTATCATAGATTTTCGCTTATTACGGCCTTCATTTTCCTGATAACCTCAGGCAATCCCTCAAACATTGCTTCGCCCATGAGGAAATGTCCAATGTTTAATTCAACTATCTGCGGTATTTTCACAATATCCGGCACTGTTTCATAGGTCAGTCCATGCCCGGCATGGCAAGTCACCCCCAGTTTTTCAGCCCTTGCGCAGGCCGCAATGATCTTTTCCAGTTCGGCCTCCCGTGCATCACCCGTTTTATGGCAATATGAACCGGTATGGAACTCCACAATATCCGCACCTGCTTTAGCTGCCCATTCAAGCTGGTTCATATCGGCATCAATGAAAAGCGAGGTCAAGATCCCGGCCTTTTTCAGCGCTTTTGAAAAATCACTTAAAACATCAAAATTCTTCTGAACATCAAGTCCGCCCTCAGTGGTAAGCTCTGCCCGCTTCTCTGGCACTATACAACACGAGTTCGGCTTCACCTGCAATGCGATATTTTTCATCTCATCAGTCGCCGCGATCTCAAGATTCATCGGCAGGATAACATTTTTCCTTATCTCAAGAACATCATTATCGCGAATATGGCGCCTGTCCTCGCGCAAATGCACGGTTATGCCATCCCCTCCGGAAGCCTTCACAAGCTGCGCAGCTTTCAGCACGGAAGGGTGCGCATCGCCCCTCGCATTACGCAAGGTTGCAACATGGTCTATATTTACGCCGAGTTTTACCAGCCGTTTCATATGGCAAATTTGTAATTTTGAAAAAACTAACGATATTAATAATATAATTAACCCGAATTAAAAGAAATTTATGCTTGGCACACCCTGGATCAAATCATACCCACCCGGGCTGGACTGGAATACGAAGATAGAACCTCAACCCATTTTCGCCCTGATAGACAGGGCCGCAGAGAATTTCGGCAAGAACCCGGCGATAGATTTTGAAGGCAAAACCCATACCTATGCCGAAGTTAATAACCTGATCGAGCAGGCTGCCAAGGCCTTTGTTGAGATAGGCGTCAAGAAAGATTCAAAAGTAGCGATATTCCTGCCAAACTGCCCGCAATTCATCATCAGCTATTTCGGCATATTGAAGGCTGGCGGCACCGTTGTCAATTGCAGCCCGCTTTACTCAGAGGCCGAAGTTGATGCACTTGCGAAAGATTCCGACACTGAAATCATCATAACACTTAACTTCAACATACTTTACCCGAAAGCGGAAAGTATCCTGAAAAAATCGCTTCAGAATGGCGGCAAGGTCAAAAAAATTATCGTCTGCAACCTCCCGGAAGTTCTGCCATTCCCCAAAAATATCCTGTTCCCGCTGGCCAAAGGCAAAGATGTTTCGCCGGTTACATATACTGAAAACGTGATCTCATGGGCTGATTTTATAAAGCTCGGCAAAAATTCAACCACCGACATTAAAAACATTAAAATTGATGTGAACGACACCGCCGTCATCCAATATACCGGCGGCACCACCGGCACTCCAAAAGGCGCAGAACTCACCCACGCCAATATCTATGTCAACGCAATGCAAAGCCGTTATTACGGCGAACTTATCCCGCATGGCAAAGGCGTGATGCTCATCGTTCTCCCGCTCTTCCACGTTTTCGCGATGACCGCCGGAATGCTGTTCGGCATTGCCGGTGCTGAGAAACTGGTGCTGCACCCGCGCTTTGAGATCAAAAAAGTTTTAAAAGATATTGAACGGAAGAAGATCACCACCCTGCCCGGCGTGCCAACAATGTATAACGCCGTAAACAACTTTAAGAAAGTTGGGGATTATAACCTGAAAAGCGTCAGGATATGCGTTTCCGGCGGCGGCCCGCTACCGGTGGAGGTCAAAAAGAAATTTGAAGAACGCACAGGCTGCATTCTGGTTGAAGGCTACGGCCTGACTGAAACCTCACCCGTTGTTTCGTGCAATCCTTTGATTGGTTTAAATAAGGCGGGCTCTATCGGCTTGCCTTTTCCACAGACCGAGATATTTATCGAAGACCTGGAAAATCCCGGAAAATACCTGGAAGTTGGCCAGAAGGGAGAACTCTGTGTAAAAGGCCCGCAGGTGATGAAAGGCTATTACAAACGCGCCGAGGCCACTAGCGAATGCCTCAAGGATGGCATCCTGAAAACCGGCGATATAGCCATGGTTGATGAAGACGGCTATATTTTCATCGTTGACCGCCTTAAGGAAATGATAATTTCCGGCGGTTTCAAGATATACCCACGCCATGTGGAGGAGGTTCTCTATAAATGCCCGGGCGTGGTGGAAGCCGCGGTTATCGGCATTGACGATGAGTATAGCGGCCAGAAAGTTAAGGCTTTTGTGGTGTGCGGAAAAAATGCTTCTTGCTCTCACGATCAGATTAAGGAATATTGCAGGCAGAACCTCGCAAAACACGAGCAACCAAAAATAATCGAGATCCGCGACAGCCTGCCAAAATCCGCAGTCGGCAAAATTTTAAAGAAGGAATTGAAGTAATCAGCCTGGTATTTTACCATCTTGCAGGCTCTTTTGATATCCGCCCCTAACGAACTCTGTTACATAAAACCTATCTTCGCCTTGAGCCAGCTCATTTAAATACTTCTGCACAAAGTAACTCGGTGGATAAGCTGCTCTTTCATCTTTACTATTAGCAAACCATTCAACCGCCTTTTTATCCTTCTCCGGAACCTGTCCCATTAATTTATCATATTTCTCTTTTTCACCCTCATCAGGCACCTTTAACTGTCCTGTTTTAGCAAGATTATTGATAACTTTTTTATTATCCCATCCTTCTATATTCTTATCATTTGCAGTTATCTCACCAGTTTTAACATCTATATTCATAAATTTCCGCATGAATAGCGTCTGCGCTACTCCATTAAATCCGGCCTCATCATAAGCCGCTTCCACCTCAGCAGGAGCCTTATAAGAACCTGGGGAACCTATGTTGATAACATTATTGATCGGTTTAATACTCATTATCTTGTTAGTAAGACTCTCTATAAATTTGTCTTCACTTCCGGCACCATCTTGCTCCAAATGCACATCAAGCATTAAACGTGATATTAAGTTATCTATCCTTTTATTACCAAAATTTTGAATATCTAAGATCTTATCACTACTACCTGTCGGCAGAAATTGTGTCCACCATTTCGCCGCTTTTTCTGCCAGCTCTCTTGTTATAGTACTCATTTTCTATCTCCATGATTCTGCCCTAATTATACAACACAAATATTAACAAAAGGTTAACTTTTAACATTTTTTTGTTTTTTTGCTATCCTATTGTAATTATTCAAATAAAATAATATTTTTCTTATTACTGGTTAATAAAAAAGTTGAAATACCCCTAACTACCTATTACTCAGTACATATCAGGAGCTAAAACTATGTCACACAACACATTCGGGAAATTATTCAGGTTCACCACATGGGGCGAAAGCCACGGCCGCGCTATCGGCTGCGTGGTAGATGGCGTTCCGCCGCTTATCAAACTTTCGGAAGCTGATATCCAGCCCTTCCTGAATGAACGTAAACCCGGCCAGAGCAAATTCACCACCCAGCGCAATGAGGAAGATAAAGTTGAGATACTTTCCGGCGTTTTTGAAGGCCAGACCACCGGCGCCCCGATTTCCCTGATAATCTGGAACACCGACCAACGCTCGAAAGATTACGGCGATATCGTTGAGAAATTCCGCCCCGGCCACGCTGACCTTACCTACACAAAAAAATATGGCATCCGCGACCACCGCGGCGGCGGCCGCTCTTCTGCACGCGAAACCGCAATGCGCGTTGCTGCCGGCGCAATTGCCCGCAAAATATTGGGTGATAAAATAAAAATTCGCGCAGCAATAACCCGCATCGGTGAGATCGAGATAAACCGCAACAATTGGGATTGGAACGAAACGCGAAAAAACCCGTTCTTCTCACCCGACAAAAAAGCGGTCAGCAAATTTGAGGATTATATAACCAAGATCCGCAAACAAGGCTCGTCGGTCGGCGCTGAGATTGAAGTAGTTGCAAGCGGCGTTCCCCTTGGCCTGGGTGAGCCTGTCTATGGCAAACTTGATGCTGATATTGCCAGCGCATTCATGAGCATCAATGCGGTTAAATCGGTTGAGATAGGCTTGGGCGCCGCTTCCGCAAAAAGCCGCGGCGAAGTAAATTCTGACCAGATGCGCAAAAGCAAAACATCCCCTAACGGTATAAAATTCCTGAGCAATAATGCCGGGGGAATTCTGGGGGGCATCTCAACCGGGCAGGATATTGTTGCTAGGTTCACCTGCAAACCGACCAGCTCCATTTTAACCCCGATGCTAACTGTTGATGCAAACGGTGATAACGCCGAAATAATCACTAAAGGCCGCCACGACCCTTGCGTTGGCATCCGCGCTGTTCCGGTCGGGGAATCTATGCTTGCTATAGTTCTGGCAGATCACCTTCTGCGCCACCGTGGGCAGATAGGCCTTTAATAAGCTTTAAACCCTATCTTGAAGGGTAACCATAACCTGGTTGCGGCTGCTGATATTGGTTCTGGTATGTCACTGGCGGCGGAGAACCTTGCGGCTGCCTTACAGAGTTTTGAATGTTATTATTTACCCGGTTTTGCGTTTTATTATCAGTATCAACCGCTTCATCAGCCGGCGCACAGCCTTTGATATCATAGATCTTGTTCAGGTAATTAACGCGGGAATCTGCTGCCTGAATGGCATCATCAGCGCTCATGTAAGTGTCTATATAACCAAGCGGCATTACAATGGATTTCACACCAAGCTGTTTTTTCTCAGTGGCCTGTTTTTTGTAAAAATCTGCCTCGTTTATTTCAAGAAGGATTTCGCTGCATGAAAGGTTTTTATCACCACGTTTAAGCGGCTCAACCTTTTCAGCATGTTCACCACAGGAAGAAAGAAGAACTAAAATTGTGGAAAGAGTTAAAACTTTTTTAAACATTCATATACCTATTTGGTTATTTTCTGCGGATATTGTAGTATGACCATTTTGGAATTCAAGAATTTTCATGTAAAAACCTGTAAAACCTAAATTTTTCTCGCCCTTTCAGGTAGCATGACCGGAATTCCATCCACCACCGGGAACGCCAACCCGGCTTTTTCCGAAATAAGCTCATTGGCCGCCTCATCATAGATAAGCTCGGTTTTTGTAAGCGGACAGGCCAGAACCTCAAGCACTTCCGGAGAAAGTTTTTTTTGCGGGGCCATTAAATACCCAATATTTTCTTAAAATCTTCCGAAGCCTTGACCGGATTGAATTCGATGATCTTATAAGTGGCAACCTTGTGCACCATGAACGGGTCATTATCCATGATTTCCGCCAGGGTTTCCTTGCTCACATTATGCGCAAGAATTATCCCCCCGGTGCGTGGGTGCTGCGGGCCAGATGCGATGAAAATACCCTTCGCGTAAGACTCATCCAGATAAGCCCGGTGCGCCAGCAGATAAGTATCCAGCTCCGCGGTTGAAACAGTGTAGTGTAGTTCGATTATGTAAATTGATTTGGTCATACCGTCCCATTATTAATACAGATATCAGGATATTACCATCTTTAATCTGATTCAAGCGACTTTATCTTGTCCTGAAGTTTTTGATAATATTTTACATTTTCCATTGCCACCGCAACCGTATCTGCCAGTGACTGGAGTATAGATATCTCCTGCTCAGTGGCCTGATGCTCGGTAGACCAGTAATTACCAATTGCCCCTACCGCCGGGTTCCCCACTGCAACCATCATCATGCTTTTCACAAAAGTAGGTCGATACGCATCTATAGGAACGCGATGGTCTTTATATATATCTTCTATAGCCACGGGTTTATTGTTGTTCATTACCCAGCCACTAACACAGTTTTCCAGCGGAAACCTCAGTCCTTTCCATAACGGCCCGATCGCGCTTTCATCCACATAAAAGCATTTATCACCATCTTTCAGAACGAACGTTGCACCATCTGCACCTGCAAGCTGGCGCCCGGTGATGCGCACCACATCAAGAATATCCTGCAATGACCGCGCCCGAGCAAGCTCCTGCGCCGCAGCCACCAGCTCCTCCATCGCAAAGACATAATCACTTTGTTTTTTAACATCCACGGCAGCCTTATCACGATGAACCACACCAGACATAAACCCTCCCTCAACTTAAAAAATATGTTGCCTATGATTATACCCCCACCTGGATAAATTTTCCATTACATATAGAACTATTTGAAGTTATGGGGTTTTTTGTATTATTTTGGGGCGCTATAAGGGAAGGTCAGAGAGCGTGTGATTCATACGTATCTAATTCCTTGTAAGATATGTATAAGCCGTAGAAAAAAGAAAAAATATTATAGAAAGCCAAAACGCCCAAATTGTTAGCTTTAAAGATTTTCCTTGGTCTCTACTAATTTTTTCTACCACCGCCTCTCTTGCATATATTAAAGAGGCTATTTCCAATAGTTTATTAGATAAAATTTCTTTTTCTTTAGCGACAGATATTTCATATATATCTGTTAGCAGAACTCTTTCTCTCTCAGGAAGATTTTTAAACGGCTCTTTACTATTTGCTATTTGAATTTTTTCTTTAACAACTTTAATCAAAGTATTTATTCTATCAAGAAACTCAATATTACCTTTTAAATAAAAACCGTTTTTTAAGTATTTAAGTGAATAAAGAATTTCGTCCAATTTCGGCATTTTCACTTCGTAATGACCAGAATAAATATCTAAAAGATCTTCTATATTCAACTTTTCATTAGCAATCACAGCCTTTTCTAGTAAATTTAGAAATTCAGCTTTTTTATTATTTTTTGAGTCGAACCCTCTTAACTCATTTATTTCACCTACATTGTATTTTATCTCCTCAAGATAACTTTCATGAAGCTTTAATTCATTAAATCTGCTTTTTAACCTTGCAATCATTGCAGCTGTTGAGGCGATTAGAGCCCCTAGAGAAGCAGCTATCATAGGTATTTCTATACTCATATTTACTCCGCCTTCACATAAATCTCCGAACCCATCTCCTTAAACTTTGCGCTCATTTCATCCATGGATTTTTGGGCTTCCAGCTCGTTCGTGGTTTCAGGCTGGGCTGCAATCGAGTTCTCGGTTTTAGCAAATTCCCTCACCTCCTGCGATATCTTCATCGAGCAGAATTTCGGCCCGCACATTGAGCAGAAATGCGCAACTTTCGCGCCATCTGCTGGCAATGTTTCATCGTGGAATTCTTTTGCCGTGTCAGGGTCTAGACTCAAATTGAACTGGTCTTCCCACCTGAAATCAAAACGCGCACGTGAAAGTGCATCATCACGCATCTGCGCACCCGGATGCCCCTTCGCAAGGTCTGCCGCGTGGGCTGCAAGCTTGTAAGTTATCACTCCATCTTTCACATCTTTTTTATTCGGCAAACCGAGATGTTCTTTCGGCGTAACATAGCACAGCATCGCAGTGCCGAACCAACCTATCATCGCCGCACCAATGCCAGAAGTTATATGGTCATAACCCGGCGCAATATCAGTGGTAAGCGGCCCCAAAGTATAGAACGGCGCCTCACCGCAAGCTTCGATCTGCTTATCCATATTTTCTTTGATCAGGTGCATCGGCACATGTCCCGGCCCTTCTATCATCGTCTGCACATCATGCTTCCACGCGATCTGCGTAAGCTCGCCAAGAGTTTTCAACTCAGCAAATTGCGCTGCATCATTAGCATCTGCAATTGAACCCGGGCGAAGACCATCACCCAAACTGAACGCAACATCATATTGCTTCAACAATTCGCAGATATCTTCAAAATTCGTATAAAGGAAATTTTCCTTGTGATGCGCCATGCACCATTTCGCATGTATAGACCCACCGCGCGAAACTATACCCGTAACACGGTTTTGCGTTAGAGGCACAAACGGCAAACGAACGCCCGCGTGGATGGTAAAATAATCAACACCCTGCTCACATTGCTCGATAAGTGTATCGCGGAAAATCTCATAGGTCAGCTCTTCGGCAATACCATTAACCTTTTCCAGCGCCTGATAGATCGGCACCGTACCAACCGGCACCGGTGAGTTACGCACTATCCATTCGCGCGTGGTATGAATATTTTTTCCGGTTGAAAGATCCATGATAGTATCCCCGCCCCAACGCGTTGACCAAACCATTTTCTCAACCTCTTCACCGATCGATGAAGTAACCGCCGAGTTCCCGATATTAGCATTTATCTTCACCAGGAAATTCCGCCCGATTATCATCGGCTCAGATTCCGGGTGGTTGATATTCGATGGGATAATAGCACGACCGCGCGCAACCTCACTCCGCACGAATTCAGGCGTGATCTCATCCTGGATGCTCGCGCCCCAGCTATATCCACCCTTGGAATTTTTCGGCAGCGCACCCTTGCGCCCCATATTTTCGCGGATGGCAATGAATTCCATTTCCTGCGTGATTATCCCCTGGCGTGCATAATGCATTTGCGAAACATTCTTACCTTTTTTCGCCCGCAGCGGGGTTTTATTCGGGTATAAAAATTCTGCATCCAGTGAATTTTCGTTATAATCTTTCAGGCCATTATCTTCCGGCCTAACCGCGCGCCCGGCATATTCCTCAACATCACCGCGCCCGCGTATCCAGCTATCGCGAACCTTCGGCAAGCCCTTGCGTATATCAAATTTCTGTGTCGGGTCAGTATAAATTCCTGAGGTATCATAAACCCTAAGCGGCACTTCCAGCGCCTTTGGCGAAACCGATATCTCACGCATCGCAACTTTTATTTCCGGGTGGATATTTCCCGGAACATAGATCTTCTTTGAATTCGGGAACGGCTCTTGCGATATAAGAAAGTTAGGATCATTGATCAGATCATTTTTCTTTTTCGTATTCGGTACAGCTGGTGACATTTTTTGGCCCAAGTTTTTTGTGAAAATCCGAGCCTTTTTATAGGGTTTTATTGGCAGTTTGGCAAGGAGAAAGGAAATTATTATCGGGTAAAGGAACCTACCGTTTGCACCGCTACCCGTAGTTTATCAGATGGCATTTCAGGCGCAATATTCCCCGCGGTCACCCGGTGATATACTTTATCATTATTCCATATCACCATCGAGCCTTGTATCAAAGTATGTTTTACAAAATTTCCTGCACATAACTCATCAAATTTCTGTAATGCATGTTTATTGCTTAGATCACGATTCACTATAAAATTCATTTCATCATTATATGGGTGAAGAAAATCATATGCGTTTTTTCTGTTATCCAGCATTATCTTTTTAAGACTCTCATCATCCATTTTTTTAAGCACCGTTAAAACATCAAGAAATTCATTCTCTGCACCTTCATTATTCCTTACCACGCCCACACTGATAACATTTTCATAAGACATATCTTTATGGAACCTTGAGCCATTGAAACTAATTTTACCCTCATTATCCTTCGATCTTGGCAATACATTGCTACTTATAAGGTTTATCTCCATATTGTGATATATCCCTGCCGTCACATAAACGAATATATCTGATGCAAGATCAGGCTGAACCGGCAAATTACGAATTATTACTGGGGATCTTTCTACACCATGCACGGTTTCCCTGATATGGCTAAGGATATCTTCTGGAAATACATGTTGAACTATTTCTCCCAGCTTTGCTTTTACTTCGTTGGAAAAACCATCAACCGCAATATACTTAGTCTCTGCTATTATAGGAGACATGGCGGCTACCAGATGACCACCCCATTCATCAATTAAGGAAAATTCGATCTTTTTCATGCAACCATTATAGCACGAAAAGGTTAAGGAATAGTTAACAGAATAGCTTTTTAACTAATTGATCTACTTAGTTTTTTAATTTACTTTTACTCAGAATATCAAACTCCTGCAACGTCTTCAGTAGTTCTTCGATGTTTGAAAGCTTCACCATGCATGGGCCGTCAGATGGCGCGTTATCCGGGTCCTGGTGAGATTCCATGAAAACGCCTGCAACGCCAACTGCAATGGCCGCGCGCGAAAGTGTTTCAACGAACTGGCGCTGGCCGCCGCTGCTGCCGCCCTGCCCGCCTGGCTGCTGGACTGAGTGAGTAGCATCCATGATGACCGGCATTCCGGTTTGTTCAGCCATGGTCGGGAATCCGCGGAAATCTGTAACCAGAGTGTTATAACCGAATGAAGTGCCACGGTCTGTAACCAGAACGTTGGTGTTACCTGATCCGGTAATTTTATCCACCACATTTTTCATATCCCATGGTGCCAAAAACTGCCCCTTCTTAACATTCACCACTTTGCCGGTTTTCGCGGCAGTGATAAGCAGGTCTGTCTGGCGACAAAGAAACGCCGGGATTTGCAGCACATCTACCACCTCACCCGCAATTTTGGCCTGCTCTTCATTATGGATATCAGTTAGCACCGGGCAGCCGAAGGCTTTTTTAACCTCTTCAAATATCGGCAGGGTATTTTCCAACCCCATCCCGCGCTTACCGCTGAGAGATGTACGGTTTGCTTTATCAAATGAACTTTTATAGATGAACGGAATTTTGAGTTTGTCGGTAACCTTCACCAGATATTCAGCGGTCATCATCGCGTGGTCACGGCTTTCAACCTGGCACGGGCCAGATATAAGCACGAACGGCAGATTATTGGCAATATTGACCTTGCCCGCTTTTACCAGATGATTCCTTCCAATATTCACTATCATTTTAAACCCTCAATTAACCGACTAATTTACTAACAAAACCTTCCAACCCAAGTAACCGCTTCTTGCGGTTCCGTTCAGCATGCAAAATGTGGACAACTTTTTCCACCGCTTCCTCAACATTGCTGTTTACCAGTATATAGTCATAAATTCCCCAATGCGAAATTTCGCTGGTGGCCTTGCCCATCCTTTCATTTATAACCTTCTCATCATCAAGCGCCCGGGCACGCAGCCTGGTTTCAAGTTCTTTCATTGAAGGCGGCAGGATAAAAACACTTGCAACATCAGGCTTGCACTTCTCTTTCAGCTGCATGGTGCCCTGCCAGTCTATATCGAACAGAACATCCTCACCACGCGCGAGCCTTTCATAAACCGGCTTCGCAGGGGTGCCATAATTATTGCCGAACACGTTTGCGTGTTCAAGGAATTCACCCTTCCCCGCCATTTCCTGGAATTTTTCTTCCGATACGAAATAGTAATCTTTCCCGTCGACCTCATTGGCGCGCATTTTGCGGGTAGTGGCAGAAACTGACATGAACAGGCCTTTCTGGGCTTCCAGAACCTTGCGCGAGATAGTGGTTTTACCTGCACCGGATGGCGAGGAGAGAATTAGCATCAGGCCTTTGCGGGAAATTTCCATAAAGAGAGTTGTTAGAGTTTAGAGTTGAGAGTTTAGTTATTTGATCTATTTATTAAACACTAAACTCTGAATTCTCAACTCTAAACTCTAACTGATGCATAAATTTTCAAATACTGAATCTGCTCTGGGAAAATTCTGGCAGTTAAGTGCGGCTGATGAGAACTATACAATGGCCGCCCAGCAAAAGTTCGGCATCTCGAATTTATTGGCACGCATTCTAAGCCAGAAGAATGTTGAACTTGAGGCGATACCTGACTTTCTCGACCCAAAACTAAAGAATCTCCTCCCCTCCCCTTATCTTCTGAAAGATATGGATAAAGCCGTTCAGCGCATTGCCGCCGCCATTAAAAACAAAGAAAATATCGCGATATATGGTGATTATGACGTTGATGGCGCCAGCGCCACCGCCATTTTGACCAAATATTTCCGCAGCCTCGATGTTCAGCCCGAAATTTACATACCCGACCGCATAAAAGAAGGCTATGGCCTGAACACCCAGGCCTTGCTCGACCTCAAAAAACGCGGCAACGCGCTGGTAATATCGGTCGATTGCGGCATAACTGCCTTTGAACCCATACTGGAAGCCAAGAACGCCGGGCTTGATGTGGTGGTGATAGATCACCATTTAAGCGCGGAACATATGCCGGTTGCGGTTGCGGTGGTGAACCCGAATCGGGTTGATGATAATTCCGGCCTGAATAATCTGTGTGCTGCCGGGGTAAGCTTTATGCTGCTGGTGGGCCTGAATAAATTCCTGCGCGAGGATGGTTTTTTCAAACAAAACAAACTGAATGAGCCAGACCTGCTGAAACTTCTTGATCTGGTGGCGCTTGGAACCGTTTGCGATGTCATGACCCTGACCGGCATAAACCGCGGGTTCGTTTCACAAGGTTTAAAAATGCTGAGCAACCGCACCAACCCCGGCCTTGCTGAGATATGTGATATCGCCGGCTTAAAAAACAAACCTGATGTTTACAGTTTAGGCTTCCTGATCGGCCCAAGGATAAACGCCGCCGGAAGGATAGGCGATTGCTCGCTCGGCGCGAAGATCCTCAGCAGTAATGATGAGGTTTTTACCAAAAGCACCGCCGCAATTTTAAACGATCTCAACAAAGAGCGCCAGGAAATTGAAAAGCTGGCTTTGCAACAGGCTGTCAAACAGGCCGAAAAGCAGCATGAAAAAAACAAGCACGCACCACTCATTTTAGTTCACTCCGCAGATTGGCACCAGGGGGTGATCGGCATTGTGGCCGGGCGCTTAAAAGAAATGTTCAACAAACCAACTGCGGTCATCTCAATAACCGGGGGCATCGGCAAAGCCTCTGCCAGAAGTGTCAGCGGGATTGATTTCGGCAGCGCCGTTGCCAACGCGAAAGCCGCCGGAATAATAACTATAGGCGGTGGGCACAAGGCGGCAGCGGGCTTCACCATAAATGAAAATAAAATTGGCGAACTCCACGATTTTTTATCCCGCCAGTTTGAAAAACCTTATCTGGAATATATCACCAACAAAAACTCCTATGCGAATCTTTCACTGAAAGTTTCCTCGGTCAACCTCGAGCTCATAAACGAAATGGAAAAACTTGCGCCGTTCGGGAATGGCAACAGCGAACCAAAAATAATCCTTGAGGATGCTAAAATAGTTAAAACAAAAATAGTCGGCGAAAAACATCTGCAATGTTTTATCTCAGAGGCCGGCCTTGCAAAAAATTCCGCCACGATAAAAGGCGTTTGCTTTAATTGTGTAGATACCAAGCTTGGTGAAAAACTTGAAGCGGCTTATATGAAAAATGCATCAATCCTCGGAAAATTACGCAAGAACATCTGGAATGGCACGGAAAACATTGAGTTTTTGATAGAAGATATTGTACTATAATAGCCTGGTATAGCCATTTTAAAATTCACATGAAAATTATCCTTACAACTTTCCTTGGCGTTTTATTTACCCTTTGCTTCGCGCCTTACCACTATTTCATCCTCGGTTTTTTCTCATTCACCGGACTATTTCTAATTCTCGACTCCCTCAAAACCAGCCGCCAGGTTTTCTGGCACGGCTTCTTCTTTGCGTTCGCCCATCACGTCACCGGGCTTTACTGGATATCATATTCCATGCTGGTAGAGGCCGACAAATTCGCCTGGATGATACCTTTTTCCGCAAGCCTCATCCCCGCTTACCTGGCGCTTTACGCGGGGTTTGCTTGTTACCTGACCTATAAACTTAACTTTAAACCCATACCCAAAATAATATTTTTCACCAGCCTCTGGGTATTGGCCGAATATGCCCGCGGAACTTTACTCACCGGCTTTCCGTGGAACCTGGCTGGCTACACCGCCATCTCGCAAATCGCCCTTGCACAGTTCGCCAGTATTTTCGGGGTTTACGGCTTAAGCGCCGTGGTAATTTTTTTATTCCTTTCACCCTACCTTGCGATAAAACATCTTGAAAAGCACAAGGATCTTCCGCCGGTTTACAAATATCCCCTGGCGCTTTACCTTCTGGCACCCGCAATGATCTTCTACTGCGCCATCTCAGAATGGGGTGAAATAAGGCTCTTTGAGAACTCGGAAAAATTTGAGAATACCTCAATAAGGATAGTCCAGCCCAACATTCCACAGAAGGAAAAATTTGACCCATCGCGCGTAACAGACCAGCTTTTTAAATATTACAGGCTTTCCCTCGCAGATTCTAAATTGGAAGATTTTGAACCTGATCTGATAATCTGGCCGGAAGCTGCAACCCCGCTTAACATAGATGCCAATAAAATGTTCCTTGAGGAAGTTACCAATGTTATTCCCTACGACTCCTTCCTGATCCTTGGCTCCGTAAGGTTTGAAGGCTCGGAATTCAACCAGCAGGTTTATAACGCAGTTGAGTTCATTGACTCTGAAGGCACCGTTCTTGGCGAACATTACGATAAGCACCACCTGGTTCCATTTGGTGAGTATGTACCTTTGCGCCAATATCTTCCAGGCGTTGAAAGGATAGCCAATGGCATTGGTGACTTTGATCGCGGTGATGGCCCCAAAACCATTGAACTTCCCAATTTTGAATCTTTTGCACCGACTATATGTTATGAAATCATATTCCCGGGTGAAGTGGTTGACAGAACTTCCGAAGTAAAACCTAAATGGATACTTACAATTACCAATGATGCCTGGTTCGGCGATACATCCGGCCCATACCAGCACCTTGATATTGCAAGGATGCGCGCCATTGAAGAAGGCCTGCCGGTCATCCGCTCTGCTAACACCGGGATATCTGCGGTGATAGATTCAACCGGAAGGGTTTTAAATTATATCAGTTTGAATACAGAAGGTATCATTGATACAAAACTCCCGCAGACCACGGCTTTTGAAACTTATTATAGTTTTTATGGGAATAGAACGATCTTGATATTCTGCCTTGCGCTAACTATTCTGCTACCACTTTTGAGATGCATATCCAAAGCTTTGTCAAAAGACCAACCCCGGATTTCCTAAGGTCTTCCTCGGTGAGCATTTCTGTTTCGTAAAAATTATGTTTATCCATTACCCTGACAACCAGGTTCCCTTTTTCTATGTAATCAATATTGCCCTCAATCATATCAATACTTTCAATATCAATATAGGGCTCCCTCATATAAAGTTCAGTCAAACTCTCGGCATCAAAAAAAGATCTGTGTGCTGAATGTTCAACACGCTCAATTGTTTCCAGGCTTAGGTTTGGGTTTTGATATTTAAAATTATCTTTGTGTAAATTATCAGTTTTTGCAGAAGAAAAGCCAAAAATCCGCTTATCGCCCAGAACCTCTTTTTTCAGGCCGTGACAATTTCCCGCGATAGATTTCTGTGTTTTTTGCATAAAAACCTGTTTGATTTTACCTCAATTTGGTTAAAACTTCTATAATATTATAATAAAATTGTTAACAAACGGTTACAACTCTGTTAATTACTGCTAGTAACCAAGATAACTTATGGAAATCCAACCTAAAATCGAATTAAGCGGCGTATCCAAGGCTTTCGGCCGCAAAAAGGTATTGCAAGGCGTTAATTTCAAACTCATGCCAGGGCAATCTTTAGTGGTTGTGGGCGGTTCAGGATCAGGAAAATCCGTATTAATCAAAAGCATAATAGGCCTGATGAGATCTGACAAAGGCTCCATAAAAATAGATGGCGAGGAAACCTCGCGCCTTTCTACGAAAGGCAGGAACAAAATAATGAGCAAGTTTGGTTATCTTTTTCAGGGCGGCGCATTGTTCGACAGCTTACCTATATGGGAAAACGTGGCTTTTGGGCTTATCTACGCACAAAATATGAAACGTGATGAAGCCCGTGAAATAGCTATTAAAAAAATTGCGCAGGTGGGAATGGGCAAAGAAGTTGCGAATTTATTCCCAGCCGAGCTTTCCGGCGGCATGCAAAAGCGTATTGCCCTTGCACGCGCAATTGCCACCAACCCTGAGATAATTTTCTTTGATGAGCCCACAACCGGCCTTGACCCTATAATGAGCGATGTTATCAACAACCTGATAATAAAATGCTCAAAAGAACTCAACGCCACCACCATCACCATCACGCACGACATGCAAAGCGCGGTTAAGATAGCCGACAGGATGGCGATGCTTTATGAAGGAAAACTCATCTGGGAAGGCAGCCCTGATGAAATTTACAAAAGCGGTAACGGCCATGTTGACCAGTTCGTCCACGGCCGCGCCGAAGGCCCGATCGAGATAAAACTTCAAGATCACTGATTCACTCAGTAATCCGTCCGCAAAAAATAAAGCCCCCACGCAGGCGCAGTCATTCCGGCCTTGGTTCGGTCTTTGGCTTTTAATATCGCCGGAATGTCATCTGCCGATATCTTCCCCAGCCCCACCTGTGCTAAAGTGCCAACAATATTCCGCACCATATTATGCAGGAAGGATTTGGCAGAAAGGTGGAAATAAATATACTCATTCTCATCCATCATAATTTTTTCGATCCTTACCTCGTCAAGCGTCCGCACCGGATTCTTCGCCTGGCATTCGGTAGAACGGAACGAAGTGAAATCATGGTTGCCGATAAGATGGCCCGCCGCTTCCCTCATCGCCTCAATATCAAGCTTTTGTGGCACATGCCAAACCCGGTTCCTATCTATCACCGGCGGCGATGAGCGGCTCAATATCACATATTTATAATGCCGTTTTTCTGCCGAGAACCTTGCGTGAAAATCCGCCTCCACAAGCTTGGCGTCAAGCACCACAACCGGCGTTCCCTTCATGTGATAATTCAGTCCGTGGCACAGGCTTCTCTCATCAAATTCCTTTTGCAGGTCAAAACTCACCACCTGCCCGCTCGCATGAACCCCTGAATCTGTTCGCCCCGAAGCAAAAGCCTCCACCGTTTCCTGGCATAGCCCGAAAATACCTGCCTCCAATATCCCTTGCGCTGAAATCTGCCCAGGTTGCTTCTGCCACCCGCAGAGGTTCGTGCCTTCATATTCGATTGTGATTTTGTATCTCATTGGTGATTTAGTAATTTGGTAATTTGGTAATTTAGAATCTTTTTCCAAATTACTAAATAACTAAATCACCAAATAACTACTTAAAAATTGCGCTTAAACCAGTCTACAAGCCAAAAACTCTTACCTGATGATTTTCCCCCGCTCACCATGTCCATCGGGTTGAATTTGCCACGGCTTTCGTTCTTCTCTTTCTGTTTCGCGCCATGCAGCAACATCCCGATCGAGGTTGAGAAGGCCGGGCCTTTCGCAGAT
>Ga0206903_10027_pt1 | contig 45032 bp, 40 predicted proteins | sample Alteio_BWOrgHeat_45_FD_152959 | JGI IMG/M metagenome (GOLD analysis project Ga0206903, IMG submission 152959) | Enriched cells from forest soil in Barre Woods Harvard Forest LTER site, Petersham, Massachusetts, United States -... | ecosystem: Environmental > Terrestrial > Soil > Temperate forest >... | reverse complement strand
CGCTGATACAGGCGCTACGGTGTTAACCGGTGGTTTGAGCCGTGACCCGGGTGAGCAGGTGAGCACATATAATATCAACCAGGGCACGCTTCTTTCAAATGCTAACTATGTGATAGCATATACGGGCTCTATCTTCACCATCCTGCCAAACCCATTGGCAACGGCGGTTGATGCAACAACTTCAGGCTCGCTTATCCACCCGGTTATTTCCGTAGCCGACAAAGCGACCATCATTAATCCGGTGTTTGAACCTTATGCAGCATCGTTCAACACCAATATCAGCATCAAGCTTAGCAATAATGGGCCAACTTCTCCTGCTGCATTTGCAGGGCTGGCACCAGCGGCTGGCGGCGGTAACCCTTTTGCGGATATATCCCCTGCGGCAGGCGGCAATGGCCCAACTGCTGAGAATGGCGATACATCTTGCGGCAACAGCTTCCTAGATGGCGGCTCGTGCGTGCAGCAATAATGAAAAAGCCGGCTTAAAAAGCGGCTTAAAAAAGAAAAGGCCAGATATCCTCTGGCCTTTTTTTATGTCTTCTTGCCCTCCCGCGTTTCGGGGAGATATGCATGGCGCAAGCCTCAGCAATTTTTTCTCGCAAGCTCGTTCGCACCGAAAAATACATTTTCCAGAAGATCTTTTTTTTCCGAAGGCGCCTCTTTTATTTTTATATTATTGGTTCCCCTTGTAACGGTGAACCCCATTTTCTCAAGCTCTACATTTATCGCCTCTTTTTTCACATCAGTTATTTTTTCGCCAGGCGAGATGGTGACGTTATAATTATTGTTCTCGGTCATTAGAATGGATAATCTAGGCATGATCTGCTTGCTGCCTTTTTGGGCAATAAGGCTTTCTCTTATCGCGGCCAGTTTTGAGTGGTCATCAAACGCAAGTTCAACCCCGCACATAGACTCAAGTTTGTTCTTCAGCGCCCCTTCTTTCACATTGCTCAGGTCAAAACCGTTTTTAAGGGCGGTGGCATCACACTCATTGAAATAGGCGAGGGCGTCTTGCAACTCGCTGACCTTATTCTTCATGGCGATAATTGAGGCACCGGCCTTTGGCTTGCTGCCAAGATCATGCTCAAGCGCATTTTCGTCGATAAGTATCTTGTAGCAGTTATCTTCCTTCATTCGTACGGTGGTAAATAATGGTGCATCTTGCGTTGATCTTTGCCCGAGTATGGCAACCGGGTTGGTAATATAATTCTCAAAGATCGTAGCGCTGAATTTTTCTATCAGTGCGTTGAAATCAGCCTCAAGGTTGGCGCCTTTATCTTTTACCGCATCTTTTGCCATATCCATCGCTTTCTGGATGGATTTATAATCAAAAGGAATTTTATCCTCACCTAATATAATTTCATTACCCTCTGCCTTCACATCTTTAATGGCGGTTATATCACCACCTTTTTCAGGCGACTTGATCAATGATATTACACTTAAGATATTTAGCAGGGCCTGGGTTTCTTTAGGTTTTCTGTGGAATTTAAGCGTATCCTCAAGCTGTTTTACCAACCCGGCTTCTTTTCCTGATATCCTGTTATCTTTGAATTTGAGCTCTATGCCGTTATCGGGATGCAGCGCGGCTGCCATTTCCTTGACCCTGGGGAACTGGCCTTTCCACAAGATAAGCCCTTCGGGGTGATATATTTTCCCGGCACCATCTACCAAGCCGGTTGCGGCGTCGCGTACATCAAGCGGGGTTTTTATCCCGGATATTGTTGCGTTGTTTATTATGATCCCCAATTGGGCGAGATCATGATGGGCAGATGGCATGCTGATGACCTTAAGGCTTATCAACCCCTCGATCTGGGCTTTTATTGACATATATCTTTGCAGCAACGGAACATCTTTGCTGAGGTCGTTCTCATAGGTTTTATCCAGATATCCTTTTAAGGTCTGTGTGGCAAAAAATTCTTTCGGCCAGGTGGTGGTGATATTTCCCCTAGCATCAGGTGCAGTGAATTGTATCTGGTTCTGCCCCTCACAGTTATTTACAGATTCAGGGATCGCGCCAGACAGGGTAGATAGCAAACTCGAAATGAATACCGAATTTTTGAAGCATTCCGCGCTATTTTTCATTGTATCCAATGTTTTTCTCGTGATCTCCGGAAGCTTTGGGAAGCTGTCATCTTTTTCCATCTCATCCAATATTCTTTCCAGATGCACCAGGTGTTTTATTTTTCCCAGATATTCTTTTGACTCAATGTTATGCATTCCACAAGTTTCGGCGATGATATTAACGGTCTGGTCGCCGAATAACCGGTGCTTGTCGCTCGTGGTAAGCGGTGCTCTTTTCATTTCAGCTAACTGTGGGGAATCCAGTATCTCGGCAAGCCTTGGCAAATGTGCCGGGCTTTTTTTGGCGACATCGCTAAAATAGGCGGCCAGAACCTCCCTGGTAAATATATCAGATACAAGCAACTCGAACCTCACCAGCCCTTTTACGGAACCGACACAATTATAAGCCTCTGACTGAGAAGGATCGGCCACGGAATCCTGGAGTTTTTTTACATTTATCAATCCATCCCCAAGGTTACTTATATCTGCCGGTCTCCAGTTATGCTGGGTTTGACCCTCAACCTTGTTGAGCACCGCGGTTATGCTTTTATTGGCACCGATAAGGTTTATCCTGTAATCCTTGAATTCAAGTTTCAACATCTCTTCCCGGTAAGGGCTGCGGTTTATCGCATCAAAAAGTTCCCTGATCTTCTGCTGTCCGAATGCATTGTTCTCGCCAACATGCATCGTTCCCGTCATTTTCGGGAGGATCGAGCCGTTTATCGCTATCTCATATTCCGTTTTGTCATTATGGGTAACTTTCTTCACCAGGTACAGATTCTCTGAATAGCCGGTATCATTGAGTTGGACCGCGCTTTTGGCGATCATATCATTAACTTCATTATAAGGCGCGTTGAGGGTGTTTTTCAGGGATAGTAGCGATGCTATATCCTCCTCATAGACCACACCATGTAATTTTTCCTCATTGGCGGAATATAATTCTTTCGCGCGTCCGTGCGCTCTCGTTACGGCATATTCAATGGCTTTGAAATCAAATTTTATTCCCCTGGCATCCAGGTCAAGCCCCTGCTGGTTATGGTCTAGCAGCGGCGGGATATGGCCTTCGGTGTAGTGCCTGTCTATGGTGTTATAAAGAATATCTATGACATTCCTGAGATGCGAGAACGCCGCTTCCTTTTTATCCGGGTCAAGATCGTCAAGCGTCTGTTCCGCAAGGCGCAATGTTCCCCATTCCTCCACATAGCCATCGGCATCCGGTGCGGTGGATTCATACAGTTTGAGAATATCGCTCAACCGCGGCGAATTCTTTCCAAAAATAATATCAACTTGCTTATCAACCATTAACCATCCCATTTGTACACAAGCCATTCTACCACAAAAAGGTTAAGGAATCGTTAACGTGGGGTAGTTTTTTATGTATGTCCGCACTCCTGTCATTCTGGAGAAATCCAGAATCCCAACCAACAAACTATTTTTGTTTTAGCAAAAATTACAGTTTAATTTGAATTACTTAAGTAATTATCTGTTTATTGGGATTCTGGATTTCTCCAGAATGACACTAGTGGGGAAGTGGGGAGGGGAATGCTAGAAAGCTTATAGCAGAATTAATTCAAACACAGCTTTCTATATTGTCCGGTATATTTTTTCTATGTGGATTAAAATATATTAATAACCCTATCTATAATGGAAATACAGGCATACTCTGGACATTTGCTTAAACACTCTTCACGCGCTTGCTGCTTCATTGCAAAACAGGACCAAAAATGACCTCCTTCATGGATTCCTTCAAAAAATTTCTATTGGATTATTGTTTATATATAATCCTTGCGGTAAGCATCGGGCGGGTGGCGCTTATATTGCATGGAAGCGGGGCATATCGCGACCAGGAGCTGGTGTTTGCGGCGCTTTCGATCGGGTTGATATTACTGTTTATTGCGGTGCAGCGTGAATCGGTAGCGAAAGCCATTGCGCAGGCACTTAAGTTGAAAAATATCGCGCAGGATTTGGCGCAGTCTAATGTCGACATCGCCGAAAAATTAGCCCAGACCAACGTGAGCATTGCCGAGGATATAAAATCCAAGGCCGATGCAAATGCTGAAAGGCTGGTACGTGCCAATATGAGCATCGCCCAGGAGATAAAATCTAGGAGCGATGCGAAGCAAGAGGTGGCCGATAAAGGGCGTCAATCTGCGGAGATAGCTACGTTGGTGGCCGAGAAGGCCAATAAGGCAAAATCTGATTTCCTGGCAAATATGAGCCATGAGATCCGCACGCCGATGAATGCCATAATCGGGCTTGCCAATATTCTGCTGACCACCAAATTGGATGATAAACAAAAACAATGCGTGCGCGTGCTGCAAACCAGTGCCGATGGTTTAATGATGCTGATAAACGACCTGCTCGATATTGATAAGATAGAATCTGAGGCCGTTGAGCTTGAGCACGCGCCGTTCAACATGGTGGCGATGCTTGAGCGTGTCATAAGCGTCATGTCTGTGCGGGCGCAGGAAAAAGGCATTGAACTTAATGTGCATTATGAGGCAGGGCTTTATAAAACATTCATTGGCGATTCTGCGCGCATCCGCCAGATATTACTTAACCTGGTGGGCAATGCGGTTAAATTTACCGATAAAGGTTCCGTATCTGTTTTCCTCGCTAATGGCGGAAAAGGTAACGGCAAAAAAGCCCTGACAATTTCAGTGGTGGATACCGGGATCGGAATTAGAGAAGATAAGATAAACCATATATTCAGGAAGTTCACCCAGGCAGACCCATCTATCACCCGCATGTATGGGGGGACGGGTTTGGGGCTTACCATCTCCAAGGCGCTTGCCGAACAGATGGGTGGCTCCATTACGGTTAGCAGTAAAGAGGGTGAGGGCTCTACATTCGTGCTCCATTTGACCCTTCCGGTTGAAGCCAGTGACAGCAGCACGCTGCCACACCAGGAAAACACTATTTACCTTGATAAACGCGAGAATGCATCGCGCTTGCCGATCCTTCTGGTTGAGGATTATGAACCCAATGTTCTTGTGGCAACCATTATACTCAAGAATTTCGGTTATCGTTATGAGGTGGCGAAGAACGGCCAGCACGCCCTTGAGAAATTCTCCAGCGGCAAATATTCGCTTATATTGATGGATGTTGAAATGCCGATCATGGATGGCTATGAATCTACCCGCCTTATACGCGAATCAGAACGCAGAAGAGGTGCAGAGCACCTGCCCATAATCGCCATGACCGCCCACGCCCTTAAAGGCGACCGTGAGAAGTGCATCGGCTTCGGCATGGATGATTACATCACCAAGCCCTTCAACCCACATGACCTGCAAGCGATGCTGATAAAATATATGTCTAAAGTTGGTGATGAAAAAGCGGTGTAGAGATTTTATATTCGTTCTGGTAAATTAAAACCGGTGTTAATAATTGAAAAGGAATTGTATGAAGTTTTTTTTAGTTGCTCTGTTAGTGACCGGGTCTTTATCCCTTACTGCCTGCGATGGTGCAAACAAGAACAAGCAGCAAAAGCTGATACGCAACGGCCAGGATAAATGTATCGAGTCATCAACGCTTAACAGCACATGCCCGCCCGAAGGCGATAACGTTCAGCCGCTCAGCTCTAAATAGCAGCCTAGCCTATCCTGTTGAAGGTGAAGCTGATGGTTTCCCCGGTATTTGTCTTGCCTGATCCCTGGCCTTTGTGGCCTTCAACGGATAATGTAAATTCCCCGCTCCTTCCATCATTGCAATTAAATACACCGCTGCCAAACTCCTGGCCTGATAAATAAGTGTATGTGCCGGTACAGAGCGTACCTTTATCAGATTTGATGGCTAGATCTCCTGACATAGAGGGATATTTCCTGGTGGCAGTGCCATAGAAGCTTTCGTTATTTCCGATATAACCCGCAACAGGCAGCGTTCTGGTGCAAGAGGCCGCCGCTAATGTAACAAGTACCAATAAAATTTTTTTCATATGATGATATTATAAGATGATAAAATAGCGAAGGTCGCCAAGTATAATTTTCAGACTATCCCGCCCCGCATAAAGATGCTGTATGGTTTTTTGTATAAATTCGTTGCTGTAAACCGTATGGATTTTTTATAGGGAATCCGGCAGTATGGCTATATCAATGGAGAATAAAATGAAAAATAAGAATCCCGGAAAAACCACCCAGACCGAAACTGAAGCTGCCAACCATCACGCCAATCCAAGCCGTGTCAGCCCGGAGATCGCGGCAATGGGAGCAAATGACAAACCAGCCCAAAAGGGTTCGGAGCATCATGATGCGCCTAAGGAAGATAAAAAAACGAATATCCAGCATCTCCACCAGAACGGTTCAACTTCATCAGATAGGATGTAACCATGTCGAATAAGATCAATGTTCCAGGCGAAAATAATAAAGTGATAGAGCGCGAAACCGATACGGTGCAAGCCTATCCATCAGGCCACCACCAAAAGCCAGACCATAAACCAGGGCAGGCGGTAAATAATTCCTCCGGCAATAGCCAGGACGCCGACCGCCACAATAAGGTCCGCCACCCGAGATCAGAAAAAGTTTGAGGATGTTAGTTCGATATGCCGTCCTTACCCACTGTCACCCCGCACTTGTTGCGGGGCCCAGTCGTGCAGTTAATCTCATATAAACTTATCGTTAACCACTAGGCCCCGCAATTAATGCGGGGCGACGGCGGGTGAGGGGGCAGATGGCCCTGAATCAATCCCAAAATTATTATGACAATACTTATTAGGCGGTTATCCCTTTAAACTGAGCCGCGCCAAGGAATGCATTTTCCAGGAACTCTTTTTGTTCCGGTGAAACTGCTTGTAGTTTTATGCCCTTAAGATCTTTTGCTATCACTGTGAAACCCATATTTTCGAAGGCTATATTTATGGTTTCTTTCTCCCCCTTGTCGATCTTTTTGCCTGGGGAGATTGTAACGGTGTAGGTGCCATTCGTACGTGTGGAGCTGAGTTTGGGAGGGATAGGCTTTCTGCCGCTATTATCGGTAAGCTGCTCTTTTATGGCGAGCATTATTGCCTTGTCATCCATTGCGATATCAACGCCGCACATTGATTCAAGTTTGTTTTTCAACATCCCATCCTGCACGTTTTGCAGCTCAAAGAAATTTTTACCAGCGGTTGTTTTACATTCATTGAAATATTCCAGCGCAAAGCCAAGTTCGCCAAGTTTGTTTTTTATGGCAATTGCAGGGCTGCCGGCTTTTGCGCCTGCTGCCAGGTCTTCTCCCAGTGCTTTCTCGCTGATAATGACCTTGTACGAGCCTTCTTCCTTCAGCCGCATTGCGGTACATACCGGGGTTCCTAGTTTCGATTTCTGCTCAAGGATGCCAATAGGATTTGCTACATAATTCTCAAAGATCGTGGCGCTGAATTTTTCTATCAGTGCGTTGAAATCAGCCTCAAGGTTGGCACCTTTATCCTTTGCGGCTGGCATCGCCATAGTTATGGCCGCCTGGATGGATTTATAATCAAAAGGGATTTTATCCTCACCCAAGATAACATTGTTTCCTTCCGCCTTCAGGCCTTTGATCTCAGTTATATCACCGCCTTTTTCAGGTGACTTGATCAATGATATTACACTTAAGATATTTAGCAGTGGCTGGGTTTCTTTAGGTTTCCTGTGGAATTTAAGCGTATCCTCAAGCTGCTTTACCAGCCCGGCTTCTTTTCCTGATATCCTGTTATCTTTGAATTTGAGCTCTATGCCGCTATCGGGATGCATTGCGTTCGTCATATCCTGTACGGTAGGGAACTGGCCTTTCCACAAGCGGAGTTTTTTCGGATGATATATTTTTCCGGCACCCTCTACCAGGCCGGTTGCGGCTGCCATTGACTCAGAAGGTGTTGTTATGCCGTGATGGAGGGTTGCGTTGAGCGCACCTTCCAGCTTTGAAAATTCATCATCGAGGTTGGGTATGGAAATAGCCCCAAGCTTGACCAACTCCTCCAGATTACTCTTCGCAGTCCTGCATCTTTCTGAGAAACGGACTTCCTTACTAGGATCATTTTCATAGATAGCAGCTATAGAGGTTTTGAACGCCTCTATGGACAAAAGTTCCATCGGCCAATTGTAGCGTATCACTTTACCGGAATCTGCCCCAGAGAATTTTATTTTGTTTTGTGCCTCAGATATCTTTAAAGACTCACCATCCAGCTCAGATAAAGTGAATATCGTGCTTGATGTGTACATCAGATGTTTATAGCACTCAGCTCTACTCCTCATCTCATCTAATGTCTTTTTCTTAATTCCCAGCTTGGGGAAGCTACTGTTATTTTCAGTTTCATTTAATATTTTTTCTATATGGACAAACGATTTGACCTTGCCAAGATATTCAGTTGAAAGCACGTTGTGGAGGCCGCACTCCCTAGTTATTACAGTGAAAGAGAGATCCCCTGTTATTTCCTTCCTTTCAGAATCGACCAGCGGTTTTCTCATTATTGCGGCCAATTTCGGAAGCTCCATTATCTCTGAGAGCCTGTCTGCATAACGAGGCTTGTTATTTACAACATCCTTGCAATACTCTATCAAAGTCTGTTGAGATATTACATCTGCCGCCAGTAACTCATATTTCAAAAGCATCTGCATATAGCTAAGGGCCTTATACGGTGCGTTGGCGGAAGGATCGGCCATAGAAGCCCTTAATATCTTTATATTTATATCCCCTTTTCGCGTAGTCCCGGTATCTATAGGTTTCCAGCTATCCTTAAACTCACCTGCCAGTTGGTTCAGGTGGGTGGTTATACCCTTGTTCTCCCCGGCAAATAGTATTTTGCCAAGGCCGATTTTCTCTAACTCCATTTCTTCCCGGTAAGGGCTGGTGTTGATCGTATCATAAAGTTCTTTTGCCTTCGCTGTGGCGAATGCGCCTTGTAGCTCTAGATCCAAACTTCCCACCGCGCTGGGAAGTACCGAGCCGTTTGTTAATATCTCATATCCCGGCCTGCCTTTATAGATAATGTGGTTCACCAAAAATACACTTTCAGAATAGTCATCCCTCAACTGGACATAGCTTTTGGCCAGCACCTCACCCACCTTATTATACGGGGCATTCAGGGTGTTCTTCAAAGATGTGATGGATGATATGTCATCTTCATAGACAAGGTTTTCGAACTTCCCTTTATCGGCGGAATATATTTCCTGTGCTTTTTTGAGTGCCTTTTCAGCGGCATACTCAATGCCCTTGAAATCAAATTTTACCACTTTATCCCCAAAATCCAGGCCCTGCTGGTTGTGGTCTGAGAGGGGCGCGATGGTTTCCCCCGAGTGATATCTATCTATAGTATTGTAAAGGATTTCCATTATGCCCCTAAGCTGCGCAAATGCCGGTTCCTTTTTCTCCGGGTCTAAATTATCAAGCGTCTGTTCCGCCAGGCGCAACGTTCCCCATTCCTCCACATAGCCGTCGGCATCCGGTGCGGTGGATTCATACAGTTTGAGAATATCGCTCAACCGCGGCGAATTCTTTCCAAAAATAATATCAACTTGCTCTTCGGCCATTAACAATCCCATTTATACACAAGCCATTCTAACACAGAAAGGTTAAGAAAGTGTTAACGGGGATAGCTTTAATGCAGGATCTGGAGATGCTGGTTAATATATTGATTATAGGGGGTAATTTAAAATGGTGATCTCGGCGGGATTTGAACCCACGACCCACTGATTAAAAGTCAGTTGCTCTACCGGCTGAGCTACGAGATCACATTTTGCAAGAGGGAAATCCCTCAAGAACCCTTCTTATAAGTATAATTTACATAGTTTCAAGAAGAAAATGGTGGTTGGGTTCACAGGTTCTCAGTTCACCGGTTCACGAAGGATTTTTTGTGAACTGGTGAACCTGTGAACCGTGAACTTTACCTGCGGCAGGCGGCTACGAAAGCCTCTATAATGGCGAAATCTGCGGGGCTTACCTCGTATTCAGGGTGCCATTGCACGCCGAGGCAGAATTTGTGGGTGGGGAGCTCTATGCCTTCGACCATGCCATCATCAGCCACGGCGGTTATTTTAAGCCCGTTGCCAAGTTTTTTTACACCCTGGTGGTGCGAGGTATTAACACCCAATTCCCTGGTTTTTATTATATCGAACAACCGGCTTTTTTCTTCTACCTTCACGTTATGTGCAGGTGCGCAGCGGTCTTTGGCATAGTGGGGAACATTGATCTTACTTTCAAAGTGAGTGGGGATATCCTGTATCAAACTTCCGCCCAGGCACACGTTGATAAGCTGCATCCCGCCGCAAATGCCGAGCATCGGTTTGTTATTCTTCAGGCAGAGCGCGGTTATCTCATATTCAAAATTGGTGCGGCATTCCTTGAGGCATACGGTTTCATGAACTTCATTTTCGCCGTAAAGCGCAGGCGGGATATCAAACCCGCCGCCTGGAATGAGCAGCCCATCTATCATGTCGTAATATTTTTTGAGGTCACCTTGGTTGGAATACGGAATGCCAATTGGCAGGCCACCGGCTTTTATCACGCTGTCAAAATAATTCACACGCAGGGCATAGTGCGGATACGCCGAGAAACTCCCAGTTTCTTCGCGGTCTAGTGTGATGCCGATGATTGGTTTCATAGTTTAGTTCTCAGTTCTCAGTCGTCAGTTCTCAGTTCTCAGTTCTCAGTTCTCAGTTAAGTTTTTTTCTCAGGCTGATAAGCATTTTGCTTACTTCTTCTATTTTTGTCATTAAGTTTTCATAATTTGGTATAGAAAGAATATCTACTTCTTTTGCTATCAGTAGTTGGGTTTTTAATTCTGCCGAGGAACCTATGGCAATAGACAAAAAATATTTGAATTCAGGTTTGCTATAACGTGCGGCACCTTCAGCAATGTTAGAAGCTATGGAAACCGAGCATCTCCTGAGTTGATTGGTTATTCCGAAAACCTCTTCTTTAGGGAATGATCTTGTAACCAGATATATCTCCTTAGATAGTTCGACAGATTTTTGCCAGACAAGTAAGTTATTAAAGCTTTGCTTTTTTTCTGCCATAATTTTTCTAGTTCTCAGTGCTCGGTCGTCAGTTTTCAGTTAAGTTTTTTCTTTTCTGAGAACTGAGCACTGAGAACTGACGACTTGCTTACCCAAACCTTCCCGTGATATAATCCTGCGTCTGTTTCAGTTTTGGTGTGGTGAAAATTTGGCCGGTGGTGCCGAATTCAACTATTTTGCCCATATGGAAAAAGGCGGCATAGTCTGAAACGCGGGCGGCCTGCTGCATTGAGTGGGTGACGATCACGATGGTATAGTTCTTTTTCAGGTCGTCGATAAGGTCTTCAATGATGGCGGTGGCGATGGGATCGAGCGCGCTGCACGGCTCATCCATCAAAATAACTTCAGGGTTGACGGCAATTGCGCGGGCGATGCAAAGGCGCTGTTGCTGGCCACCGGAAAGCGATGTGCCCGGCTCATCAAGGCGGTCTTTGACCTCGTTCCACAGGCCGGCGCGAACCAGCGAGCGTTCAACTATCTCGTCAAGCACGGCCTTCTTTTTAGCGGTGCCGTGGATCTTCGGGCCGTAAGTTACGTTGTCGTAAATTGATTTCGGGAATGGGTTCGGCTTCTGGAAGACCATGCCGATCTTTTCGCGCAGCAGAACAACATCAACATTATCAGCGTAAATATCATGGCCATCAAGCAGCACTTTGCCTTTTATCTCGCAGCCATCTACAGTGTCGTTCATGCGGTTAAGGCAGCGTAAAAATGTGGATTTACCGCAGCCCGAAGGCCCGATAAGCGCGGTTACCTTGTTAAGCGCGATATCAAGGTCAACCCCGAAAACAGCCTGTTTTGCGCCATAAAAAACATCAAGCTTCCTGGTCTTTATTCTCGCATTCTCAATTTTAAGTGTATCGGGCATAATTTTTTTTAAGTTCCAATTTTGATTACCATTTGTACTCAAACTTCCTTCTCAAGTAAACAGCAAATGCATTGGCTATCACAAGCAATAAGAGCAGGACTATTATCGCGGCTGAGGTTTTTTCAACGAAGCCAGCTTCCGGCAGATCGCTCCAGATAAATATCTGTACCGGCAGCGCGGTTGCGGGGTCAGTTATTTTTTCTGGTATGTCACGCACGAAGGCGACCATGCCTATCATCAAAAGCGGAGCGGTTTCACCCAGCGCGCGCGCCATTGAAAGTATCGAGCCGGTCATGATGCCGGGCAGGGAAAGTGGGAGGATATGATGGAACACCACCTGCATTTTTGAAGCGCCCAGCGCGATCGCGGCATCTTTGATGGAAGGTGGCACCGAGGCGATGGCGTTGCGGGTGGAAACGATGATTATCGGAAGTATCAGCAGCGCAAGCGTGAGGCCACCAGCCAATGTTGAGCTGCGCGGCAGCCCCATGAACTTCAGGAACACCGCCAGCCCGAGCAGCCCATAAACGATAGAGGGAACCGCAGCCAGGTTGTTGATGCCAATTTCCGCCATGGTTTTCCAGCGGCTTTTCGGGGCGAATTCCTCAAGGTAAATTGCCGCGCCGATGCCGATCGGCAGCGCACTTCCCATGCAGATGAGCAGGATGAATATCGAGCCGATAAGGCTGCCGTATATCCCGGCGATCTCCGGTTCGCGGGAGTCACCGCCGGTGAGGAGCTGCCAGTTGAAGGAGTTTTTAAGGCGGCGCGCATCTTCAAGTTTTTTTACAACGCCCACCTGGAAATCTGACACTTTGCGCTCAGATTCATCACCGCTAACATCAAGCTTGCCTTTATATAGCATGTCTATTTTTGAAGATGCGGGAACCCACAGGATTATATCCTTCAGCCTTTTATCTTGTTTGAAAGCGTTGATAGCCGTGCTTTTTGCAGCGATATAAGCATGCTTGGAAACCAGTTCGTTAAGTTCGAGTATCTGGCTGCGGCTGGTAGCCTCGGGGAAATTTTCCTTGAACCCATCAGAGATTATTTTGCGGAAATTCAAATTGTCGATATTCTCCAGGGTAGGCTCTAGCTTGTCTTCAGCAAGCTGATATTCCATGTTGAGGTTTATTTTTATCATCGTCCGCTCGAACGCGGTGAAGCCGTTTGAGAAAATTGTGGCAAGCAGGAACGCGAGGAACGAGATGGAGATTATTATCGCCCCCAGCCCATAGAGCCTGAACCTGGTTTCCGAACGCTTGCGCCTGAGCAGCTTTTTATGCGCCGGGTTGTTATCTGATAGAGCAAATGGGTGTATGTTGTTCATATAGTAATTTGGTTATTTAGTAATTTGGTTATTTAGTAAGTATTAAGTAATTTAGAATTCTTACTTTTCTAAATCACCAAATTACTAAATAACTAAATCACTACTACTCATACCTCTCCCTGTATTTCTTAACAATTATTATCGCAGCGAAATTCAGTGCCAGCGTTATCAGGAACAGTGCCAGGCTGAGCGCGAACGCGGCCAGGGTTTTGGCGCTGTCAAACTCCTGGTCACCGACCAGCAGGCGGACTATCTGCGCGGTAACCGTGGTGACCGGCGCAAGCGGGCTGATCGAAAGGGTTGCGATAAGGCCGGCGGCCATCACCACTATCATGGTTTCACCGATAGCGCGGGAAACAGCGAGCAGGAACGCCCCCATGATGCCGGGAAGCGCCGCGGGTATGACGATCTTTTTTATCGTTTCAGATTTTGTAGCGCCGAGGCCTAGCGATGCATCGCGCAGTGAGCGCGGAACCGCAGCCATAACATCATCCGAAAGGCTCATGATGAACGGGATTATCATGATGCCCATCACCAGCCCGGCCGAAAGTGCGCTTTCAGAGGCAACCTCAACGCCTATTCCGCCAAAAACATTGCGGATCAGCGGCCCCATCGTCATGGCGGCGAAATAGCCATAGACCACGGTAGGTATGCCGGCGAGTATCTCAAGGATAGGCTTTACGATATTGCGGAAACGCGGTTTTGAATATTCGGAAATATATATCGCGCTGAGCAGCCCGAATGGCAGGGCGATCACCATTGCGATCACCGTGATGACGAACGTGCCTAGGAACACCGGGATGATGCCGAACTTGCCGGAACTGCCGGCCTGGTCGGAGCGAAGCGCCGTTTGCGGGCTCCATTCAAGGCCGAACAGGAAATCAAAAACATTGACCTTGTCAAAGAATTTCAGCGACTCAAAAAATACCGAAACGAAAATTAGCAGCGTAATGGAAATGGTAATGAAACAGCAGAGCATGAAAACTTTTTTCAGCCAGCTTTCATAATGCTCGCGGGCATTGAAATTTGGCTTGATGAAATATATCCCGGCGAAAAGGAAGGCCAGGCTGATAAGCACCAGCGGCGCCACATATTGGTTAAGCCCGAGGAATTTGAAACTTACATATTCCGAGTTGATGCCCGAGATCAAAAACAGCAGGAAAATCGCCGGGACCACACTCCACATAACAGTGCAATAGCCGTAATAGCGGGGGAGGGATACCAGGGGTTTTGTGTTGAAGCTGTCGGGGTTGTTCCTGTTTTTAGCAGCGGCTTTTTTTATGATCCTTTTACCCGCATAAAAGGCAGACATCGCAAGGAGTATAACGGCAATTATGAGCTGTAACTTTTCCATCGAGGCCTAGATATGAGTTGTCTAAGTATAATACAAAAATAATACTGCGCCCTCAATATTATAATTTTGAATTTTATTCAAGGAGAATTAAGAAGCCAAAATCCCCTTGCCCTGCAAGTGCGAGGGGAGGAGGCGCTGTCATTGCCTCATCCACCGTCACCCCGCATTCATTGCGGGGAGCCAATAATTTCAAAACGCTTACAACCCCGCCCCCGTCACCCCGCACTTGTTGCGGGGCCCAGTCATGCAGTTAATCTCATATAAACTTATTGTTAACCACTAGACCCCGCAATGAATGCGGGGCGACGGTGGGTAAGGGGCTCTACAGCGCCCCCACAGCCGTCACCCTCACGCACCCAGCATGCCGTCATTGCGGGGAGCCGGTAATTTCAAAACGCTTACAACCCAACCCGCTGTCACCCCGCACTTGTTGCGGGGTTCAGTTGTGCAGTTAATCTCATATAAACTTATCGTTAACCACTAGACCCCGCAATGAATGCGGGGCGACGGTGGGTAAGGGGCTCTACAGCGCCCCCACAGCTGTCACCCTCACGCACCCAGCATGCCGTCATTGCGTGGGCCCGCTTGAGGTTGTGCATCTGGTGCCTGGATTGTTCCGTCGTAAACTCCTCGCAATGATGGCTTCGGGGATGGCCGAGGAATGGCAGCTTAAAATTTCTTTATTGCGATGGTTAGACCTTCTTCTGTCGGCAGGATTATGGAGTCATATCTTTCTTTGTCGGCGAGGGTGTTGTTGAAATTTTTCATCGCGGCGACCAGTTTGGGTGGCTCGTTTTTGGCGATCTCATCATCGAACACTGCGCCGAATAAAAATGTGTTATCACCGATTATCAGCCCGCCCTTGCGGATATTTTTCTCAGCCCAGGCAAGATAATCGGGGTAGCCTTGCTTTTCAGCATCTATAAAAATAGCATCGAACGGCGCTTCGCCCTCTATACCTTTCAAATTATGGTGGGCGTTGCCGGTGATGACCTTAACCTTGGCCGCAACATCTGAGTTGCTTATATTTTCCTGGGCGATGCGCGCGCATTTTTCCTCCATCTCGAAGGTATAGAGGATCCCGCCCTCAGGCAGCGCCCGCGCGAGGTTTATGGCGGAGTACCCGGCCAAAGTACCAATTTCCACCATTTTTTGTACATTATGTATCTTTAGGATGATCCGGAGTATCTTTCCCTCCACCGAACTGATGTTTATCGGCCTCAGGTTATTTTCGGATATTGAGCGTTCCACGCCCTCAAGTATCACATCATCTTCGGCGTATAACTTTTTGATATATTGTAGTTTTTTAGATTCAATATTTCTTTTATATGTGCTGTCCATAGTGCCGGTTCCCGTGGTTCTTATAGTGGTATAATTCCACTAACATTTTAATTTAGCAGCGTAAAATGATTTTAATATTCATTATTAGTAATTTTATGCTATAATATAGTACAGGGTTTAAGAGATTATGGCTATAGAAACACTAAAGATTCCTGCGCATGGTTCTGCCGATATATCCGGCCTGAACCGCCATACGCAAAAAACAACCAAGTCTTCAACGCTTGATGATCTCTCTTCGCCAAAGAAAAGCGAGGAGAAAAAGACCAACGAGAAAAAAGAGAAAGACCGCCTGTCGCTTTCCCAGCGTGCACAACAACTTCTGGAAGATAAACGCAACCCGGTACTGACCAACGATAAGGAAGTTAAAACCGAATCTGCTGATTCCCACAAGATAACCCAGGATGCGATAACCCTCCGCGGGTTGCAGCAACTGGCGCAGCGCGTCCCGCTTAACGAGTCCCAGCAACAGCAACTTAAAGATGTGAGGAAAAGCCTTGCCGATAATAATATCAGCGACACACAGGCTATCCGGATCGCAGATAAGGCGCTGCAACAGGCGCAGAACCAGGCACCTTCACTGGTGCAGAACCTCAATGATAATAATATAACCGGTAACCAGTTCGCGCAGCTTAACCAGATAAATGCAACGCTGAACAAGGCCAACGGATTTGGTGTTGATAATACCGAACAACCTCCGGCACAGCAGACCCAGGTTGAGGATATCACCAATAAATTTAACGATATCGTCGCGCAGACCAAAGACCAGAAACTCTCAAAGGACACTATAGATAACCTTGACCAGCTCCAAAAACAGCTAAGCCAGGTTCAGGGTTTCCAGCTTAACGTAAAAGACACTGTTGGCCCAGGCGGACTGGTTCTTTAAAAGACATAATCGATGGAAATTGATAGAAAAATGCAGGTTGATGGCAAGGCCTTTGAAGGCTTTGTTGAAATGATGAGGGCCTATCGCAATGCCCTGCGTGAGATGATGGCAAAAGATGAAACTTTTGTCGGGAGGGACCATTTCTTCATCATAAAAAGTCTTATTCCCAAGGTTAGGGACGCTGGCTCTTTCAATATGGACATGCTTAATATGGTAATGCCGGATTTCTTCAGGGAATTGGGAAAGGGGTCTGGAATAGAAATGGTGCAGGAGGGAACTGAAGTAACTTCTAAATACAAAAATGATGAGCAAGCCCTCCGTATTGATGAGATCAACAGGAATATCCACAGCGCTGGTCAAAAAATTGGTGAGTATCTGCATTATTTCAGCCAATGCCATAAAGACAATAGAGATGAGTTCCTTTCCGGCTATATAAAATATCATAGCAATAGTTATAAGCCGGCAGATCAGGATAAAGCATTCGCTATGGCCCTTAGTTTTTTGCAAGAAAAGAAATTTATGTTACCTGAGATGGAGAAAAGGCCGGAATTAAAAGATCATCTGATATTTTCCGGAGCACGCTGTATCGCTTGCAAAAGCTTCGTGGTTCACGACGAGGCATTCCAAAGTAGGAATAAAGTGTTTGCAGATGCCGTGAAGAATGCCTGCGCCAGCGTGGATGCTGCTTCTCTGGTAAAAAGATATACCGGGCATGAAAGTTTGGATAATATGTGGGAAAAGGAACTTTACAGTAAGCTGGGGCACCTTGATGCGGAAAATATCCGGCAATTGGTTAATGCTAATCTTAGCGAGATAAGCCAGATGACCGGGTTGAATGGCGGTGATAAATCAATATATAACTGATCATTTATTTAGCCGTTCACAAACAATTTTCAGCGCTGCGGGGTAGGCGATGTGTTCCCGGGCGGACTGGTTCTTTAAAGTGGTAATTTAGTTATTTAGAATTTTTCTCCATCTTAATTGATCCCATCGCCCCGAAGCCGCCATTGCGAGTAGCCAGTAATTTTAAAACGCTTACATCCCAACCCACCGTCGCCCCGCACTTGTTGCGGGGCCCAGTCATGCAGTTAATCTCATATAAACTTATTGTTAACCACTAGACCCCGCAATGAATGCGGGGCGACGGTGGGTAAGGGGCTCTACAGCGCCCCCACAGCCGCCATCCCCACTCACCCAGCATACCGTCATTGCGAGGAGGCATCGTGGCAATGAAGGCTGTGTGGGTGTTCGAGATGTGTAATTATAACTTCCCACAAACAATTTTCAGCGCCGCGGGGTAGGCGATGTGTTCCTGCGTGTGGATCTTCTGGCTGAGTGATTCCAGGTTATCGCCCGCGGATATCTCAACCTCGCGCTGGGTTATAACTTCACCCGAATCCATCTCCGGGATAACATAATGTACGCTGCACCCGGTTTTTTTTGCACCCGCCGCAAGTGCATCCTCCACCGCATTGCCACCTTTAAAGGCCGGCAGCAGGGAGGGGTGGATGTTTATCATCCGCCCTTGCCATTTATTCACGAATTCGGGTGTAAGTAACCGCATGAACCCCGCCAGGCACACAATTTCTGCACCAAATCCGGTGAGTTTTTTGTGGAGTTCGGCATCAAACTCATCCCGCGTCTTAAAATCCTTATGACTGACCACAAATGAAGGGATATTATGGTTTTTCGCCCGCGTTAGGCCATAAGCCTCTGCCTTGTTAGATATTACCCCGGCTATCTCCGCCGGAAAGCCCGGAACCGCGCACGCATCTATCAATGCCTGCAAATTACCGCCAAAACCGGATATCAAAACTGCTACTTTCTTCTTACCCATCACTTTTACCCAGGATATTTTTAAAGGTTTCTTACATTTAAATCAAAAAAATATCAAACCTTAACAATTTATTAACCTTTATGTGATAAAATGAAGGCGAATATGAAAAAATGAGGGCTTATGGTGCACCATAAAAATAGAACTTCGGGGAACATTTCATCTCAAGGAAATCCACCACCGCAGCATTGTGTAGAACGTGATGATGTGTTCAAACCTTATGTAGAAGAAATGGTTTTCTATGGCAAAAACCTGGTCCAAGACCATGGCAAGGTTATTATGAACGACATACCTGATAATATTGTTGACGGGCATTGGACAAGCATAAATGATCCGATTTTTAACCTGCCTATAGCTCCGATGTGGGTGCCTACCCAAAAGAACCATGAACATGATAAGGTCCTTATAGGCAAAGGCGGGTTCGTGGCAGTAAATAATCTGAAAAAGCCCTCCTTGAATAATGATATGAATGTTCATCCGGATGAGAACAGCCAGCAGGTAGTGTTCTTTAATAAGGATGGAAATAGCCAGCTATGTTCATATTACGATAAGGCAGAGAACAATACTTATTATATGCTGATGGATAATAAAACGCATAAGATCCTTTCTGCCGCGATAGTCCAAGGGTATGAAAGTAGCAAGGGTGAAGTGCCTGCAATACTTGTAACCCCTAATGGGGTGGGTGGTTTTGCCACTGCTACACCTCATCAGTTTGATGATAAGACCAGAGATATAGCACAGGTGATGAATGAGATAAGGGATAAAGTCCTTCATGGGGAATGTGGCGCTGAACAGCCTGTTACAACCCCACCACATGCGCCGGTTCAACATCATGGTTACAAGAAAAAACCCTGCCATTGCAAATAGGGGCTATTCATCAATATAAGTAACTTCGTCACCTTTGGTTATTTTGCCGATCACCCAGGCTTGCTCGCCGAGTTTTTTGATGGCGTTTATGGCTTTTTCGCCGTCAACCTCGTTCACCACGGCTATCATGCCGATGCCGCAATTGAAAACGCGGAGCATTTCGGAAAGTTCAACTTCACCTTTTTGCTTCAGCCATGAGAAAATAAGCGGCATTTCCCACGAGCTTAAATTTATCTCGGCACTCAAACCTTTCGGCAGCACGCGCGGAAGGTTTTCAGTTATCCCGCCGCCGGTGACGTGGCAGAAGCCAAGCACATCAACTTGTTTGATGAGTTCCAGGCAGAGTTTGACGTAAATTTTTGTTGGGGTGAGAAGCGTTTCACCCAAGGTTTTTTCAAAGCCGTAAAGCTTTTCGTCATATTTGAAACCTTTATCGTCAATGATCTTCCGCGCCAGTGAAAAACCATTGGAATGCAGGCCGGAAGAGGCGATGCCGATCACCACATCATTCTTGTGGATCTCTTTCGATGGTAATATTTTATTGCGCTCTACCACACCAACCGCAAAACCTGCGAGGTCATATTCGTCATTCTTATACATGCCCGGCATTTCGGCGGTTTCCCCGCCAACAAGCGCGCAATTAGCCTGTTTGCAGCCTTCCGCGATAGATTTTATTATAGTGGCCGCAGCTTCAACATCAAGCTTGCCACAGGCGAAATAATCGAGGAAGAACAGCGGCTCGGCGCCCTGAACAACCAGGTCATTCACGCACATCGCAACCAGGTCAATGCCTATAGTATCGTGATGGTTCAAAGTTTGCGCGACTTTTAATTTTGTACCGACGCCATCTGTAGTGGAAACTAAAATAGGATCAGCGTAATTGATTTTTTTCAGATCGAACAACGCGCCAAAACCGCCAAGTGCCGAATCTGCCCCCAGGCGGGAAGTGGCTTTGGCAAAGGGTTTTATGCGGTTGACCAACTCGTTGCCCGCATCAATGCTCACGCCAGAATTCGCGTAAGTTTGTGGTGAATTAATATTGCTTTTTGACATGTTATCTTTATTGTTTCTTCATTAAAAAAATTACTGCCCGAATTTACGGGCACAATAAACCGGGTGAACGCAAGATGCAAATAAAACAATCAACAATTTCATGGCTGCTCATCCTCGCGGCTTTTGTTTTTGTCATCCACCTTATAAGCCCGATTTTAATGCCGTTCGTATTCGGCATAGTAGTGGCCTATTTCCTTGATCCTGTGGCAGACAGGCTTGAAACATTCGGCCTTTCGCGCACCTCTGCCACGGTAACCGTGCTGGGGAGTTTTGCGTTGATAATGGTGGGCATAATCGTGCTGCTCGGTCCGGTTTTTATCGACCAGATATCAACCCTTATCGGCAAGATACCTGAATATACCGCGATGCTGGAAAAACAATATGGCGAGGTGGTCAAGAACGTCCTCAAGCAATATGCCCCTTCCGTGCAGAACGATGCCACATCGATCGCCTCAAAATTCTCCGCAGAGATATTGGTGATGATAGGCGCGGTTTTGCAGAGCATAGTTTCCTCCGGAAAAACGGTATTCAATTTCATATCCCTGATGTTCGTAAGCCCGGTTGTGGCCTTCTACATGCTGCGCGACTGGGATATACTGGTCAAAAAGATCGATAACCTCCTGCCGCGCGCAAAACTTTCAGTGTTCCGCAAGAACTTCCAGAAGATAGACCGCATAATCTCCGCCTATATCCGCGGCCAGGTGAGCGTTTGCATGGTGATGGCCATTTTTTATTCGGTGTTCCTGACATTCGTCGGCCTTAATTATGGCTTCGCGGTGGGGCTTATAACCGGGTTCCTCTCATTCGTGCCTTATGTCGGCTTCGCGCTGGGCGCGGTTACCGGCCTGCTTATCGCCTATGTGCAATATGGCTTTACCGACGGAATGTTCCTCACATTGATGGTATTCCTGCTCGGCAGCCTTACCGAGGGCAATTTCATCATGCCTAAACTGGTCGGCAAATCTGTTGAGCTGCACCCGGCCTGGATAATCTTCGCATTGCTTGCAAGCGGTGTGGTGTTCGGTTTTACCGGCATCCTCATCGCTATCCCGCTGGCCGCGGTTATCGGCGTTTTAACCAGGAGCAGCGTTGATACATATAAACACAGCGAGCTTTACCTCGGGGTTGACCCAAGCTTGATACTTGGCGAAACCGCGGTTAACGAGCCGGTGTTCACCGTTAAGGAAACGCCAATTTTCGAGAGCTTCCGCGAGTTCGATGCAAAACACGCTAAACAAAAAAATAAAGATGCCGAGCCGGAAAAGGAACCAGGTGCCAAAGAAGCGGTGAAGGAAACCAAAATTGAAGTTAAGCCAAGCCAATCAAGGGAGCCGATTAAAGAGCCGGAAGTGAAGAAGCCCAGCGGCCCGCCGATATATAACCCATCTGGCAATGGTTCATCGGACTATGTGAAAGACCCTGCAACCGCCTCGGTGCGCGATAAGGTGAGGGAGGCGATCAAGGAATCGCTGAAAGATAATTCCAAAGAAAAAACCAAAGAGAAGAACGCTTTCGAGCGCCGCGTGATAGTCAATAACAAAGAAGCCGCCGAGGGCAAACACGGCAAAAAGAAAAAAGAAAAGGTAGCGAAGGAAAAACTACCCCAATTTAAATTTAACCGCCCGGAAGGGGAGTTTTAAAATCAGTGCTCAGTTCTCAGAGGAGAGCCGAACTGAGAACTGAGCACTGATAACTGAGAACTAAAATTATGAACGCACCGCAAATAATCTTCGATTTCCTGCCGCAGAAAAGTTTTTTGCAGGATGATTTCATCGTGTCGCCAAGCAATATTGATGCTTACCGTATGGTAACAAGCTGGCCGCGTTTGTGGGAAAATAAATGCCTGGTGCTGTGCGGCGAAAAAGCCTGCGGCAAAAGCTACCTGAGTAAAATATGGCAGGAGATATCCGGCGCAAAAATTATCGACCTTGATAAATTCGATGAGAATAACACAAGGCTCTTCAACGGCCCTAAGCCGGTAAATATAATAATTGAGGACATTGAAAAATTCCTGCCCGCGCGCGAGGAAACAATTTTCCACATATATAATAACGTCATCAATTCCAAAGGATCTATTCTATTTACCACCTCAAAACCATTGCTCTCACTTGATGTTAAGCTGCCAGACCTTCGCTCGCGCCTGGGTGCCGCCGGAGTTGCCAACATAATGCAGCCAGATAATGAACTGCTGAAAGGCCTGGTGTTCAAGCAATTCTCAGACCTGCAAATCCATGTCCCGATGAACCTGGTTGAATTTTTAGTGCCGCGTATCGAAAGGAGTTTTGAGGGCGTTGTAAAGATAGTTGAATTGATAAACAGAAAATCGCTTGAGGGGAAAAGAAGTGTTACCATTCCGTTCGTGAAAGAGATATTGGGGCTTTAGTTGGAATTGCTGCGCAATAGATTTTATTGGGATTCTGAATCAAGTTCAGAATGACAGCCTGTAGTTTGTCATTCTGGAGAAATCCAGAATCCCAGCTAACACTAAATTTATTTTTGCTTGCAAAAATTACAAATAAGTAAGAAGTTCATTTTAAATTGCTGCGCAATAGATTTTATTGGGATTCTGAATCAAGTTCAGAATGACAGCTCGGATTATAAATTATGATAATATTCTCACTGGTAAATCAGAAAGGCGGGGTGGGCAAGACCACTACCGCAGTCAATCTCGCAACCGCCGTTGCCGCCACCGGCAAAAGAACGCTGCTGATAGACCTTGACTCGCAAGGCAACGCCACCACCGCATTCGGCATTGAGGCTGAAGACCGCCACCCAAGCGCATATGACGTGATAGTTGAAGGCGCGCTGATGGACGAGGCACTTAAAGATACCATGATACCCGGCCTGAAGATATGCCCGGCCTCGATAGACCTTTCCGGCACAGATGTGCTGCTTTCAAACCGCATCGGCCGTGAATATATCTTGCAGAAAAAAATTGAGGCGATGAAAGAGGAATTTGATTATGTTTTCATCGATTGCCCGCCCTCGCTCGGGCTTCTTACCATCAACGCGCTCACCGCTTCAAACTTCACACTGATACCGTTGCAATGTGAATTCTACTCGCTCGAAGGGCTTTCCTACCTGATGAACACCGTTGACCTGGTGCAGCGCAATTTGAACGATAAGCTTGATATTGGCGGCATTCTGCTGACGATGTATGACCGCCGCAACAAACTCACCAACGATGTTGAACGCGAAGTGCGCACCCACTTCAAAGATGTTGTGTTCGAGGTGATGATCCCGCGCAACGTGAAGCTTTCCGAAGCCCCCAGCCACGGCCAGCCGGGCATAATCTATGACCATAGATGCGTAGGCTCAAAGGCCTATATGCTAATGGCGCGCGAAGTGCTGAAACGGTTCCCGGTTTAGATTTTTTCCTACCCCATAACCAAGGGAGGGATGAGTTAATTAGGCAATACCATTGCCGGCTTCAGTGTTCTGCGCGGCTTTGGCAGAGCTGAAGGTTACCGTGCTGCTGGTTGGGGCAGCGGTGGTGCTTGAAGTGTGGGTGATGCCGGTGAGGCTCGCTGTTGGTGCTGAGAACTCAACCGCAGCTTCCTTGATGATGCTGTGATCGATTGTTGTGGCAGCGCCGATGGCAGCAAGTTTTTCGAGGTTCGGCATATACTTGATAAGCAGCTCAGGCGGAACATTGTTCTCAAAGTTGGATTTCGTGCCCGGAACGCCGTTATGGTCATCAGAAAGGCAGAGCTCAACAATACCTGGGTTAATAGGGGTAAGTGAATTATGTTTAATTACAGTACTAGGCACTCGCAGCCTCCGTATTAAATTTTTCACGTTCATACTTCACCAGTTTGTTAAGCTGGGAAATATTCTCATTAGCAACTTCTTCCGTATCGCCGAATAATTTCTTATCAAGCTCCACATAGTTCACAACGTTGTTAGGATCGCCATTCTGGTGCCTTATTGTGAATTTTATGTGTTCTGACGAAACCCCGAATTTTTTACTAATATACCTCAAATTGCCGATGGTTACAAGTAAATCATATATTGTTGTTCTTTCGTTCTCATCTTCGCCGGAAATCGAGAAAAATTGCTTCTTAGATTTTTTCCTGCTGTGGGTGCTGCGCGCAGAAAGGGTTGCATCGGTAATCTGGTAATTGCCTTTCATGTCTTTGGCGAATAACCCTGCCGCAACCGCGTTTTTAATGAATGGGAATTCTTTCAATGTTTCCTTGAAATTCTCACCCGGGATAAAATATTTTATACCTTTCCCCGAGAACAGCCCTTCAATGTAGTTGGCTTGCTTCAGCTCTTCTAGCCTGAACGCTTTTTTCAAAAGATCTAATGTTTTGCTGTCAGTCATTTTTTCTAAAAACGGCTCCCAAATTTCTCTAGTTGCCTTATAATAAAATTTCTTTTACAAATCTAGAGTATAAAATTTTGAATACTCTATAACCAATAAATCTATATTACCACAAAAAGGTTAATAAAAGGTTAATTAGTACCGATAAATTTTAATTAAAAATAGAAATATTTTAAACTACTGATCTATATGAAAAAAACCTCCGGACTTGGAAAGGGTCTCTCAGCTTTGATAACAGAAAGAAGGGTAGATATTGATCTTTTTGCTGAAAATGAGGGCAAAAAAGCCGAGCTGGATGTGCATGAGGTTTTCCCCGGCAGGTTCCAGCCACGAATTATCTTCGATAACGAGGAATTGGGCGAGTTAGCCGAGTCTATCCGCAGGAATGGGGTTATCCAGCCGATTTTGGTGCGAAAACGCGCCGGACAGGGGTTTGAGATAATCGCCGGTGAACGCCGCTGGAGAGCCAGCAAAATCGCCGGTCAGAAGAAGATCCCGGCAATAGTTCTTGATGTTGACGACAGGCAGGCGATGGAGATCGGCCTGATCGAGAACATCCAGCGCCAGAACCTCAAAATTCTTGAGGAAGCTGAGGGTTATAAGCGCCTTATCAAGGAGTTTGAATATACGCAGGAGCAACTGGCTGATGTTATCGGCAAGTCGCGCAGCCACGTTACCAACATTTTGCGCCTGCTCGGCCTGCCTGATAACGTGAAGGAATTGCTGAATGACGGGCGCTTCACCACCGGCCACGCACGCGCGATAATCTCCGCGCCAGACCCTATCCAGGCGGCGAACGAGGTGATAAAGAAAAATCTTTCCGTCCGCCAGACCGAAAATTTCGTTAAGAAATTAAACTCACCAAATGGTGACCACATTGCGCGCAAAAAATATACCCGCGCGAAAAAAGGTGAGGAAATAAGCGTAACTCCCGGCGTTAAGACGCAGGAAATATTAAGCATAGAAAAACAATTAACGCTGAATTTCGGCGCGCCGGTAGCAATAAATAATGCAGGCGAAGCAGGCGAAATTATAATCAAATATTCATCACCAGAAGAACTCTACACCATACTAAGCAAGCTGAAAGGGTAGCTTAGCGCTGGTTCCCAGAATTTTCTTTTACAATATTATTAGACAAAATAGCCTTTATCGCGCCTTTTATCTGAGGCTTTTTATTTTTGTTCTTAAACTTCTCAACCGAAATTGTCATTTCGTTATTCTCATTAAGTGCATTGTTAATTTTTTTCGCATTCAAATTTTCATTATATCCTGTTGAAAGCGTATCATTGGCCGTGGTTATAACGCCAAGAGGGTAATCTGGGCAATGGGGTGCAGGTGTCAGTCAGTAATAAAGATGAGATCTTTACGACCATAGTATCTGGCTTGATATCACTGTTGTCATCACCATTAAAAAGTATCATCCTGTTACTCAGGCTTTATTTCTTCAGGCGGATTATATTTATGTTCTTTTTGCTGATGGAGTCTTGAAAGTTTTGCTCTTCCTGCCTTACAGTGGCTGTTTCATTAAAATATATTTCATCGGAAGAAGTTTTTTTTCCTGTGCGCTGCTTTGGCTCGCAAAAAAACCTGAGGCAGAGGCAAGCAGATAGAATAATTTATGTTTCATGCTCATCGTGCCATTCCATGTCTGGTCTCGTTCACAAAATTCATGCGTTTCTTTTCCACTTTCAATATCAATTTCATGCGGCAGAATTTTAGCGGCGCAATACGCTGTCTATCTTACCCACAGCCTTGTCGAGGGCTTGAAGCGTATCAGATTTTCTTTTGAATTTTTCTCCGGTCATTTCCTTTCCGGTTTCCTTGTCAAACACGCCTCTCTTCATGGTTATCTCCTCAACCAGCCTGTTCAGTGGAACTCTCAGGGAATCTCTGATATGTCTTAATCCGGTGGTATCTACAGCAGGTGCTACAACTGTGTTCTCAGTGCTTACAGACCTGTTTGCAGACTGGCATGAAAGCATCATGATGATCGGTGATGCAAGTGTGAGTGCTAAATTTTTTGTTGTCATGGATCCCCTTATTTAAGCGGCCATTATAGCAGAATTTTCAGGAAAATCCAGGATTTGCTTAAGCTTTTAAGAATGGACAGTGCTTGATTAGTATCTCGTCAAACGCGCTCATGCTCAGTTTGTGGTTCATCGCGTGCAGCGAGGTTACGCCGAATTCGGCGATGCCGCAGGGGACGATGCCGTTAAAATGCGCGAGGTTGGGGTTGATGTTGATGGAGATGCCGTGGAACGAAATGCCCTTGCGCACGCGAATGCCGATGGCGGCGATTTTGGCTTCTGCGGCTTCACCCTCACTCCAGCCCTCTCCCCTCAAGGGAGAGGGGGTAATAGCGCTAGCCTCCCCGCTTGGTTCCCTCGCCCCTTGGGGGAGAGGGTTAGGGTGAGGGGTTGGTAATGTGGGAGCGTTCACCCAGATGCCAACCCGTCCTTCGCGGCGGAATGCCTTGATTCCGAGTTCGGCGAGGGAATCTATCACCCAGTTCTCAAGGTCGGAAACGAATTTTTTTATGTCGGGGGTGGGATAATGTTTTTTAAGTTCGAGCATCAAATAAATAACGCGCTGTCCCGGCCCGTGATAAGTGTGCTTGCCGCCTCGCCCAACGGTTACAACGGGAAATTCATCGCTGATCACATCTTCCGGTCTTGCGGAAGTTCCGGCGGTGTAGACCGGCTCGCTTTCCAGGAACCATATCTGTTCTTCCTCTTTGCCGGAAATAATATCCGCAACCAGCTGCTCCATTTTAGCGTGGGTTTCTGCGTAGGGCAGGGGGGATTTAAAAATTTTTATCTGCATAGGTTTTTTTATTTTGTCATTACAGCGCAAGCTGGAACCCATTTGTTTGGCGAGCGAAAAATAATTTTATTTGCGATACTGATCATGACTGGTTTCCAGCTTGCGCTGGAATGACAATGGTGGGAGGGGCTGGTTCTGTTCACAAATTCTCCATCAATATCTCGATCGCCTTCATCGCCGAAAGAACGCGCACTGCGTGGCGGTCGCCGGTGAATTTATGTTTGTGAATTTCGAATTTATCATTGCGTTTATCAAGCAGGCCGAAATATACCATGCCAACCGGTTTCTCTTCAGTGCCGCCTCCGGGGCCGGCTATACCGGAAATTGAAATTGCGATATCGGCGCGGGAATTTTTTATCGCGCCACGCACCATCTCCTCCACACACGCAGATGATACCGCACCTTTTTTTATCAAGGTCAGTGCATCTACCCCAAGCATCTCAATTTTCGCCTCGTAGGAATAGGTGATAAAACCGCGGTCAAAAACATCAGACGAGCCGGGCACGGAAGTAAGCGCCATCGACACCATCCCGCCGGTACAGCTTTCCGCCAGCGCGATCACGGTCTTTTTCCCGCGTGCGGCGTTCACAAGCTTTTCTGCTGATCTAAATAATTCTTCCATTTTTTGTCAGTGTTTAGTACAAGTGCACTCAAATAATACTAAAACAAACAACTTGAAAACAAATTTATGCAAAACCTCAAAGAAATTATAGAAGCCAACTGGGAAAAAAGAACCGAGATCAGCCTTGCAACCAAAGGCGAGGTGCGGGATGCGGTGAATGAAACGCTCGCCCAGCTTGATAAAGGCGTTCTGCGCGTGGCAAATAAAGTTGACGGTGCATGGGTGGTTAATGAATGGGCGAAGAAGGCTATTTTGCTTTCCTTCCGCCTGAACGACAATGAAATTATTTCCGGCCCGATGGCCTCCAGCGGCAAGCGCTCCGCATGGTTCGATAAAGTGCCGCTGAAATTCAACGGCTGGAGTGAGGAGAATTTCCGCAGCGCGGGTTTCCGCGCAGTGCCGGGCAGTTTCGTGCGCTATAGCGCGCATATCGCAAAAGGTGTGGTGCTGATGCCGAGTTTTGTTAACCTCGGCGCTTTCGTTGATGAAGGCACAATGGTAGATACCTGGGCAACCATCGGTTCGTGTGCACAAATTGGTAAACATTGCCACATCTCCGGCGGAACCGGGATAGGCGGCGTGCTTGAGCCGCTACAGGCGGGGCCGGTTATTATTGAAGATAATTGTTTCATCGGCGCGCGTAGCGAAATTGCGGAAGGCGTGGTGGTTGAAACCGGCGCGGTGATCTCAATGGGCGTGTTCATCGGCGCATCAACTAAGATCGTTGACCGTGATACCGGTGAGATATATTACGGCCGCGTGCCGGCCTATTCAGTGGTGGTTCCCGGCAGCCTGCCAGGCAAAACGCCGAACTCACCAAACCTCTACTGCGCTGTTATCGTCAAACGCGTTGACGAAAAGACCCGCAGCAAAACCGGCATCAATGAATTGCTGAGGGATTGAGAGGGAGCTAGGTTGAAGACTTAGTTGAAGGAAGTTTAGTTCTGTTGAATCTTTGAAATTATTAGAATGTCATTGCGAGGAGCCTGGAAGGCGACGCGGCAATCCCGGAATGATGAATGATTGATGATGTGGTGATAGAAGGTGCCCCACCCACCGTCACCCCGCATTCATTGCGGGGCCTAGTGGTTAACAATAAGTTTATACGAAACTAACTGCACGACTGGACCCCGCAACTAGTGCGGGGCGACAGCGGTAATGCGATGATAAGATTATGGAATGACAAGGCGGCCGCGGAGCTAAAAAATAACCCCCAAAATTCGCTCATAAACCCTTGAAATATACCCTATATTGTGGTATCTGTAAGGGGAAGATATCAGGCGGGGTTGAATTATATTGAAATATCAGTATGTTATAGGTTGTTTTGCAGCTATGCCCCGGGAGGGATAACCTGGTATTTAATTAAAATTCGAAAAAAGTGACAAAAACTGGAATTTGTTAACCTTTTCTTAACCATTTTGTGTTATTATAAGGGTAATAAATTTTAATAGTTGGAATTGCAAAGAGAGATTTAAGTATGGTCTACAGACAGCAAAAAATGCAGCAGCAGATGCAAACAGCTCCGACGGCGAATACCGCAGAAGAGTTTTTGAAATTCCTGCGAAGCAACGCAACAAATAATGGTGAGGCTCAGACAAATGAAGCCAAGATCGTAGATTTTTACAATACCCTTTCCCCTGACGAGAAGAATAAATTCTTAGCCACTGTTGAAGCAAAGATCACAGGCATCCTGGAGGGCGATAAGAGCATCAAGGACGTAAGCAAAAAAACCGGCCAGCATTATGACCCTGAAGTTGCGGGTTTCGATATAGTCGCCAAACAATCAAAGGTTCAGTTCAGTTATAACGGGCAGACCGAATTCAAAGAAGAGGATTACGGCTATGCGGGCCCAAGGACTGCAAGCCTGTACAGTAACCCAACCGAATTGGCAAAGGTTAAGGCTGAGTTGAAAAAATCAACCGACCAAACATTGCCAGGTGGCCACAATGAGAATCATGACCAGCAAACCGCGGTTAATAATCATACTGACAAGACCGCGCCAACGCCAACAAAACATAGTGCTCCACCACCGGTAACACCTGTGGTGATAGAAGATTCACCGAAATATAATGCTTACCTGGATGCCTTCGCTAAAACCCCTGCGGGCTTGGAATTATATGCAACTATAAAAGCATCTACCCAGTCGGCAGATCAAGCCAAATTCACTGATGATGACGCAACCCGCGCCTCAGTGATAAAAGATTTCGCCGAAAAGACCGATTTCAAAAAGCTCCTGCTGACAGGGCTTGATGCCGGTTCCCCGCCGAAGTTCGATAAACAGCAATTGGCGGTTATAAAGCTTGGTTATGATAAAGTCCTTGAAAGCGGCAAAGATAAAGACGGCCACGATCTAAGCATTGACCTTAGCTTCACCAACCCAACCGGCCCGCAAACTGCCCACATAGCAGGCGCAGACCTTTCAAGGGAATATAAAGCGCACAAGAAAAGATTCCCCAACCAGATAGCCTGCGGCATATTCGACGAAGCCGGCATTGAAGACGCAACGGTTGAACTGGCTGAAAAGAACAAGGACAAAAAAACCGGCAAGACCTGGGGTGATACATTCAAACCGGAAGAAGAACTAGGTGGCTTTTTTGGTCTTATAATGAAGTTCATAAAAGAATTTGCACCTGCATTCTACGATATGATCCACGGCGCAACCCATGATTGGGGCAAAGACCACGAGCGCACGCTTGATGTTGCCAACAGCCACGCTTTCAATGGAACCCATAGCCCTAACCTTGGCGATGACCAGCCTGATGATGGCGGTTTAGGCCATGCAGGCCACCACCATGATGGCGATTTCAGGAACGATCAGCAGCAGGGAACCGGCGAACGCGATAGAAGGGGCCGGGAAGGCGGACTTCAACATTTTGGAAAAGCTATACTTGGAATTGGCTCTTTCCGCAAAAGGAAGGAGATCGTCAATCTTTCCCCTGAGGAAAAAACTTTCATAGCCGATGTGAACGCTCAAGTTGAGAACGATACAAAAGGCGTTAACAAAAATAAAGACGGCACACCCCTTGACGGGAAAAGGGAATTTTTGGATCTTGCCTCCGATAAGAATTCAGCGGTATATGCGCTTGAGGAAGACCTTGAGCATGAAGGTAAAATGAATCGTAATGGTGTAGTGAAAAATGGGGTCAAGAATAAAATAACCTATGGTGTGCAGCACGCATTGCAAACCGGCGATGTTAGCCTTCTGGAAAACGATGCCCAGCGAACAACCTACAAACTGGCTCTGGCAGCCGGTGAAGAGTTGCGCCATCACGGTATTAAATCAGTGACGTTGCTTGGTGGTGGTGAGCCACAGGCTGATAACAACGCTGTAGGCGCGAACGAGCCGCAACATTCAGAAGACAAGACTCTTGGTAATAACAAGAGCCTGCCGCCAAAGGTCATAGACCACAGCGCTGATGTCCAGGGCCTGATAAAAACTTGATCCTAATTCCACCTACCATCCCCGCGCAGGCGGGAGCGGTTTTTATTTCACCAAACCACGCCACCCGCCGTCAACCCCGCATTCATTGCGTGGCGACAGTGTGAGGCAACGGTGGAATTCCCGCTACCCGCTTGGTTGTTTAATGAAGTTCTGCCCAGCTTTGCCCGGTATTGGCATCTGCTATAAGCGGCACTGAAAGTTGAATTACCTGCTCCATTATTTTTTTGCACAAGGCCGATATCTCAGCCGCGCGGGCGGTATCACATTCAATTATCAATTCATCATGGATCTGGAGGAGCAACCGTGCGGGTTGTTGAGCCGGAGAGCCAGAAAGCTTAGCAGCTGAATTTTTTTCTTTCAGTTCCTTAGCCCCATAGTTCTTTAATTCCTCGTCTATCAATATCATCGCGCGTTTTATAATGTCGGCGGCGGTGCCTTGCAGTGGGGCATTGATGGCGGCGCGTTCGTTGAAACTGCGCACGGCGCCGTTCTTGTCGTTAATGCCGGTTAGCGTTATTTTTCGGCCATAAAGCGTGGTCACAAAACCCTGCTCATGCGCCTGTAAAATAGTGTTCTCCATATATTTTTTTATACCCGGGTATTGCAGGAAATATTTATCGATCAGCGTTTTCGCCTCGCCGCGCGGAATGCCAAGCTGCGCCGCCAGCCCGAACGCGCTTTGCCCGTAGATGATACCGAAATTTATGGTCTTCGCGCGGCGGCGGAGTTCGCCATCCACCTGCGAGATATCAACCCCGAACACCTGCGCGGCGGTTGCAGCGTGAATATCTTTGCCATCTTTGAACGCCGCGATGAGCACCGGGATGTTTGCCATATGCGCAAGCAGGCGCAATTCGATTTGCGAGTAATCTATACCGATGAGAGTTTTGCCCTCGGCGGCGATTATGGCCTTGCGTATCTTGCGGCCTTCCTCGGTGCGTATCGGGATGTTCTGTAAATTCGGGTTGGTGGAACTCAGGCGCCCGGTGGTGGTTGCGGCCTGGTTGAAGGTGGTATGCACCCGCCCGGTACGCAGGTTTATTTCTTCGGGAAGTGATTCGGTATAGGTGTTGATCAGCTTCGAGAAGCCGCGCCATTCCAGCACTTTCCCGGCGATGCTATGCCCCTGCATGGCAAGTTCCTCAAGTATGTCAGACCCGGTTCCATAAGCGCCAGACTTGCTTTTCTTGCCGCCCTGGATGCCCATATGCTCAAACAGAACCTCGCCAAGCTGCTTCGGCGAGCCAATGTTGAACTCTTCATTAGCGAGGATAAAAATCTCTTTCTCGAGTATCTCCAGTTTAGCATTGAATTCGCTGGAAAGGTTTTTGAGGATATCCTTATCAATTTTTATCCCGGCAATTTCCATCCTCGCGAGAATTTTTATCAACGGTTTTTCGATATCGTAATAGACATAGTTGAGTTTGTTGTTGAATATTTCCTGCTCAAGCTGCGAATGGATGTTAAATATTTGCGCCGCTAGCCCGCAATCCGATGGTTGTTCCTGGCCGGGCTGGATGCCGGGGGCAATCTCCGGCATGACGAACGTGAGTTTCCTGCTGGTGCCGTTCAGGGCGTAGTTCATTATATCAACATCATCGAACGCAACTATCTCCAGCAATTCAGGAGCCGCCTTGCTGGCGTTTTTAAGGTTGCTGAAAATTATATTGCACGAGCCGGATTCAAAATAAGGTTTCAGCACCTCAATATAAGCGGTGAATGACTTGCTTTCCTGCGGGGCAGCGGCGGCAAAAAGGTCGTGCTGGTTGGTGGAGTTGATGGCTGATGGCTGGTGGCTGATGGTTGAGATGGTTTGTAAATTCGCGATCTCGCCTTCAGACTTTGCAACCTCAAAAACCTCAATTTCATTTTCCTTGCTGAGTTTTATATTTATCGCCAGCTTCCGCGCATCCCGCAACAGCGGCAGCCAGGCGGCGAATTCCGCGCGGGTGGTGATGGTGGTAACGCTGTGTTCCAGAGGGGCGGTGGTGTGATATTGGGAGTTATTTATATCTCCGTCATTCCGGATTTTATATCCGGAATCCATTGGTTGCAGTTCGTGGTTGCGGCTCGGCTGGATACCGGAGACAGGCTCCGGTATGACGGACTGTGCAGACAGGCTTTCGCTTCCTCGCAATGACGGGGCGGCTTTATTATCACCCCAAGGCGCACTGGCGAGAGGTTGTGCGGCTTGTGGCTGGTGGGGGTTTTGCCCATTGCCCGCAGCACCTAATCTTGCCGCCAGGGATTTAAAACCGTGCAGCAGCAAAAACGGCAGCGCGGCTTGTGGATCAGTTTTTACCAGTGAGAATTTTGAGATATCCTGCTCGATATCCACATCATTCTTAAGGCTCGCCAGCTGCTTGGAAAGATAGGCATCTGCCTTGTGGTTCACCAGGTTTTCCTTGAGTTTCTTTTTGGTTATCTTTTCAATATTCTCATAAACACCATCAAGCGTGTGATATTCATTGAGCAGATCCGCCGCGGTTTTTGGGCCGATGCCGGGAACGCCGGGAATGTTATCTGATGAATCCCCCATCAGCGAAAGCACATCCAGCACCTGATCGGGGCGGACACCGAATTTCTCGCGCACCTTGTCAGTATCTATCATTTTATCGCGCAGTGAATCATACATCTTCACATCCTCCGTGATAAGCTGCATCAGGTCTTTATCAGAGGAAACTATCGTGACATGGATGCCCTGCTCGGTTGCCAGCCGCGCATAGGTTGCGATTATATCATCAGCCTCAAACCCGGCCAGTTCAATGGTGGGGATGGAAAGCGCCGCGGTTGCATCACGGATGAGCGGGAATTGCGGGCGCAGGTCTTCCGGCGCTTCAGGGCGGTTTGCCTTATATTCAGGGTAGATATCGTTGCGGAAGGTTTTTTTGCCGGAATCCAGCACGCAGACCATGAAGGTTTGCACGGCATTGGCAGCCTCAAAGCGGTTCTTTAGCTTGATAAGCATGTTGGTGAAGCCATAAACCGCGCCCACCGGGGTGCCCGCGGGGTTGGTGAGGGGTGGCATAGAGTGGTAAGCACGGAAAACAAAACCATAGCCATCTATCAAAAACAGCCGTTTTTCTACTTTTTCATGCATTTTTGCACTTTTTTTTGTTATTTGTTAACGGTTTATTAAGGTTTTTATGCTAGAATCTAATAAGGTTTTTTATAGAGTATTATTTTGATTTTGGAATATTAAAAAATGTAATAACGAATTTTAAATATGGCAAAAAAAAGTTGGACAGATTCGCTTAGTATGAGTGGGCAGGAATTCTCTGACCTGCTGTCGAAGATCAATGAGGAGAGGCATAATCTTCGTTTGTCTGATCCACTTTCGCAGGAAAAGCGCTTGGCAGAATGCCTGCTTGAGGATTTCCAGGCAATGGTGATGTTCTGCGGTAACGATGGTGCAAACATGAACCGCGAAAAATACCAGAATTATATGCTACAAGTGCTGAAAACTAGCTTCAAAAACGGCAGCAGGTTCGCCGACAAGGTGCAGCATGAATGCATGCGGGATATAGTGGCAAAAGGCGGTTATGATTCGCCCGCCATATCAGAATCGCTAAGCGCTATCACGATATTATTGCGGCGCGATGAAAGGGCTTCCTACCACAGGGACAGCGAAAAGAGCAAACAGGTGCATCTTGGTTTTTATAAGGACGAGATACTCTCCAACATAAGCGAGCAAGACAGGGATAAATATAACATCAATTATGAAAAGCTGAAACTGGGGATATACAAGGAATATATAGAAGCGGCCAAATATGCCTTCGATAGGGGGCTAAGCGCCATGACCATCAAGGGGAACTGAACGATCAGGAATGTTGGTAGATAATTATGGTTCATAGCAAAGATAAATTGGGATTGGTGAGTGGGTTTTTGAAAGACATCTCCTTGGTCAGCATCGTGCAAAAGCTGGATGCCGCCAGCATCGAAGCCGGCAAGGGGCAGAAAAATCCGCTGACCAAATTCAGTAACCTTATAGAGAAGATCGATGAGGCAAAAGGGTTGAAATGCACAAAATATAAAATTTTTACCCAGGATAAAAAAGACAAAAAAGTTCCCGACCGCAAGATACTGCACGTAAAATTCTATGTAGAAAAACGTGAGGTTCTGCACTACCGAACCGTTTATGCTTCGCCAGATGAGCTGAAAATTATCAATGGCATATTGCAGAAAAGCGGTTTTATAAAAAGGGAGGTGGGGCAGATCGCCAACCTGAAAGAGGCCATTGAAGAGGTATCTAAACAGGGGCACGGATATTACAGGGTATATAACCCGGTGGAATGCGAGCGTGACGGTGGCAAGCTTTTTCTCCAGGAAATAAGGTTCTTCGGCGCAGGCGACAAGGAGGTTCCATACGGAACCATGTATAAGACCGAAGAGGCGCGGGAAAAGATGCTGGAGGTTCTGCGGAAAAGTGGGCTGGAGGAGAAGCCGCTGCAACGCAAGGTCGGAAGCAAAATAAAGCACGAAAAAATTGAAGCGGTATTAGGAATTGCCGGGGCTTCAATGAGTTAATTATCATGGGAGTGGGGGAGTATATGAATGAAAAACACTGGCAGGAAACTATAGAAGCGGCTGTAAACCACCCCAGGATGCAGGCTCTTGAGGCCGGGGATGTATTTTCGGAGAAGGAAGTGCTCGATATGGTAATCGCACTTGACCAGGGCATAAGAAAATTAACCGGCCCTGCAAATATAGATAAGATCACCAGAAGCTACCTGGAAAAATTCAAAATGGCCTTGCTCAAAGACCCCGTAGGCATCGACCTGGTAAAATTTGCTGAGCTGAGGAAGGGCGCGGCAAATGAGATTTCGGAGGAGGTGTCCGGGATGGGCAGGGAAATAGCGATGAAAAATAAAGGGCTCGTTGAAGGTAATAGGGAATATATATACCTGAGGAAAACGGTTGATGGTTTCTTGAAAGGCCGGGAAATAACCTCTGTTACAAGTGAGGAATGTTTCGCCAACAAGGAAGTTATTTCGGCGTATCACAGGATGGAGGATATGATAGAGAATAATATCACGAAGAAAAGCATGGGTGAGATCAGTGCGGTGGTATATGCCCTGAACCCGCGGATAGATGCCGCGATCCACGCCGCCCTGACAGATGCGCTGGGGCTTGATAAGGTGAGGAGGATTTGATCGCTCTATTCTTCTAATGTTTTTTTGCCTATTTGGTTTATGATCTGCATACTGGTTTAACGAATATAGCTACAGAATGAAAATCCTTCGCACATCCATATATTCCGCGCTTATAGGCTTATGTTTACTCATGAACCCTGATTTACATGCGCAACCTGCCCACGCCTCGGTTGAACAGCGGCTTGAGATATATAAAACCTGTAAAAAGTCCCTGAAGCCATATGCGGCAAGGGAGGTGAGTTATAAGGATGTTAATGTTCCTGATACCGCTGCGCCTGGTGAAAAGATGGATTACCTGCTCGAAATGAACCGGATAAAAAATGAGGTGGGGTTGTATAATTCAATCGGGGAAGATGGAAAAAATACCGAAGATTTTTTGGCCGAAAAGGATAGCTGCTTTTCCATTGGCAAATATACAGTGGCTCAAAACCTGCCGGATTCGGTAGGGGAATCATACCTGGCATGGCTTGCGCCGGGTGAGATATATGTTCTGCCGGCGGCGGGCGCGCCCGTTGCTGGGGTAAATAAAAACCCGCAACTAGTATGGGCGAAGCGCAAATATGGCGAGGATTGGCAGTTCGTGGCCTCCGGCAGTATCCACGGCTGGACAGATGCGAAACTGAAACCGCTTGGCGAGAAAGAATATCCGGTGCCGGATAAGGAAAAAATAATCCCGTTCCCAGAGTGGCAGCAGGGAAAAATTCTTGATAGAAAAATAGATGAGATGGAAAAGGCGGAAAATGCTAAGGATGCAACTACTCTGGAAAAATTGCGCCAGCAATACTGCCCGAAAGATTTTACCCGGGAAGAGATTGATGGCCTTGTCCATGAAGCGGAGCTGATCTGGATAGACTCAAATACCTGGGGTGATGCGCCGCGTGTGAGGCTGGCGCAATTATGCGGGGAAGGTATCCCATATGATAAGCGAAAAAAACTGGAATATGTAAAACTAATGGCGCCTACCTGCACATGCTATGAAGGTGATATGTGGAGTGGTTTCGACGAAAAAAAAGAGATAACTTCTCCCGAGCAATTTCCTTTGAAGAATTCCAAGGGCAAGTATAAATGCTATCAATTGAAATACCACGTTTCATGCACCGCGGAAGATGAAGAAGAGAGTGCTGGGGAAGAGAGGGGAATAGATGTTTCTTTGGTCTGCCCGAATTCATGCCTGAGTGTGAAGTAGTTAGTCTTCCTTCACCACGTTCTTCTCAACATTTTTCATCAAATCGTTCATTTTTTTTGCTTCGTCAAATGAGTGATCGAGGCGGAAGATGAGAGAAGGGATGTTGCGGATCTTCATTTTTTTGCCAACGATACCCTTGAGTTTTCCGGCAACCGGGATAAGCGCTTTTTCCATGCGGTCTTTATCTTTGCCAGCAAAGGGGATAAAGAAAACCGTGGCATTGCGCAGATCAGGGGAAACCTGAACTTCGGAGATGGTGATGTTGATGGACTGGAAAGTTACCGGGTCATAAATTTCGCCACGCATAAAGGTTTCAGCGAGAATGGCTTTTATCTCCTGGCCCACTTTTAACTGTCTTGTTGAAAACTCTTTCATGGCTGGTAATTTGGTTATTTAGTGATTTAGTTATTTGGAATTAGTTTTAAGTTTTGTTAGCATTTTACCTATTTGTAAATAAAATTCTCTGTATTCAAGATAATCGTTTTTGTTTATATAGCCTAATTCAAAACAATATCTGAGCCATAATCTTGTTTCACTGCAAGAGCCTAAGGCCATATTCAAAAATCTTTTATATTCAGCTTTTGAAGTTACCTGTTTTCCAAATCCTTCGGCTATATTTGCGCAGATAGATTTTGTACATCTTCTAAGTTGTGAGGCCAGTTCAAATTGTTCAGTTTTTGGGAAGTTAAGCGTTGCTTTGTGAATTTTTAGTGAGTTTTTAAAAGCTAGTTTAAAGACTTCCAAATCCTCAAAATTTTTTGCAAAAACCACTATTCCACCACTTCTAAATTACCAAATCACTAAATAACTAAGTTACCAACTCTCGTTTCTCTTCAACCGTTTCAAAGGCCTCGATAACGTCGCCTTCTTTGATGTCTTCGTAATTTTCGAATGCCATACCGCACTCAAAACCTTCGCGCACTTCAGCAACTTCGTCTTTGAAGCGTTTCAGGGTTTTCAGTTTGCCTTCGTGGATAACCACACTGTCACGTATCAAGCGAACGCCAGCGCCGCGTTTAACGGTTCCGGTAGTGACCTTACAACCGGCAATTTTGCCAGATTTGGTAATTTTGAACACCTGCAGGATTTCCGCCTGGCCAAGGTAAACCTCGCGCACGATCGGAGAAAGCATTCCGCTGATAAGGAGTTTGATATCATCAAGAAGGTTATAAATGATATTGTAATAACGAACGTCAATTTTCTCGCGCTCTGCAAGGGCCTTTGCGTTAGCCTCAGCACGGACGTTGAAGCCCATGATCATTGCTTTGGTAGCGTTGGCAAGCTGCACGTCAGATTCAGAGATTGCGCCAGCGGCAGAGTGAACAACTTTAACGTTAACTTCATCATTCTCAATTTTGGCAACCGAGCCCACGATGGCTTCAACCGAGCCGTGAACGTCACCTTTAATGATGATGTTAAGCTCTTTTTTACCACTTGCAGCGTGCTGGAACAGGTTCTCAAGCGTGCCTTTACCGGCAGCTTTCATTTTCTCAACAAGCTGTAATTTCTTGCGATATTCAACGATATCGCGAGCTTCTTTATCAGTATCAGTTTGCGCGAACGCTTCACCCGCTACCGGAACTTCATCAAAGCCAAGTATCTCAGCCGGTTGCGAAGGGCCTGCGAATTCAAGCTGGTTGCCTTTATCGTCAATGATAGATTTGATACGGCCTGAAGCTGTACCTGCAACGATGATGTCACCGCGGCGTAATGTGCCTTTCTGCACGAGAACGGTTGCAACAACACCTTTACCTTTATCAATGCGTGACTCAATAACTGTGCCGCGTGGTTTTTGTTTTGTTGATGCTTTAAGGTCAAGCATTTCAGACTGAACCAGAACCGCTTCAAGAAGTTTATCAAGGTTAAGTTTCTGTTTCGCAGAAATTTCAACCGCCTGAACTTCACCACCGAAATCTTCAACAACTAATTCATGAGAAAGAAGTTCTTCCTTCACTTTTTTCGGGTTTGCATCCGGCTTGTCAATTTTGTTTATCGCCACAATGATAGGCACGCCAGCCGCTTTCGCGTGGGCAATTGCTTCAATTGTTTGTGGCATGATGCCGTCATCAGCCGCAACAACGAGAATTACGATATCTGTAACATTGGCACCGCGTGCGCGCATTGATGTGAATGCCGCGTGGCCCGGTGTATCAATGAAGGTAACTTTTTTGCCGCCATCAGTGGTGACCTGATAAGCGCCGATATGCTGGGTTATACCGCCTGCTTCGCCTTCAACAACGTTGGCTTTGCGCAGTGCATCAAGTAGTGAGGTTTTACCATGATCTACGTGGCCCATCACCGTAACAACCGGAGAACGGAATACCAGATCATCATTCGCAATATCCTCTTCACGGAGTTTGTGCTCGATATCGCCTTCAGTAACGCGTTTTGGTATATGTTTGAATTCGCCCACGATAAGCTCGGCCGTGTCAGCGTCTATCTCGTCACCCGGGCGGTTCATCATGCCCAGTTTCATAAGCTCTTTGATAACATCCTGCGAACGCACTGCCATACGGTTTGAAAGTTCCTGGATGGAAATGATCTCAGGGATGATGATCTCTTTTGCTTTGAATGCCTGGTCAGCGCTTGGTTGTTGTGCCTGTTTCAGTTTCTTGCGGCGTTGGCGCTGCATTGCCGCCATTGAGCGAACGCGGTCACCAGTATCTGTAAGAGCCTGTGTGATAGTGAGTTTTTTATTATCCCACCTGTCTTCGCCACCCTTGCTTTTCAGTGATTTTTTGCGGGTATTCTCGATCTCAGCTTCAAGCTGCTCACGCGGGGTTAATTTTTCTTTCTGAACTTTTTCTTTTTCTATCTGAACTTTTTCCTGCGGAGACTGGAAATTAGGTTGTGAGGTCGGACGAACATTAGGCTGCGCCTGAGGTGCTACCGCTTTTTCAGAAAAGTTCTGCTTAACTTCAATGGTGTTTTTAGAGAATGTTTGCGGGGAAGCGGTATCTTTATTATCCTCAGCCTGTTTCAGTGCCGCCATGCGAGATTCCCGCTCGCCTTCAGTAAGGCCGGAAGTATCTTCTTCCTGTTGTGGTTTGGCTATGTGGAATTTGCTTTTTTTGACTTCAACGGTAACGGTTTTGCTGCGCCCGCGCGAGAAATTCTGCTTTACGGTGCCCGCTTCAATTTTTTTGCCCAATCCGAGGGAAAGGGTTTTGCCTTTATTTTGTTCGTTCTCAGACATAATTCTCTTTTTTGCAATAATTGGCAGCTAGTTGCCGCTAGCAGCACTAAACCACCAAAAATTCCGTTCCCTATATGTAATAGTTGAACAGACATATTAATTAATGAACATTTTCATAAAACATCATGTAAAAATTGTTCTCCGTAACGCGCATTATGGCTAATTTTTATGGGGAGTCAATCAGTAATATAAGGGTGGATACGCCGTTTTCAAGGAGGTCTGGATTGCTTGCGCAATAGTTTGTTGGTTGGGATTCTGGCTTTCGCCAGAATGACAAGTCGCGTACTGTCATTCTGAACTTGATTCAGAATCCCAGTAAATAATCCATTGCGCGGCAATTAAAAATGGATCTGACTGCTTCGCAGAAATTTTATACTTTGGATCGATCCGGGCTTTTGCCCTCACCCGCGCGTGACCATTAGGTCGGCGGTTTTGTCGGGCTTTATGGTGAGTTTTATTTTCGCGCCCGCGCCCTGGAGGATGGGAAGCAGTGGCAGGTAATCATGAGGTTTCAAGGCCTGTTCGTAAACGCAATCTATCTGCCCCATCGCCAGCAGGCAATAATTATAGCAATCGCCGCCATAGATCGCGTTCTGGGATTTCATGCGCAGCGCCGCCCACAGGTTTTTGCCGTTCTTGTCGAACAGCTCGGGCGAGGTGGTGGCGATTATTTTATACGAATTGCCAGTTTTTTTAGCTTTTTTAGCCGGTTTTTCTTTGGTTAGAACCTTCCCATTGAACTTCGTAACCCCACCAACACCCAGCCATAATTCATCGGTGATAGGCTGGTAAACCGCGCCCATTATCGCCTTGTCGTTCTTCATCAGCGCCAGCATTATGCCGAATATCGGGCGGCCTGCCTTGAAGCTGGAGGTTCCATCTATCGGGTCTATCACCCATTTATAAGGCGAGCCTGCTGATTTTTTATCCTTGAATTCCTCACCCATTATCGAGTGGCGGGGAAATTTTTCGCCGATCGCCTTGCGGATGAACTGCTCAATTTTTTTATCGGCAATGGTAACGATACTGCCATCTTTTTTTATTTCATACTGGGCTGAATTGCGGAAATATTTCCGTGCGATCTTGCCCGATGATTTTAAAACATCAGTTGCAAATAATTCGATAGTTTTTAGCGAGGGTTGCTTATCCATTTTTTGCTTAATTATTTTTGCTATGAATAATGTATAAATACTATTTTAATAAATGCAAAAATAAAAGGTGAGAGGTGAGGGGTTACAGGTGAGAGAAAAATTCTTTACCTGTCACCTCTGACCTGTCACCTGTCACCTTCTATGATCAATTTGCGCCAGAAAATATTCAACACAAAAAACATCGCTCTGTTTTTAGCGACGGGCTTTGTGCTGGTTTCCATTTTTATCTATACCATCTATTTCCGCAACTTCGTTTCCCCAAAATATGACCACAATCTGGTGTTCGCGCTGCTGCTCATAAACCTGGCTATAGTTCTCTCGCTGATGCTGGTGGTGCTTTCGCGCGTGGTGCGGCTGCGCATTGAACAGCGGAAAGAGGCCTCAAGCGGCTCACGCCTGCAACGGCGCATCGTTATCACATTCAGCCTGCTTACCATCATCCCGACCATTGCGATGGTGAGTTTCTCGGTGTTCTTCTTCATCTTCGGCATCCAGGGCTGGTTTGACGAGAAAATTTCGAGCGCGCTTGATAATTCCGTGCAGGTGGCGGAAGGTTATTTGAACGAGCACGCCGCCAATTTGAAGGCCGATGCCTATGCCATGAGCCGTGATATTACGCTCAACTCCGCCCAGCTTATGGAAAGCAAGGAAGATTTCCAGGGCTTCCTGAAAGCGCAGGCCGCCTGGCGGGTTTTGAACGATGCGGTGGTGTTCAGGAAGGAAGATGTCCTCGCCAGCTCATCTGACCAGGAAATCGCAACATTGCTTGATTTCTCCGAGATAAGCCCGGAGCGCATCGCCGAGGCCGACGCTGACGAAGTGGTGCTGATAACCTCGGAAGATAAGGTGAAGGCGCTGATAAAGATAAAAGGCTTCAAAGATACTTATCTTTTGGTCAGCCGCCTGGTTGATTCAAAAGTTCTGAACTATATGACACAAACCAAAGATTCCGTAAGCTCATATAACACCCTCAAAGATAACAAAATGGCGCTACAGGTGCAGTTCGTGCTGGCGTTCATCGGGGTTTCGCTGATATTGCTGCTCGCGGCTATCTGGCTGGGGCTGGTGGTTTCGGGGATAATCATCGCGCCCATCCACAAACTTATCGCTGCCACTGAACGCGTAAAATCCGGTGACCTCACCGTGCGGCTGGATGAGGCCGAAAGCAAGCGCGACGAGATAGCCACCCTGTTCAAAGCCTTCAACCGCATGACCGGGAATTTACAGAAGAACCAGGCGCAATTGGTAGAGGTCAACCGCCAGATCGACCAGCGCCGCCGGCTTATCGAGGCGGTTTTATTCGGTGTGAATTCCGGTATTATTTCCATCGACGAGCAAAAGCGCATCCGCCTTTACAACCGTGCCGCGCTGGCAACGCTGAAGATGGAAGGCCAGAACGTCACCGGGCGGTTTATCAATGATGTTTTCCCGGAGCTGACATTATTCTTCGCAAAGATCAAAGATATTCCCGCCAACCAGATATTCCAGCAGGAAATTGATATCAAGCGGGAAGGGGTGATATATAACCTGCTGGTTCGCGTAGTGACCGAGGAAGTTTACAAACATGTTGATGGCTATATCATAACTATTGATAACATCACCAAACTGGTGAATGCCCAGCGTATGGCCGCGTGGAGCGATGTTGCGCGAAGGATCGCGCACGAAATTAAAAACCCGCTCACGCCGATAAACCTTTCCGCCGAGCGCATCCGCGATAAATATGGCAAGCTGGTGCCGGAAGAGGGGCAGGAAACCTTCCACCGCTATGTTGATACGATAATAAAACATGCCGATAATATTGAGCGTATCGTGAAGGAATTCAGCGAATTCGCGCGGATGCCGCAGCCTGTTATGGCCAAGAATAACATCTCGCAATTGATAAAAGATGCCGTGTTCAGTGAAAAAGTTGTGAACTCCGGGATAACTTACGAAATTGACATGCCTGAAACCGATATCTAGTTCGATTTTGACAATGAGCAGCTAAACCGCGTGTTCATCAACCTGCTGAAGAACGCCGGCGAAAGCCTAAACGAAAAAGGCGTTTCACATGCTGGCGATGAGCCGAAGATAACCATTTCCCTGGCGCTCGACAGGAACGTGATGCTCGAGATATTCGATAACGGCAAAGGCTTCCCGCCGGAATTAATGAACAAAATAACCGAGCCTTATGTCACCACCCGCGAAAAAGGCACCGGGCTTGGTTTAGCTATCGTGAAGAAAATTGTGGACGACCACGGCGGCAGCCTGGAACTGATGAACGACGTTGACACGGATGGCAAGATCATCGGTGCAAGGATACGGATCACTTTCCTTGTATAATCACGTGCGGTAATGACGCGTGAAAGATGGAATAAGTTTTAAACTTACTCTAGCCTGCGGCTGCTTTTTTCTTTGTTCAGAAGAAAAGTGCAGTTTGGGTTGTTGGATAGATCGTCACCCAGTTTTTTAAATGCTGTTTCTGCTTTTTCCGTAAAGTCTAACGGATTGCTGGACTTGTTCATGAGATCCCCGATATCAGGTGTGAGGATGATAAAACTATTATTGGCGGTGGAGCCCATTATTTTCAGGGGATCTA
>Ga0206903_10026_pt1 | contig 45523 bp, 37 predicted proteins | sample Alteio_BWOrgHeat_45_FD_152959 | JGI IMG/M metagenome (GOLD analysis project Ga0206903, IMG submission 152959) | Enriched cells from forest soil in Barre Woods Harvard Forest LTER site, Petersham, Massachusetts, United States -... | ecosystem: Environmental > Terrestrial > Soil > Temperate forest >... | reverse complement strand
CGCTTGCGGTCTTGCTTCAGGGATTAGGCCCTGATTCGATATCAACCCCGGGAACGAATGTCGGAGATGCCATCGACCAGGCGTTCAAAAACCTCCCTGAAAAAGCCATCGAGACCCGGGCCCTCATCCTCTTTTCCGACGGAGAAAATTTAGCTGGCGATACGATGGCCGCAGTCAAGCGCGCCAAAGAGCATGGGGTAAAGATTTATGCTCTGGGTATCGGCAAGACTTCAGGAGCCCCGATTCCACTGCCCGAGGGAGGATTTAAGAAGGATCGTTCCGGAGAGATGGTTCTGACCAAATTAGATGCCCAAGCCCTTCAAGAAGTCACTCTAGCCACCGGAGGCAGCTACGTAAGTTCGGTGGCAGATGACTCTGATGTCGAGCAATTATTGAAAGACATTCATGCTGAGCTCAAAGATCAGGAGTTGAAGAGCGGGCGACGAAAAAAACTGGAAGAGAGATTTCAGTGGCCCCTACTCTTGGGACTGTTTTGCCTTTTCTGGGAATGCGGACTCAGTGAAATTCCTCGTCGAGCGGTAATCGGGTTGTTCTTGCTCTTGGCGGTCCAAGCCTCTGCGTCCCCCGCCTTTTCGGAAGCCCGGGCCGGTGAAGAAGCCTATCGCCAGGGAAATTACGACGAAGCGATAAAGCATTTTCTAAATGCGCAGGTGGAAGATCCGGCAAATCCGCAATTGCGCTATGATCTCGCCAATAGCTATTACAAGGCGGGCAAATATGACGAGGCCAAAAAGCTTTTTTCCAGTCAAAAAGGAGCCACCGATCCTGCTCTTCAACAGAAGTCTCTCTACAATTTCGGAAACTCGGCGTTTCGGGAAGGCAAGATGGAGGAAGCCGAAAAAGCGTATGAACAAGCGTTACAAATGGATCCCAATGACGAGGATACCAAGCATAATCTTCAGCTGGTGAAGAAAAAAATGGAAGAAAAGAAACAACAGCCCTCTTCCTCCAATCAAGATCAAGACAAGAAAAATCCCGATCCGAAGGATCAAAAACAAAACCAGAACCAGTCGGCAAATCAGGAATCGAAGCCTGACCCCAATCAGAAGTCGCAAAAAAGTCCAAACGACAACCCCGCCGATCCGAAGTCACAAGAAAAATCTACGCCGCAAACAGCGAAAAACGACCAGAGTCAGAAAAACCAAACGTCTTCCCAAAATCAACCATCGCCGGATCAAAAAGCAAAGTCCCCTTCTCCCCAAGACCTTAAAAAAGACCAATCCACCCAGAGCCAGGAGAATAAACCCTCAGAGACGGGAACTGCGGAAAAGGCGAGTGAGCAAAAGGATCAAATGGCAAAGGAGGAAGCCGAAAGATGGCTCTCTCGACTCAGCGAACAACGACGTCATGACCGCGAAACCAAAAAAAACCAGGAAAATTCCACCGATGACATTGATAAAGACTGGTAGTCTCCTACCTATGCTTAAGTTCTTGGCGTTTTTCTGGCTTTTACCTTTGCCCCTGCTTTCCACGGCATGGGCTTCAGACATTTCAGTCCAACTAGTCACCGAGCAAGCCGCAGTGAGTCTCGATGATCAAATTCAAATCGAAGTGATCGTGAGAGGCTCTCGTGACTCCAGCCAACCGGAAATCCAGAATTTGACCAACTTCGATGCGCAACCCGCAGGAACCTCTTCTCAAATTCAAATTATTAATGGAGCCACCACCACCCAAACCACCTTCACCTTCATCCTCAGCCCTAAACAGGCTGGTACCTTCCAAATCGGCCCTGCTCGCGTCTTAGTCGACAATAAGCCGTATTTGAGTGACCCGCTTACCCTAAAAGTGGCCAAAGGGATGGCCAACTCAGCTCCCACCCCCGACTCGCCCTTCAAAGTGGAAGGAACGGTGGATAATCGTGCCCCTTATCTAAATCAGCAACTCATCTACACCTTCCGTTTTCTCAGTCGAGGCAGAATGAACCATGCCCAATTGGGATTGCCGGAGTTTAAAGGATTCTGGAAGGAGCAAATCGGTCAGCAACGCGATTCGGAGCCCTTAATTAACGGGGTGCCTTGGCGCGCGACGGAAATCCAATTTGCATTATTCCCTCAATCACCGGGAGAAATTAGCATCGAGCCCGCGGTATTGAACGGCGAAGCCCTGGTTGAAAACCAACGGCGGCCCCGCAGTCCCTTTGATAACTTTTTTCAAGACTCTTTCTTTTTCGGCGGGGAAACGAAACACCTCCGACTTCGCACTCAGCCGATCACGATTCAGGTCAAGCCGCTTCCGCCCACGGTGCCTGGTCAATTTTTTTCCGGACTGGTAGGAAGCTTTCGACTGAATGCGTCTTTGGGCAAAAATCAATTGGCCGTGGGAGATTCGACTACCCTTTCTTTGCGCATCGAGGGCCAGGGAAATATTCGAGACGCTCGATTCCCTGATCTCGAACTTAAGGGATTTAAGACGTACGATGACCAGCCCTCCGTCGATGCCAAAATATTGGGAACCAAACTCGGTGGCAGCAAGACTTTCAAGAAAGCCTTGGTGCCTTTGGAGGCCGGTCGGCTAACGATTCCAGCGATTCATCTGGTGTATTTTGATCCGTCGGTGGGACGGTATCAAAATGCAGATAGTCAACCCATGACCCTTGAGGTTTCCGCCGGCACCGGCAAGGAAAGCTTAACTCACGTCAGTGCGGGTGCTCCGGGGAGCGATCAAAAAGAAATCGTTGCTAAGGGAGAAGATCTCATGCCGGTGAAACGAGAACTTAACTCGTGGAATGAGCCCCTCGGCACTCCGGCCCGCAGGGGCTTTTGGTTTTTCGACCTCGCCTGCCCCCTACTATCACTCGCGGGAATTGCCCTGCTCAATCGGCAACGCCGTCGCTCCGTTAATCTAAGCCAATTGAAACGCCAGCGAGCCTATCGTCGATTCCAAACGGAACTCAAGCAACTTAGTCCCGGTTCAAACTATTTCGAGCGAGCCTCATCACTGCTACGGGGATATTTAGGCGATAAGTTTGATTTCGATGGGATGGCGCTTACCCCAGCGGATACGCGTCGAAAGCTGGGAACCGTTGGCCTTTCCGAATCGTCCCTGCGAGCGATTGAGGAATTTCTCAAGCTCTGCGAGAGAGGACAATACGGAGGAGAGAGTCAGACCACTGACAGCATGTCTGCTTCTCAAGCCAGTCTAATGACTTTGGTAAAGACTTTGGAAAAGGAGATTTTGGCGTGAAACGCTCGACCGCCTCCCCATCATGGCAGAGTTTACTTTTAGTTTTCGGACTATTGTTCGGAGCTACGGCAAAGCCTGCGACTTCCGGTGAGCTCTTTTCTCAAGGCCTCAAAGAGTATGATGGGGGGAATTACCCGGCGGCAATTAAGAATTGGGAGGAGCTGAAACAGCAATCCGACTCCTCGGCGGTACGTTACAATCTAGGTCATGCGTACTATCGAGCCAAACAAATGGGTCGAGCGATCTTTGAATTGCGCAAAGCGCAGGAACTGTCTCCCCGTGATCCTGATTTGAAGTTTAACTTAAACTATCTTCGCCATCACACCGTTGATAAAGTCCCCTCCCTCTCCGAATGGGCTTTCCTGAGTGATAAAGAAATTCAAGGATGGTTTGCCGCAGTTTCTTTCTTGGCGTGGTTAGCCGTTGCCTTTGGAGCGTGGAGCCAAAATCCCAAGCTAAGACCTTTCTCTCGGACCCTAATCGGTCTGTGGATCGTCAGTCTGCTCTTTACCCTGGCTCAGGTTTGGACCCGAAACCCTTTCGGAGTGGTGATCGCGAATGAAGCCTCTGTATATTCGGGCTTAGGAAAGGATACCGTACTGCTCTTTCAGTTGCATGAGGGAACGGAATTTACGGTGGGGGATCAGACACAGCCAGAATGGCTTCAAATTCAGCTGCCCGACGGTAAGAAGGGGTGGTTGAAACGAGATGAGGCGGTATTTGAAGGCTAACCCAATGACTGCGATCGGGCTGATTGCTCCGAACGCACCGATTGCGACAAACGACAACCTTAGCTCTGCTCCGGCCACTACGCGCTGGCTTTTAACTTCCCACATCCACCAGGTAGCTTCGGTACTGATATCTCGTCGCCATAAAGACGAAAATGACGGCAATCACAAACATAACGTTAGCAAAGAAGTAAAACTCCCCCGCACCATGAAAGTGATTCAAGAACTCGATCAGCGCGGTGAATAGATTGCCCGCCGTCACCGTGAGTAACCAAAGGCTCATCACCGTGCTCTTCATCGCTTTGGGAGCTTGGGTATACGCAAATTCCAGACCAGTAATCGAAACCATGATTTCCGAAGCGGTCAAAATCGCCCAACCGAAAAACTGCCAACCGACGTTAACCGCAATTCCTCTATCTAAGAAGCTCTGTAAAACTCCGACATAGAGAAAAGCAAAGCCGGTGGTGAGCATCCCCGCGCCCATTTTTCTAAGCGGGGTCACTTCAAATCCCATTTTTTGAAATCCGGGATAGACTACGAAGCTAAAGAACGGAATCAGCAACATTACCAAAATCGGATTGAGTGCAGCAATCTGAGCGGCCTCCCAATGCACCCCGAGCCAATGCCGATCCATTTGCTGTGCCTGCAAAACCCAGCTAGATCCATTTTGCTCAAACAAGGCCCAGAACGCAGATACCGCGATTAATACTTTGAAAACCGCGAGCACACTCTTCGCGCCTTCCACCCGCTCATCGCCATATTTTTCCCGGGAGAGATCTAGAAAGCTTTGACCTTCTCGCGGAGCTGTCCCGGTAACTCGTCGATAAATCCCATGGAAAATCACTCCCCAGAATTGAGCACTTTGTTCCTTACCGGAAGGAGGAACATGAACGTAGCAATGCCGACCGGCCCAGAAGATAATCGTAGCCAACCCCATTAAAATTCCTGGAATCGCAAAGGCGACGCTAGGCCCATACTTTCCATAGAAATAGGGGATAGAGAGTACAGAAAAGAAGGAACCAAAATTGATCGAGAAATAAAATAGCTCGTAGACTTTATTAATCAGATGGCTGTTCTTCGAGGTAAACTGATCGCCCACAAACGCGGCGACACATGGCTTAATCCCGCCGGCTCCCAGAGCAATCAGAAACAATCCGGAGTAAACCCCATTCAGGGTTGAATCAAAAAGAGCCATCGTGGCATTGCCCATGCAATAAATCAGCGATAGCCAGAAAATGGTCCGGTACTTTCCTACAAAGCGGTCGGCCAGGAAGCCCCCAAACAGAGGAAAAAAGTAGTTTGCGCTTACGAAAAGGTGATAAATCCCCTTGGCTTCACTGTCCAGAACATGAAGCGAGTGAACCAGGAAAACCACCAGGATACTGCGCATTCCATAATAACTAAACCGTTCGCAGGCCTCATTCCCCACGATGTACTTAATTTGTGAGGGAAAACGGTGGTCTTTTTCTTCAGCCAAAACCTGAGTACCCAACGATCCTCCTGGGACATTTAATGTGGACTCGCAGAATTACCGAGGGTCCACTGGTTGCTTTACTTCGCTGCAGCATACAACGTTCCGAATCAGATCGCCAGGCTAGAGGCAGGACAGGCCCGGGAGGCAGGCTAAGGAACGCCCATAGTCCGCAAAAGCGGTATCTAGCAGACTTCAGAGCGAATTCGTCCCCCCCTCCTGGTTAAATTCTGCGCGGTTCGGCCCGGGCCGAACCGCGCAGAATTTTGTTAGGGAGTTATTTTCTTGTCCGCATAGCAGTAACCACTGGCCTGGGGACGTTCTACCCATTGTGAATCATAACCAAAACTATTAGTTCCGCTGCATTTCCCCTCTTTCAGGTTGTCACAGAGGATTCTGATCACGAAGACCGGAGACCCTTGGCTCGTTCGTTTCACCCGAAACTGCATGAGTAGCTGATAATCAGCATCGAGCGAGACGTCTTCCGTTAACCGAGATTTAACCCCGGTGATGAAAGTTCCGGATTCATAACGAGTTTGAATTTCGTGTTCTTCCTCGGCCAGCTCAGTATAGCGCTGTTCCTCTGAGGCAAAAGCGTCCTCTCGAAGTTTAAGTGCCTCGGATGAACTAAGTTTATAAAAACGCTGATCGTCCGCGTTCAGCTGAACAGCCAACGAAATAAAGTTCCCCATGACTGGATCGAAAAAATTTCGAAAGCTTACCATCACTCCGAAAATGCGGTGGGACGCTCCGGTAGCGATGCAACGCCCCGCAAAACTCGCATTGGGAAACTCTTCTAATGAGGGAACCTCGGCCAAGGCAAAAAGCTCCTTCATCCGTTGTACCGGAGTAGCGGATGCTGCAAAATTAATCACTATCAGCAAGAAACAAAGTACATTCATTTTCACAAATCACCTCCAATGAAATCGTCCGATTAATCCAAAGGTCCCGAGCCCCCGATCACCGTCGGAACCTCTGAGTTAGAACTAGGCTGCTTAGGATTGGGATTGGGCGCACCCGACAAGGAAGATGGTCTGCGAACCAGGGCGGGGGCAGGGGCTACAGCCGGAGCAGGTTTGGGAGAAATTACCGGCGGGGATACGGCTGGCTGACTCACCAGGGGATAGACCTGACGATCAGCGTAGCAATAAGCACCCCGATCATTTTCTTTAAGCGTAAGCAAATCTTCGACGTCATAACCAAAATCGCGACAGCCGGTTTCTAAGGGACAGTACATCGCGAAAAAATACACCGGCGGCTTTCCGACATCTTGCTTCACCTTGATCCCCATCTTTAATTTTAGCTCTGCCCCCGGGTAGGGCTCCTCCTCTCGCAGATAGCCTTTTCCTGCGGGGGGATTATTAAGCGATAGCAGCTCCCCATTTTGCAAAGTCAGTTCTTCCGCGTAAACCATTTGAGTCTGCCTAATTTCGTCGAATCGCTTTTTGATTTCGGTAGGAGGCAAACTAAAATAGTGATTCCGATCGCGGTGAGTGAGAGGCAAACCATAAGTATAATCGCCAATCAAAGGATCGTGGATCACGTAGAAATTGAATAGTATCCCGAACGGCTTTTTCTTGGGATCGGTACTCAAACAGCGCCCCGCCCAAGCGCTATTTCCGGGAATCCCTTCCATTTTCAGCGCGGGTAATTCTTGATAGATTTTTTGGATCTGATCCAGAGGTCCTGCAATCGCGGAATTAAATAGAACTAGAGAAAACCAATAAGCAAAGTGCATTACTACTCCCTACTTTCAAAAACAGAATAGTTATTCAAACTGAAATATATCGACGATAAAACCCGCTGAACACTGAAGAATGAGAGAAAAAGCAAATACCGCGGTCGGGGCTAGGCCGCAAACCTCGTCGACTAATATCTATGAAGGTTAAAGTGTCATGGACGGGTTTTCTAACGAATCAGATTCCAAAGAAAATCGCGCAGACGTTCCAAGTTTAGCGAGCTGGTCTCAAGATCAGCAAATTCAAAACCAGAAAGAATCAAACTACCTCGACCGGAGCGACGAGGACAAACCAGGGACAAGGGGTAATGGGCGGCGACAACTTCTGGATCTGCCGCAACCTTCTGGTCTTCAAAAATATCAATTTCCATCGCGGGTCGACAGTGAGGAGCACCCAGAAAAATTGGGTTTCGAGAGGCCAGGGTGAGCGTTCCTCTTAAGCGAAAGCGGTCTCCCGGAAAACCAAAATTCACATTAGGAACCAGGTTGATTTGTTGGATCGCATATCCCGGTTGCATGGCTCGATTGAGAGTTTGTAATGCGACCACCTTTCCCCCACTCTCTTTTTCCACTAAAGCTTTGAGGGTTAAAACCAGAGGAGAGGAGATCATTACCTTGGGCGCTGCGGCGATTGCACGCTCAATCCCTGGCAAAGCGGATTTGTTTTGCAAGGCAGTCGTGCCCACAAATAGCAATTTTCGACCGACCAGCGAGCTTTGGTGCTGTCCCAAACCAGAGGGAGCGACCACTTCGACTTCGGGGAATAGCGTTGCGGTCACTGCGGCTTCCCGACTCTTCGGCTCTGCTACCACCAGTACCGGAGCAATCGCTGAGGCTAGAGCCGGAAACAGGGCAATGAGTCCCAGTAACCAAAGTAAATCACGAGTCATCGAAAGAGCTCCTCGCGCCATGCTGTCAGTTCGCGCTTCTGATTTCCCGATTCGAAGAACTCATTCCAATCAAAGGGGATGACAAGTAAGCGCCGGTGGCTTCCGTCACACCGCCAGCCCAACCATTGTGCTTGTTCTCGGTCGTTCAACATTCGAACCACTAGCCGCAGCATACTGCGACATCTGCCTAGGTCCCAAGAGCCAAACCTATAAAACACCGGCAAGTCGGCCTGAGGATCGTGCCAATCAAAGGACAGTTTCAGGGGCAATGCCGCGCCTTCAGTTTCAAACACCGCGCTGGAAGGAGGGGTCAGGTAGAGTCGATATTTAGACACCCACCCCTTGCTATAATCGTATTCTCGCAAAGAACGCGTGTTTTCATGCCACGTCGGAGGCAAATCGGAGGCAATCGCTTTTTCCAATCGGGAGAAGTACTGAGAGGAAATCACTATATAAGGGATCTGGCCGCGTTTCAGAACTCCTTCAATGAAGGTAGCCGATTTAGGGTCTGCCAGTGCCTTATCCCCGATCCACATTCGATGGGGGAGTTTCTGGACCAAGTCCTGCACCGGCATCACCCTGCTGCCTCCCCCTAGGTAACGAGCGAGTCTCAGTAAGTTGGCATCGTCAGGTTCTCCCAGAATCGTCCACGGCTCCAATGACTTAGCCAAATGCACCGGAACCGGGGGCGGCGAAGGGTCCGCGCCGACGAAAGGCGTTGGGTCGGGGGGCTGTTGTTCCGTCGGCGCGGACAGTTCGCGGCTGCAAGCAGCAAGTAGGCTTGCTGCCAGTAAGGGAAAAATAGCTATTCGAGAAAACTTCACCATCTTCGCTCTTCTCATTTACAGGACCCCTACTCGGCCCAGCTGGCATCGGGTTACGCGGATTGCGAGCCAGAAGTAACGGATTCCAAGCCCAGAAACAAGCCCCCCTTCCGGCTTTCCGCGGTCCGCCATTTTTGGCCGCAACATGCTGCCAAACTCATTGCTCCTCTTCCCCGAAGCGTGCTACAGAGTGAAGATCAGAAGCCATGGTGACCAAAGCTGAAAACTCGCAAGAAGAGAAAACCTCACAGGTTCGGGCACCGCAAAACGGGGAGAGTTCCGGGCAGCCTCCCCCTCGCCCCGAAACCGCGGATTTTCGGGATTATCTCCAAGCGGAATTGCTGCGCCGATGCCGGACGAATCCCCGTTATTCCATGAGAGCGTTCGCTCGGGTGCTTGGTTTGGAATCCTCTTTTTTATCCAGGCTGCTGCAGGGAAAGCGATCGATCACCGAGGGAATGATCGATCGACTAAGTGTCCGCTTAGCGTTGGAACCGGCCGAGGTCATCCGGTTTAAAACCTCTCTGCGCGCTCGAAAAATGGATCCCCGATCGGGCACGAAAAAGGCCAATGCTTTAGCTTATGATGAGCTCACCATCGACCATTTCCACCTCATCGCGGACTGGTATCACTACGCCATTTTGGAATTGACCACCGTTCGAGATTTCAAATCTGAGCCGAAGTGGATAGCTCAGATGCTGGATCTCCCGGTGCCGGTAATTAACGCGGCCATTGAACGTCTGATTCGACTAGGCCTTTTGAAAGTGACTGAAACCCATCAGCTCCAAAGTAGTGGGAATCACACTACGGTGGGCAACCGTTTCACTGCGGCTGCATTCCGCAAACTTCAACGTGACGTCTTAACCATGGCATTGCAGGCCTTAGAAGAGGTACCCATGGAATGGCGTGATCAGAGCTCGATTACCGTTGCGGTGTCATCTTCTCGCCTGGCTGAAGCTAAACGACGAATTCAGGCATTTCGCCGGGAGTTGGCCCAGTTTCTTTACGAATCTGAACCTCGCGACAATGTCTACCAGTTGAGCATTTCTCTTTATCCCATCACACGAATGAATTGGGGAGACGAACCATTGAATTTGAATCCCCAGCATTTCTCGGAGGACCGCGATGAAACGACTTAGGCTTTGGTCGACATTCAGCTCTATCCCCTTGCTGCTTTGGCTCACCTTGCTTCCGGTTTTAAGCTGCAGTCGGCATTCGAGCGTACCCCGAATTTCCGGAGAACCTCAGGAAGGCCATGGAGGAGATATTCTGGCGGCCCAATGCCTGCAAACCGGGTATGATATTCACGATGCACTTTTAGCTGAATTGCAGAACACCAGTCTACGAAACCCTCTGCTTAAGAGTTCCGAGCTCAATCGTTTTGAAGCCCTGCTGGAAACACTGCCGGTCTATTCCGTTGAGGGATCCACCACCCAAGCGGCGGGTTGGTTGGGCACCGACACTCGAGGTCTATCCATTCTGATTCTAAATCGTGCCCGTTTAACTCCCTTGATCAAACCTCAACCGATTCGGGATTCTAGTGAAAAGCGTTTTTCTTTTCCTCGAGAAATTTTTCATCTCTATCTCTTGGCTTTAGGCAAAGACGACGCCCAAGGAAAGCTCTCTCAACGGCTAAATCTGGTGGCAATGGATGAAGGCCCCTATCCCGTAAAGCGAGAAGACTTCCCAGCGCGGGGAAAAAGGATCTTGGAGCATCTCAAGCACGATCATCGCTCTGAACTTGCTTTCCTGGATCTGGAACGACTTAAACGAATCATCGATGAAACGCCGCTCAGTTCCGCCGCCAAAGTGATCGATCGCAATTCTGGTTTGGAAGTCGATGCGATTGCTGATCAGGTGAAAGGCAAGTGGAGAATTTTTTATAATCCCGGGAGACTGAAGGCTCGGCAACAAAACGAACGGGGATTTACCCTTTTAGTTTTTCACGAATATGCACGAATTTTAGGAGTAGAGAAAATCGATGATAACTACCGCGTCTCTCATCTTCTGCCGCCAATTGAGTTTTGGGCAGGGGATCCCGCAAGCCTATCCGCTGAGCCGACCGATTCGGAGGACGACTGGCTAGATGATGATACCCAGAATGGATCATCATTTGGCTCGAACAATACTTTCCCTTTGGCTCCGAACGGCGATCCGCCTTCCGGGCTATCAAATTTCCGTCTTCTTTCCCCCCGGGGGAAAACTCCGCTGGTCCCGGGAATCAATCGACTGAGGGCATGGTATCCCCAGCAACGATTTGTCGATGGTCGTTTTTCTGTCGACGGTAAGTTCTTGCTCCTCATGTCTGAGCCGCTGGGAGAAAGAGGAAAGCCAGCACCCAACGCCCAAACTCGACTTCAGGGATGGGATGTGGCAACCGGTGCAGAAGTGATTCGAGTTAGCTTAAATCCCGTCTGGGGGAAGGTTCTGGACTTCGCATTATCCGAAGATAAAGCCCAGATCGCGGTGCGCTTTTCTCGGGATGAAGGGAAAGTGCGGTTATTTTCTACCCAAACGGCAGCACTGACCCACTTAGAAATTCTGGCCCAGCATCCCGAAATTCAGCGGTGGTTCACTTTAGGGCGGGAAGCCGCCGGCTATCAGACCGAAGACCACTCTGGCGAAGGTCCCATCGCCGCATTCACCGCAAAAAATTCCTTAATCGCGCAGGTCGTTTCCGGCAATGAGTGGAATAGCGCGGTTAAATTTTGGGATCCGCACCATCCCCTGAAAGTGAGTCAGCTCGAATTGGGAGGAGGGATTACTTCCCTCGCCTTTTCGCCTGACGATTCCAAGTTGGTTGCGGGTCGCTTTTCCTCCGCCATACCCGAGCTGACTCTTTGGTCTGTGCCTAGCGCAAAGCCTTTTAAGCAATTTAGCCCAGAATCGACGGGTATTCAGCATCGTCTGGTTTCTTTTCTCGACCCGCAACACCTGGTTATTTTCGGCGTGTCGTATGAGAGCAGTTCCCTAAACTTCGGCCACTGGAATCTAGAAGTCTGGGACATCCAACAGGAAAAGAAAACCGCCCAGATCTCTTACCAGGATAAATACTTTAGCTCTCTGGATTTGGTAGCCTATTCCCCAAAAACCGCTACCGCTCTTTTTTTCGGCAATCGGGGCTATTACTGGGAAAACAACACGGTAATGCTATTGAGCTTAAATCCTGGTGAGCTCTCCCAATTGAAGAAAGACTACACGCTACCGGCGGTGGTTGCGCCTACCCCTAAAATTAATCCAGCGATTTCTACTTCTCACTCGGCACTGATCTTGGCCGATGAAAAGAGCAAGGAAGCTTCAGCCTCCTTATTACTCTTTGAGCGCGGAGTTGTGATTTCGCCTTGGGAACTGCATCAGAATCCTGGAGCGCTGAAAGGAAGGGATGTCCTTTACCTCGGCACGACTGGACTTTCCCGACCCGAGTTTTATCCGGAAATTCAGCATGCCATGGATTTAATACCCAACGTTATTTTTGCTTCCCCTCTAGTCGGGAGGTTCAAAGGGAGCCAAGCAGAAACACCCCGGTTTCAAACCTGGGGAGGGAGTCAGCGGTTGCTGGAGTTCAGTTCCCAATCTCATGATGTCACCCAGTATGGAATTTTTCCCGACGATTACTGGAGGGGCTCCCAGAAATTGCGCCTCAGCAGCGGAGCGGTGACATTGTCGGGAACCCTCACTCCAGAGTCCAAAAATCCGTTTTGGGCCGAGCCCCAAGAATTCAATGTTTACCGAGATCAGAAATTTACTTCGGCTTGGACGGATTGCACCCGCCTGTTGACACTTGGCGGTTTCAGTGGAGTGTGGCGATGCCGGCGACCAAATGGAGGGTATGTTGTGCTTTCGGGGTTCGAATGGGGAGACGTCGAAGCCCCGACCTCAGATCCCACAATCGTAAGGGATTGGTTAAACGCAATGCTGAATCAAGATTGATGGGATCGATCCTAGCGCTATCAAAGTGAGGGATCGTCCCCGCCTCCACCGATGATTCGACAAGCTTCGCGGGTATGAGCACTTTTCTCTGATCCCAACGCGGCATAAACTTGGCGTTCTAGAAAATACCATTCTTTTTCATCTTCGGCTTGAGCCAGCCGGGCTCTAGCTAAACCGGAGGAAGTGATTTTTTCAATCTGGAGCTGAATGGCTTTCTTCTGGAGGAGGAATAGTTTACCTAATCGAGGGTCAGATTCCAGCGCCACACTGAGAGCCTGATACTCGATCAATTCATAGAGAGTAGAAAATCCGTGAAACCATCCCCCTTGAGTCCGAGGGGGAGATGTAAGATCCCGACGAATGAGCTCAAGCGCCGGATCCAACCCAAGCAAGCGGTAGCGAGCCAGACGATCGACATCCGCTACATTAAGCGGAGCTAGTTTTCCGTATTTACTAAGAAAGGAAGGATCGGTCGCGGTTCTTTTGCGGTAAAACGCCACCACCTTCTTACCGACTTCAAAAATTTCGTCGTCATTACAGTGGAGCACATGGTCGAGCAATAGCTCACTCCCCTGATCATAGAAGGAACTTTCCCGCAAACGAAGAAACGCTGCGGTGGCGACCGCATCCCCCAGACTATTATTCATCACGGTATTGGGGATGGAGTATTTTCGGTTCTTCAGTGCGAAACTTCGCGGATCCAAAATCAGATCCAGATGAGAAAAATGCGGTTCTACTTTCTGATTTAATAAGAATTCGCCGAATGCCGCATAGTCGTCGGGAGAGATGGCTTGCCGATCCGTCCCGTAAACGCCCGGCCACCGAGGGTATTGTCCCCAGATCGGAATAAACGGATCGTCATGGCAGGACTTACAGATTTCCGGGGAAAACTCGATAGCTGGGGCTTTGCCGGGCTGAAAATGAATTCTGCCTGCTTGATAGGCATGGCGCACTGGGTTCATCTCCGCAAACTCGATCGATTCATAGAGCGGATCGCCAGGATCAGAACCTATCCCGAGAAGCAGATGGGCATCGCTACCGAAGAGAATTTGCCTGGGAGCCGCATCAAAACTGAGTTGAAGTGAGCCCGAGTCGCGGACCAAAACCGCGTTTTGGTGATATTCCAGGGGTAAGGCAGCCAATTGTTCCGCGACACTGCCGACCGAATGGTGTTTCCAATACTCCTGAATTCCAGCGATGGTGAGCGGAGAAGCAATGATGTCCGCTGCCTTAACCGCGACCGCGCTAAAAGAAAATAGAGCCACCGCAAAAACCATCTCGCGCATGATTTCCCCTTTCCAGCAGAAGAAAGTATGGCAAGCGTTCAGTGAAATCTCGAGGGAGGCCGTGTCATGAGAATCAGGTCTGTTTAAGGAAAGGGAGGAATCAAGGTAGCTCTTACCACCCAAACCGGAGCCCAGGTATTCGGGTCAGTCATTTGGCGAAGCCGATTGCAGGGTTTGCCATTCTCTGTCCCTTGCTTACCTTCGTGCTCTCCGAAAGCAACCGAGACCAATCCCTCAACTTCGTAGGTTTTCAAATTCACCACGGGAGCTCCTGAGCTGCCCCCAAACACATCAAGATCCGCTTCCAGATAGTGATCTTCGGGCGCGTTGTTGGATTCCAATACCTGAGCGTTGTCAGATACCTTGAGCGGCAAACCATTAGGAAAGCCAATCGCAGCTAGGGGTTCTCCCATTGCAGGTGCACCCTGAGTCCGTAACTGAAAAATCTCTCGCCCCACCACCGGACGATCGAGGGCTAAGATGGCCCAATCTCCGTCGATATCTTGCCGAATAATGGATTTTACCGAATACACATCTTCTCGACGAAACTGTCGGACAGTATCCGTAGATTGAGTTAATGCAAAACCGAAGACTACCTGCATATTCCGCAAATCTTTGTCCACACAGTGAGCCACGGTCGCCAGCCGTTGCGATCCCACTAAGAAGGCAGAACAATACCCAGGGGTCGGTTGAGTCAAAAAACGCTGATCGGAACAAAGGTTCTCCGCCACCGCATGGGATTTCACTCTGGAAGAAAGTCGGTATCCTGCAGCGTTCGGCAGGAGATAACGGCGGCTCCGATGAAGCAAAATCGCGGACGACAACGCCAAAGATCGCAACCGAGCGTCTTTCACTTGGTAGAGATCTTTCCGATCATCTGTCCCAAGAATTGCCGACCTGGCGGTAAACGGAACCAAGCAAAACAGGAAAATAAAATGATACGCCCAACCCATTGGTCCGGAACGCTACTAGCCCCCATTCGAAAAAGCAAAAGGTACTTAGTTCCTGAGGAACTAGCGATTGTCTCGTGCAGGGAAGTAAATACCTTTCGCCATACGGCCCGTCTATAATAGGGATCATGAGGATCCCTTCCCCGGAACTGCGTTCAGCCGCCAGACGCTTTTGTTTCGTTTTGGCTATTTTTCTCCTGAGTGCTTTCCAAAGTTTAGCGCACGGTGCCGAACGTAGGACTTGTGCCGAACTGGCGAGAGAGCTCTCGGAGCTTCCCGAAGCGAGCCAATTCGAAGGGGTGAATTTTACGGAGGATCGGAAATCTGTCGAAGTCGTAGGGGATATCGCTGGCGACCATGGCGGGAAAAAGATCCTACTTAAGCGAACGCGAGGGAGTTGGTTCTCGTGGGTTCCCACAGCAGTCAACGCTCCCCAAGGGGATCCGCGATGGGCGATCCACATCTTGGGCAAAGACGTCGCAGGTTTTTTAGGCTACCAGTTAAGGGAAGATGGAATCTTAGAAGTGCCGGACTCGACGGAAATCATGGGTGCGCTCAAAGCCATTAACCAAGAGTTAAAAGCTCAGGGCTTGGAAGAAATTCCCATTACCTTTTATCCCCCTTTTGCGAACCCGAAATATGCCCTAACCAATTATTTAACGCAATTTGGCGATGCTTGTGGATTACCCTATGGTCACAAAAATGGGTCGATCGTCCACGATGCGAGTTACCACTTTGCCGCGATTCTACTCCCTGCGTCAGTCGTACGACTCGCGAGTCGCCAAACTCGAGCGGTAAACGCCTTTGCCCAATTTCTGCAGGAGGAAAAAGCAAACCTTGGAAACCCACCCTGGTTAAGCTTAGTCGCTAAACTCTACCGTCTACACCGAGTCCTAGACATAGATTCCGCTACCGGAGGACTTCCCTACCCCATCGCAGCTTATAATCAAGCCCTCTCCCTGGACCACGACAAACCTCAAAAAATGGACACTGCCGAAAATGAGTTTAAGAGCAGACTACATGACGCTTTAGCCGACCTCACGGGACTTGGCGATTCTCCCGCTCAGTTACTCAACAGCTATACCAAACGGGTCCTCAATTACGATAATCAATGGTTTAAAGACTTTCCCTTAAGCGATGCCGAAGACGCGATATTCAAAACCATCGGAACGGCGGAGAAAGCGACCCTCGACGGACTGATCACCAAATTCTCCGCCAACTACCTTCTCACCGATCCGGAGTTCAAAAAGGGCTCAGAAATGTTAAGCGATTCCTTTTGCGGAGCGGTCCAGCAGCGACGCGGTGAAATAATCAATGCGACCAAGTCCATTCTAAGCCGAAAACCAGGAGGCAAACCCGACGGCCTCCCTGCTCCGCAGAGATAAATGAATTCTCTCCGACCTAACTCAAGGCCTTACCATCACGTTCCAAAACTCGATTTCAAAAATGCCACCATTTCCTTCCACGATCCCGAATCTGCTTTTTCATTGTAAGCGATCGGGATGTGATATTTCTCACCTATCGCAGTCGCTTTCGGATTGGTAAACGCGTGGACCGCCCCCGGATAGCCCACAAATTTAAGCTCGGCCTGCCGGGCTTTCATTTCTGCTTTAAACGCTTTCACTTCGTCCTCTTTCACAAAGGAATCCGCTTCTCCATGAAGCACCAGAACCTTAGAACTGATTTTCTCATCTCCTTTGAGCGATGAACTTAAATTGGCGTGAAAAGCCACCGTCGCGAGCAATCGGGCACCGCCCGGCAACGATCCGGCTCGAGCAAAATTCAGTGCTTGGGCTCCGCCAAAACAATAACCGATCACCGCAAGCCGAGAAGGATCAATCTCGGCCGCAGACGAGGTCTTGGCTTTAGCGATGGCCTCCGTAATAAACCCGCGAATCCGCGCGACTCCCATCATCGGGTTCTGATAAAAGGGCCCGGCCAACTCTCCCGCTTCTTTCGGCGTCTCCACCGTCTTTGCCTGGCCGTAGAGATCCACGGCTAGCGCGGCATAACCGAGTTCATCAGCAATCTTTTGCGCACGCATCTTGGGATATTCGTTCTTACCCCACCATTCATGAACGACTACCACTAAGGGAAGTTTCCCTTTGGCATCTTTGGGCAAATAGAGATCACCTTGATACGTCGTCTTTCCTTCTTTGAAATTCACTGGAAGGGAAGTTGCCGCGATGGCGTTGCCGAAATAGAAAACCAGAGCCAGGAAAGCAGGAGCTATTCGTCGATTCATGGGATTCCTCATCAATGTAAATGGGAGAAACAGAAACCCAATTCTACCTTTGAATTTCGAAATAGCAATACGACCGAAGCCTAACCGAACGCTGAATTGAGCTTGCTCCCCGCGCTCTGTATCGTAATCCCACCTAAATAAAAGTATCAGCTGACAGAAATTTCGGGGGAAACTTGAAGAAGATTTTTTCTCATTTTCTTTATTTGAGCATGATGGGGGTTTTATTTTTACCGATACCGCTCAACGCCTCGCCCGCTCAAGCGTTGTACAATGCAGCGTATGAAGAGGCCCGCGAGATTTTACTCCGAGCCGCCGATAGCACTCCCAGCTTGGCCGACAGTCAATGCTTTCTGTCCATTCGGGAAGAGCTCCCGCTCACTCCCTATCATCTACCCGCACAGCCTGATTATCCCTACTGTCAGGATCGGCCAAGAGATTTGGGATTTGTTTATCCGATGCCCAAACCCAACCATATCTACCTTTGCCAGTATGCGACTCAGCAACGTCCCCTGACCCTTGCCCAATACTTGATTTTCTTCGGCACTCTCTTGCGCGGCGAGACCAACCCCTGCCAAGCCCATCGCCCAGCAGGCATCACCTCGCAATGTCAGGCCGCAAGAATTTCTCGAGATGCCTTACGGGCCGTCGGATATCGACCGGGTGTGACCAGCATCATGGTGAAATGTGGCTTAGCCCACTAAAAATAATCCGCACCAAGGCCTGAGCAAGGGGCCCCAACTCGAAAAAAAAGACACACCTAGTCATTTTCCGGTTTCCATAGTAGGTTCACCCCCTTCGAGGGAGCCATGCGAAACTTTTTTTTCTTAGCCGTCTTCTTAATTCTAACCAATGGGTCGGCCGTCTCAGCCAGCCCTTTTTTTCCCGTCTGCGAACGAATTGCGGAAGTGCAAAGCGCCATTCTGAGGTATCTACCTCCCACCAGCGCGGGCCATACTTCCGATTGTCATTCGGTCACTGAGTCGGACCTGGCTCAGATTGAAAACTTCGGCGCCGTACAACTTCCCCTCGGCGGTAATGCCCCACTCCGAACGAGCGATTTACAGGGATTAACCCAACTCAGCGCACTTTCCCTGGGGTTCCCTTCCCCATTCGCTTCCGTGCCTAAGGAAAGTTTTGCTAGAGCACTGAGTATTTCCAATCATCTATTTTTAGAAACCCCGCATTTAAAAAGTTTGGTGATTCGCTATTCTGGTTCCGTATCCTCCTACCAAACGCTTTCTGGTCCGCTTCAATTTTCTGCCCAGAGCTTTGAAGGTCTCTCCGAGCTGAAGCACCTCACCATCCGAGCATCGTCAGTCGACCTTAACCGAGCAGTGTTAGCTCCTCTCACCTCTCTGGAAAGTCTTGCTTTACTGGACCTCACCGTCGTTCCCGATGAACTCAGTCAGAAAGTGGGAGAAACCCCGGTTCGTTTCGCACCCAGCGAGCTAAGTGCTTCTGGAATCTTTTCCGGGCTTCCCTCTCTCAAAGAATTGGTCGTCGCAAAACGGAGCAAAAAAGAAAATAGCAATTTTGATGCTAGTTCCGATCATTTCAAGTTTGTTCCGATTAAGCCGGGTAAGTTTATGATGGGAAGTCCAACGTCGGACGGGTTTCGAAGACCGGAAGAGGAAAAACAACACCTGGTCACGTTGACCAAACCATTTGAAATGCAAACTACCGAAGTCACCCAATCGCTTTGGGAGAAGGTGATGGGCCATCGAACCTTCTTGTGGCCAGGTTCTGAGCTTCCGGCAACCCACATCAGCGTTCCTGAGATTACCGGCCCCAACGGATTCTTACCCAAATTAAACCAGCTAAAACACGGCCAGGGTTTCCACTATCGATTACCTACCGAGGCCGAATGGGAATATGCGGCACGGGCCAACACCACTGCCCCGTATTTTTTTGGGGAAGACGCGGACCGCCTAGGCGAATTCGGTTGGTTTTATTTTAATTCTCAGGACAGACCTCATCCGGTGGCCCGCTTAAAGCCAAATCCTTTTGGTCTTTACGATATGCTGGGAAATGCTTGGGAATGGGTACAAGATTCCTACGAACCTTACTCCGCGACGGATCAGAAAGATCCCTTAGTGGTTTCTGAAAGCTCCCACGCAATCCGGGGGGGCGGTTGGAGTCACTACGCCGAGACTTGCCGTTGTGCATCCCGCTCTTCTTATCCTAACCCATCAGGCGCAGATATTGGATTTCGGCTAGTTCGAACTCGAGATTAGTTATCAGAGAAATATTGCAAATTCGCCTTCAGGGATTTTGCTAACAGAGATACTTTCTCGAAAAGGATCTTGTGGATCACCGTCTGAAGCCACTTGCGTTTGCTGATCCTTCTGAGGCTCTTTTTCGAAAAACTCGATTTTCTGAACTGCTTTCGACGGGCCTGGAATGTTCCGAGCGATCTCTCGTTTCCACATCATTTTTTGATGAACCTTCCCCCTGGCCCGTCGGGCCAGAATATTCGAAGAAAGCGGATAATTTTGCCAACTTGCGCGAGCGTATTGCTGAGCAATTTAAATGTAAAGCGTCTAATCTAGCGACAAGAAGCGAATGCGATAGGGGAAATCTTATCCCGATTCACCGTACGATAAGTTCCGGTTTCGCCACACCCAGCTCCCAGGAAGCTGGCGTACCCGAGGTATCAAGCAGTTCCACTCCCCGCAGAACATAGCGACCCAGAGGTTGCCATGCATTGATCGGCAGTGACGCTTTGAACGTGCTACCCACTTGTTCCGTCTCGACTTCAAAAGAAACATCGCGAAGATCGTCGGTAAACGCCGCAGCGCTAAGCGTGATCTTGGCCTTCCTCGGACCCGGATCACTACTCCCCTGCGAGGTTTCAATCATCATGGTGATAGAATTGCCCGGCGTTACCTCATTAGGAACAAACTCCACTCGAGAAATCTTAGTCAGGGAAGCTGCCTGAGGGGTTCCCACCTGAAACCGCAAGTCGGGAAATGCGGACCCGCTTTCCGCGGCCTCCGTAGCCATAGGGTTGGAGTCCCCTCTTTCTGGTGCAGCTTGTGCCATCGAAGGTGCCGGAGACATGGTGCGGGGAACTGAGGACTGTGACATTCGTGCCATACCTTTTGAAGCCGGTGAGGAGAAGGTACTGGTGTTTCCCGCGATATCCCGAACGGTGACTTGCTCTAAGCGGTAATTTCCCGGATACCAATTCGGTCCGGTCTTGATCGAAAGACGGTAACTCCCCCCTGCACCACGAGCTGGCTCTGATTTATCGAGTCTTTCCAGCTGACCGCAAAGTCTCTGACTCATCCTGCGCCCTTTTTCTTGCAAGAGCATCGCACACCCAGAGTTTTTGCCCGTAGCTACGCCGGAGATATCGTCACTGAGAGAAAGTCTAAGCGAAAGGCGGTCACCCGGTTTCAATAACTGGTTCTTTTCCGGTACTGCATGAATGAATTTAGGTCCGTTAATATCTTGGTCCGGGTTATTTACCTGGAAAGTCACATCGGGTGCAGTGCCGTTGGAAAGCGGGAAAACCACAGCATTGCCGGCTTGATCCGTCACCACCAGCTTCTTAATTTTATGGGTTCCGCTAGCGGCATAGGGTCCAATCCTAAAGTCCAGGGCATACTGTCCCCCGCCGAGAGGAGTGAGGGTTTGGCTTACTTCAGCTTGCCCATCCGCTTCATGCTCACCCGTAAAGGATTCCGGTCCAACCAAAACATTAGCCTTTGGCAGGTTGAGCGAGATGCCCGAAGGATCAAGAGCTTTGAATAAAATTCTGCCATGTCCGGAAGGCCCTAAAACGGAAGGTTCCATTCGAATTTCCGCGAGATCAGGCGGCCTAGAATCTCCCCGAAACGTCTTTAAAATAGGGGCAACCCATTCCATCCCGTGGCCTTCGGATCGGGCCTTCAGTGAGATAATGATGAGATCTAGATTTCCGTTCAGTAGAAAGTATTTCGCGTGAACCCCCACTTCTGTAGACACGGGAAAATAATAGCCTTGCACCGACCGAAAATCGACTTGGGTTAGGGGTGAACCGGGATATTTAACTTTCAACAGCGCTTTTAAGCCATCGAGGTTGCGATCGGAATCGCTTTTCTTGGCAAAACCAGGATAATCGACTTCGCGCTGGATGACCTCGATTTGCATTTCCGAGGCTTGGGCCTCTTTGGTTACCAGATCTCGATTGGTAATGATGACGTGCTTGCGTAACGCATCTTCTTTTCGTTTCAACCCGCCGCTGTATTGAAAACGATATTGATATGGAGAGATGTAAGTCACCTGCTCTGTCGGGGCCATGCCGTTGCCGACCGAAATGCCACGCAGTCTTGAATCTTTTCCGGCGCAGGAGACAAATCCCAAGACTGACAAGAATCCAAATAGGCCGCAAAGGCAGGAACGTCGTCGATTCATTTACTGACTCCTTTTTCCACTTTTCGAGTGAGAGGAAAAAATTGAAAGCCGAATTGATACACTTCATCTGCGGTGGATTCGTGCACCGTAAATGATTCGTTAATTTCTTTGCGAAATTCTCTTAGCCGAGCCTTTAATTTGGGAATATCGGCACGAGGAATCGCGATGGTGAGTCCACTGATCTCTCGCTCTTCTAAAGGAAGCTCCAAGGATTTCATCCCCAACGACATCATGGTCAAGTGGTAGCGTTGAATGGCCAGATCGCGGACATCATCTTCGGTGGCAAAGGCGCGTTGGGTCTGACTCAATCGCCCATCCAGGTCTTGGATCAATCCTAAATTGATGAGATCTCCTAGAGCCCGTTTCACATCATGGGTGGTCACTTCGTTGCCCAAGCGCCGCGCAATCCAAGTCGGATCACGCAGAAAATCTCGCATTCCCACCATCACGTAAATCGCGGGATAATACCAAGTCGCGAGCACACAATAATGCGCCAAAGAGAGTCGATATTCCGGGGTAAGGCTACGCAGTCGGAGTAAAAGCTCTTGAGCTTCGAAACGTTCTTCCTCTGTCTTCGCTGATTCGCATTTCACCATCGCGAGCAGATACCGCCGACTTCGTCCACTAAGCGAAAGCGCTTTAGCGAGTTTTTCACCAGAGCTGCTAGTGAATTTCCGTTTACCGTTAATGATCATGCTAAGGGTAGAGGGTGAAGCAAACCCCGCTCGTTTAGCGACGCAACGAAGTCCCAGGCCTCGGTTTTTTTTCGTTCGCTCTTCCAGAACGCATTTCAAATAGGCCCGAGCGTCAGTGAAGGCAAAAATATCCGGGTTAGTTTGGTTTGGTTGCACCGCGCTATCTATACAGATTTGGCAGCGATAGCGCAAGTGCCTCGGCCTAAAGAACTCAAGGCGAGTGTGAACACAGACACTGGCCAATCCGCGTTTAAAGATTTGTTTTTTCAGTGTATTTTTTGAAATCTTAGCAGTCACCAAGGGTTTTCTCCAGGAGAATTGAGAACAGATTTTGGGGAAAGACTAGAAGGGATACCCGCCGGCTTAGGAGGAAATTCCAACTAAGCCGGCGGGATTTTAGGGTGGGTTACTCAAGGGAGTACTCAAGCACAATGGCTCCGCCACCGGTGCTGAAGAATAGCGTTTGGATGTTGATCAATTCATCTATCGCTTGGCCTTCCTTCGCCGGCACGCCATAAGCCTTGGAAAACTTGGCGTTGATGCCAGCGACAGCAAGGCTTGCTTTGAATTGGTAGGCGACCGGAGTCACGAGATAGTCGAAGTTCTCAAAGAACTTGAGCATGGCAAGTCCAGTTTGCGCATGCTGGAAGTTTCCTCCCTTGGTCATGGCAAATCCTTCAACCAGGCCGCCACGAAAATCGTCGCCAACGCCCAAGACCGTCATGCCGATGCCTTCATTGGCATAGCTATTCACCAAGCGAACAAAGCTAGCTTCGTCTTGAATTCCAGTGTTGGTGCCGGCATCGGAAATGGTGATGACCCGATTTTCATAACCTTGAAGGGCCTCGAGTTTCGACTCCACCAGGCGAAAACCATCTTTCATTCCCGCTTCGAGATTAGTGGATCCGCCGAGTTGGATTCTGTCGATAAGGGCTTTAAGCTCTGCCCGATTGGTGAGGGGGGCCGGTTGCCGAATGACTTGGCTCGCCTGATCAAAGATCACAATGGAAAGGTAATCATCACTGGTCAACTCCTCGACAATGCGATTGAGCGCATCTTTAGCCCATTCCAATCGACTTTTTTCCGTGCCATCCGTACCGCCCATCGAACCGCTGACGTCGAGGACTACGGAGAGATTTAGGGGCTTTCGTTTAAAAGAAGCCGGCGTCACGTTAGAGCCCATTGAGATCTGAACGTACATTTTCTTATTTGCCCGATCGAGAGTCACTGCGGGGTCAACACAGAGAAGTTGATCACAGTGCCCCTCGCTCAACGACAAATCAAATTCCTTTAAGAAACCGTCTACCGCTAGGACCTCCGACGAAGGAACTTGCCCCGCGTCGACGATCTTTTTGAACTGATCATAACCTTGGGCCCCGCCACTGGTGACGTTGAGCCCGCCCGGTGCCGCGGCCATCATGCTGGGAGCCATCGACAAGGAGCGAAGGGGAGTCGGGGAGCCGGGATACCTTGGATATTTCGGATAGTAAGAGTTTGGCTCAGGCGCCTTTTCCATATTGGCGGCTAGCTTTCGGCCATAATCCAGAGCTTCTACTACGGCCCGATCGGAACGCGTCCACTGATTCTTGGTGATTTGAGCATTGAGCGTTGCAATCGTCGATTGTAAGTGAGTTGAGACCACCCGTCGAGCGGCGTCACAATCGTTAACCCGAGGTCGCGGGCGCGGCGGCATGGGGAAGCAAGGGTGCTGGATATGCGGGATAGGGCTTGTCGAGGGACCAGTGCCCCCACATAGGGGATGCATTTCTTCCCGATATCCAGAACCGACCTGGGTACCAGCGGTGCAAGCGTTCGCATATTCTTCGAGTGAACTCTTGAGTCCATTCGCAAGATTTAGCAAAAGCAAAGTCTTAGACATTTTATCGTCGCTAGAGTCAGCGGAATCGCTAAGCTCTACTAATTTCTTCTGACTATGAATCTGCTTACCATCCACAGTTTGGTAAGACCATTGGGTGGTGACCTCTGCCGATTTCGCAAAAGAGCAAACAGGTAAGGTCAACGACACAGCTGCTAAAAGCCAAGACTGAAACTGAGACTTCTTCATGGGTTCTCCAATCATTTTTTAATTCCGCGCACCGGTGTGAACCAGCGCTCGGTTTTGGTGTGAAGCGGTTCTAACGATTTCGCTGCGGTGTCACAATCGGGGGTAAGGCGATAGTGTTCGCAGGTAGTGAACAAGCGATCCCTTGAAATCCAAGGGCGATTTCCGATTGCTTTCTTTATTTATTTGGATACTTAACTGCAACCTTAGCGAGCTATTCTCTCGGCACACTGCTGGGTATTTGAGTTCGAAACCCATCCAGCCGACGTTCGCTGACTATACGCAAGACGTCCGAGAATTGGGTTGCCACGGCCCGGAGCCGTTGTTACACGTTTCACCCAGTGGGGTATTGAGAGGGGGGAATCTCTTCCGCTCGTCTCCAGAGGAGGAAGAATGCGATCATTTTGGTTTGCTGTTGGGCTCGCTGGATTTTTGGGACTGATTTACGGGTGTGGGAAGTACGAGGGAAGCCCCATCGAAAAAGCCCCGTATGCATTCGGCAAAAATATTTCGCCGAATGGAACGTACGGTCCTTACCCTCCGATCGGTATTTACAATCCCTATAATCCTTACGGTCCGACGGATGTTTACGGTCCGTATAATCCCTACGGCCCTACCGATGTTTACGGGCCGAATAATCCTTACGGCCCTACTGATGTTTACGGGCCATATAATCCTTACGGCCCTACCGATGTTTACGGGCCATATAATCCTTACGGCCCTACCGATGTTTACGGGCCATATAATCCTTACGGCCCCACCGATGTTTATAGTCCATACAATCCTTACGGCCCTACCGATGTTTATGGTCCGTATAATCCTTACGGTCCGACCAATGCTTATCGTCCGTATCATCCGAGCGCTTTGAGGAGGAAGTAGTGAAAATATCTTTTATCCTTTCCTTGTTTTGCAGTTTCCTTTCTTTCGATGGTTTCGCCTGGGAATATTGCGGAACCTTTCATCGCCAAGCCAAGCAGTGTGTGAATAATACCGCGCCCTCGGGACGAAAATGCCTCTACGATGCGTCCATCGGCGAATGTTATGATTGGGAATGGCAAGGACAGGCTTGGCCGGACAACTGCGGCACGACGGGGCTACAACTAACCTATGCGAATGCTTGGATGGAGTCGGAGGCCCGACAGAATGCTATCTCCGAATGTGAACATCGCCCCAGTCCCTGCGGAAAGAGCCCAAGCCAGTGTCACATCGTAAAGCTTTTTAAGTTTCATCGAAGCTAAGTTCGAGTCACTCGAGCAATCTTTATGCGACTTGTGACAGACCGTCGTGGATCTTCGCCTTGAGTAGAATCGTAATCGATCTACAAGCAACGTTATTCGGGTTAAAATCTTCGTCAGTTAGCTGTAACTCTCAAGTTCCGTTATATCCAATTTTGATCAGTAGAATTTCTTGATTTGAGGTGTCGATGATATCGAGCACTTGCCAGCTGCCGTCTTCATCTGAGTGATTTGTTCCGTAGATTTGCAACTGCGGATCGGACTTCACCAGATTGATTGCGGCTTCCAGTTCGCTTTTAGCTTTATCAAAAGCATTCTGGTCGTCGGGCTGAGAATTTGCATTTAAAAGATGCTCCGCCAATTGTTCGGCGGAAAGCGTTTGCATCTCTTTGGCGCCAATATCATCGCTATTGAGACCGGCCCTTCGGAAATTCAACTGTTTGATGGAGTTCAAATCTCGCTCGCTGCTTTTGCGAGTGAAAGCATAGACCTCGACTTTGCTCGCATCGCCAAAGGTTTTCTCGTTTCTAACCACCGCTTCGGCGACTTTCGCCAAATGTTGAGCAGCAGCCGACTTCATTTGAGGGATAGCCTTAAATTTCGCCGCAAAAGTTTGCGGTGCCTGGGCGAAGGCAATGGTTAGCGCCAAAATGTAAAAATTTTTCAATTTTGCCTCTAAATATTCAGGGATTGTTTCCCTATCGGCCTTTCTTTTTCATGCTTAGCGCAGCTTGTCACGCGGATTTTATGAAGGGCGTTCGCCCAGCAGCCGTAGGAAGCAAACAGATTTCGAAGCACAGAGAATGAGGTCGACCGTCCCGCAATGTGATAGAAGTCGACACATGCCGGCGTCAGAAAAAACTAAACCCTATTTATTCACCCTCTTTATTTTCGTTGCAGTAACGTCGACCTATTTTTTTCAGGGGGCCAATCCGAATACGAACTCTCGTTTCAACCTTGCTCGTGCTATTGCCGAACAAGGAACCTTACAGATTGACACTTACGCCGCTAACACTGTCGATAAGTCTTTTTTTCAGGGGCACTATTATTCTGATAAAGCACCAGGCATGGCTTTTTTGGAAGCCGGAATATTAAAACTAATAAATCCCTTACTGCCCTTTTTTACGAACGACCGTCACGTTCGAGCCAACGCACAACTTTGCGTTCTGCAATTTCTGCTCCTCTCGCTGCTCACGGCATGGACGGCGACTCTTTTTTTTCGCCTAGCCCAGGAACTACTCGAAGTCGATTCGCCATCCTTGGCATTCGCCCTCACTCTGGTTTGCTTTGGTGCGACTTTTCTCTTTCCCTATTCCACTTTCCTAATCTCCCACCAGCTGGCGGCCGATTGGCTCTTCATTACCTTTTACTACGTTCGCCGCCTGGAAAATCGGCGTCTTTCCAGAGCTAGTCTTTTAGGTCTGCTTTTATTTATTTCCTTTGGCGCAATGATTGAATACCCCGTAAGTCCATGGCTCGCTCTAGCTTATTTTTTCGTCGTATTTCGGAGTTGGAAACAGGAAGGAATATATCTTCTACTCCCCGGAACCGCCATGGCCCTATTGCTGGGCTTGTACAACCATTTCGCTTTTGGTTCCGCTTTTCGCTTGGGGTATGGAAATCTGGACGGCACTCCATTTGCCTCTGGGATGTCACAAGGTTTTTTTGGGATCCAACACTTTGCCATCGCCAGAGTGTTTCATCTTCTTTTCTCCGGTTATCGTGGTCTTTTTTTTTACAATCCGGTTTTTTTCTTTTCGCTCTTAGGTTTAGGCTACGGTCTCAGAAAAAAAAGATACCGCGGTCTGGCGATAATGATTAGCCTGCTCTTTATTTATTTCGTAGTTTTAAACGCGAGTTATAACTTTTGGCAGGGAGGGGCTTGTTTCGGGCCGCGCCATCTGGTTCCGGCATTGCCCTTTCTTTTTCTCCCCATCTTTTTTCTTCCTTCGACCTGGTTAGTTTCTCCCGTGCTTTGGCTAGTAGCACTGCTCTCCTGGACTTTCATGATGGTGGGAACGGCCGTGACGCTAATGCCGTTTGAACCGCTGAGCGAGCCGTTTTGGAATTATCTTCTTCCTCTTTTTCTACACGGAGATTTGTCGATTACAAGCCACCCCGTGCTTCAGGGCGAACTTCATTTGCCGAATGCTGAAGTTGCCGCCTGGGCCTCCTTCAATTTCGGTGAGCTTTTGTTGGGGTTACGTGGAAAGGCATCCTTAATTCCATTATTACTTTTCCAATTTGTCATCCTCGCCGGCATCTTGGGAATCCCAGCATTCAATTATGTCTTCAAATTCTGTGGCCTTCTACGCTCTCGGCGGGCCATTCGATGGTCGGTTTCCAAATTAGACTACTTTCTTTTCTCTACCCTTCTTATCAGTTTACTGATGGGTATTTATGCTCGCTCGTCCGGAGCATTCTGAAAGCGACCTGCCTCCCCAGAGAAACTTCGTTTCCCGAAGGAGGGAATCCCCTTTTTCCTTGCCGCGCCGCCCCGGAACCTCTATTCCCTGGAACGTGGGTTGTTAACCTTGGAGAAAAAACAATGAAATTTCTGATTCTATCCCTAAGCCTCTTAGCCCTTCCGCTCTTCGCTGAGCCGGATACTATCACTGCAGGCGAATGCAAATTCACCACGGCCAAAAGTAGTTTCGGTGATGAGTTGAACATCGCGGTGGCCAAAGGCGAAGACGTCATCGGCTTTTCCATTCCCGCCCACCTGGTTCCGCTCAAAGATGGAATCTACTATTCGATCGCGACGTCGAGTCGCGAAGACGCAACCATTCGCTACAAAAAAGGGGTGCTCACGCTCTATCACAAGAACAATACCGATTTTCTGGATAGTCAGACCCTAACCGTTTGGGTAAATTCAGATCTTACCCAGCCCACCTTCGCAAAGTGGTCCCACAAAATTGGCCCATTTCCACTCAGTCTCTGGTCTACGAGATGTAAGTTTTAGTTCTGCAGAAGAAGGTGCGAGATATCGTACCTTCTTCAATCGAATCGCCCAGGGCAATCGCTTCACTGAAGTTTATTCGCTCTACAAAAGTTGGCATTCCCATCGCGGGACCGATTGCCTTCTCCTGCCCATAGATTTCACGGTAATTGCACCTTCCCGTGGTAAATGAACGGTTACCACTCTCATGCTTCCCGGTGATCTATCGATTGATCCGCCTTACCTCACTCGGTTAAGCAACACTTCGCAAACGCGGTCGTCGCGTTGCAATATAAATCTGTCGTCAAAAAGGAGTCTCTATATGAAACAATATCCGATTGTCCTCTTCCTTCTGCTCTGCCTTCCAGCGCTCGCTACCGTTCCACCTAATGAATATATTTGCAATGGTGAGAACGTCACGGTGTCCTTCAGTCGGTCGAGTTTCACCGGGCAGCCCATCTTTCAAATTACCCGTCCCGAAGCCCTCCGACCCGAACGGTATCAGAAACAACTTTTCACTCAGGACTCGCCCATCGGGGAGTTGGTATGGCTAAAACTCGATCCGGCTGCGGATGGTCCTAATGGGACGGTCACGTTAGTGGTCCCTAAAATCATCCTCGATCCATCGGAAAAGGGTCCGATCCCTTTTACGACCCAACTCATTTCCGTGACTGAGCTGAGTTTCTGGGGTGGAGTTGAAAATCTAACCGGACTCTTAGAAACCAGAAAGATAGAACAACTCAATTGCACTGCGAGGTGGGTCGCGTTCTAAATACAAACTCGGGGTTACCACTTGCCTCCGAGGTGGTAACCTCGATTTGACCCATCGCATTAAATCATGCTAAAGAAAGCCGATGAGTGTTCAAGAGAGCATCGCGCCTGGGGTTTTGCTTCACCAGGAATTCATTTCCCGAGTGACTCGTAACCCTCGCTACTCCCTGCGTGCTTTCGCGCGAGATCTTGAAGTCAGCCATGCTTTTTTGAGCATGGTATTGCATGGGAAGAAGCGCATCGCATCGCCCCGCCTTTTGCAATTTGGACAGCATCTCGGCTGGAATACGGCCCTCACCCTTCGCTTGATCCACGACGGCGAAAAAAATCATCTTTCAGGAAAACTTAAAGCTATCCCGCAAAGCCTTTCACGTCGCAAGAAGATGCCTCGTCAGCGGTTGGTTTTAGAGCTCGAGCGATTTCGAGTCTTGAGCGAATGGCACCATTTGGCGATCTTAGATCTCCTTGCGGTGAAGGGGTTCCGCCCAGACGAAACCTGGATTGGTCGAGTGCTCGGAGTCTCTAGGCGCAAGGTACAGATTGCAGTCCGTCGCCTGGAACGCCTGGGTCTATTGGAAAAAGGAAAATTCGGTTGGCGAAAAACCACTGCCCATCTGGTGGTCCCCGGAATCAAACCCTACCATCCCTTGCGCCGTCTTCACCGCTCTCTCATTGAAAAGGCGGATCGTTATTTAGCGGAGGTTGGGGCCAAAGACTATCAACGATACGATTGCTCAGGAGCAATTCTGGCCATCGATTGTTCTCGCTTGCCAGAAGCGAAACGGCGTATTGCCCGTTTTCGTCGTCGACTCGCAGCCTTTCTGACCGAGGGTGAAGCGACGGGACTATATCAACTGGGCGTCCAACTGCTTCCCCTAGCAGAACTCGAGATCAAGCGTCAGAGGAGGACAAAATGAGGCTAAGTTCCCAGCGAAAGATTTGGCTCTTCTACTTTCTGGCCTCTCTCCTAAGTGGTTGTGGTCATCCGACGCCGACGAGCTCTTCCCGCGACAAAACGGCCCCCCAGGCCGGAGGCAGTAGTACGGATCTTGGCTCCGGGGGAGACGACTATGCGGGGGAATTCGTCGAGATCGGAAACGAGCTAGTCGAGCTCTTGTTGCAGCAACCAATTCTTGAAGTTACCGCGCAAGAATTGAACGCGGCCATCAAAGCCACCAAAGTCACGTCAGCTCCGCACTTGGAGTTGAACCGTAAACCGATCGATGGTCTGAACTTTCCCAATCGAGTACCCCCTCAGATCCAAGTCAGCCGAAGTTCCTGGGACCGATTCAAGTTAACTCGGCATAAGAAATTCTTTTTGGTCCTTCACGAATATCTGGGAATCCTTCACCAAGACGATTCCAATTACCAGATTTCCCGCCGCCTCGATCGCGGCCGGGTTTGTTCCCGAACTGATCAAGTGCGGCAAGCCATCGAAGAGGAGCTCAAAAAGTCTTGTCATCGCATCGCAATCGATGATTTACGATTTGTCAAAAAGCTCGACATAAAGCAAAACTCGATAGGGGCTCTTCGCGCGGATGATTTCACTTACCTTTATTCCCTGCGAGAATTGGATCTCTCGCAGAATCAATTGAAGCAATTACCCAAAAGCATCTTTCGAGATTTATTCTCTTTGCGCAGATTAAGACTGGATGACAATGAACTAAAAACTATCGATTCCCATCTCTTTCGAGGCCTCGATCAATTGCAATATTTGGATCTTCGGGAAAATCCCATCTCCCGATTCGAGGAGGGAACATTCTCCGGATTACCCTCGATTCCAAGCGTTGGCGATCCCAATTGGAACGGGAGTATTCGATCCCCGTTCGCGCAGGGAATCTACCTTCCGTTGAGCAAAATCACCTTCCTGCCGGCCGATCTCTTTCGCCATTCGCTAGTCGCTGGAGCGATCGTCGACCTTTGCGGTGAGAAACCACTCCGGGCAATAAATAGCCACGCCTTTCGAGGCGTGAAAAACCTCAAACGTTTAAGTCTTTGCTTGGACCTTAGCTCAAACGGAGTCGACGAAAATGCATTCAGTGAGCTCGGCACCGTAGAGGAAATGACTTTGGACATTCTTTCACCTAGTCCGGAGGCGACCCGCTTCTTCCGCAACTTTCCGGAGGTAAGACAGCTCAATATCGACCTTTCGAGCATGCTGAGCTACCCACAACTCGAGGACTTGAATGCCTCCGGGGCCCGATTGATTTACTTCGACCCCAATCGATATCAATACAATAGCGAAGAGAAAGCGCAAATAAAACGGTTCTTAACCCATTACGATTGCGCCGGCACATCGTGTACGGACTATTCCCGTTAATGGCGTGGAGACCGGCTTGCCGGAGTAGCCAAAGGAAGCCACGGATATGCCTTTGCCCGATATGGCAAAAATCGCCTCTTGTGTACTCGTCGGCTTATCCGATATACGGCTGCTTTTCCTAAATTAGGAGCCCAATGAAATCATTCTTCCTTCTCGCAGGTCTATTGGCTTCTCCCGCGTTTTGCCTAGGGGATGACCCTACCGCTACCACCGTGGCACAGGCCCAGTCCGAGATCACTGAAATGATATTCAGACTGACTGATAGAACTACCCCAAGCGCCGATCGCCTCCAGGCGTGCCTCGATTTAGAATTTCCTTATTCTAGGGCACTGAGTTTATTTCGGTATAATTTGAACCGCTTTGGCGACGTAAGTTGGGCACGACTCGATGACTTAAGTTTTGAAATGCGACAACGGTTGCTGGAGTCAAAATCCTCAGCGCCAGCCCAGGCCGGGAATGGGTTAATATCAGAATATTTCAGCAGCCGTTCCGAAAAAGGCCGCGAAGAAGGTTTCCAAGCGAAATGGTCGTCAGTGACTCAACTTGAAAACCAACGACAATTTATTAGCAGTCACTTACCCACCGAAGTCGTCCGGCAACTAATAGATGAGTTGACCACCCCAGGAAGCGAGGAGTTTTATTCCTGCATCATGGAGATTTACATGTCTCAGCCGTTTCAAATGAGACGTGCCACGAGATCCCAGTTATTTCAACTTTTCGCAGAGCGGCGTCTTCCTCAACCCGTGTATGCGCACATCTTCTATCTGGCCGAAACGGATTACAAAAATCCCCAAGCGATGGAAGCCTTAAATAAATTTGTCGGGCCGAACGGGCCTACCGACGCCTATTCTTCCATGGCCGTTGAATTGATAAATCAGCTGCGCACTATGAACGAAATTGACGCGCGGGAAGATCTGGAGGAACGCCAGCGGTTGGAACGAGTCATCTTTAACTTGAGCCTCGCTTACTACTCGCCAGCAGCCGGTCAGCGAGACGCTTCGTTATTAACGAAAATCTCCGAGCTCAAGGCAACTTTGGCCAAATTAAAAGGCCCTCAAAAAAACCGGTAATGAAGATCAACTCGAAATCAACACCCGCAATTAGTTTTGGCCGAGCGAGCGGCTGACAAAAGTTGTCGCTCGTCCCATATGCCGGGGCGCACTAAAACCTTTATCAGTGACGAAATTTGCGCGTGGTCACCGACGTTCCAAACTGGTATTAAACCATTTTTTAAAATCCACCAAAGAGGTAGTCAGTGAAATCATTTGCGTTCGTTCTGGCCATTTTTCTTACGCCTTTAATGAATCCGATTTCCGCGTTCGCCGGCGACGAGGTTGGTAACGGAGGAGAGGATACGTTAGGTCTACTTCTCACCGAACTTCGCGATACGGGGCTTTTCGGCGATCAAGAAAAAATCGTCATCGCACTCGATCGCTCGCCGCAATCAGCGCAGTTTATCCATAGTACGATCGAGGCTTTCATCATCATGCGCAAAGATAAAAAGAATGAACCGGCCGTCGGAAAATTCGGAAAGCTCATTCATGATTCCTTTACCCAAGGGGAACGCACGGTTCGCTTTGAGGGCGTCACCCAAAGTGAGCGGAACGGGAATATTGTTTCTTTCTTCGAGAACGATAAAAAGGCGGTCATTAACTCTCATTTCAGCGAACTGCCCGTTCCCGAAAAACAGATGACCGCAGCTCACCTATTCCTGAGGCGGGCAGATCTGGATCTAAACTTCGAGCTCAGCATTCAATTTCTCTTACGCAAGGCGGATTGAATTCGTAGCAAGAGATATAAAAAAACAGTTCTGGCGGTGGGCACCTTCTGACATCCTAGTCCGCTGCTTCTAATCCTGGAGTAATGATGACGACCCATTTCGCTTTTGTCCGCGTTTCAACGGTAATCTTCACTTTCGCAGCTTTGGCTCTATCGCTGGTCAGCCTGAGCAGCCGGGCAGACGAGAAGATGGGTGCCGCTGAGCTTTCGCGAAGATACCCCACTTTTGCGAAGCTGATGCGCGCCGTTCGCGACGTGGACTTCGAGCTTGCCAACCACTTCGAGAGCGAATGGCAGAAGCAGGAAGTCGTGTTCGTCCCCGCTACGCGGGCGCCATCAACCATGCGGGAAATCATCTTCTCGGTGAAAAAGGATGAGATCCGAGTTGTCCAGACTTACTTACGGATAGCAACCGAAGAAAACGCCGGCACGGGACTCTTCATCGCTCTCGTTACCCAAGTGCTACCGACAACGATAAACTCGGAGGAACGCGAAAGACGCGCTATCGAGTTCACGTATTCTCTCTGCCGGCAAATCGAGTTAGGAACGGATGGCGATCCGCAAAAGTTGAAATTGGCGATCGACCAACTCCAATTATCCGATGACACTAGGATGGTGACTCGGATGGCGCGATCATGGCATGAGGTGCGTCACGCAGAGAGAAAACGCCTCGGGGAATGGTCAATGGGCAGCGGCCAGCGGTATGTAAGGAAACTAGATAATGGACTAGAAACCCTCGACGCCTTTGTGCTCCAACATCGAAACACTGACCGGCAAGTCATTCTGGGAAAAGCGGCGCCGATTCAGGATCCCTCGCTCCGCGTCCTTTGCTTCCTAAACCAAGAGCTTGCGACCTTAACCTTTTCCCGAACTAGAAGTGATGATCACTTCATGCGCGTCATCGACCTCGTTGAAAAGGCTGCTCAGCTGATAGACGACCAAACCAACGGGGTTCTCGATATTTGCAAAGCTAAAGCATTTGAAGATCAGATCCGAGCCCATTTATGGGAGGAAATTCATCCCACTCCCGCTTCGTGATCCACCGTCAAGACAGATTCAGGGATCGTTTCTTCTGTGAAATACGGTTATGAATCATCGCCTTGGAATGAGGTGCACACCAAGTTCAGCAATGAGACGAGGGACTACTTTAGTCGATATACCAAAACCGCATCCGAATCACTCCAGTACATAGGGCGAATCGACTTGATATACTCTTCCCGGCTGGGAACTTGATCCGTGCCGGTACTCGAGAAGTAAAGGTCCTTACCTAAAAGAGGGTGATAGACCTGGGCCGGAATCTCGCTTGGACGAGGCAAGTAAACTGGAGCGTTTTTCCCCGGCAGAAAACCGAAGGAGTTGGGCGCATCCGCTGGAATGCGGACCCCGGTTTCCCCGGCCTTCACCAGGTTAAAAACTCTGGAATGGATCCCATCTTCCCGCCTCAGTAATTCCTGAGTGGGGATCGTCCAGGCCTGGAGAGGCTGATAATAATAACTTGGCGTGGTGTGTGATTTCCCCGTAATCAAGATCCCTTGGGCCTGCGGATCCGACTTAAGACACTTTCCGATTTCAGCTGCCATGGATTCGTTACGATCTTTCATCCCTGGCATCGAAGAGTCATGTAAAGACCACGGATCTACCAATCGAATTTGCAGTCCCAATTTTCTTGCGACTTCCAAAGCCTTAGAGAACTCCTTAAGAGTAAAGAAATTAGGGTATGGTCCCTTGCCCTGAAGATAAAGATCCAGGTCTCCCTGCCATTCACTCGGCATTTCCAGAAAGAGGTATTTAATCTTCGGAAACTTCTTTTTCAAATTCACTAAAAGCTCCGGATAAACCTGATCATCGAAGCCGAGATGATGAGTCTCGCCCAGCACGATGAGGCGATCTTTCTTGGTCATGACCGAATCGATCGTGTCCTCTACGCTCTTGGCGTCGGCCACTTTGGTCTGCAGATAACTATTCCTCACCGACGTATCGTGAAGCTCTCGCTCAGCAAGACTATCGGGATCAAACATTCTAAAGGCTCTCTCATAGCGAAATCTCGAAGCCTCAATCTTGCGACCCGATGCCACGGGCACGGGAGGCTCGTAAGGGTTGAGCTGTTGGACCGGCCTGGCAGAGGTAGCGGGGGATGCAGATTCGTGTTCCGGAGGGGGCTTGGGATTTTTCTGCTTCGCCCGCTCGAGCGCTTCCCGAAGTGCTCGAGGAAATGGATCCTCTTCCTGAATGGTACGAAGAGCAGAACGCAGCCGAGCCAGGCTCTGAAAACCCGTCCAATTATTTTGCAAGGCACAGTTTTTTAAGATGGCATACACGGCATCGGTATTCGTCGAACTAGCTGACTCTTGGGGTGTATATCCACTTGTAACCTGATCGAGCCAACAGGAACAAATACCGGCGATACTATCCGGAGGAGCCGTGGTTTGTTGAAGGGTGCTGGTACAGTTACTGCTTGCCTGATCGGTTTGTGTGGAACTCCAACTCGAGCGTTTGTCTCCCGAATTTGAAGCCCCGCCGTTGTTTCCACAACCGACGACTATAAGCTGCAGAACCAGAAGAAATACCGAAAATTGAATCTGCTTCACTGCCACACACGTACCTCGGCGAAACACGGTGCAAGTTATTTGCCATCCAGTGCACAGCCTGTCTCGGAGCTTAAGCCGACGATGAAAGTTGTCGCTGTGCCGGGATTTGTCACTTTAAGGGATTCTATGGGGAATGAAGGTGCCGGGTCTGCCCAGTGCAATGAGATTGCCTCGTCGCCTTCGGCTCCTCGCAACGACAGGCTCTTTCTAGGGCTCTTCAGTAAACTGGTACCCCCAACGAGATTCGAACTCGTGTCTTAGCCGTGAGAGGGCTACGTCCTAGGCCTCTAGACGATGGGGGCTCAGGAGCCAAACGTTTAGCATAGAAGCCCTTGGATTCCAAACCTTTGAATGGCGGAAACCGGTTTCTGTGGCCCTCCTCTATACAACCAGCTCCCACTGTGGCTATTCTTCTGCACCATGATTCCATCGCCTGCAGAGCTAGAGTATTTTCTTGAAGTTTCCAATACGCTCAACGTCTCCCGGGCCGCGGAACGACTTGGGATTAGCCAACCTACCCTGAGCCTTGCCATTCAGCGTTTGGAGCATACGTTCGGAGCCGCATTGCTTATTCGCAATAAGTCGGGCGTAAAGCTGACTCATACGGGGCAAAAACTAGTGGCCCAAGCCAGATCTCTCTTGCATGAGTGGGAAAAGATTCGCGGCGATACCCTCCGAGACGAATCGGAAATTCGAGGTCGTTACGTGATCGGATGCCATGTTTCGGTCGCGCTCTATGCTCTGCCTCGTTTCCTTCCCCGACTAATGGAGGGGCACCCTGCACTGGAAATCAAGCTAGTCCATGATCTCTCTCGGCGCATCACCGAAGATGTCATTAGTTTCAAGGTGGATTTCGGAATTGTCGTCAATCCCTGGCAACATCCCGACTTGGTAATTAAACCGGTCTGCCGAGACGAAGTTTCCCTTTGGGTAGCCAAGAAACCGTCAGCCCTCCAAGATCCCTACACCGGAGACGGAATCCTCATCTGTGATCCGGAACTTTTGCAAAGCCAATCGATTTTAAAACAGCTTGCAAAAAAGGGGATGAAATTTAAGCGCACCTTGACCTCCTCAAACCTCGAAGTCATTACCGCGATGGTTGCTGCCGAAGGCGGAGTCGGGATTTTGCCAGCTCGCGTGGCCACTCGGGTTAAAGCCCTTGGGCTGAAACCTCTCGGAAAAGAAAGTCCGCGGATGTTTGACCAACACAGCGTAGTTTATCGCGCCGATGCTCAAAAATCCAAGGCCAGCCGTTTACTCTCCAAAACCATCGAAGAAGCGCTAAAATCTGTCTCCCCCGACGGAGATTAATCACTTTGCGCGGGTCACCACTAAAGTAAACTCTCCTGCTTTGGCGTCCGGATCCACACTGCTTTTGGGCACGCCATATTTTGCGATCAGTCCATCGCGGGCGGCTCCTGAAAGAAACGGAATTACAATGCGATCTTTCTCGCCCGCCGGCACAGGACGCAGCAAGCGATCCAGGAAATTCAATTTTTCGATGTATTCCGGAGTGAGCGTCGGATCGTAGTCGAAAGTAGAAGGTTCAAAATACATCTGGGTCACCAGCTCAAAATGGCCGGCCACCCAAACTCGGAAATGAATATGCGGAGTTCTTTCCCAATGCTCCGGATCGTCTTTGGGCAAAGGATCGTTGGAATAGTGCCCCGGGATCACGGTTTTTAACCGATAGCAACCCTTGGCATCGGTCTTTGCCCAACCGAAATACTGAAAATTCGGATCTTGCCAAGTCGCGCTATCATCATTGGGATGATTATATTTGCCGCTGGTGCAAGCCTGCCAAACTTCGATCGTTGCGTTGGGAATAGGATTGCAGTTTTCATTCTGCACTTGCCCCAGAATCTCAATCACCTGCCCCTTGGCCCGTTCGGCTTTTCCCGTCACTCGCGTCAGATCCCAATCCTGATCGGATTGCTGCGCCAGCTGCTCCGGCGTCGGAGGAAAGGGCCCAGTCGCCTGAGTCGGGGTGAGTCCACAGGCCCTGCCCAAAGCCGCCGCCGCGGACTTGGACGCGAGTAATCCGGCTGCGCCCATGAAAGAAGACGTTAGAAGTTGTCGACGGGACAGTAAGGGAATCTTCATGCATTTTCTCCAGGTTTCCCTAGAAAATAGCTGGTCTGGCCAGAAACGAAAAATTAATCACTGCAATCGCAGTTATTGCCTAAACCTATGAAGGACTACGGAGTCTTAGGATCGGGCTGGAAGGCGATTCCACTTTGCAGCCAATCGCCGATTTCTTTATTGGTAAGTCCCATCGAATGCATCACCGAGTAGGTATCACGTCCCAATCCCGGCGCTGGGGTGAGCCCTGGGTTAGGAGCAAAGCCGGCCCAGGTGAACGGATCGGTCGCCAGTTGGGGACGGGCTTGGGAAAAGGTGATGTGATCTCCCCACGGCACCACGCGAAAAAGACAGATTTCTCGATTGGAAGCGAGGGCTTCCCAATAGGTCGATGGGGCATCGAGAAAGAGTTTCTCCACTTCAGACACTAGCGTCCGATCTTCCCGTCGCCCTTTCCATTCAGCACGATCCACTACCTCGCAAAAGGCTTCCCAATGCTTTTCCTGAACCGCGTTCAAAGTAACCCATTGTCCATCGCGACATCGGTAATAGCGAGAATGAGGAGAAAGCCCATCCAACATATGATGAATGCCATGGGTCTTTCGCTCGTCGGAAGCGACACTTTCCGCCTTGAAGTTGTCAAAGGCTCGCGGCAAGTATAGCGAACGAAACCCTTCATCCATATAAGAAATCAAATGCATTCCAGCCCGCGCCGGATTGGCCAGATGAAAGAGAAGTTTAATCGCCGGAGCCAGGGCCCCGCCCACGATATCTCCAAACTGAGTGCTGTAATTAGGCGTTCCCGATTCTAAAAACCATTCCCCTACCCCACTAGCCGCGACGAAATTCAGATCGTGTGCCGCATGCACCGAATTGCGTCCGCTCAATCCCCGTAAAGAAACGTACATCAAGTCAGGATTGACTTCCGAGAGCTCAGGGTATCCTAAGCCATAGCGCTCCATGACCCCGTCTCGGAAATTTTCGATAAAAACATCTGCCTCACCTGCCATTTCTCTGAGCAACGCACAGCCTTCGTCTCTTTTAAGATCCAGGGCAATGGAACGTTTCCCCTGGTTCAGCAGTTCAAACAAGCTAGTATTGACCACCTGGCGCATCGGATCCCCGCCTGGCAGTGCCTCAACTTTAATCACATCCGCCCCATATTGAGCGAGCAATCGCGTCAAATAAGGCCCCGGCAGCATTACCGTCATATCAATGATTCTTAAATGCTGGGCAGGTCGTTCCTGCTCATCGCTCCAGAGGGATCCGTTCAAGCAAGGTCTCCTTAAGATTTCGGGTAAAAAAGGGCAGCGAAAAGCTCCCCTACCCGGCTATCTTACCCCCTCCTAACCCCCAAACAAAACCAGTATTTGAGTTTGCGGCGACTATCAGTTAGAAGAAGAAAACCTTATTAAGAGGAAGCAGAACTGTCTTGAGTCGATATTATTATTTTTCGATTTTTAGCCTTCTCGTTTTTTCCCTGGCCTTAGCCCCCGGGTTGACCGGGTGTGCCACCACAGAAATTACGGAATCCCCAAAAACCGCTTTTGTCCCCGAAACTGCGGAAGCAAAAGCCCCCGAAGTCATCTGGACCAGCCGCACCATGGCTCGGCCGTTCGACTATTTGGGAAAAGTTCGGGTCCGAAGTTGGACCTATGGTGGTGCCTTAGACCGTTTGGTGGAGGCGGGAAAACAATTGAAAGCGGATGCGATCATCGACGTCCATTACGAGCCCATTGGCTTCCTTAACCAAATGCAGGCGTTTGCTGTAAAATTCAAATGAGTCCAAAAAATCCTAACATCAGAAAAATCGCATTACTCACTGGCGGGGGAGATTGCCCAGGATTGAACTCCGCCATTCGCGCGGTGGTTCAATCTTGCATCCTAGAATACGGCATCCAAGTCGTCGGGATTCCGGACGGGTTCAAAGGATTGCTGGAGAATAAATTCGTTCCGCTGGATTTAATCAACACCACCGGGATTTTCTCTAAAGGCGGCACCATCCTGGGCTCTTCCAACGTCGATACCCCCTTTGCCGTTCCCGTCACCAAGAATGGCCAACGAGTTTACGAAGATCGTTCCGATGAAGTGATCGAACACCTCAAAGAAGAACGCATTGACGCCATGATTGTCGTTGGTGGCGACGGCACCCAGGCCATCGCTCACGGCATGGCGAAAAAAGGACTGAAAGTCATCGGTATCCCAAAGACGATTGATAATGATCTCAACGGCACCGAACTGACGATCGGTTTTTTCACTGCCGTCACCACCGCCGTAGAAGCTTTGGACAAGTTACACACCACGGCCGAATCCCATCATCGCGTCATGGTAGTTGAGGTCATGGGTCGAAACGCCGGCTGGATTGCGCTTTTCGCCGGACTGGGTGGGGATTCTGATGTGATCCTCATTCCTGAGATTCCGTTTGAGCTCGACAAAGTAGCAGCTCATCTTAACGATCTTTACCACTCAAGAAAGCGCTACTCCATTGTGGTGGTCGCTGAAGGCGCCAAAGCGGTCGGCGGCGATGTGCATATTAGTCGAATCATTGAAGACTCTCCGGAAAAGATCCGTCTGGGAGGTATCGGCAACGTAGTAGCGAGCCAACTCGAAGCGATCACCGGCCGCGAGACTCGCGCCATTGTCCTCGGCCATTTGCTGCGAGGCGGTTCTCCGGTGGGATTTGACCGCGTATTGGCCAGTCGTTTCGGTGCCGCCGCGACTAAGGCATTGGTCGAAGAAAAGTTCGATACGATGGTCGCCTATAAAGGCGATAATGTGGAACTGGTTCCGCTGGAAACCGGGGCCGGAAAGAATCGTTACATCATCCCAAACTCTCCCTTCCTTCAGGCCGCGCGCCAAAGAGGAATTCATTTCGGAGACACTTGAGCCAGTCATCGATCACGCGGGCCGCATATCGTCTCACTCTGTCGTTATTTCTCGACTTCCAAGGCTGCCTTGGCTTCCTTCACATAGTCCATATCTCGTGGCCCGCTGGCCAAGGTCCGAAGCAACGCTTTCGCTTCGGGTTTGTGAATTTGAGACAGCGATCGCACAATATGCAGCATCGAGGCATCCATATCGATGCTAGCGTCTTTTTCATGCACTCTGCTATTCGCATCGCTCGCCGCATGAACCGCGCGCCAGCGCACGTCAGCATGAGGGCTTTGGTTCGCTAGCTGCAAGATAGCGTAGTAATCTTTTTGCAGAGTGAGGGGATCGCTTAACTTGGTTTCCAGTTCCTGCATCGCCGATCTCCAAACTCTAACTTGCTTGGAATGAAGCCGTTCAAAAAGAGGAGCCATCTCGGTTTTTAGCTCAGGTGACGCAGGGTGAATCAACTTCGCCAAATAACCCGTCGATAAATCCGGATGCAAGGTCAACGTATAAGCCGCCCGCTCGCCTTCTACATCGCCCAAGTGGGTCTTGCTTACCTGTTCCGAGATAAATTTTTCATTGGGTCCTCCGAGTGGCGGCTCGTTTGGTGTGGGCACGACCAGAATCCGCGCTTTGGGATTAAGCTCAGTAAGGGAATTAATCGTATAAGCATTCATTTCCTCATCGGATACGTTGAGATAACTGAAATCATAGGGACCTGGGGGATGCATCCCTTGGGATGGCGTGATCGAAAAATGAATGCGGCCCTTTTCCGGAAGATAGGTTCCATTACCGCTGAGCGCATTAAAGTTTCCCGAATTCGATTGCCCCGTGGGAGTCAGTCCCAGCGACGGATTGAGCGCTACGCCGGAAAGATCGTCTTTCACCGGAATGGACGCAATCAACGTTTCTCCATGACGAACCACTGGAAGCTCGCCCTTGGGCAAGGGGACCGGTTCTTTTCCAGGAACGGAACGAAAAAACTCTAATCCTGACAAGTCGACGTCCGGGGGCTTCACGTCTTGGTTAGGATTTTCGACCCGAAGCTTCTCAGTGAACTTTTCAGTTGCATTGAAATCGGTGAAAGAATTGCCCTGCTTGTCGGAAATTCCTTGAATCGAATTGATGGTGAACGTGCCGCTTCTGGTATATTTACCCAGCGTGGTCTCAAACTCGGCCCGGCCCGTCTCGGGATGATAGGTGCCGCTGAGCGACAAGCTTTTTCCATTATCCGAAGAAATGCCTAAGTAAATGGAATTACTCTCTGCAATCCCCGATTTGTCGTCGGTAAACTTAACTGAGATGCGAATGCGATCATTAGCGCCAAAAACGACCGGTTTTCCAGGCTCCGAGGGAATGACATGGCCGCTATCATCCAACTTCTCAAACCGAAGAGAACTATAATCAGGTTGGGGCGGAGTCGTATCACTATTAGGATTGTCGATCTTAAATGCCACAGACGGATATTTACGCTCTAGCGAAGTTTCATAGAGGGAATTTCCGGCATCGTCGGAGATGCCGGATAACGAAGTCAGAGTATATTCCCCATCAGCAGCGAAACTACTGGGGGAAAATTCTCCTTCCACCAAACCGGTTTTCGGATTGTATTTGCCGGTTAAGCGAACGGGTTGGGGACCTATCAGATCTAAAGAAACATCGGACTCATTGGAAATTCCCGACTTATCGTCGGAAAGCTTAAAGGAAAAGTGTAGTTTCTCTCCCGGCTTAACCACCGCTTTTTCGCCCAACTTGGGCACTACTTTTTTTCCATCGCCGGACAGGGTGTGGAAGGCGAAGCTCGAATAGTCGGGCTTGGGCGGAACATCGTCGGAATTGGGGTTATCGATATGAAAAGCAATTCCAGGAACTCTATTCATCAGGTCCTGATCACTTAAGCTATTATCCTCTCGGTCGGAAAGATTGAGGCTATCCAGTTTATAATCCCCGGCTGAGACGTTTCTGTTTAAATTAAATTCATACTCCATTCGCCCCGTCTTTTCGTTGTAGCTGCCAGAACCGTAAATCTGCTTTTCTTGGCCTTGGGCCTCGCCTGGCACTTTTCTTTTTAAATAGAGATATCCCCCGCTGCCGGGAGCAAAGCCAGATCTATCATCCGACACCTTTAGCGTAAGTAAAATTTTTGCTTCTCCATTTAGGGTAATTTTCCCCCCAAGCTCGAGCGGAACTCGATTTCCCTGCGCATCCACTTGAAACACTTCTTCTGACGAATAGTCCACGCTGGGAGGAGTGTGATCGCCATTCGCATTTTCCACCTTGAAAGAGATCGGGTGAGAGGGCGTGAATGTTCCTGTTCCTTTTTGAGCCCGATCGGTAAGCGGTGACGCCATGGAATCCAGCACGTACTTCCCGCCAGGCGTATAGGGGCCCACGGCGAAAGTTGCTTCGGCACTCCCATCAAAAGGAATATATTCCATTCTCCAAGAGATACTTTTACCTACGTCATTCTTCAAATATCCATAGGTGCTGGCGTTAGGGTCTAGCCCAGAAAGATCATCGTGAACGTCCACCCTCACTCGAATCTTATCTCCCACTTTGAGTGGAGGGAGATTTCCCTGAGCAATGGGCTCAAGTTTTCCTTCGCTATCTTCCCGGAAATAACGGGCGGAAGCGAAATCCATAGAGGGCGCTTCTTTATCCTTGGCGATGAGCTCCGCATTTGGGGGAGTATAGGTAAATTCCAGCGCCGGCGTGGCATAGGAAGCGATATTTTTAGTTCCCCGCTTCACCAAAATTTTCTTAACCCGATACGTTTGCTGATCGTAGAAACGGTTTGCATCGATTTCATAGTAAACGGCCCCCAGGGGAGATTTCCTGCCAATCGCTCTCAAGACGGCCTCGCCATTGGGTGACTCTGCCATGATAAAAACATCGTCTAGGGGCCCCACCTTGAGGCCTTCCGCGGAAATAATTAATTGATCTCCGGCGAACAAAACCTTCGGTGTGCCGTCAGAGGAAAGGGCTATCGTCTTGTCTTTAGTTCGTTTCTCAAAGCTAATCCGGGGTGACGGATCGCCCGCCATTTGCGGGTGTTCCCCTCCGTTTGGGTGGGCTTTTGCTGTATTCAGGCTGCTATCGTGTTTCAGGCCGCTTAGTTCATGATCCTCTGCCCAACTCGATCGCTCAAAAGACAAAAGAATGACAGCAGCGCCCAAGATACAGAAAGCAATTCGGTTTCTCATCATCCCCATCCCCCATCGACTCAAAAAAACGGCTCCTTCTTTACATGGGTAATCCATTTGGCCTGAGGAGCTTTCCCCCGTGTTTTGCAAACCCCATTCCGATTTTCAACTGCAGCATCGTATTCCGAGAGATTTCTCAATTAAATTTGATTCGGAGTGAGAGGCCACCTTTTTCTCGGAATGCTCAGGCCTCGGCGCTTCATAGAGTGAGGTCAATTTTGCGGGCTGACGAGGGCCCGGTTCATAAAGTTTTTTGATTTCCCCATTTTCGTCTTCCACTATCCACGCGCGAGAGACTTTTTCTTCTTCAATAGCATTATCCAAGCCCGACCGCACCGGGGCTTGCCGTTTTTGGACGATATGTTTCCCTACGATTTCAGTGCCTGGGGGAGAGAAGGAACGTGGATCGAGAATGCGGTATTTATGTAACGATAATTTACCGTCGGGTCCCGGGCTTTGCTCGTAAAAGCTGCCCTTTCTTTCATCGACCGCATGAAAGGCATTGATGCCCGGATCGATCCAAACATAGTCCAGTGGCTGAGCCGGTTCTTTTCCGCTATCCCCGCCGATGCGGAGGAACTCTTCGATGTCTCCTGGTTCCATGGCTCCCACGGGAATTAACGGCTCGAAGGTTTCTCGCTCCCGATTTCGGTGGCTCTTAGCCAAAGAGCTAAGCCGACCTATGACATTAGGCTGACTTCCAAATGGCATCATTTCCTCGTTGCCAGTGTCTTGAAACTGGGTTTCCAACCCAACTCCGTTGGCGCTAAAGATATTGTGGCTCGCGAGATTGAGTAAATCCCCCGGCACGGCTTCGTTGGGTTGGAGGGGCAACATCAAATTTCCATCGTGATCCACCGGGAAGAGCTTGGTCTTGCCATCTGCTTTATCTCGTTTGACCACCAATCCATTTCGCGGCAAGAGCTCTTTACCCGTGGCATCGACCGGCACTCTATTTGACTTCTTTGAAATTCGGGCCGTGTTATCCGCCTGGTTATAAGCGGCCTCAAAGGCAAAGGCAGAGTCTTCGTCGGTACGCAAGTCTTTCACCGGCGTTTTCATCGCGGCCACTGCCGGAGGAGTGGACAACAACTCCCTGACTACTTTAGATCGAATTTCATCTTGATGCGCTTGCAGGGACTGAGCAGCCACTTGCAAAACGGTAATGATAGCGCGTTTCTTTTCGGGAGCTGTCTCTGCGGCCAAGAGAATGCCCAAAGCATGAGGCCCATTTTGGGGCAGATCTTGATTGGCTTCGAGCAACTTGATTTCGGTGTTTGCGGTGGAAATCAAGTCTTTCGAGTCTTGGTGAGTT
>Ga0206903_10025_pt2 | contig 45642 bp, 32 predicted proteins | sample Alteio_BWOrgHeat_45_FD_152959 | JGI IMG/M metagenome (GOLD analysis project Ga0206903, IMG submission 152959) | Enriched cells from forest soil in Barre Woods Harvard Forest LTER site, Petersham, Massachusetts, United States -... | ecosystem: Environmental > Terrestrial > Soil > Temperate forest >... | reverse complement strand
GTTGCGCTGCGGCGGCGCGGAATGTATCACAAGCAGCTACCATAGTTTTTTTACCCTGGGCAGAGGCCTGGTTCGCCAGCTTGCCGATGCTCGTGGTTTTACCGGTGCCGTTAACCCCAACAAAAATTATCACATGCGGTTTATGTTCCGCGGAAAAAAGCGGCAGCGGCTTTGCAAATGGCTTTAATATCGTTTCGATTTCTGCGGCCAGCGCAATCTTGGTTTCTTCCTCGGTAACCTCTTTACCAAACCGTGTCCTTGCAAAATCAGCGATTATCCGGCTCGAGAGTTTTGGCCCCATATCTGCCATTATCAGCGCTTCCTCAAGCTGTTCCAGCGCCGCATCATCCAGTTTGCGCTTGGTGAACACCGCACCCAGGTTGGTCGAGGTCTTTGACAGACCATGTTTTAATTTTTTAAAGAACGACATCTCAATCCTGCTCAAAATATTTTTTTAATTTAGCGAACGCATCAGACCGGTGGGATATTTTATATTTCTCCTCTCTGTCAATTTCTGCGAAGGTCTTATCCATACCATCCGCTACGAAAATGGCATCATAGCCAAACCCTTTATCGCCTTTTGGTGGAAATTGTAAAGTTCCAAAAACCTTGCCGGTGAAGTTGATCGTTTTGCCCATATCATCACAAAGCGAAAGCACGCAGGTGAAATTAGCTTTTAGTTTTGCTTTTTCTGCCACGCTTAAATTCCCTCTGGTCTTTATTCCAGCTGCAATAAGCTCATTTACAACCCGCTGCATCGCAAAATTAAAATCGCGCTCGCCACCCGGAACTTTTTCTGCCCAGTTTGCCGATATTACACCCGGCGCACCATCCAAAGCCTCAACCTCCAGCCCGGAATCATCTGAAAGGCTCAAGACCCCCGTGTGGGTTGCGTAATATCTCGATTTTATCTCTGCATTCTCGATGAATGTATCGCCGGTTTCCTCCGGCTCTGTGAACGGGAATTCACCTGCGGCCACAACCTCAATTTCAAACGGCGAGAGAAGCAGGCTGATCTCTTTTATCTTGCCTTTATTATTACTAGCTATCACCAGCTTTTTTTTCTCAAAGAATTTCATTTTCGGTGGCATTAATTACAAAATCCAGATTTATAGCCTTAAGGTGCAAAGGGCAATATCTCTTTTGAACTGTTCTCTTTTGGGAAAGTTATAACATATATCGATTTTTCAGGTTTTTCAGCCAGCACCGCAGCAGGTGTGGTAGGTTGTATGTGTCGTTTTTATAACGGTAATGGTTGGAATCTAAAAAATAATTAACTAGATAGACTCAACAGGCCCTAGGATATTTTTTTTAAAATATACTTAAGTATAATTCGGCTATATTGAGATGCGGGATCATAATTAAATAATGGAATCATAAATTTACCAGCATGAATAAAGTTGAAAAACTCAACATTTCCGCAATATGCAGCCGGGCACTACGCTCAACTGCGTTGGTTGGGTTGCTTGGTCCCACCATCATCGGCGCCTATGCCCCACGGGCAAGGGCGGCGTGCACTGGCGGTGGCAGCCCATATATGCCCGCAAGCGGTGATACTGTTAACTGTACGGGCACCATTAGTTCAGCGGTTATAGCCAGTCAAGATACTGTGCATGTAAACCTGAACTCAGCCACTGATAATTCTTATATAGCTTTTCTACCATCATCCGGCAGCACCATTACGCTGAACGGCACCAGCTCTATCACCGGGCCCGGCTCTTATGATATTAGCCTCCTAAGTTCTGATAATAATGTAATTACATTAAATGATTCAAGCGCCCTCCATACTACTGCAGGGGGCACATATGCCTTAAGTCTTTATAATTCCTCCCACAATTCTATCAATTTGAACGACACCAGCTCCATTATAAACTCTGGCTCCGGTCCGAGCAAACGCGGAATTCTTATTAACGGCTACACAGGCTCAAATTATAATGCGGTAACACTGAATGGCGGTTCGATATCATCTACTGGTGGGGGGTACGGAACTTACGGGATATTGGTTGCCGGCCACTCAGCTCATAACACAATCACCGTTGAAAATGGCAGCTCTATAACGGGTGATTTCGCTGGCATCTGGATAAATTCTGCTGCTCAGGCAGATGTTACGCTGGATGGAACCAGCTCAGCAGTCACAATAACCGGCTCTAATGGGCCAGCCATCCATTTCGGCGATAATGATGATAATTTTCATATAGCCGGCGCTGTTACCATTCATGGCAATGTAACAGGCGGTGCCGGAACTGATACGTTGACACTTAATGATGCAACCCTTGCACTTGATAGCACCAAAAGCATAAGCGGGTTTGAAAATATCAATCTTTCAGGTGCTAACATAATAAATGGCGTCGGAACAATTGTTGGTAGCGCTAATTTAATAACTACCAGCGGTTCACTCACCTTGAATGGCACCACCAATATTTCCACCACCGCAGATAACGCCTATGGCATTGGGGTGTCTTCCCATAACGGCAACACCATCACCCTTAACGATACCAGCTCCATCCACACCACCGGCATAGGCTCTTACGGCATCTCATTAGCTAACTCCGATGCAACCACTATTGATCTGAATGGCGGGTCTATAACAACTACTGGCGCGGGTGCTGAAGGCATAAAAATTTATTCCCCTGGCGCTACCACCCTTACTACCATCACGGTAGAAAATGGCAGTTCTATAAATGCAGATGTTGCGATATTCGAGGACATCAACAGCCGCATAAACCTAACGTTGGACGGCACTTCTAGCGCTGTCACCTTAAACGGCACTAGCGGCACGGCGATACAGTTCGGTAATTTTATTGACACCGTAAATATCACCGGGGATGTTACCCTCCATGGCAGCGTTCATGCCGGTTACAGTGGCGGTGGTGCAGATAGATTATTCATTACCGATGCAACGCTCACCTTAGGTACCGGTAATGTTATTAACCAGTTTGAGAATATAAACCTGTACGGTGATAATAAAATATATGGCGGCGGAACTATTTCCGGAACGGCAACCATTAAAACAAACGCCGGCTCGTTAGAATTAAATAACTCCACGGTCATCTCGGCCACAGATACCGCAGGCGTTAACTCAGTCACCCATTCCAATAACGATATAACCCTCAATGGTTCCAGCTCTATCTCTGCAATCGGTGATGGGGTGCATGGCATTTACCTGTTTAACCACTCTGACAACAACACCATTACATTGAACTCAACCAGCTCCATCACCACCTCTGGTAATGGCTCGCATGGCGTGAACATAAACAATTCATCAACCTATAACTACCTCACATTGCATGGCAGCAGTTCTATCTCAGCCGGCGGTAATGGTTCACATGACATATATATAGGCTCCAGTTCAGACCATAGCCAGGTGAGCCTGTACGATTCAAGCCATCTACATACCGTATTGTCTGATTCTGTTTACATTAAAAACAGCAGCTATAATTCTATAGCACTGCATAATAGTAGCTACATATACACCAGCGGTTATGGTGGTCGTGGTATAGTTGTTCAAGGTGCCAGCAGTAGTAATAACGACATAACCTTAAGTGATAGCAGCTACATTTTGATCGCCAGGGGAGGGAGTTCCAGCGGTATAGCGCTTCTAGGTGCGCATGATGGCACTATCACATTAAATAACACATCCCACATAAACACCTCAAAAACTAGTTCATTTGGCATCTCTTTAGTTGGTGCTGCAAACAACACCATAACACTTAACGGCACCAGCGCTATTACAGCCACCCATGCCCACGGCATTAATTTTAATGATAGTGATGACAACACAATAATATTGAACGGTGGAACCATAGTTTCCGGAGCAGGCAATAATGCGATAAATCTTGTTACCGGCTCCACCGGAAATAGCATCACCATTGAGAACGGCAGCACCATAAGCGGTAACGTTGGTATCTACATGACAAATGACAGCTCAGCGGGTGTTACGCTAAACGGTAGCACTTCTGCTGTTTCTGTAACGGGCACCAGCGGCCAGGCTATTAGATTTGGCAGTTCTGCAGACCATTTTAATATATTAGGTGCTGTTACCATAAACGGCGATGTTCATGGTGGACTTGGAACTGACATTCTCAACATAACAGATTCAACACTTACTTTAACAGGTACCCATACAGTTGATGGATTCAATAATATAAACCTATACGGTGACAATAAGATATATGGCGGTGCAAGCATTGTGGGAGCAATGAATGCAAAATCAAATAGTGGTTCGTTAGGACTATACAATGCGACGGCGATCTCTGTAACCAGCACCGCAGGAGACTCTGGTGTCAACCTATACAACCGTAACAATAATACGATAACTCTTAATGATACCAGCTCAATTTCAGCTAACTCAACCCACACATATGGAATATATGGCCACAATGCTGATAGCAACACCATAGTACTTAATGATCACTCTTCTATCTCAGCCAATACATTCGCAACGGATGGGATATTCCTGGAGAACGGTTCGGATTTTAACAACATAGCCCTGAATGATTATTCCCATATATATGCATCAGGTTCCAACTCTCAAGGAATAATCACCCATAGTTCCTCCCATAACCATGTAGTATTAAATAACTCCAGCTATATAGAAACAGCCGGTGATAATGGAAAGGGCGTAAACTTCCAGGTTTCCACTTATAATTATTTAACGTTAAATAATTCCAGCTCCATATCAACAAGCGGATCTGGTGCAGATGCTATAGCTCTTTATAGTGCTAGCCATAACACTGTTGTTTTGAATAACGCTGCCACTGTATCCACAACTAATAATTATGCGTCAGGCGTTTCCCTGGGATTTGCTTACAATAATACCATCACTCTGAATAACACCAGCCATGTTTCAACCGCCGGGAACCATGCTTATGGCATGGCGCTTAGCACCTCCGCCAACAATAATATCAATTTGAATAATACCAGCCAGATCACAACTTCAGGAGATCAGTCGCACGGCATCCTATTGAACAATTCTACTTCCAATACCATTACGCTAAATGGCGGTTCTATAGCCGCAAGTGGAACTGATTCATATGGCATAAAAATATACTCACCAGGATCATCCACGCTTAATACAATAACTGTAGAAAATGGAAGCTCTATCAATGGTACAATAGGTGTTGGTTCTGATATCAACAGCAGAACAGACATTACGTTGGACGGAACTTCGTCTGCGGTTGGTATAACTGGTACAGGTGGCACGGCGATAGACTTTAGCACTTTGAATGATACGCTAAGCCTGGCAGGCACCGTGAATATCACCGGTAACGTCAACGGCAATGCCGGAACCGACACGCTTAACATCGGCACTTCAACCATCAATATCAACACCGGCAAATCGATAAACGGGTTTGAGAACGTTAACATCACTGGCACCTCCCACTTCAACGGTGATCTCAATGCAGCCGGCGATAACATAACCTCCGGCAGCGGCAGCAACTTCCACGTGAACGGCTTCTTTGAGGCCACATCCTTCACCGTTGGCAGCAATGCGGAATTCGGCGGTAACAATACATTCACCGGAAATTTAATTGTAGGTAATGCAGTTGTAGGTAACAACGCCACGCTGGCTCCAGGTAATTCCATCGGACATATAAGCGTGGTTGGCAATTTAACATTCACCACCGGCTCGATATTTGAAGTTGAGGTTGCCGGTTCCACTGGTGATACAGTAAGCGCAACCGGTGATATAACTATCCAGCCGGGTGTTACGCTGGATGTCACTCCGCTCAGCGCCTTCTCCGGCAGCTTTGATTTCCTGACCGCCGGCGGCACACTTACCGGCACATTTGATACTGTTAACCTGAACGGTGGCCTTGTAACAACGGTAGTATATGGCCCGACCACCGCCTCTTTCGGTGCCCCTACACTGGTAGTGTTCAACACCTCATCAATTAACGCAATGAGCATCGCAAGCGCACAAAGCGGGTTGTTGTTTGCGGATGCGATTTCAGATGAGTCTGCAAATGGCGCGCTCGAAAAAGGCAAATATGTCTGGGGTAAGGGCATTTACCGCAACACCAACCATGATACGAGCGGTGGTTATAACGGGTTCGTCAATAACACTTACGGCACAGCGCTGGGAGGTGATTATGAATTATCAGATAACTGGAAGGTCGGTCTGTCACTTGCCAACCTTGAGAACGGCAGCAATGTAAAACAAAGCCCGGATAAGACCAACGGTAATTCCACACTCGCTGCCCTTTATGGAACTTATACACATTCTATAAATAAGGTTGATGCCTTTGCTACGTTGGGCGTTCTCGGCGGCTATGATTCATTCAGCAGCAAACGCACCGTTTCCAATAGCGGTGTTACATCTGAGGCGAAAGCAGATTCCACTGCCTACCAATCCGGCACTATGGCGCAGGTTGGTGTGAAAGCGCCTGTCAATAAAAACTGGAACATCATGCCGAAGCTTGGCATCTCATACATCAATGTTGATGTGAATGGTTATGGCGAGAAGAATGGCGGGCTGGCGGGTATCAATGTGAATGATTACAGTTTCGGAACGCTGAAGACCTCCGAAGGCGTTTCGGTGTATAATAAGAACGGCTTCACCATGCTTGATGATGTTAAAGTATTGCCACGCGCAGACGTAAGTATTTCTCAGGAATATGCCGCAACCGGGCGGAATGTTGATGGAAGTTTCAGCACCGGTAGTCCGTTCAGCACCAGGCTGGATAATTCCGATAATAAATTTATCAGTACTGGATTTGGCGCTGATTTTATTATATCAGATACATTAACCGGTTATCTGAACTACGAGCATTCCTTCGGCAGTGATGAGAGCAGGGACGATGCGAAACTAGGCATCAGCAAAAAATTCTAGGGGTTGGAATGAACAACATACAAATAGTAGGCGATAGCACCAGGCAGCAGCCAGTTCAGCAGAAACCTGCCGACCCTCGATACTACCTGAAATTCTCCGACAGCTTTATTGCATGGATGAACGAAATAAATTCTTCCATCGTCTTCACCACTTACGAGGCTGGCAAGATAGTCATGGTCGGCCCCAGCCTAACCCAGGCCAAATTCGCCGTATCTGAGCGTACCTTCGGCCGCGCGATGGCAATGGCAATGACCAATGACGGCTTCCTGCTTTCAATGCAGCACCGTGTTTGGCGCTTCCAGAACTGCCTTCCGCTTGGCACCAAAACCGAGGATAACTGGGACAGGCTATACCTGCCGCGTGAATGCCACGTTACCGGCGCGGTTGATGTGCATGATATCGCCATCGATAAAAATAAAAGGCTGCTTGCGGTCATAACTTTATATAACTGCATCGCTGAATTAAATGAGCTCGGTAATTTCAACCCGATATGGAAACCAAAATTCATTGACGGAATAGTAAATCAGGACAGGTGCCATTTGAATGGTTTCTGCATGGTGAATGATGAAGTTAAATATGCAACCATCACCGCTCCAAGCAATATTGCGAATGGCTGGCGCGAGAACCGCAAGGAAGGCGGGCAGGTGATAGATGTCACCAATGATGAGGTCATTATCTCCGGCCTGGCAATGCCGCATTCACCGCGTTTTTACAAAGACAAGCTCTGGCTGCTTGAAGCGGGAACCGGCTGGTTTGGCTGGGTTGATACCAAAAAAGGCAAGTTCAACCGGCTGGCATGGGTTCCAGGTTTTGCCCGCGGCCTGCGCTTCTCGGGTGATTATGCATTGGTCGGTTTATCAAAGCCGCGCAATAAAATTTTTGAAGGATTGCCGCTTGATGACGAGTTGAAAAAAAATAACAAACAACCTGAGGCCGGCATTTATCTGATAAATTTAAAAACCGGCGCCATCCAGGCCACCATGAACATTGATGGTTCTGTCGGCGAGATATATGATGTTGGCGTTCTACCCGATACCCGTGCACCATTCCTCGCTGGCACTACAGGTATTGAAGACAAGAAATTTGTTTTTCTGGGGCCGGATTCCACGAAAAAGATCAGCTAAACTATACTACGTTTCTTTACAGATATTTTTAACTTCTCCATAAGCAGCTCCACATCTTTTTCGTTTATCAGCCCCTTTTTAGTCATGATGTTCAGGAACTTTTCTTTCTCACCATCACTGAAGGCGCGCTTCTGGTCTATGCGGTCTAGGAAGAAGCAATAAGCCAGACCTCCACCGCAACTGACCAACCTGTCATCTGCCGGGATAAGGTCTTTTATGGCTTTTGTTTTTTTGTCAATATCGCAATCTGCTGAAAGTTTTTTCTTATCCAGTAGGCACATCATTGGAAGCACAAAGTCAGGATCAATCGGATCTTTCATATCGCAATTGCTTATTTTTTTTAGAAGATTACCGCCATTAAGATCAACACCTACATATTCCTTACCATAGAACATTCCCTTTTTTTTCTTGGCGTGGTCTTCATTCAGTGATGCGGCAACCCTCGACATATAGGCCGTGAACTCGGTCACGCCTCCAGGAGTTTCAAAATTTTTTGCTTTAAGCTTTGAAATTGTTTGTTCCAGCACCTCAACGAAATGTGGTTTTGAGATCTTATATTTATTTTCGCTCTTATTGCTCAGGTGTTTATTATTCATAAAATGCAGATGGTCTTTACCAACATTTTCATAATTTGTCCTTATCTTCCGAACATGTCCATTAAAATGTTTTTGTAGCTGCGCCGCAGCAGGTTCATTACCAAGCTCTCTAAGCATTGCCATGCCCATTTCGACCTTGTCGGTGATAGCCAACTCTGTTTTGAAATTGAGTTGAAAATCTTTAATGGTTATGGGTTTGCCTTGCTTAGGCCCCGACCTGTAAATTAAGGATTGCTGTATAATAGATCCGATATTGTCTTGAAAAGATTCACTTTTAAGTCTTTCACTAAAACCGCTCAACCGGAAAAGGCTTTTAGGCGATCCATCTGATACAGAATCTACAAAACTCTTTTTCGATACTTTTTTCTTTTTATCATCTTCATCATCTTCCTTGGCAAGGGAAGAGAACATTGTTCTTATATAAGCATACCGCCCATCTTTTTCGTTTAACTCTTCTATTAAGGTGGTTCTTTTTTCTTTTAGTTTATTGAAGAATTCCTGGGTCAGCCCCTTGCAGTTCTCAAAATCTGCGTAAACAAAACTTCTGGCCTTATTACTATCAAGCTTTAATACCAAAAACTCATCAAATGTGCAGTTGGTGAATTTGACATGTCCTACATTCACCTCAAATTTCTCCAGGTCAAGCCCGCGGAAATCAACACCATTGATAATTATCTGTTTAGATCTTTCCACCTTGAGGTTCTTTATATCACTAAGCGATTTCCCGATCCGTATCGCCATTTCAACAGGCGCTATTTTGGTGAGGGCGGGAAGCTCATTTAACCCGCTGAAATATTTTCCATTGGCGATAGTATGCCCTGTTTTTTCCTTGGAGATATCGCAGCATGTATCAAAGGCTTTTGTGAAGTAGGAGTCCTTTAGTTCAGTAGATAAATTCTTCGCTGCAAAATGGTTTTTTATACTCTGGCCATTACCATATCCACGTAGATAATTATTTATAGTTTGCCAATCTTGCTTATCAAACATTAGCTCATCCCCTATCTTGAACTGTGCCTGATTGTAACATAAAAAGGTTAATAAACTATTAAGTTCTAAACATTTTCCCTTTACGCAGGCAGTTTTTTGTATAATATATTGATCTAAAGTGCTTTTTTGCCAAAATGTACAATTAACCATTTATTAACCTTTTTATGCTATAATAAGCTAATAAATATTGGCACTGGTTGTTCAGTGTAACAGGGGAATTTTGCTTGGCTATCGACAATAATAAATATAAGGAACTGTCTTTTTATTCTTTCTCGAACAGGGGAGAGGTAGATAAATTGATGGCCATGAGCAAGGTGAGTTATGACAATGGAGCGGTCATCATAAAACACGAACTTCGTGCTGATAAAGCAGATACCGGTTTCCAGGCAGATTATAATCATATATTTGAAAGCTGCGCATATAAACGGCTCGAAAAGATGGGCCAGCTTGCCCCCTCATTCAGTAATATTTTCCAGACCCGCCTTAAACACACAGACCATGTGGTGAATATAGCCACAAAAATATGCCGGGCCATGGGTCTTGATGAAGATAGCACCAATCTCACCCGTGCCATCTGCATAAGCCATGATATAGGCCACGCACCCTTCTCACACGAAGGTGAAGAAGCATTCAATGAAGCGATGAATGAGTTTGACGGCAGGTGGGACCATGACAATTTCGGCATAGAACTTATTCTGAAATATGCAAAGAACAATAAAGGCGGCAAAGGCATACCTATAACCTTGGCAGCCGTTGAAGGGCTGGTGAAGCGCTTCAAAGTATTCACTGACGACACATCAGCGCTTAACCATTTCAACCGAAGTTATAAGGAGCTGGGAGATGATATAAACCAGTTCAAGACTCACTTAAGCCTTGATAAACGGAACAGCGCCGAGGGGCAGATAGCCTCAATTTCAGATTGGGTGGCCTTCACCGCATCAGATATCCGCGATACGCTTTTGATGAAACTCCATTCAGAGAGACCTTCAGAGGTGAGAGAATTTTTTGACAAACTTTCTGATGCATTCCCTTCTGCAAAAGCCATGTGGAAAGAGAAGCAGGAGGAAATGTTGGCAAAAGCCACCGAAGGAAATCGGGAGAAAAGGAAGGATTACCTCGCACTATATGAGAACCTTCTAGATCAGTGCTGCGAAAATATTGAAACACTTCTGCTAAAGGATGTGCTGGATAATTCACTTAAGAATTTCAATGATAATAAAGATGAAATGAAGACGGCAAGCGATATAAGGAACGCAAAAGGTCCGATGATAACCGTTTCAGACGAGATGTATAAAGAACTCCACGAATTGCACAAATTCTATGAGGAGAATGTTTACAGTACCATCCGCGAGAAACATGTTGATACAAAGCTGCTGATGAGCCGTTTCATGAAACTTATCCATAGCGCGTTTGAGACTGGTAATGAGATGATAGATATAGAGCCGGAATGGAAAGAAAAATTCAATTCAGCAGTTAACGGTGTTAAAGGCGGGCCGAAGGAAAAACTGAAGAAGCTTGAGGTCGTAGCTGCGTTCATAACCACAAAATATACAGATGTGGATGTTATGAAGATGATAAAGGGCCTGGACAATATTTTTTATAATGAAAATATAGCCAACAAGGCAGATGGTATATACCCTATCGAACTTAAACCTATCACGAACATAAACCACGAGGGTAAAGAAAGTATAAGGGGTAATGATATCCTGCGTGTTCTGAATGAAATAAATGATAGAAAGAAGCAGCCTAGGGGAAAGTTAATAAGCTAGTTCAGATGGTTTTATGATCAGGTGACCTGTTTACCTTCACCAGGTCACTACCTAGGGAAAACGAGGTATTCGGCAAAAGGCCGGTTATATACAGGTTATTTTTTTTCTCAGACTCAACCTTATTATCCAAGGCAGACTTGCAATATTTTTTCAGCGTAGCCCTATATTTCTGTGAGCTCTGTGCTATCATAGCCTCTACCGTTTTTTCATTGAGGTTGATCTCTGCTATATTCGCAGGCCTCAGGTCTTGGTCTTCCCTCTTCTCGTAAAACAACAGCGGGACCTTGTGCTCGAACTCAAGTTCTAAAACTCCCTGCACGAACATTGCCTGGAACAGCCCGTTATAACCAGGGCTTTTGCATTTGGTCAATTCGGGGGTTTTGGCATAGTAAACCACCGCCTTTATATTTTTTACCGATTTTAAATTTACCAGGCTTTCCGTTACCATAGGGCTTGACCCGTCAAGCTTATTGGTCCTGTCATAATAACCCTGCTGGTCAGCCGCTATCAACTCCCACGATCTTTCAAGTGCCTGAAGCGCCTCTTTATTCTTTTGTTCGCTTATATCGGTTGGGATACCATGGGCGCCTAATTTTTGATATACGTTCCAGAAGGTCTTTTGTAGGTCATCCGTTTCTTCGAAAATAGATTTCTCTTTTATAGTTATTTTATCGTTATAGGTACGATAAAGATTCCTTATTATATTCGGCGCGGTATATAAAAAATCTGCATCCCGTGCGTCAAAAACCATCCCTGCGCTGCAAGTAGAATTGATAGAAAAAAGCCTCATCGGAGTGTCAGTTTTTATCTGCGAACATGGAAGGCGCACCAAAAACTCCTCTTTCTTTGTAGATACATAATGCTGAATCTCAAATTTTGGAAACTCAGTTCCATCAAGCCTGCTGCGAGTTTCCATCATATGCCCCATCGCATAACCACTAGCGAGCAGCTTGCCTATATTCTCATCTAACGGTTTCAAAATATTATTCATATCATTTCCCGCCTGCAACCCCAAAGAACTTCAGTATCTCATTCACCGCTTTTTTAAATCCGATCAGCGCCATGCAAGTATCAGGGCGTTCCCACGCGCTTATACTTTCCCGGTCAAGCTTGCAGCCCAGTGCCGCTTCGGAATATTGCAACAATGTTTTATGATAGCGCTGGTTACTTTTTTTAATGGCATCAGAAATTATATCTTTATCCAGCTCAACTTCTTTAATTGTTGGCATAGAAAAATCATGAGCCTTGTTTTTCTGGTAAAACACCAGCGGAACCTCATGGTCGAATTCTGCGGCTAAAAACCCTTTCAAAACCACTGCCTGAAGCAGCCCGTTATATTTATAGCTATTACAAGGCTCTATATTCGCGTTTTCCGAACAATAAATAACCGCCTTTATATTTCTCACATCCTGCACATTCACCAGGCTTTCGGTCACCATTGGGTTGTGCTTATCAGACGTGCGGCTTTTTTTATAATAATGCTCGTGATCAGCGCCTATCAATTCCCATGATCTATCTATTGCCATAAGCGCCAATTTATTCCTCTGTTCACTTATATCTGTTGAGATATAGCGATAGAGAAGTCCTGTTGGATTATTAAAACTACGAACCCCTTGTATCGCATCAGTTTCAGGAAAAACAGATTGTTTATTTAACCGTAGCTCCATATTAAGGTCGTAGTTGTTATAAATTATATTCGGTGCCGTATATATAAAATCCACATCACGCGCATCTATCATGAACCCTGTTTTACTGACGATCTTGTCGGAAAAAAGCTTCATCGGAACATCGTTCTTTATTTGTGAGCATGGCAGGTGTTTTAAAAAATATTCCCCTCCTTTTTCCGTTAGTAGTTTATAACGATATTTTTCAAAAACCTCCGGATAATTGTCACGCAGATCGTGCATTCTTTCCATTAAATGGCAAAGCATATAGCCGCTTTCAAACAGCTTACCCATAGTTTCATTCAACGGTTTCAAAATACCATTCATATCGTTAAAACCTGTAAGAAAATTCTGTCTGCCGTGCTTTTTCCGGTAACAATGCTTTATAACGTAGCCTGTATTCCTTGGAGATATCCTCACCCAAAGCCGCGCTGCAATAATCTGTGATGTGAGCTATCGCGTGGTGGTTAGATTTTGCCAAGGCTTCTACCACTTTGTTTTTTTCCAGCACAACTTGTTTAAGTTCCGGGCAGGTGGTTATGTCGGTCAGTTTTGTCCTTTCATAATGAATTATTGGAACATCCAGCCCGAAATCTTTTTTGAGGATACCTTTGGTCACAACCGCGGCCATCAAACCTTTTTCAGTCTTGGGGGTTATCGGCCCGTAACCGATATGCTTATCGGCATCATACACAACAATAGCTTTTATCTTGCTCATCCCGCGGACATTCAAAAGGCTTTCTGTCATCATCGGGGCTGTATCTTCTACATTATAGGTCAGTTTGTAATGCGCTTTCATTCCCTCTGCAAAACTTCCCTTGCCGCGGATAAGTTCCCAGTGATGTTCCATCGCTTTTTTGCACCTGTCGCTATGTTCCCTGTCTGAAAAAACCTCCAGCGTCAGGAGGGGGTCTTTCTTGCCATCGGCCTTCGCTAATATCTTTTCCAGCATCTGCATATCTCCGCCCTGCGCTGCATAAAGGCTTTTATCAATATGTTCCGCTCTTATGGTTATTTCCTCAGGGCCAGCAACATCCTTGTTAAAACACAGGCGGTGCGATACATAAACATAGCCAACATCATTGCCATCTATCATCAAACCCACATTATTCCACAGGTCAAAGAGCTTCATCGGGAAGCCTTGCTTTATAGATGATACCGGCATGGCTGGATAACCCGGGATGGAAGATGTCATGTCGACACGGAAAGGGGAATATTCACCTGACTTCTGGTTATTTATTTTCTTTAAAACATTGTAGAGATATGAATCTTTGTCGGCGAAATCAAAACCATGTTCAAACATATGAACGAATGCAAGGTTGCCTTCATACAGCTTTTTTATAGCATCATCGGGAGGGGAGAACTTGGCTTTCATTGCGCTGTTGCCGTCATAGTTCCTGTCGACAAAATCTTTCGGCATGTCATCAAAAAGGCAGCCCACCATGCAAAAATCTTTTTCTTTTCTCTTTTCCCTTACGGCCGCAAAAACTTTATCTGCAACATTATCAAACGTTCCATTAGTTATTTCAGATATCCTTTCAATGCCTAGCCCCACCCTGATCCCGGCTTGTTTTAGTTCATAATTATTTCCCCAGGTCAGCTTGCCGGAGTTCTTTAGATCCCGGCACTCTTGCTTATGTTTACTATAGTTGTTTATGAGCTCCCTAAGGTGCTCCATAGCTTGAGTAAGAACTCCTTCCCCCAGGAATTTTTTTGCCGCAGAGTCATATACATTTTGTTCCTCACCTTCCGGTGTCCTCCCAAAAATACCCTGTATCATCTGATAGGTGATAACATGTTTCATAGAATCCACCTCTTCTTTATCGGGTGAAAATGTATCAAGTTTAGATTTATTGCTGACGGAAATTACGGAAAAGGTGAAGTTGTTGTTGGGCCTCATTTTATCAAAATCCACATTGACCAGGATCTCAGCTTTAGCCTTAAGATTATTTGCAGGCATTGCTGGCAGCAGGACATTATAAGCCATCTTTGCCCCTGTCAGTTCTTCCAGCCGCGTGAATATTTCCCCGAAAATATTGTCCAAATTATATTTTACAACATACAGCTTACCATTACTGTCAAAATCATGGTGTATATAAAAATTCATCCGGTTATGGTTGGCCTTATTGGCCGCGAATCTTGATAAAAACCCCTCTGTATAACTCTCACTCATCAAACCCGCATTATTTGCACATTACTATGCTTATGATTATAGCATAAAAAGGTTAACGAATGGTTAATGCCGGCACATTAACTAACCCATTGAAATATCTGAAAACTATTAGACTTTCCCGCCTAACCTATTGATATGTAATAAACGCCCGCCCGTTAATCATTTGTTAACGTTTTCGTGTTATAATATGGCATGGCCTATTCAGGAAAAATATTTCCGAACAAAAAAGCTGTTGCCAACGCGCGCGGCTATCAATCCATCACGCCGGAAGTCGGCGTGTTGATGGGGGCGATGTCATGAGTTTCAGCGCAGGGTTAAAATATAAACCAGTATTAAACAAAGATATCGCGGGTATCTTGGATAAAGTCGGGCTGGTGCATATGTTCGAGTTCTCGGTGGATAAGCAGAATCACGATTACCTCGGCAATTTAAGTTCAGCAGTTTCAGGAAAAGCCAGCGGTGCGTGCACCCGGTTTGGTGAGCATAGGGATTTCTACAATAAGAAAAATGGTCTTCTGGAGGTTGTGGCGACCTCAACCATAAAACAAAAATATCCTTTTGAGTTGTTCTCTCATTCAAACGTGGGAGTATTGATAAACCCTGAAAAAGCACAGTTTATTTATCTTTCACACAAAGATGTAGGCTCATGTCTCTCAGATTTTAAAAATAGAACGGTTCGTATTTTAGGCTCAATACACCCTCTGATGGATGAGGTGAATTGTGGAGAAGAAGTATACCAACAAACTAAAGGAATTTTGTCCATACCCATGAAAAGAAGTGACGTTGATAGTAAAAAACTGGATACGTTTTTTAAAAATGAATTCATGAATGAATATGATAACCAGCGAAAAATGGGAAAATTTCTCAAGCCGCTCCGCTATAATGAAATAGGCATAAGCTTCCCAAAAGAGGCTGTTGAGGCGGTTATCATTTATTCAGATGAAAAGTCACAATTCAACATAGGCTACGATAAGAGCCAGGGAAAAAATAATGTGGTAAGCGGTGTTATGCTGGCGAATCTTTTCATAGAGGGTGTGCAGCAGAAATCAGGAAAGAAACTTCCATTGATACATTACGACCTAAAACTTTCTGGAAAGACCAGTTTCAACGAGGTGGAAATTGAGAATAGAAAAGTAGTAAATATCCTTAATAAAGACCCATACACAAAGGCGCATTATAAGGATCTATTGGGAAAGGACTATGTGCAGAACATGATCCTCGGTAAAACAGATATAATAATGGATGGTGTGTGATGAGATACACCACCGGCCTTACATATAAAACTAACTTGAACCGGGACATTGCTGGTATCCTTGATAAGGTTGGGCTGGTGCATATGTTCGAGTTCTCGGTGGATAAGCAGAATCATGATTGCCTCAGCAATTTAAGTTCCGCGGTTTCAGGAAAAGCCAGCGGCGGATGCAGTGAATTTGGTACGGAAAGGGATTTTTATAATGAAGAAAATGGGATGCTGGAAGCTGTTGCCACTTCAACCATAAAACAAAAATATTCTTTTACTTTGTTTTCCCAGTCAAATGTGGGGCTATTGATAAATCCTGAAAAAGCGAAATTTGTTTATCTTGCGTATATGGATGTACACTCAGTGATTGGAGACAGAAGAATTAGTATCTCACAGTACGAGGATCCGATAATTGACCGAATAAATTGTGGGGAAGAAGGGTATAAAGATAGCGCTCTTACTATTGTACCTATCCAAAGAAGCAAAGTTGACAACGAAACCCTCGCGATGTTTTTTAAAAATGAATTTATGAAGGGATATAAAAAACATACCATGTTTGGAGCATCCTCTGGTGTAATTCCCTATAATGAAATAGGCATAAACTTTCCAAAAGAGGCCGTTGAGGCGGTTATTCTTCATTCGCATAGCGAATCTGAATTCAACATAGGTTATGCTCAAAGCCAGGGGAAAAATAATGAAATAAGCGGTGTGATGCTGGCGAATCTTTTCATAGAAGATGTGCAGCAGAAATCAGGGAGGAAACTTCCATTGATACATTACAACCTTACCCTTTCCGACAAAGCAAATTTCAACGAGGTGGAGATAGACAACAAAAAAGTGGCGAAAGTTCTTAATGACGACCCGAACACAAGGGCACATTATGAAAGGTTGCTGGGTCAGCAACGCGTGCAGAATATGATCTTCGGCAAGGGCAATTGGGGGATAAAATGAATTACACCACCGGCCTTACATATAAGCCTGTGATCTCCAGAGATATAAAACATCTTCTGGTGCAGGGTGCGTTGGCGCATATGTTCGAGTTCAGGACAAACGATATAATGTTCAGGGAAAAGAAACCGCCGAACTATCGTGATTATGATATGTTTGGGAATTTTGCCAATGCCTTCCTGGGCAAGGCCACCGGGCCTTATTCAGATTGCAGGATAAGTGGTAAAAAGCATTTATTTTTTAGTGAAGCGAGGAATATGCTACAGGCGCTGCCATGCAGCGGCATAAAAGCCGGCTTCCCTATGGAGCTTTTTGATAAATTTTCAAATGTCGGTGTGCTTCTTGATCCGAAAAAAATAGATATTCTTGCCATGCAGACCAACGATACCTATTCACAGGTGCAGCACAACAAGAACATAACCCTGAACCATGACAATATATTTGGTGATGAGATCCTGAAGAATGCAAATTTTGATGACGCCATTATAGCAAAGCTCCATGGCCGCGCTATCATTCCGTTGCAAAGAACAGAGGAAAAACATCGGCAGCTTCAATCATTATTCAAGGAACATTTCTGGGATCTTTATTCCGGCGGGATAGTGCCTGCTGAAGAAGGTTTCCGCGATAACATTACTTCTGCGGTAGGAAAAAGCATGGATTTCCCCGGCATACCGATGGTAACAGAGATACTGGCGAATGTTCCACCACATGCGATAAAAGGGATAATCATATATTCAAACCATAAAATCGATAGAACTGCTTATGACTCTTCATCCCACGGCGATTCCGGCATATTCAACCTCAAGGGCATCATGCTGGCAAACCTGCTCAAGGAGCGGATAAAGCAGGGAAGTGGCGTTGAACTTCCGGTGCTGCACTATCACTCGAACTTAAAGATAGAAGCTGACCCTGCAAAAGAAAATTCAAATATAAGTTTCACCGCCCCTTCGATAAAAGAGGTAAAACTGGAGCCTGGAAAAATAACAAATGTGCTGGAGGCGGTTCCGGAAGTAAGAAAGCTATATGAGCATTATCTCGGGCAGGGACATGTGCAAAATATGGTGCTGGGCAAAGGAGATGTGGGGATAAAATGAATTACACCGCAGGCCTTACATATAAATCAAGGATGTCCAAGGGCATCAAAGAACTGCTGTCGCAAGGCGCTCTGGTGCACATGTTCGAGTTCGAAACGGGTACCGTCAGGCCGTCATATATCAAGAACACGGATGAGAACCCGGATAGACTCCTTAATCTTGCGAATGCATTTCTGGGAAAAAACACCGGAAGTTATACGACCTACAGAAAGAAATTGTTTTTTAACGAAGAAAAACAAATATTGCAGGCGCTGCCATGCAGTGGGATTAAAACCGGATTCCCTATGTTCCTCTACCGTGACAGGTCAAATGTGGGCGTTTTGCTTGATCCGGAGAAAGTAAAATTCCTCGCTGTCCAGACGCGCGATAGTTATTCAGAAATAACCGGTGATGATAAAATAAAGATGCTCAGGAATAATACTTTTGATGATGAGAAATTAAGGAAAGCTAATTTCAACACTACCCGCTCAGATGAAAAACATGCGGTTATACCATCAGAAAGGTCGGAGAGAAAAAGCCAGGAACTTTATGGCATATTCAAAAAACATTTCTGGGATCTTTATTCCGGCGGCCTTGCCCCGGGAGAAAAAGGCTTCATGAAAAATATCAGGAAGGCCGCGAAAAAAAACTGTAGGGAAAATGGCACGATATCCATGCTGACGGAAATATTGGTTAATGTTCCGGCCGATGCGATAAAAGGGATTGTTGTTTATTCGATCAATAAAAGTTGTGATGTTGATTATGATAAAAGCAAACACCGGGGAAATGGTTATTTTGACATACAAGGTGTAATGCTTGCGAATCTTTTCAAGGAATATATCCAGGCTGAAAAAGGGCTTGAACTGCCGATAATACATTATCATTCCAACTTTTCTTACACATTCTGGCCGGATGAAAAGATTTCAGCCCCTGTAATAAGGGAGGTGAATCTGGAGAGTAGAAAGATAGCATCGGCGCTGCAGGAAAACTATGCGCTATACTGCACTTATGAACATTATATTGGGGCAGAGCGCACAAAGAACCTGGCGCTCGGCAGAACAGCCGGTATGGCTCTGGGGGGTGGGGTATGAGCTACAGCACCGGCCTAAAATATAAACCAATGTCCCACGGCATCAAAGAACTCCTTTCACAGGTTGCACTGGTGCATATGTTTGAGTTCCAAACCGACAGATATGCTTATCTTCTAAACAATTTAAGTGATGCGGTTTCCGGAAAAAGCGGTGCGGCATGCAGCTCTTATAATATGAGAAGTTTTTACAACGAGGAAAACGGCCTGCTGGAGGCCATTCCTACCACAACCGTTAAACAGGATTATCCGTTTAAATTATTTGATGCGCAATCGAATGTAGGTTTGCTGATAAACCCTGAAAAGGTGCAATTTATTTATATTGCTGAGAGGGATGCATTTTCAACTGTACTTGATGACCACAGAATGGTGGAAATTGCTTCGTGGAGTGGAACCCAGGCTATCAACCACGCAAATATAGGCGGAGCAAATAAGTTACACGGGCACAAGAGCATTCGCGCACCTTTTGAAAGAACTAAAGAAGACAGCGCACAGCTCATCAAGGTTTTCAATAATGAATTCATGGATAAATATAAAAGTATAAAGGATCGCGGTATACCAGATTCATGTTTTAAATTTAATGAAATAGGCATCAACTTACCAAAAGAGGCCATTGAAGCGGTGGTCATTTATTCTTACGGCCAGTCGAAGGCGGCTATGGGCTATGATAAATGCCATGGTGAAAAGAATAAAATAAACGGCGTTATGCTGGCAAATCTTTTTATAAACAACGTGCAGCAAAGATGTGGGGTAGAGCTACCATTGTTGCATTACGATTTAAAAGCGTCCGGTAAAACGAATTTCAACGAAGTGGAAATTCAAAACAAAAAAGTGATCAATACCCTCAATAATGACCCGGAGATAAAAGCACTATATGAATATTGCCTTGGAAAGGAACGCGTTCAGAACATGATTCTCGGCAAAACCGGTTTTGGAACAGGAGGCCCGTCATGAGCTACAGCACTGGCCTTAAATATAAACCAATATTAAGCGGGAATATCGCAGATATACTGGATAAGGTCGGGCTGGTGCATATGTTTGAGTTTTCGTCCTGTTCACGGCAACTTGGAGACCCGGCACGGGTTGAGGGTGGAAGTTTCCTAGGAAATTTGGTTTCTGCGGTTGCAGGAAAAAGTACTGGTCTATGCAGTGTATATCAAAACAGAGATCTTTATAATCAGGAAAAAGGTTTGTTTGAGTGCCTCGCCACTTCAACCGTTAAGCGGGAACATCCTTTTAAATTATTTGGTCTTTCAAATGTCGGATTGTTGGTAAATCCCGAGAAGGTAAAATTTGTTTTCATTTCATTTGAAGATATAGATTCACATATTTTTGGTGAAAAAGTTTATCTTAAAGATAAACCTGAAAACTCTCTGATCAACACCTTAAATTTAGGGGAAAAAGGCTATAAAAACGCTGAAAATAACATCGTTGTTCCAATACAAAGAACTGAAGCTGAAGAAGAAAATCTTAGCAAGGTTTTTTTCGGTGAATTTATGGGGAAATATGAAAACCAGAAAGACAAAAAGGTATCAGACGATTTTTTTGGTTTTAACGAAATAGGGGTTACCTTCCCGCCGGAGGCCATTGAGGCGGTAATCGTTCATTCCTCTGCTTATGGTAATTTAAAAGATTTCAATTTGGGCTATGCGGCAGGCCGGGGAGATCATCAATATAATGAAATAAGCGGGGTGATGCTTGCGAATCTTTTTGCAGAATCCGTGCAGCAGAAAGGCGGCGCGCAACTTCCAATATTGCATTATAACCTGAAACTATCCGGCAAAACAAATTTCAACGAGGTGGAAATAGAGAGCAGAAAAGTGGTGAATGTTCTTAAAAATGACCCTGTTACAAGAGATATTTACGAATTTAATTTGGGTCAGCAATACGTGCAGAACATTATGCTGGGTAAAACCGCTATGGTTCTGGGGGGCAAGGGATGAAACACAGCACCGGCCTTACATATAAACCCACGATCCAGAGTAGTGTCGGCCGCCTGATGGAGCGGGGGGCGTTGGTGCATATGTTTGAATTCTATGTACGCCCCAGCCGGTTAAAGGTTTCGCCAGATAATTTACTCAACCTCGCCAATGCAATTTCAGGTAATTGCACCGGAAGTTTTTCAGATTTTAGAGGTGAGTTCTTTTTTGATGATGAAACAAAACGGCTCAAAGCGCTTCCATGCAGCGCGGTAAGGGCAGGATATCCGTTGCAGGTCTTTGTTGAATACTCAAATGTGGGGCTGCTGATCGACCCGAAAAAAACAGATTTGCTGCTCATCCAAACACAAGATTGCCATTCAAGGGCGATTAGTGAAAAACAAATGCAGGTTATGGATAGGGATATATTCAGCAATGAAAGGCTGAGAAAGGCAAATTTTGAAGGTACCGATTTTAATGAAGATATGTCAGATATTGCATATATCCCGTTCCGCAGGACAGAAGAAAAATATCAGGAGATGCAAAATATATTCAAGTGGAAATTCTGGCATCTTTATTCCGGCGGCCACGCACCGGGTGAGGAGGGTTTCAAAAAGAATATCCAGCGCGCGCTGGATAAAAGCGAATTTAAGCATGACGAGATCATGATGACAGAGATACTGGCAAATGTTCCGGGTGATGCGATCAAAGGCCTGGTGATCTATTCAAACAGCAAAAATTGTAATATCGATTATGGCAAGTCGGCGCGCCACCACCGTCATGATGAAACGCAGCCATATATAATGGATGGCGTGCTTCTGGCAAACATGTTCCGGGAAAAGATCGCGGCGGAAAGGAAACTTGACCTGCCCGTGCTGCATTATCATTCCCATATGGATAATACGTCATTCAAGGATAGCTCTGCACTTAATGCACCTTTGATAAGGGAAGTGAATATAGAGAATAATAAAATAGCCCTTGCTTTGAGAACCAATCCTAAAGCCAGGGAGATCTATGAACATTACCTTGGTAAAGATCGGGTGCAAGATATCATACTCGGCAAGGTCAAGATAGACAGGAGTGGTAAATCATGAATTATACCACTGGCCTTACATACAAGCCAATGTCCAAGGGTACCAAAGATCTTCTGGCGCAGGGCGCGCTGGTGCATATGTTTGAGTTCCGGGCGGAGACCTCTATTGTTTATATGAAAGATTTTTCGGGAGGGCGTCCAGATTATTTCATGAATTTTGTAAATGCATTATCCGGCAAAAACACCGGGGATTACAGTATGTACCGGAAGCAAGCATTCTTCAACGAAGAGCAGAATTATCTGGAAGTGCTTCCATGCAGTGGGATAAAAACAGGTTTTCCGATGGAGCTCTATAATTCTTCCAATAATGTAGGAATTCTTATAGACCCGAAAAAAGCGAAATTACTTATCATCCAGACCAATGACTGTTATTCGGTAATAGAAAGAGATGGGAGCCTCAGTGTTAATCATTTAAATATATTTAATGACAAAACATTAGAGAAAGCAAATTTTGGTGATGGATACAGTATTCGCTCTCCACATACATTTAAGGATGGAATGTTAGAGAGCTCAAATTTAAGCATTGAATGGCCAAAGGATAGTTACAAGGTAAACATTCCTTTAATACGGCCAGAGGAAAAATATCAGGAACTCCAGGATATATTCTCATCACATTTATGGAATATGTATTCCGGCAGTAAAAACCCTGGCGAGGCGGGGTTCAGGAAAAATATTAAAGCTGCCATCAGAAAAAGCCAGGAAAGACCAGGCAATACGATGATGACCGAAATTATTGCACATGTTCCGCCGGAGGCCGTTTCGGGGATAATCATATATTCAAACCATATAGATAATTATATGAAATATGATGACAATGGGCAGTCAGATAATGGTCAATATCATTTAAAGGGAATAACGCTGGCCAACCTGCTGAGAGAAACAATGAGGCAGAAAAATGGAATTGAACTTCCGGTGCTGAATTACCATTCAAATTTAAAGATAGATAACCGGATGAATCAAGGCTCTGGCTTTGAGTTTGCCGAGCCTTCCATAAGAGAGGTGAAAATAGAAAATAAAAAGATCGCGGCGATATTAGAGGCCAGACCGCCGATACGCGCCCTCTATGAACATCATCTCGGTAAGGCTCATGTGCAGGATATGATACTCGGCAGGGCTGAGTCATTTACTAATGATATATTGGGGGCTTAAGGGAATCAGATGTCTTATTTGGAAAAGATCTCAGAAAATAAAAAGACCGCTTCGCCGGCCGAGCTCAGCTATAAACCCGTTTCGCCGGAAATAGATGCGCTGATCACCACCGGCGCACTGGTGCATATGTTAGAGTTCCAGGAAGAACTGATAAAATATACGGAGAATTTCTGCAATGCATTGGCTGGCAAGGCCACTGGCGCATATTCCTCATATAGGGATGGTGTTGTCGAAGAAGGCTCGCCGGTGAATTTCAGCGAGGCGACCGGGGTGCTGCAAGCGCTTCCCACAAGCGCTATAAGGAAGGGATATCCATTCACGGTATTCACATTGATGAACTGTGTTGGTGTGCTCATAGACCCGTCAGAACCCGGGCTCGATTTTTCTGTCGTGCAGCCTAATGGTGTTGGTAACCGTTGTTCGGGGAATAAAATAACGTTCATAAACGAAAATTTTTTCAATGATGATAGCTTCAAAAAAATAAATCTGGGAACGGATGGGAGTATAAATATCATTGAGATGTGCCAGGTACCGATCTACAGGAGTGAGGCCGATAAGAAAGCATTACGCGACCTGTTCGAGGGGCATTTTTGGGATATTTATGCCGATGGCTTAAAGCCGGATGATAAGGAATTCCTGAATACGATGAAGGAAAAAGTATTCCATAATGCTGGCGCAAACAAGATGTATACCGACCTGATGAGCGAGATAATAATTAACACCCCGCCAAAAGCCATTAAGGGAATAATCATAGCAAGGGCTTTTAATATAGAGGAGGAACAAAAGCAGAAATATGAACCGATCAGGGAAGACCGCCTGGGTGGGGCAATGCTTGCCGTCCTGGTGAACGAGGTTTTACAGCAGAAGGGCGCCATTTCAAAACCCTTGCCGATCATACAATATATATCACCGAGTGTGCAGTTCGATAAATATACCTCTGTGATAGAAGGAAACTCTTCTTACCGGGAAGTTAACGTGGAAATGAAAAAAGTTGCAAAGGTGCTTAGCACGGACAAAAAAACCTTTGGGATATTCAAGCATTTCCTGTCACCTGAAAGGTTCCAGCAAATAATGCTGGGTAGGGATATTAGTGAAGCACACAAGGGTTGATGAAAATGAGCCACAGCAACGGCATTACATATAAACTGAACATTTCCAGAGAAATAGACACTCTACTGGAAAAGGGTGCGCTGGTGTATATGTTTGAGTTCGGGAATGAGTTTGAACCCGACCTTCTTAATTTGTGTAATGGATTGATTGGGAAAAAAACCGGAGCATATGGTGGTTTCAGGAATGATGTAGACATGCATTTCGATGCAGGGAAGCAGATATTCAAGGCATTGCCGATGAGCGCTGTCAGAAAGAATTTTCCGTTAGGATTGTTTGACAAATTCAATGGGGTGGGGTTGCTGATAGATCCAAGAATGGTAGATTTTATTGCAATTTCAGATTGCTACATCTTTAACGAAGCGCCGAGCTCGAATACTATCACATTCACGAATACCAACCGCTTCAATGACAGCCATATTTTTGATGTTAACAGGGGGCTTGACGCGGTTTGTTTGAGACCTGCCAAAAGCCGCTTCGAGGTGAGTATATATAGGAGTGAGGGAGACAAAAAAGACCTGGAAGAATTGTTCAAGAACTATCTGTGGGAAAATTATGCCAAGGGAACAACCCCGGAAAGCGCGGATGTTTTTGAGGTGGTGAGTAATAATCTCAAAAATTCCTCAAAAAAGAAACATATGTTCAGTACAAACATTACCAGTGAGATACTGGCCAATGTGCCGAAAGACGCGGTAAAGGGCATTGTATTAACCACCCAGCATACCAATCCCATTTCCTATATGCACTCGGGTGATGCTATAAGCGATGAGATGGAAGCGGTGCTGGTGAGGGAATTTGTGAAACTGCATAAGGAGGTGTCACTTCCGATAATAAGATATGAACAGCCGCAAATAAGTTCAAACAATGAAATTATGCAAGCGCCCGGATTCAAAGAAATAGATGTGGATATGAAAAAAGTAATGAATGTTCTAAATAATGATAAACACACCCGGGAATATTTCGAACGCTTTTTAGGAAAGGAACGTGTGCAGGACATGATCCTCGGCAAAACCAAAATAACTATAGGTGGGGTGTAATGAGCTATAGCTTAGGCCTTACATACAAACCGAAGATAAGCAAGAAGGTAGATGATCTCCTAACCAGGGGTGCGCTGGTGCATATGTTCGAGTTCAAAAGCCAGATGCATCTTCTGAATAATTTTTGTAATGCGTTGGTGGGCAAGGATACCGGGCCTTACAGCAGTTACAGGGAAGTTTTTGGGCCGGAAGAAGGTGAAGAAATGAATTTCAATGAAGATAAACAAATATTCCAGGCCCTGCCCACCAGCGCCGTCAGAAAGGAATTTCCTTTTTCATTATATACTAATCTCAACAATGTTGGTGTTCTTATCGACCCGGAGAAAGTGGATTTTATTGCGATAGGGCCGGGATTGATAACTAATTATGCTGCAGATAAGACCACCATGTATTTCAATAATATCAACTTCTTTAACGACCCGCATTTTTACAATGTTAACCTCGGCAAGGATGCAATCGAAATGGGTGACGATGCTGAAAAGACCACTTGCGTTGATATATTCAGGAGCGCTGAGGATAAAGCTGCATTGAAAAAATTGTTTAAAGAATATTTCTGGGAAAAATATACCGGTGGCGTAAAGGCAGATTCCCCAGGTATTTTTAAGCATATAAAAACAGCAATGCCGGAAATTGCAAAACTCGGCGGGTTTGACCCCAGGATCATAAGTGAGATAGTGGCAAATGTTCCGAGGGATGCGGTGAAGGGCATTATTTTCTGCCCCAACAGATTCTGGCCTGAGCATGCCTCTTACCTGCCTGCAAGAGATATGAATATGCAACTGAACGGAATGGTAGAGGCGGTGTTGGTAAAACAGTTCGTGCAGCAGAAGCTTAAAATAGACCTGCCGATAATCCGCTATCATGAACCGGAGGTGGATAATTCCGGGGATATAATCACCAAGCCGGCTTTCAGCGAGGTTAAAGTGGAGATGAGGAAAGTGCGGCAAGTTCTTAAAACCGACCCGACAACCTCCATTGCATATGATTATGTTCTGGGTGCGGCGCACACAAGTAATATCATCAACGGGAAAACCTGCTTTCACATCGAAATGTAATAGAAAAATATCATGAACTACAGCAACGGTCTTACATATAAAACAAAGATCACCCGCGGGATAGATGAGCTTCTTACCACTGGCGCATTGGTGCATATGTTCGAGTTCAAGGACGCAACGCAGATGTCATACCTGGAGAATTTATGCAATGCGATGATAGGAAAACAAACCGGAGCTTACAGCACTCACAGGGCTCTTGATGATATGTGTTTCAATGAAGACAACCAGCTGTTCCAGGCTTTGCCGACCAGTGCGATAAGGAAAGAATACCCTTTAAGTATATATACGAATTACAACAATGTGGGGGTTATGATAGATCCATCCACGGTAGATTTCATTGCTATTTCCCCGAACCTGATAGGCAATGGGCCGACCAGTGACAGGGTCATACGTTTTACCAATACTAATTTCTTTAATGACCCGCATATTTACAACGTCAACAAAGGCCGGGATGCAATAGCTCTTTATGGTGATCCTGGTGCACATGGTGAGCCGGGTTATGTGTTGCTAAATGTAAATATTTACAGGAGCGATGAAGATAAAGCGAATTTAAGGGAATTATTTGATAATTATTTCTGGGAAAAATATTCCGGCGGAGTTGATGCAAGCGATAAGGATGTTTTCGAACATATCAAAAAAAACCTGACCGAGCTTGCAAGGAAAGTATATATCCCCGGGATGACAAGCGAGATATTGGCTAATGTTCCGCGCAATGCGGTGAAGGCCATAATCTTTAGTCCCGAGAGTAATCTGCCGAAAGAGGCCGCTTATCTTGCTTCGAAAGATATAAAAATGAACGGTATGATGACGGCGGTTCTGGTCAACCAATTCGTGCAGAAAAACCTGGGAGTGAATCTGCCGATAATCCAATATCACCAGCCAGAGGTGAATTTAAACAAGAACATCATGACCAAACCCGGTTTCAACGAAATAGAGATCGAAATGGATAAAGTGAGGAAGGTGCTGGCAACTGACCCGGTATTCGCCGCCGCCTATGGGCATCTTTTAGGTAAGGACCGTGTGAGGGATATTATCAGCGGAAAAACCAATTCGTCTTATCTGGGATAAAAATTTTATGTTCCTGGTCCGGGAATTTATTATTCTATTTCAGCAAGCCCATTATTTTTACCCTTGCGGCTCATATGTGTTTTCTGCAAAAAACTTGTGCTTGAGGAGATCACACCAATAACTTTTGCATGGTGCTTTTCTTTATCAAACACCGGGCTGTTAGGGTTAAGGTTCGCATAATATTCCTCCCTTTTATAAAAAGGGGTGGGGGCAAAATTATCTTTACTCAATGTTTTTGATGCCACCCTTATTTTCCTAACTTCTTTTTGCTGATCAAGTGTCCTGATTATTTCCATTCCCCCGTCAGTTGCCATATTATTATCTTTCATAGCCTTGAAGATATTTTCTTTTTCTTTGCCGGTCAAAGCATTGCGTGTGATGGTCATGTTGCCAACTTTGGCCGAAGCTCTTTCCATGAAATAACCCAGCATCAGCAGGTCGCCCAGTGCCAGTTTATCAAGCTTCACTTTCTTTGGGCTGGCGGCAATAAGCTTCTCGCGCAATCCATCCAGCTTGGGTGCATTATTATCCAGTAGTGCAGGCTGGGCTGGATTTTCAGCAGGTCCTTGCAAGTTCACCTCGGCGATTATCTTATTTCGTGCAGCTTTATTCCCTTTGCCATAGAGTTCCTGTATCAGCTCTTTTTCTGACAGCTCATACAAATGTTCTTTTCCAAGCAGTACCGCTATGATCTTTTCTTTCAGTGCGTATAGAGATTTATCATTTTTATCAGTGGAAATTAATTTTGGTGATATTACCGGCGGGTTCTTAGATTCATCCCAAGCCAGCATTTTTATCGCAGAAAGTGCGATATCCGGTGAAAGACTAACCCTGCTGCTGTATAGTTCATTGGTGATAAGATGCGGGTCGAGCTTATCATAGGTTATTATCCTGCCGGTGAACACCTGGCCGTTTATTTCCCTTATTGCAAGCGAGCCGTTTATTTTAAGGTCATGTTCAATTGCATAAGGAAGGTTGAAAGGAGTTACGTTAAATTGAGATTTTACCTCTATGGTTTTAGGATTGCCTTTCTCATCCAGTTCGTTTTCCAGCACGATCTCGTCATAACCGAACAGGGCTTTGTTCGGGTTATAGATGCCATATTCGGGTGCGGCACATATATTTATCAGCCTTATGAGCTTTATCCCCGACTGTTTTTCAAGCGCCTGCATGGTCTTAGAAGGTTTATCTGGCAGGTCGTTGGTGATCTTGGGTTTGAAAAATATAGTCAGTGGTTTTCCTGATATTTCTTCTTCAGAATGCTTATATTCTAAAATACCGGGCTCTGTTTCGGTAGTATCTTTATAATGTGCTATCTGCAACCCTTCCATTTTTTCTGTCGGCACCTGAACCTTAGCGAGGTTCCATGGCAAATGGAGGAGTAGTTCGGTATTCTTGTTCTCACGGGTGATCTCCTTTACCCTTCTTTTTACCAGCGTAATGGCGTTCTCAAGCTCAAATTTTGCATTCGGGGTTATCTCGTTCTTTTCTGCTTCTTCTTCTATTTCTTTATTTTTTCCTTTGGTTTTCTTTTCCTCCACCTCAGGTAAAAGATTTACCATCATTTTTTCCAGGAGCTGTATAGTGAGCTTTGCAGATTTCTGCTCATCAATGCCATTATTATAAGCCTGCCCTTTTTCAGGGTCGTATATATTTTTATAAGCCTCAATGCTGGCCTTTAATTCATGGCGGAAGATAAACTGGAAATCTGCTGGTGAAACTGCCTCAAAATCTTTGGTTATCAGGCTGAGCTGTAAAACATCTATCAGCTCCTTAAGCGGCACCATATCTGCAAGCATTTTGAAACTATGTACATCCAGCTTCACATCCTGGAGCCGCAGGAATTTTGATTGCCTGGCATCTTCCAGCGAGTTGAAATCTTTTTTAGGGAACCGGGCGAAGATATCATCATATTCCTTCTTCACTTCCGGATTGGTGAAGATATCAAGGATGGTCTGGTGCAGGTCAAAGTGGTGTTTCTCGATTGGTATCTTGCGGGCGTTCATCTCGTTCTGTAGGGATTTTATATATTCCATACGCTTGACGGTATTATCGAAGAACTCTCCCCCCGAGCCGCTGTGGAATTTCCTGAATATCTCCCTTACCAGCATAACACCGCTTACCTCTTTGGCCATCGTGTGTTTTCTGACGTGCTTAGTGATCTTGAGTTCTGATTTCAATTCCTGAACTATTTTTGTAAGCTCACTGTTCCTGGCAATATTAAGCGCCTGCGGTAGACCATCCAGGGTTATCTTTGCCGGTAATTCCATGTCCATGGAACGCAGGACACTCTCTTTATTTATGCCCCTGCTAACCCCGGCCTGACCCTGGGAAATATGTTTTATTATCTTATTCTTCTGGAGAACGGACAAGGGGATCTTGCTGTTCACCTCTACAAAATAGCTTACGAATTGGCCCGCTGTTGGCTTTACTGAAAAAGTGAATAACTCATTCGCAACAGATTCATTCATCGCCTTGCTCAAAATTTCAGCCTCTTCTGGCGTTTCAAAGGCTGCCTTCTGCTCGCTTACCCGCGCAGCCTTATAGGCCGCAGCTCTTCTTTGATCTTGCGGTCTAGGCTTGGTGTCATCGGTAATGATTTGTATAGCCAATTATAACCCCTCTGAATTAGTAAACCCCTGTTATACAAGCCTTATAGCACATCATATCCCCGCGTCAAGCAGGCTTGCAGCCTATTTGATGTTAATATTGCCCTGATTATGAAGCGGCTGGCTGCTTATTATGCTTATCTTAGGTTCTGGTATATAATTCGTGCTTTTTTCAATGAATTCCTGGGTTCTGTCGAAATGCACCGGGCCTTCCATTTTCAGCTTGGCGGCGGCGTGCTGCAAGGCCTCCAGGGTGCGGGTGCCGGGGTTGCCGGTCGGGGTGAAATCTTTGTTGAACTCACCGAATTTATCCCTCAATATCTCCTGGAGTTTTGTAGTCTTTTCACTGCTTTGTTCCATTATAACCGCATGTATCTTATCCAGATTGGCCTCGCAAACATAGCCATTTGGGATCTCTATGCCCTTATCCTTGAATATCTGCATTATCGCCTTTTCAGTCTGCGGGGTAAGTTTATCATTCCAGGCAATTTCGTGACCATCAACCTTAACATTCAGCACTTTGGTCGCCAGCTGTATCTGCGAAATTTTCTGTGAGGATGAAAGATTACTATGCGCTGTAATATCTATTTTACTTCCACCCGAATTTGACTTGGCAATATAATCATCAATATGTTTACTCACCGTACTATCAATCCTGGGTTCAACCATCGGAGATCTCGGTAGCCCTGGAGTGCGGTCGATCTTGGCCGGAGCTGGCGCACCATTATGCTGATGGTCATTGACCACCGTATCGGTTCTTACAACATTTACCTTCGCCGGTATAACCTCCTTAGGAGGCAGGCTTTTCGGGGTATCCACCGGGTGTGGAGTTACCACGCCCTCTGTTTTCACATGTGGTGCATTATTTTTTACAGTAACTGCAACCGTGTGTCCGCCACCTGAAAAATGTTCGCGCAGCCAGTTAAAACCCTCACCAAGTGTGTGCAAGCCAGATATCATCAAAATTGAATTGCGTAATTTATCCGCACTTATAGACCATTTGCCACTCTTCTCATCACGTACCGCGCCGACTATTTCCGCCGTTCCGAAAAGGAAATTTCCACTGCCTTTGGAAAGTGCCTTGCCGCTGAACCTCTCTTTCAGGCTTGCGGTATTCACCACTGCCGGGCGGTCAATGCCGATTGCATTGCGTAGCGGTATCTCCCTGCCATTTTCCCTTAAAGTTATATTTTCGGCAAACTGCCTGAATTGTTTTTTACTTAATGTAAATCTGCCATTGCCGTTAGCATCAAACCCGCCGAGCAAGCCTTTCTTTGCGAACAGTACGTTACATATATCCTGCCGTGACTTGTCACTCTCTTTTATATTCATTTCATAAGTATCATGCTTCCAGTCGCCCGCAACTTTGTTCCAGCTGGCATTTTTGAAAACATCATCCTGCCCGACCAGGTTATTTTTTAGCTCGGAAGAATTAAGCTTATCCACCAGCCTGTCGCGATATTCAGAAATTTTCTGCTTGGTTACCCTTTCATTTTTCAGCACGCCTCGGGTTGTCGTACTCACCAGAACGCTGGCAAGTATATTGGTGCGCGATGCAACTATAAATACCCTCGATAAAATTTTTGCGCCCGTAGCCCCTAATATTATCCCAGATTCATCCTTGTTCTTCCAAAGGTTCTTGCCTATCGCGCCTATATCTTTTGGCAGGCTGACCACCGTATTCTTCAAATTTTTTCCGAACTTTACCAGCCTTCCTTCCCGCGAAACTGCCAGGTCAGATAAGTCATTTTTCGGTGGTGGCGGTGGTGATGCCGCCGGTTTTTTTGTATTCCCATTACCATTGTTAGGCGGAGGCGGAGGATTTTCTTCCTGCTGCTGCCTGCCATATGTTTTATTAGATCTGGAAACCTCATATTCCACCGAGTGTGCTATCCTCTCGGCAACATCCTTGTAATGATGTTCAGTGCCGATATGGGTAGGCTTTGCTTTCCTGTAAAGCAGCTCCATATTACCATATATATTTTCAACTGCATTTTTGTGGATAACAAGTTCCACTACCGGGCCATTTGAAACAAATTTTATACCATCGGCATTTATATTCAGCTGTTCGGCTAGGGTCTGGTGCAGTTTTGAAAGCTCTGTGCCATCAACCGCATTAAGTGTTGCGGAATTTTTCAGCGTACCATCTTTATTTTTCAAGATATCGGGAACATATCCATCGCCAACTGCCATGACGATCTCCCTCTTTCTCTCCCTGATTCCTTCAGGCTGGTTTAATATCCTGGTCTTGCTTAATTCCTCCACCTGCCGGTTAATATCAAAACCATTCTTGTCTTCTGCTGCCACTACAGCTTTTGGCGTAATTTCCAGAGCCTCACCCAGCATTTTAAAATCATAATTGTAAGGCACGATTATATTCAATTCATCAACAACCTTCACCGCATTACTTTTAAAATTTTGCTGCTTACTTGCTTTTGCTAATCTGGCAGCCATCACAGATTTGTTATTTGCAAGGAAACTATTTGTATCCAGCGCTCCTATATGTGTACTGAAACCTTCCTGGAACCCGATATGTATCCCATCCCCGAGGAACGATATCCCGGCATCTTTTTTCAGAACAACATTATCAATATATTCCAATATTTCCCTTATCTTTTCCCTTTGTGCCTGCTTATCCTCGAAATGTTTTTTCAGCTCGATCAGTTTTATATCCTCAAGCTTCTTTTTTTCCGTCTGGATAGTTTTCTTTATCCTTAACTGTTTTGTCTTTTTGTTATTTTCAGATTTTTGTACTGCTGTAGGTGCAAATGTTTTAGGTATCAGCGCATCGCGCAAGGCCTTGCTCACCTCTGTAATATCAACATCAGCCGGGATCACCAATGTCCTGTCCGAGGAAATTGTTATATTGCCACTTATCTTCCGTAGCGCCTCTTCAATCGCCACTTTGTCTTTCGCCAGAAGCAGGTCTTCCGGGTGTCCTTCCACAGAATGCCCGGCATAGATCTTATCAAGGTCAACAGTTATGGTGCCGTTATCCGCATTGAACCTGATAGAGTTCTCATTATCCTTCTTGACATAAATGCCGAATTTGTTTTTTATCTCGGCGGTTTTTCCTTCCACATCCAATATCACCGGAATTTCTTTGGGTTCCGGGGCAACCGGCTCTCTTTCCGCTATCAATGATTTGATAAGAGGAACCGTTGTTTCCTTCATTGCCGCGAGGTTGCCAAAATTTTCCAGTGCATGGTTAAGCTCGTCAAGCCTTTCGAGCGGAAAATCTTTTGGGATAAATATTGTGTTACGGCTGCCAAAAGGTCCGCCAACAAAATTTAAGACCGGAGTTTTTACACGGTTGCTGCCTGCAAATTGTTCCTGCAACGCCGCCAGGTTTTTTATGAACAATTCAATGTCGGTATTATCGGGTATAAAATTTTCCGCAAGTTTCACGCTTAGTTTCGTTCCAGTTGATTCTATCCTTTCCCCATTTTTGAAAAATGGTTGTGCTTTTAGGATTTCTGACAAACCCGGTAATTTTGGTTCATCTGTCTGCGTTACCAGGTTAAGGGTCTGTTCCAGTTTTGCAGGTGCGACTTGCTGAACATCCACCACTTTTTTTGCTGTTCCCAAGGCAGATGCCGCTGCTATCATCGCTTCCGGAACTTGAAGTTGTTGCAATTCATCTAGCTTTATCTGCTTGAATTTATTTGACAGCTCTGCCTCTATCGGTTCGCCGTTATAGAAAACAAACCCTGTGGAATGCGAACGGTAAAAAACAATATGCTCCTGCAACAGGCTGGCAGGAGGTTCTTGTGCCACGAGTTTTGCAGCATCCGGGTTAAGCACGAATAATTTATTTCCCGGCAGGTTGGTTATCACATTCGAGTTCAGCACAAATATTTTTTGCGGGAGGGGAAGGTTATTTATAAGCTCGAACGGATCATTGGAATTCAATACCGATATCTTCTCCTTCATTGGCGCGCGTTTTATCTCCGTTGCCTGTACACCAATATTCTCAGCGCTGATGGAAATATCCTTTACAATAGGCCTTGCTTTGACCAGGTCGCTAACCCCAAGCCAGGTGCCGCCATCTGGGCCGATGATGGAATCTTCATTATAGGCCTGGATAAAATTGCTGCGTATTTTTGAGATGTCATAATTTATCGAAGCCAGGTCTTTCTCGCTTATCGCTATCGCATGGAATATTCCATCCACCGCATATGTCTGCTTATCGCGGAAGGTAGGAGGAAAACACCGGGTAAATATATAATTATTCCCCTCTTTGAATATCGTTTCAATAGGGTGCTCTGGGTTCTCAACAATTATTTTATCGTTAATGGTCCTGTAAAGGCTTGAGATATTCGCAGAAAGTAACCGGCTATTGCATCTGTCGGTATCTTCCTTGCTCCAGTCAGAACTTTTTACCCACGCCTCATAGTTGTAGGACCTTTCCCCACCAAATTTCCCGTACACGGCGTGTTTTATGTTCAACTGCCCATCTGCCATAGAAAAACTGTTCGTCCTCCAACGTTTAACTCTCCACTGATACTAACACAAAAAGGTTAATAAAAGGTTAACAATGTATAGGTTTCTTAAGCTTTTACGCGAAAGGCTGTTGTGATAACATATTGATATAAAAAGGTTGTAATTTTTTGTGCGATATCCTGCATATCGGAAAGAAACAAAATCTCTATTATCTATAGCAACTTTGGCCGTGATGTGCCAGATCATGTTACAAAAAGTCAGGCGCAGCGGGCTTCAAAACACGCTATTTAAAACAAACTGCTTAATAACAGCTGCCATTATTTATAAAGAATAGCTCTGTACAAGTTTTTTGACGTAGGTTTTTATTTATCCTTTCAAGAATCCAGTTTTTCCACTTCTATAATACTCCCAATCTTTTTAGAACTGGAAGAAATAATAAAGACTAATGGAGACTAGAAAACGGCATCTATGCTTGATTGCAGATGATATTTGAGGATGGTTGGAATGGCGCACTCGACAGGACTCGAACCTGTAACCTCCTGATCCGTAGTCAGGTGCTCTATCCAATTGAGCTACGAGTGCGTGTGGAAAGGTTTGGAGGGCTATTAATAGTAAAACCTTTGGTTTTTGCAATAGTTTTAATGATAAACTGCTTTGTATCCGCAGGCGCCCCCATCTATAAAATCTTATCTTATTGTATTAACTGTTTTTTTGATAAATAAATTTGCGGCTGAGGCTTTTGATACAAATGGCGGGAGAGGTTTAGCCATTGATATTTATTTCGCAAACTCCCTATTCTTCTGGTGTTGGCGCCACATAAGCGTTGCGCACACCTTCTTTCCCCGGCAGTTGGATGAGATCGAGCGTTTGTGGGTTGTGGGCAAAAACGCGTTCTTCAGTAACCATGCCAAGGCTCGGTGGGATGTTACATTTGCCCAGTCCCACTATGGTTTTTGGCCCTTCGCGGAACATGCCTATCACCACACGCGGCCTGTCAATGAACACCTGCGAGCCGCGCAGTTCATCAAGAACATCACGCGCGCTTTTCGGCTTTGCGCCTTTGCTCAAGTGGTGCACCACGATAACCGCGCTGTTGCGCTCATGGGCAAATTTTTCGATCGCCTCGAAGAATTCACTCACCACCGCAGAATCGTCTTCATCGCCGGTTAGATATTTCCGCGCCGGGTCAACCACCAGTAGTGGAACTTCCGGCATGTTCTTCAAACGTCCCAGGAATTCGGCGAAATTAACCTCATCGCCTTTTGGGTTGGTGAAGTGGGTGCGCTGGAACATCAGGCGACCTGCGCGTTTTTCCGGATCAAATATCTCATTCCTCGCGCTGATGATGGCTGGCCCATCCTCCCCCGAAAAATAAATGCATATGCCCTTGCTGAGTTCCTTATTGAGCGGTTGGCCGAGCCACATAGGTTGCTCGTCATCCCGCCAGTCTGTCGCTGCGAGGCAGCATAATTTATGCGCCAGCGAGCTTTTGCCGGTGCCGCCGGTTCCTGCCATGAGCACAATGCTGCCGCGCGGGATAAGGCCATGTACCAGGAATTCAAACCCGCCATCCTTTGATTCAGATTTTATACTATCCGGCCCGATGGAATCAAAAAGCTGGAAATCGCGCGCGCAATAATTATAGAAGGTCAGGTTCTCGTTCAGTTTTTTCACATCATTGCCGAAGCGGGTATATAACGTTGCGTGGCGGTCATAGCCTTCCCAGCAGGTTTCAGCATCTTTCAGAACCGGCAGGTCAACGGTATGGGCTTTTATCAACTCATCCATGAGTTCGTCAGTTATTTTCCCTTCGATCTTTTTCTCCGGGAACATATCTGCAAAAGCAGGTGCCACATAAATGCCAGCGTTGGAAAGATACGAAACGCCGGAGAGTAAATAATAAGGCCAGTAATCATCACCTTTTATATCCGCAAGATTATAAAATGCCTGGCAACCGGTGACGGTCTTATCACCTTCTATCTTAAGTACGGTGTCGCTGAATGCCAGCATCTTCAGCCCAGATTGCGCATTCCCCGCCCTGAACATAAAGCCCGCAGCGGCGCCAACATTCCTCAGTCGTACAATTTTATCCGGCGAAATATTTGCTACCGTAAGCCCGCTTGCCCAATAGATCCCCGAGCCCACCATCTCATATTCAGTGTCATTTATCTGTTTATGAACCATCGGGTTCAGCAGCAGCGGGGTGTTTGGCAGCTTGCCATCGTTATACTGGCTGGTGAAGAATTCCACCGCCTTATCAATTTCATCCGGCCCGAACCAGAATTTCACACCCGCGTTTTTTGACGGCCACGGATATGCCGTTGCGATAGAGTAAAGGCACATTTTTCCACTCAGGCCAACGCGCTGGTGGGCTTTCCATATCAGGCGCAACTCATTGCCTATTTGCGTTGCTATATCCATAAGATCAAAAAGCCAGTTGTTGTTGCAGCCAGGTTTGTAACCACATACTGTTAGGGAACACACAAATATTCACTATCATCCACAACAATGTGAAAGCCCGCGCATACCAAACGTTTATTTTATATTTCCGCTGTAGAAGTGCACCAGCGACTGTAAGCCCCGGATCGGTTATCAGCCTGTTGCCCCAGAATTCCACGCCCTGGAACCAGTTGGTTATCCTGTCGATATGGGTATACCCGGCTTCCAGGTAAAATTCTACCGGCTCCCACATGAAAGCTAGCAACATCACATAGACAACAAAAATGCTGGTTGGTAAGGTATCGTCAACAAAGCGTTTATCACGGCTGCCCAAAGAATGGTTTATCAGGAACACGCAAAGCGATCCCACAGACATACCGCTCATAAAATGCTCTAGCGACCAGATATCGAACCACGCAACGGTTTTATGCCCGAAAAAAATCATATGTATAAACTAGCGAATGTTCTTAAAATCGAAAAAATGGTGCCCTTGAACGGACTCGAACCGTTACATACTCGCGTATAGCAGATTTTGAGTCTGCCGCGTCTACCAATTCCACCACAAGGGCAATGCTTACTTATTAGCAAAATTCAGCAATTATGCAATAGACGAACAGCCAAATGCAGTCAATATTATATCTGGGCTGATTTTATTTGAACAAAATCTTTAAAAGTAATAATTTAGTGTGAGGTTTATACTGCAAAAGACCGAGGATGCGTAATGGCAAAAAAAGATAAGAAAAAGAAAGGCGAAGAAGAAAAACCAGAAGAAGGCGCTGAAGGCGCCGCTGCCGAAGAAAAACCCGAAGCTGCACCCGCGGCGGCAGGTGAAGGCGGTGAACCCAGCGCTGAAGGCGCGGCAGGTGAGGGTGGTGAAGCTGCCCCGAAGAAAAGCAAAAAGAAACTTTTCATTATTATAGGCGCGGTGCTCGTAGTGGCGCTGATAGGTGCTGGCGTTGTGCTCTCCGGCGTTCTCGGCGGCGGGCAGAAGAAAAAAGCGGCTGACAGCGACCCGGACATGGTCGCACAAACCATCTATTACGATATGGATAGCTTCCTGGTCAATCTTAACAACCCAGGCTCCACAGTAAGTTTCCTAAAGGCGGTAATAACCCTTGAACTGCCTAACGAGGCCTCGCACAAGGAAGTTCAGGAAAAAATGCCGCGCATCCGTGATGCCTTCCAGGTTTACCTGCGCGAACTTCGCAGCTCAGACTTGCAGGGCTCCGCCGGTTTGCAGAGGTTGCGCGCGGAATTATTGCTGCGCATAAATTCCATAATGGAAAAGGGCAAGGTGAATAATATTTTATTTAAAGAGATCATAGTCCAGTAAAGTTAAAATGGCTGACGAACAAAAAGAAAATATAGCTCCTGGAGCTGCCGAATCAGAAGTGGCGAACCTCGCCGGGGAGATAGCCGCGTCCCAGGCCGCAACCGCAGAGGGCGCCGCTGAAAGCACCTTAAGCCAGGACGAGATAGATTCCCTCCTTGGTTTCGGCGAGCCCAAGGCCATCCCTAACCGCGGGGTTGATGCAATAATCTCCCGCTCGCGCGATAATTACGAAAAATTTCCCATGCTCGAAGTCGTGTTTGACCGCTTCTCGCGCTCCATCGCCACTTCCATGCGCAGCTTCACCGGTGAGAACTGCGAAATAACCGTGGAGAACATCACCTCCATCCGCTTTGAGGATTATTTGAATTCCATCCCGCTGCCAACCATCCTGTCAATCTTCCAGGCGGTTGAGTGGGAGAATGTCGGCCTCATGACCATCGACAGCCCACTGATATATTCCCTGGTCGATATTCTCTTAGGGGGTGGTAAATCTGAAGGCGTATTCCGTGTTGAAGGCCGCCCTTTCACTGCCATAGAGCAGGATATAATCAAAAACTTCTCCCGCCTGGTGTTTGACGAGATGACCTCTGCATTCACCCCCGTGACCACCATTTCCTTCCGCCACGACAGGCTGGAAACCAATCCGCGCTTCGCCACCATCACCCGTCCTGCAACGCCGGTTGTGATAATCTCCTGCCGTATTGAGTTTGACGGTGTAGGCGGCAAAATAGATATCATCTTCCCATATTCCACGCTTGAGCCCGTCAAAGACCTGCTCAGCCAAATGTTCGCCGGCGAGTCCTTCGGGTCTGACCTTTCCTGGCAGGCATTTTTGGGTGACGAACTGAAAACCACCTCGGTAGGGGTACGTGCCGAACTTGATAAAAAAACTATCACCCTCAGGGATCTGACGACTTTGAAAGTAGGTTCAACTTTAGTGATGGAAAACCGTCCGGATGATGATATAAAAATAACCTGTAACGGGGTTAAACTATTTTCAGGCAAGCTTGGTTCGTTCGGTGATAATGTTGCCATCTCGCTTTCCGACCTCACCGCGTTAAAAGATTATTTATAAAATTTACTATGCAGAACGCAGATATAATATTGAATGTTGTGATATCACTATTGCTGGTGATAACCATAATCTTCTGCCTGGTGCTAAGCCGCCGCATCTCTGCATTCAACAGCCACAAAACCGACCTTGCAAAGTTCCTGCTTGAATTCAGCAACTCGATAAAACGCGCCGAGACCAACATCAACCAGCTTAAGGAACTTGGCACCAATGTTGATGAGAATCTGAAATCGCAGATAAAAAAAGCACGCTTCCTGGCGAACGACCTCTCATTCCTCGCTGAAAAAGGTGAGAATGTTGCACAGAATCTGGAAGGCAAAATAACCATGTCGCGTGATGTTCACCGCAAAATGGTCACTGATAATTCCATCTCCTCGCCACAACCGCGTCCGCAGCAGCGTGAAGCTTTTTCCGGTGACGAGCCAACTGCAAGCGCGCCTCGTAAGCCGTCATTCCAGCCGGCTGCCTCTGCCAAGCCGCAACTTTCAAGCGCAAAACGCCAGGCTCTTGATGCACTCCTCCAGGAGATCGCAAAAAGAAAAGGTGGTGAGTAAGATGTTGTATTATTAATTATATGATAATACGAATTTACAAAACATTCTTTTCTTCGTATCATCACATCGTCATATAATCTTATCATCTTATTATGTTCTATACCGGCGTTCTCAGAACTTTGATCATCTCTGCGTTTTTGTTGCTCACCGTGAAGACCGTGGATATGATAATCATGGCTTCCATCCCTGATTCTGAGGGCATTTTAGTTTCTGAATCACAGGCGGCGGCAAAGCCAAAACCAAAAGAGCCTAAAAAACCACCGGCCCCAAAGGCCGAGCCTGCACCTGCGCCCGCCGCTGATGCTGCCGCACCTGCCGATTCAAAAAGTGATGCAAAAGATGCTAAAGAAGCAGGTAAAGATTCCCCTAAAGATAAAGATGCGCCTCCGCCCGTTGTCGGCGGAACAATAGAAGCCGAACGCCCCGTTTCGATTGATGAGGTTCACACTTTTTCTGATGCCGAGATAGACGTTCTGAAACGCCTCTCTGAGCGCCGCGAAAGGCTTGCCAAGTGGGAAAATGATTTGCAGATAAAAGAGAATGTCCTCAAAATAACCGAGGAAAAGATCGATACAAAACTTGAAGATCTGCGCAAGCTGAAAAAGGAAGTTGAGGTTTCCCTAACCGAATACCGCAAGCAGGAAGATGCAAAAACCCTCAGCCTTGTAAAGATATATGAGAACATGAAGCCAAAATCCGCTGCTGACATATTATCTAAAATGCGTGTGGATGATGTTATTCCGATAATCGACAAAATGAAACAGAAGAACTCCGCTGAGATCCTCGCAAAAATGGATCCAAAATTCGCCAAGGATGTAACCACAAAACTAAACCGCATCGGCCAGATAAAAGCACAGTAGAATATCAGGTCATTACAATTGCCGGGTCTTTTGCATTTGCATTATAAGGCAGGCTGTGGTTATTGCCTATAGTAGTGGTGGTTTGGGATGGCGGCTTGATATTGTGGGAGCACATAGATTTTATAAGGCTTTCAAGTTCAGTTGAGTTATTATAGCCAAGGTCTATCCCATCATTTTTCAGTGCTTCTTTTAGGGTTTCCACTTCCCGCTTAGAAGATGGCTCCGTCTTTTTTTCAAGCCTCTTTATTATTTCTCCCGATATTTCTTTTATTAATTCCTTTGCATCCGCCTCATTGAAATTGGCTTTAATAGATTTTGTCCAATCCGTATACTGGTATGAAAGATTAACGAGCAGATATTCTGAATTATCCATTGCTTCCGAGAAAGCTTTTTTGACCGAGCTTTTATCACCCTTTAAAGTAGCGATCCATTTATCTCCTACTTCAATTATAGGCGACTCCAATCCTCCTTCTATAACATTCTCTATATCGTGCTGGGTTAACTCGCTATTATTGTGGCTCTTATTTTTTTTATCATAAACTGCATCTGCAATATAAAGCGCCGCGCCCCAAAGATTTTCCTTCTTTAAATTCTGCAAGAATTCATCAGATTCTTTTGAACTATTAAAAATTTTCTGTATGGAGCCAATGGTTTTACTATTTATAAGATCATTAGGTTTAAATTCTTCAAAAATTTTACCATGATGATATTTGTCATACATATCCTCAAGCTTTTCTAAACGGTTTTCAAACCCAACAGTACCATTATAATTTCCAGGTATTAACGTTGTTTCAATTGTAGGTACCATCCGGCAGTTTATGCAATTTTCTCCGGTTATTAAAGTGTGTTCCTTCATTTTTGTATTTGAGATATCTATGGCTTTATGATATTCAATTTGCAGATTTTCCAGAGAGAAAGGAATGTTTTTTTCCGCCATAGAGGGCAATAATTTTACAAATTCTTCAGCATCTGACATTTGTGCGGTTTGTATATACTCGGCAACGCCAAAAAAAGGTATAGGTTTGGAATATCTTTGTGGGTCTTGGGTGTGAAGCTCATTCAGGGTTTCTGCCATTCCCAAAATTGCCCCACCACTATGGCATGAACTGGAAAATAACCCCTCCGGATTTCCGGTGCAACTGGTAAATATGGTTTTATATAGGCTTTTAGGGGTAAGGTGATTATCGTGGTTCACCTGATGGACAAAGAATGTTTTAGCTGTAGGTTTTGGTTCAAATTCATATGAGCCGTGTGTGTAGATCAGGGGTATATAATTTTTATTATCATACTCTCCGCCTTTGCCCATATGTTTTACCAGGCTGGCTTCTATATTTTTTTCTGTAAGTTTAGCTAATGGAATTGATGGGTTGCAGTTTGCATCAGGCTCGGGGATTAGGAGGAAAGGCTGGCCATAATACTCACACAAATTTTTTATCTCGGCTAATTTTTCATAAGATGGATCCATACCATCGCCACAAATAAACACCAGAACAGGTTTATCATTTTTGCTGGATATGTTGGTTTTATCATTCATTCATCAGCTCATTATTTGGCTTACCAATATTACCATAAAAAGGTTAATGATAAGTTAATGGATGCAAAAAATAAGATAGTTTTGCTTAGGATTTAGTTAAAATTTTAGTGATCTATTGTTATGTTTCAAACCCCCACCACGAAAATCCCCAGCTCATCTGCCTTTTTCAGCGTTTCTTCTTTGTTGATTATCAGCGAGTTCCCTGCCTGAACGGCAACGCCTTTGAACCCAAGCTCATGTAATTTTTCGATGGTTTTCACGCCCATTGAAGGCAGGTCGATCCGCCTATCCTGTTTTTGTTTTTTCATTTTCACCAAGATCGCGCCTTTGCCATCTATCTGCAATTTTGCGCAGCGGTCTATCAATGCGTCAGTTCCATCGAACCCTTCAACGCCTAGCACTACGCCGTTCTGCACAATTACCGCCTGGCCGATGTCAAGCTTGCCTATCTCAAGTGCTATCTTCGCGCCATATTCAATATCATTCAAAAATTTTCGCACTGGTGAAACTTTGCCCATCACGCCTTTGGTTGCAAGCAGTTCGGTTGCAATATCATCAACCCCGATTATCTGCAAACCCTGTTCTTCCAGGAATTGCACCACCAGGTCAAACACTGAGTTATCACCAGCCTCGTTCAGTTTCCTGAATTTGTTCAAAAGTTTCAGCCCGACCGAATCTGGGATAAGAGATGCGAAAGATGGCCGTTTTACCCAACCCGCAAGCGCAACCTGCTTAACGCCGTTATCGTGGAAAAAACTTAAAATGCGCCCCGCGCTGCCCATGCGCGCCCACAATGTTTCAACGCCTTCGGTGGTTTCCTTGTCTGTAACATCATTGAGTGCCACCACATATGGCCTGATATTTTTCTTCTGCAATTCGCTGATGAGCTGGCGCGGCAGAAATCCCCCACCTGCTATGATGCCCACTTTATCGTCAAGTTGAATCTTTTCGATCATCGCCAGGTTATTTTTCATAATTAATCCCAAAATACTAATTACTTAAAAAACAAAAATATACTTATTTCTTATATCCCGCAGCTTTTAAGCCCGCTTGGGCTGGCAAATTGCCCGGTCGTCATTTTTTTCCAGGAATTCGATGATCTCCATAACTTCCGCGGAATCCTTATATTCGTTCTTGGTCTTGCTTATACGCGCGCTGATATTTCCCTCGCCGTTGAACAGGTCTTTGAACGCCCCGCGCAGAGTGTGGATGGTTTCCTTGGTAAAATTCTTCCGTTTCAACCCGATCAAATTAAGGCCGTTCAGTGAAGCCCTTTCACCGAATGCATTGCCATAAGGTATAACATCGCTCTCGATCCCGCTCATTCCGCCAACCATGGCATTATGTCCGATGCGCACGAACTGGTGGATCGCCGAAAGGCCGCCGATGACCGCAAAATCCCCGACCTGCACATGCCCGGCAAGCGTTGCGTTATTCGCCAAAATAACATTATTCCCAACCCTGCAATCATGCGCCACATGCGCGCCCACCATGAACAGGCAGTTATTGCCCACGCGTGTATACCTGCCGCCGCCTTCAGTGCCGGGGTTCATCGTAACATGTTCGCGTATCAGGTTATTGGTGCCGATCTCCAGAAACACTTCCTCATTATGAAATTTCAGGTCTTGCGGTGCAGTTCCAATTGAAGCGAACGGGAATATCTTTGTGTTGTCACCAATTTTTGTATTGCCGCTGATATGCGCCTGTGCCAGTATTTTTACATTATCACCGATCTCAACATTGCCGGAGATAACCGTATAAGGGCCAACTTCAACATTATCTCCAAATGTAACATTTCCTTCAATTACTGCCGTTGTATGAATTTTATTCGCCATAGATATATTATTTTTTACAGAAAACGCCGTCATTGCGATGGGTGTAACGACGAAGCAATCTAGTTAAACAATTTATTGCGGAACGATCCGGTTGGATTTATTCCAACACACACGGCTGGATCACCGCGCTCCCGATGGTCGCTCGCAATGACGGGCGGGAAAATATAAAGGATAATCAAATAAATTGGGTGAAAACTAAAGGTAAATTTTGTTACAAAACCTTACACAGCAAGGATTTCGCCGCAAAACCGCAATTTTACATCATGATCATGGCTGAAACGATAGCTTCAGTGACCAGGTTCTCACCAACATAGGCTTTGGTTTCGAACTTGAACAGGTTGCGTTTGTTCTGTATCTTCTTCACCTTGAAATGCAGGGTATCACCCGGCACCACAACTTTCCTGAACTTCGCACTTTCTATTGATGTGAAATAAACGATTTTACCTTCCGCCGCTTTGATGCTGTCAGCCGCGATGACCGCGCAGGTCTGCGCCATCGCCTCGATTATCAGAACGCCCGGCATAACAGGGTGCCCGGGAAAATGCCCCGCGAAATAAGGGTCGCCTTCCTTCAGTGTTTTAACTCCGGTTGCAGAAATGCCCTCGACCACGTCAATGACCTCATCAATAAGCAAGATAGGTTCCCGGTGCGGGATAAGTTCTTTGATCCTTTGCAGGTTTATTGTTTTACTCATTATTTCCCTTACTTTCTGCCAGTTTTTTAATAGCCACGGTTTGCCTGTGCCAGTTCTTTATCGGCACAGATGGCACCCCGCCAACAATGCCTCCATCTGCAATATCGGTCATAACTCCAGATTTCCCCGCTATCTGAACCTTGGAGCCGATCTTCAGATGGCCTGTAATTCCTGCCTGCCCGCCGATTATAGTGTAATCCCCGATAGTTGTGCTGCCCGAGATCCCGCATTGCGATACCAGGATACAGTGTTTACCGATCTTAACATTATGCCCGATCTGAACAAGGTTATCAATCTTGGTACCTTCCCCGATAACAGTATCAGGTCCGGCGCCCCTATCTATAGTTG